>Ga0256835_1001549_pt1 | contig 13687 bp, 9 predicted proteins | sample PIR30metaG_FD_185972 | JGI IMG/M metagenome (GOLD analysis project Ga0256835, IMG submission 185972) | Hydrothermal vent microbial communities from East Pacific Rise, Pacific Ocean - PIR-30 | ecosystem: Environmental > Aquatic > Marine > Hydrothermal vents | place: Pacific Ocean: East Pacific...
GCGGAGCGGCTCTTCTATCAGGCCATCACCATATTCCTTCTGGGTCTCTGGGCAGCCGGTTCCAGAGTGGATGCCTATGCCCCTGTCCTTAAGGAACTCAAGAATTCCAGAGGGTTTCATACAGTCTTCGATTATATCGGACCCCATATCGAGGGATTCATCCCGGCTTTCGACAGGGTTCAGGATCCCTATTCCCTCAGGGTCTCTCCTCAGGTCTATGGAGCGATACTGGATAATCTCTCCCATATTGCAGAGGTTCTCGAGGCAGAGATCAATTCTGTTAACGATAATCCCCTCTTCCTGAATGGTGATGTTTACTTCGCTGGAATGTTCCACGGGGAAGCCCTTGCTTTTGCGGGTGATCTTCTTCATGCATCCATATCCGAGATGGCCTCTATTTCTGAACGCAGGAGTTTCTTCCTGCTCGATCAGTATGACTTTCTGACACCGAAGCCCGGTCTCAATTCGGGGTTCATGATTGCGCAGGTGTCGCAGGCATCCATAGTGTCCATGTTGAAAAATAAATCCCATCCGGCATCCGTGGATTCCATTCCCACGTCCGGGAATCAGGAGGATTTCGTGTCCATGTCATCTATAGCGGCTCTGAAGGCTTATGAATCCGTCAATAGGTTGAAGGAGGTTCTCGCCTGGGAGCTTTTCATGACCCTTCAGGCCCTCCGGATATCGGACAGGTGGAAGCACCTTCCCCCTTCCCTGATGAGGATATACAGTACCCTTCTGGAGGACAGAAGGTATAGGGTGAAACTCCCGGATGAGGACACTTATATGGGGGATGATTTCAGGAAGCTGATCAGAGCTCTTGAAGAGGATGAACTGTTGCTTCCCGACTTTCTTTAAAAATGCTTTATAATTTTTCGACGACAAAAGGAGGTTAAGGATGGAGAGTCTGGTAGTATATTTCCAGAAGGGCGGTTCCGTAATGTGGGGCCTTCTGATATTAGCCCTGATCGCCCTGGTAATTATCATCGAAAGGATCTATTCTCTGTTCATTGTAGCAAGGACCAACCCTCTCAAGCTGGTTGAGAAGGTTATAAACATCATAGAGGAAGAGGGCTTGAAAGAAGCACTGGAGTTCCTCTATAACCACAAGAGCCCTGTTGCCAAGGTTCTCGCTGCCGGTCTGGAGAAGATTCATGGTGGAAGGGCCCTGTTTGAGGAGAGTATGGCAAGGAAGGCCGCTTCTGAGCTTGCTTTCCTCGACAGGGGAATGATATATCTGAACTCTATTGCAGCTGTTGCTCCGATCCTGGGATTCTTGGGAACGGTTACGGGAATGATCAGAGCATTCGACGCGATAGCTCTGGCCGGTGAAGTGGAGCCCACTCTGGTGGCAGCCGGTATCTCTGAAGCATTGATAACCACAGCATCCGGATTGATAATCGCTGCTCCCATAGCCATATTCTACGCAATATTTGCCGATAGGATCAATACCTATCAGAGGCAGATAGAAGAAGCCTCCAACGCATTGATGGAGTACCTGCTTGAGAAAGGTATATTGAGGGAGGCATAATGGCACTCTTTGAGGGAAAGCGGTTCGTGCCCGAGGAGGCGGAGATCCCGACCTCCTCGATGGCTGATATTGCCTTCCTGCTCATTATATTCTTCATTTTGACGACAACCTTTGCTCGTGAAAAGGGAATTAAATTCGTTCTTCCTGAGCAGAAGCAGCAGGAAGTCAAGTTGAAGAAAGATAAGCTCATAGTGGTGGCCATTAACGACCAGGGTAAAGTCTTTATCAACGATCAGCCCACCACTTTCGAGGATCTGCACGATCAGGTGAAGAAGTATCTTGAAGAGAACAACAAGAGGATAGTCTATATCAAGACTCACGAGGATGCTGCATACGACTACATGATAAAAGCCTTTGACATTGCCAAGCAGGTTTATCAGGAGATGAAACTCCCTCCAAAGGTGGCCCTCGGTGTGATTAGAAGGAGAGCGGAATAATGGCACTGAAGATCAAGAGAAAGAGGCAGATGAAGGCGATGATTCCTACTGCCTCTATGGCAGACATCGCCTTCCTGCTTCTTATATTCTTCATGGTAACCACCGTATTTAAGAAGGATAAAGGTCTTCGTATCGAACTTCCCACTGCCTCCACTACCGAAAGGCTCGTGAAGCAGAGGGGTCTCACGGCTGTATGGGTGAATAAATACGGAAAGATCACTGTGGATGACAACTTCGTGCGTCCCAAGCAGATCGTACCCATAATGAGGAGAAAACTCAACGAAGAGCCGGGGCTGATAGTGCTGATAAAGGCCGATAAGAATGCCAAGTATGGTGTGCTGGAAGACATAATGGATGCCCTAAAGGAAGCACAGGCTTACAGGGTGGTTTTCGTAACAAAGAAGGAGTAAGTTATGTCCAAGATAAAGGACATTGCGAAGAGGTACATCTATAAGGGTAAGGAGCTGGAGGAGGATTACGGTTTCAATATCCAATGGGCAACCACCGTGGCCCTTATCCTCATGATATTGATGTTCTTGTTCGTGAAGAATGTAAAGGTGGAGGCCTATCAGGCCGAAACCAACGTGGAAGTTCAGGTGGAAGAAATACCTGAGATAGAGAGAATAGAAGAGCCTCCTCCGCCGCCCAAGCCGAAACTTCCTCCCCAGATAGAGGAGGCTACGGATGAGGAAGCAGCGCAGGAGGAGGAAGAGATAGAATTCGAATCCACTGAATTCAACGAACTGGAAACGCCTCCACCTCCGCAGATAGCGGATACCGCTATAGATTTCTTCAAGGTGGAGGTCAAGCCCAAACTGGTAAAGGCTGCGAAGCCCGAATATCCGGAAATTGCCAGAAAGGCAGGGATAGAGGGTAGAGTAGTAGTTCTCATGATAGTAGATACAAATGGAAATGTGGTGGATGCGAAGGTTCTCCAGTCCACCAATGAAATATTCAACGAACCTGCTCTCAAGGCGGCATATCAGCATAAGTTCACTCCTGCAATGATGAAGGACAGGAAGGTGAAAGTTAAGGTCATTAGACCATTTGTATTTAAACTCCAAGGTTAAAAAGGGGGATGACTATGAATAGAGTGTTATTGTACGCGCTCGCCGTGCTGGGCTGGTTTTCCTTTGCATTTGCCCAGTACGGAAAGGTGAGCGGTCGTGTTATAGATGCCAATACAGGTGAGCCGCTCGTTGCGGCTGCTGTATACCTCGACGAAATCGGTATGGGAACCTATACCGATGAAAACGGATACTTCGTCATACTGAGAGTTCCCCCCGGAACTTATACCCTCAAGGCCGAATACGTTGGTTATGTCCCGTATGTCCTGAAGAATCTCGTTGTGGAAGCCGATCGTACCAAGGAAGTTATAATCCGCATGAAGCCTGCAGAGGCTGCTGTCAAACTTAAGGAGGAAGTTGTCGTCGCAAAGGAACCTGTCATCAAAAAGGATCTGACTGCCAGTGTTGATAAGATCAGGACGGACAAACTCGAGAGTCTTCCTGTTGTTGATGTTCAGCAAGCCATCCAGCTCCAGGCTGGCGTAAGACAGGTAGGAGGATTGATACAGATCAGAGGTGGTCGTATAGGTGAAGTGGCTTATGTTGTTGATGGTGCTGACATGAGAGATCCTTACTCCGGTGCAAGAACTCCTGAACTCCCCCTCAATGCCGTCGCTGAAATATCCGTTAATAAGGGTGGTTTTGGCGCCGAGTATGGTGATGCAGCTTCTGGTATCGTTGAAGTGGTGACGAAGGAAGGAACTGACAGATTCGAATTTCAGGGAAGGATTAGGACAAGGAACTTCTCCATACTGAAGAATATTTATCTGGGGAATGTGGCCCTTGGTGCAGGGATAATTGAATTCCTCAATGCCGATAAGGCTGATGTATACGGAAAGTGGCTTGCTCCCAGATATCTGGGTAATCTCTACAATGATATCTATGCCTTCGAAAAGGCCAAGTATGAATCCTATGTGGCGATGAATTTCAAGAGTGGGGATCCGCTTCTGGGAGATATGAAAGAACTCTATGGCTTTTACAATGGTTATCCCACTGCTGATCAGTTCTACAATAGGAAGAATAATCTCGGAAGGATCGAACTTGCGGCTTCTGGACCTATTATCAAGAAGAAATTGAGGTTTAGTGGATCGATCGATTTCTTCAGGAGTAATGGTAACCTACACAGAAGTGACCCCAACGACGGTTCTTCTGAGGTTAATGCAGGGAATAAAACCTTTAACTGGCAATTTAAACTCACATACCTACCTACCAGTTCCATTAAGTTCTTTGTGAACACGATTGGAACAAGAGCATTTAGTACTACGTGGTCCCCGGGATACAGACTTGCTGTCACTCATAATACTTATTACAAAACTAACAGGGTGGGTATTGTTGGCGGCGTTAACTATCTCATTTCACCGAAGACGTATGTGGAATTGAGGCTGTCTCAGTACAATACTTCGTTGCTCTACAATATCTTCGAAGACATCGATCTCGATGGGGTCGATGACTTTGCTGACAGAGACTGGGATGGATATGTGGAAATTGACAAGGATGCGTTGAATTACATACTTACGTTGAATGGAAACAACTATCAGTATAACTGTGGTCCGCTTCTGGATAGGTTAACTGTCGATCCTGACTATATTCTGGAAGATCATGGAGACTATGTGGAGTTGAAGAGTTTCTGGTGGGAATCCAATGTTCTGAGCTGTTATCCTAATTTCGATAGGCCCATTACTCTGATAACGGGAATCACGCCAGAGGGCGACACTATGACTGTGGTTTCTGGACAGTTCCCTGAGGGAATTTCCTTTACAGATACCGTCTTTAAATTCAATAGCCTGCCCTATCCCGATCCTATGACCTACGATAGAGGTATATGGCACTGGGATAGGAGAAATAGATTTCAGGCCAAACTGGACTATGTTGCACAGGACTTTATGAACCTGAAGAATCATGAGGTAAAGATGGGTCTTCAGTTCGAAAATATCAGACTCATGCAGGATGATCAGGATTTCCCCAGCGGTTCCAATACTTACCCTGATCCCGTAGATGCCAATCCCAGAAAGTTTGCTGCTTATGCAAGGGATAAGATGGAATTCGAGGGTATGATTGCTAATGTGGGAATAAGATTGGATTACTTCGATCCCAATGCCTATATGCCCGAGAACCTCAATATGCCCGTAAAGCATTATGAGAGTGGTTATGTGGGCTTTATGAGCGTTGATTCCCTGAATGGGGCCTGGACATGGGATAAAGGACTGGGTATCAGAAGAGATACCCTGAATATGAGGAATCCTGTAAAAGTTAACCCTGTTTATTATCTCAGTCCCAGAATAGGAATATCCCATCCCATAAGTGAAAGGGATGTTCTGCACTTTACTTATGGTCATTATTTCCAGGTTCCCAGACTCTTTGCTCTGTACATGAATAACTGGTGGCTCTTCCCCGGTGCGTATCCTGTGGCTCCCAATCCGAGCCTCAAGCCCGAGAAGACTATCGCTTACGAGCTGGGTGTGAGGCATGCCTTTACCCCTACCATGTTCGTAGATGTGGTTGGATTCTATAAAGACATCTATGATCTGATCCAGTCCAAAGTCTACTATCTCTACGATGTCGATCAGTTTGGTAATATGTATCGTACCGGAAAGTGGTATAGTCTCTCTGTTAATGCTGACTATGCTTCTGTCAGAGGTTTTGAGGTGCAGTTTGCCAAGCAGCCCGGTGGCGAGTTCCTGCCCAACTTCTCCTTTGATATAAACTATACCTTCCAGGTGGCAAGGGGTAGTAACTCTGGAACCTTCGCCACATATCTGCTGACCTATTATGGTATTCCTCCTGAGTACACAAAGGAATATTATCTCAACTGGGACCAGAGGCACTCGGTTATCATGAATGTTGCTTGGACCGTTCCTTATAATAAGGAAAATGCGCTGAAGACCGGATGGGGAGTTAGCCTTGTCTACACCTATGGAACCGGGTATCCATACTCTCCTCCTCTCAGGAATCCCAGAGACGTGCTCGAGCGTACGAACTCTCTGAGATATCCCGGACTTCAGAATGCCGATTTAAATCTGTATAAACTCTTTAAGGTGGCGGGTATCAATCTGAAACTCTTTATGAATGTGTATAACCTATTCAATGATAATGAGATTTACAGGTTCAGCAGCGTAGACGAATACTTCCAGTGCCTTGAGCAGCCGGCTCTGTGTAATGGTGTTCCTGCAGAGGGAACTCGGGGTGATATTACCATATACAATCCAAGAAGAAGGACAGAGATAGGTATAGAGTTTAACTGGAGGCAGTAGCCATGATTCGGAGAGTTTTATTTATGGGCCTGCTGGTGGCAGGCCCCCTGTTTGCTATGAAGGAGGGAGGGTATTATTACCCTCAGGGTGTTACGAGAGGAGCTAGATTGGATATAGGATACACTTGGACTACCAAATGGAATGATCTGAAGTATGGATTCAATGTGTCCGATCCAGTGTCTTATAACTGGCCGGGGAGCCAGCAGAACGACCATCTGTATAAAGGTGGCTTGTGGGTAGGAGCCAAATATGGTGGTACAGTCCTTGTCTCCTCTGCCTTCTACGATAACGAGTTTGAATCCTGCGGTGCTGCGGCCAGCAGCCCGACCGGTTTCATCTACGTAGGGCCTCAGAAGTCTGCCAAGGATGCTTTAACCGAGGCCTGTGAAAAGGAAGGTGTCAATGGAGGAACGCCCATTGGAGTTAGGGTGTTCGAAAGGACACTGTCCTGGCCCAACTACCCCTATAATATGTTCTTCGGTCATGAGTACTACATAATCTTCGAGAATCCCCCTGCGTCTCGGCTGGATGAAGTGTACGTGTCCGTATGGTTCGATGCAGATGTCTGTGGAGCAGAGGGTGGTGGACGTTTCTGGTATACTGATATGACGGCTTATGACGGTCTCTACAATGCTGCTTATCTCGAGGATCCTCGTTATGGAGAGATATCTGATAAGATGGGTCGCGTGGATGAATATACCATACTGGCTGACACTGCTTACCCCGGTTCTGACGGTGTTCTCGATGGATACTTCGTCTGGGGCGACGAGGTGGAGGAAAGGGTTATTTCCGCAAAGGCTGGATTCGATACGACCAATCTGCCCACCCTCCCCGATGGACGGAAGTATATGTACCTGATACCAAATAACATGTCCTATCTCTATACAAGTCCGGAGAATCCTGAGGCCTACGAGAAGTGCGGATATATCTTTGCTTCTTTGATTTATGCCGATCCCACAGAGAATGACAGTGTACTCCCCGATGGTGGCAGGATAGTCAGACCCCACTCCCATCAGTGGTGGACTATAGAAACCGATCCTGATGCCGGTGATATCTATCAGTGGGAGTATATGACCGGTAGAGCTCCCAAGACCTTCTTCTACAGATTTGCCCCGAGGCCCGATGTGGTAGGCGGTCCTTACTTCGACTATAGGTTTTTGCTCACCGTTGGACCTTACAGGAATGTTGCGCAGGGTGACACTATTAAACTCGTATTCGTTACAGGTGTAGGTAAGGGGCTTAATGGTGGTCCCAATGTCTGGGATCAGAATAAGTATTATCTGGGCATAAGGCAATTGGTTCAGTATGCTTATAGGGCATATTACAGTGGTTCACAGAGCGGTGATCCTGGACATCCCACTCCTCCCGCCGTTACAGATCCAGACGATGATCACTGGAGAGTACCCATGCCGCCTCCGTCTCCCACTTTGAATTATAGTGCTGTTCCCGGTCGTGTGGATCTCGTATGGGATAACCTGCCGGAGACCACACCGGATCTGGTGACGGGAGACATCGATTTCGCCGGATATGTGGTCTTCAGGTCCCTCTACGTGCCAGCCTTTGATATGCCGGTGATAAATTCCGAAGGATTCAACCCCGGTGAGGTGAAAGCGATAATATTCAAGCCCGGTCTGACCGATGAAGAGAAGCAAACGATCCTTTCTACCATGTTCGGTCTTGGTGCAGATGCCCTTGTGGATTCTTTCGTAAACGCCGGTGTTCTCGTGCTCGACACTCTCGTCTGGTCCTACACGGACACGAACGTTACCAGTGGATATCCATACTATTATGCCGTAGGTGCTTTCGATTATGTGGAGGGTCAGGGTTCACTGCTGAGTTCTCTCGATAACTACAGAAAGGACGTCGATGGAAATCCCGTGCCTATATTCGTTCCCACTGAAGCTTCTACTACTGCATGGAAAGACAATGTGCGGATAGTTCCCAATCCCTTCAATGGATCGTCCGCATGGTCTGCCACCAAGATTGCTCAGGAGGTGGAGTTCCAGAACCTGCCACCAAGTGCTCGTATAGATGTCTTCACGCTGAGTGGGGATCACATAATAACTCTGTATCACAATGATCCTGTATCTGGAAGTCTGAGGTGGAATCTTCTGACCAAGAATGGAAACATTATAGCTCCCGGTATTTATATGATTAAGGTAAGCGACTCCAATGGAGATTATAAGATTTTGAAGTTTATGGTTCTTAGGTAAGGGAGGTATATCATGAGGAAACTACTGGCTTTGTTGACCCTGTTTATGGCAGGGCAGGCTTATGGTCAGATTTCTAAGGCAGGGCAGGCAGGGGCCAAGTTCCTGTCCCTGCCTTACAGTGTTAGGGGTGAATCCATGGGTGGCGCCTTTACTGCTGTTGGAGATGACCCCTCTGTGATCTTCTATAATCCCGCTGGAACAGCCCTGATTACGCAGAAAGCCCTGTATTTCGTTGCGGGTAACTGGTGGGGTAATTATGTATCGGGAATTTCCTATGTGACTCCTACGAAAAAGGGTAACCTTTCTATCTTTGTGTCTGGGGTTTATGTGGGTGGTATAGAGGCCTATGAGTTGACGTCCGATGCCGATATTATATATAAAGGAACCATTGCTTATATGGCTTCCCAGGTGGGATTTGGATATTCCACTTTCTTGACTGATAAGTTCGCTTTTGGTGTGGATTTGAAACTCATATATGAGGGATTTGGTGGCTATTCCACAGCCTATTCTATAGCTATGGATGCAGGTACATACTACCACGTTGGTTTCGGGGATCTTGTGATTGCGTCCTCCTTCCGCCACTTCGGATTTGACCTCAAGCCCTCCGGCACCTATGTCAGATATGAATACGATAATGGTTTGGTTGAAAATGTGGTTTCTTATACTTCCTATAAGTTGCCCACGGTGTTCAATCTGGGCATCTCTGGTTCCCTGTATTCCAATTCCTACAGCCGTTTGAGGGGTTCCTTTGAAATAGTACATCCTGTGGATAATCTGGAGTATTATGTAGTGGGTCTCGAATATTCCATACTCAATATGGTCTTTATCCGAACCGGTTACAAGATCTATACCAATGAGAAAGAGGCAGTTAACGGGGCAAATGGATTGAACTTCGGTCTTGGTATAAGGTACGGCCGCTTCGCTCTGGATTATGGATATTACATGAAGGGAATAATGCCATCCGTTAACCAGTTGTCGATTCTTTATAACTTTTAATGGAGGAGGTGCAAGATGAAAAGGTGGATGTTGAGTCTTTCGTTTGTGGGTTTAATCTCCGTGGGGGTGCTCAGAGCTGAGTACGATGTGGGTGATCGCGTGCTCATACCCTTAAATCAGTATTATATCGTTCCTACCAGAGATTATCCTGTAAAGGTGGGTGGGGATGAGTTCGTTCCCGCTGTTGTCAAGTACAAGGATGATAATATCTATGTCGTTGTCATCGATAGCATAAAATACGTTTACACCACTACTATTCCGGGTGGTGGAACGGTTATCGACTCTGTTGTGATAATCTACGATCCTGCGACGATAGATTCCAACGTTGCTATAATAAGAAATGTTTTTAACGATCCGGATGGAAGTGGGGAGTCTATCAAGGATAAGGTGCTGTCCTATCTGGGATTGAGCGAATCCGATCTTTACGACTCCGATAACGATCCAAGAGTGTTTATAGTTCTTACGGGTCTCTATACCACAAGTGAGGTTCCGAATCTTATCGTTTATAGCTATTTCGATCCATACTTTTCCATCAACGATAAGTTTCCGAGGCACGAACTGATCGTTCTTAACACCAACAATGGAACAGTTTTCCAGGATGGTTATCTGAATCCCAACGTCCTTAGAAAATTACTCTTTCACAATTTCTCCCAGTACGCCCTCTGGAGTGTGGATCCTGATGAAATAGACTTTTATCTCGGTAAGGAAGCTTTCTACGTAGCAAGTCAGGCAGACCCCTCTTTCAATTATTATCAGGGATACGACGATGCCATTTCCCTGATCGCTCCTCTTAATCCTCTGGGGATTACTGTTCCTTACTTCTATGGAAAATATCTCATATCGGATATGGATGCGGAAATGGCATACTTCTTCTTCACGAACGTATCCGACTACATAGGCGACGATGCTCTCATAGATGTATTCAAGTCCCCCTACATATTCGACAGGGCCCTTAAGCTGGCCCTTGAGTCGAGAGGTTATTCCCTGGCAGAAGTGCTGGAGGATTACCATTTGAAGAATCTGTTTAATGAAACAGGAAAGTTTGGATATTCCTATGATAATCCTGCGTTGTCGGGTGTTCAGATCTACAGACCTCAGGTTTTCGCAGTATCGCCCACCAATAAGAGTGCTGCATATAGTGTGGCCCCTTATGGAGCATCCCTTATTTACGCAAAGGTAACTTCTCAGGCAGACAGGTATTTCGTGCTGAATTATCCCGATAGCGCTTTTAATGAGGGGCTCACAGCCTATTTCATCGATATAGCAAATGATTCGTTCTACGTAATCGATGTTCCTGACAGGTACGATAGGCCTTCTGGACTGGCCAGATTATCGCAGTGGATATACCTGATCAATACCTCCAGTTATGATATGCCATTTGCTATAGGTCTGGATACTATACCTCCAGCAGACTATAACTTCAACGTCTTCACCAATCGCTTCGATATGACCAAGTTCTATGTGGTTACGGTATCTCCTGATAAACTGGTTCAGGATGTGGATAAGCAGTATCTTGAGGTCTCTGTTCAGTCACCTGTTGGTGATCTGGCCTTTGAACTGATGTTGACTGAAGAGCTTACCGTGGGTGTTGGACAGAAGAGGTACGTCTATTACAAGGAAGTCAAATTCCCCACTCTGCTGCCCGGGTCCTATATATTCTCCATTGCTCCCAGGGATCTCGTAGAAAATGTTGGTGACGAGAAGGCCGATACCCTGATCGTGGAATACCTCTCCGCCGGCAATGCGCTTGCTCTTTCCAATGGTGTGCAGATAAGTGGCGAAGGATATGTGATAGCCAATGTCCTCGATGATGGGGTCTTCCTCCATCCATCCGGTACGGTTATGCTTCAGTTCAAGTCCAGCAGTCCTTCCAAGGTTGTCTACTACAGAGAGGATGTAAAGGATGTGTGGAAGCCTCTCCGTACATACTATAAGGATGGTTATGTGTATGCCTACACCAATTCCCCCGGTATATACAAGATCGCGGCGGGTTCGCCTGAATTCGAAGAATTTAGCCTCCGCTACTCGCACGGTAATATACTTATGAATGTTCCTGCTCCCGGAATTGTAACTCTCGAGATATTTGATGCTTCTGGAAGAAGGGTTTATCAATACGAGAAACGGGTAAATATGGCTGGTACCCTGACCGTTACCCCGGATCTACCCAATGGCGTATATCTGATGAAGGCCCAGTATGGACAGACAAAGATAGCCAAGAAGGTCATAATTGTTAATTAAATAGGAGGTATTTTACCATGAAAAGGATCTTTTACGCAGTTTTAGCAGTTGCCTTCTGGGGTTGTGGAGCAAAAACCACCCCCGCTGAACCTCCGGTATCGATAGATGAATATCTCAATAGCGGATGGAAGAACTTTGCCACATTCCGTTTTTCCGATGCAAGAGACGATTTCTCCAAAGTTATAGACATAGATTCCCGCAATCTCGAAGCATATTATGGGTACGTTCTCTCCGCAATGAGCTTGGGGGATTATAATAATGCGGCTCTCTATGCGAATATTTCCGCTTTCCTTGTCGACCCCTCTTGGGTAAGGGGTGTGACCGAGACGAGGATAATAACCGACGAAGATGTGACCCAGAAATGTTCTACCATGGTTTACAGGGTTGACAGTGCTCTGGTTACAATCATCGATACTACGGTAGATCCTCCTGAAACCACCTATGTTTACGATTATTACATGAGTGGAGTCTTCAAGTACAAGGTTAGAGATGGGGATATCATAAACTGGAACAGAATGTCCGCCACGAATGTGAATACCATCAATGTTACTGCTTCTGATGGAGAATATCTGTATGGTCACTTCCAGGGTTCTCTCTGGGATTACAGGGAAGCAGATACTCTAAGATGCTCCCTCTTCCGCGTTGGAGACACTGTCGAACTTACCTATGAATATACTACTCCCACACCCATCGATAGTTTTGGGTGGAATATCATGGTTGCTGGTGCTGCGGCCAACTACTATGCTGAGAACCTTTATCAGGCTATGAAACTCATTAATTCCTCTCTCTACAAGCCTGTCGAGGGCTCGAATATTCCCGACAGAGTACCTGTGAGATATGCCCTCGATGAGGTGCACATGTTGATGCTGATGAATTACTTCAAGATGCAGAACTGGGCGCTTCTTATCAACACCATTAAGACCTATTATGATCCGGACTTTCCAACCACCGATTGGTCTCTGGGCAATCTCGAGGATTTCTTCTATGCGGATAGCATAGTTGATATAGTAACAGCCAAGTATTATGAAATATTGACGCAAGTTCAGGTTTCGTTTAAAATTAAGGACGGGACAAAAAGGAGGTAAGATATATGAGGAAAGTGGCAGTGATGATGCTGCTGAGTGTAGGGTTTGTGTGGGCCTATGTAGATAGGTCTGAGATAAGGCCTCAGCTGCCTAATGATAATGTGAGCGTGATGAGCGATGGCTCTTCCTATACGGAGGGCCTCTACTACATGGGAGATACTGTGGGACTGTCTGAATACGACTATCCCAGGAATGCCCACTTCAAGTTCATCCAGGTATATGAGAACACTGGTAGCATTCATATTACCTACATGAGGACTCAGACTGGTGTTCAGGACACCAGAACCATGTTCTACAACTTCTACGATCCCACTGCCAGCAGCTGGATAGATAATGTCGGTGTGGATGCAATGGATGCTACCAACTTCGGAAAGAATGGTTTTGGTGATATCTTCCTGACCGGTGATGGCAGGGCCATTATTTCTGCTCACCTGAATACTACCAGCCCCCTGATTTCCAAGTATGGAATAGAGGATTCCTATCTCAGTGCATCCTTTACCCACTATGATTCCCCCAGCGGTCCTGCTACTGGATCCTGTTACTATCCTTCCGTTCTCCAGACTTCTGAAGGATTTATCTTCATCTGCACGGATGGAGATGGCACTGATCCTGATACCAACTATGTGTTCTACTCTTCCGATGGAACCACCTGGAATCAGGTGTTTGCCATAAGCCAGGTCTTCCCCGAGAGATTCGATCTGGATTACAATCCCGCAATAAATACTGCTGTTATTGCTTACTTCGAGGAAGGAGGTACTAACGAGTCTTCCGCCATCAAGTACAGGATTTCTACCGATGGTGGCGCAACCTGGAGCGATCCTGTGGTTGTCGCAGAGGGTGCTCTCTATGACACCGTTTTCGACGCTGCT
>Ga0256835_1001550_pt1 | contig 13677 bp, 14 predicted proteins | sample PIR30metaG_FD_185972 | JGI IMG/M metagenome (GOLD analysis project Ga0256835, IMG submission 185972) | Hydrothermal vent microbial communities from East Pacific Rise, Pacific Ocean - PIR-30 | ecosystem: Environmental > Aquatic > Marine > Hydrothermal vents | place: Pacific Ocean: East Pacific...
CTCGTTGCGAACCCGGGCGATGCGGGTCTTGACATCATAGCGCCGCGACATGAAGCAGGCGACCAGGTTGACCTCGTCCGAGTCGGTCACGGCAATGAAGAGGTCGGTCTTGGCAATACCGGCCTCGGCCAGGATCCGGGCCGAAGCGCCGCTGCCGTGCACGGTCAGGATATTGAGTTCCTTCTCCATCCGGTCCAGTTTGGTCTTGTCCTTGTCGATCAGGACGACCTCCTGGCCTTCGGAGGAAAATTTTTCGCACAGGTACTGGCCAACCAGTCCCGCGCCAACGATCATTATGCGCATATTTTTGCAACCAGGCCGCCTGACAGAATAAGCCAGGAGGCTGAAGAAAAAAATTTATGGTTTCCAGCTGATAAAGGCCCAAATGACCGGCCTGGGCCGGTGAACCAGTACGCTGCCATCGTCTGCAGAGGTGGTAATGGACTGCAGATATTTTTGCAACCGCTTTTTCTCTTCCCCGGTTATATCACGAAACATCCACAGATAACTTTGCAGGGCTTCAGCAAAATCAGCATAGCGCAGTTCCTGTTCCAGCTCAATATAATCAACCCTGGGCAGGTAGCCCATCTGGTGGAGCAGGTTGACGGTGTAGATGTAATCGGGCCCTGATTGAATGGTTCGACCAATGGCGTCAAAGGCGGCTGCATCAAAGGGACCATGCCCAACCCGGTCAGTGACGGCAACGAGATATCTGGCATGACTGGTGAGCTTTTCCAGGGCCTTGCGCAGGTCCGGCACGGACATGGACCGGGAGGCGATTGTCACGTCATGTTTGCCAATGCCGCATTGTTGCCAGTCTTCCTGCCAGGAGCAGTGATGGGTATGGATATTGGTCAGCCCTTTTTTTTGGGCCTTTTCATTCAGGATTTTCAGCATTTCGGCGGAGAAGTCCACAGCAGATACCTGACGAACCCGCTCGGCAAGGGGCAGGGCCAGGGTGCCGGGGCCGCATCCCATGTCTAGCACGGACCAGTCCGGTTGTGGGTCGAGCAGGCGCAGAAAATGATCAATATAGATCGAACCGGCCGTGCGGCGGGCAAAGCCGGCTGCCTTGCGATCCCAGTCTGCCGCCTTTTTTGCTTTCCAGCTTTTTTTCTGCTTGGCCTGTTTCCAGAGATGATTCCAGTCAAAAACAGCTGGATCGATATCTTTATCCATGTGCCTATGCGCGATGGAGTAATGTATATTTCCGCATTCTGAACTAAATAATTTGACAGAGACGGCCACTCGGATTATTATTAAATTTTTGTATTTTGTTCAGGATGGATTGCGTCATGCAACCTGTACAAGAAACTATTCCGGTCTGTAGCGGCGACATTTCATCAGATGGCCTAGCCGGTCGGACTGATTACATACGATACTCTCACCCATTGCTGAATACAAGGATAAGGATATGAGCAAGAGAACATTTCAGCCTTCCAATCTGAAAAGAAAGCGCACCCATGGCTTTCGTGTGCGCATGAGCACACGCGCCGGCCAGGCGATCATTAAACGAAGAAGAGCCAAAGGCCGCAAACGGTTGTCGGCCTGATATCTCCATGGCCCGTTATTCTCTGGGCAAAGAATGCCTGTTGCGCAAAAATAGGGAATTTGACCGGGTGTACAGCACAGGCAAACGACTTCATGGAAAGGGTTTTTCCGTTATCTGGAGTGAAAATGCCCTGCCCTGGAACCGACTGGGCATCAGTGTGCAGAAGAAAACCGGCCGGGCAGTGGACAGAAACAGGATAAAGCGCATCATTCGCGAGGCGTTCCGTCTGCACCGTCAGGTGTTTCCCGCCCACAGTGATATTGTTATTACCGTCCGGCCAGGATTCGCCCTGAACTCACCAGCGGAAGTCGTTGCTTCGGTCAGCGGCCTGCTCGGTTCGGAAACCGGTCAGAGTTGAATATGTGCAGCCCATGTCAGGCAGCTTCTCCGTCAGAGGAGAAAAATTCTTGCTCCACCGCGCAAGGTTTTGTCGGACGTTTCTGCATTCTGCTGGTTCGTTTGTATCAAAACTGTATTTCACCGTTTCTTCCGCCTACCTGTCGTTATACTCCCACCTGCTCCCAATACGCAGTGGATGCGATTTCCCGTTATGGGGTTTTTCGGGGCGTGGCAATGGCCATTTGGCGTTTGTTGCGTTGTCATCCCTTTGCCCGGGGCGGTTATGATCCGGTCCCCTGAACAGCGCCAGGATTACACCTGGCTTGTTCATCAGTTGCGGCAGCGAGTTGTCGGGGTTGATGTCTCTGTTGTCGTGCAGTTGAATGGTGTAATTATGTGTAAGCCGGCAGGTGTTTGAACTGCCGATGGATGAACGACTACGGATCAATCGCTGTTCTTGTCGGTCACTGCATCCCTGCTTGAGATAAAATAATTTATAGACATATAAAATGGATCTCCAACGCGCCTTTTTGGCAATAGTGCTTTCTTTTATTATCCTGTTTGGATACCAGTATCTCTTTATCAAGCCTGCTGTCCAGCAGCAATCCCCGCAGTCAACCGAGCAGGTTGCAAAAAATGGGAAGAATGCTGGGACGAGCGTCCAGACCAAACCGGAAAAGGCCATGGTGAAACCGGCCTCGCCGGCAGGCGAAACACCTGAGGTGCCCGTTGATCCCAAGGCGCGTGACATCAAAGTGGACACCCCGCTTTATTCCGCTGTCATCAAGGAGCAGGGGGGCGGGATCGCCCATTTTATTCTCAAAAAGTATCGAACCGAACTGGATGAAAATTCCGGTAACATGGAACTGGCACCGGAAGGCGGGCCGGCGCAACTACCGGTTCTTTTTACGCTTGACAATGGCGCTGCCGTCCATCTCCCCATTTATCGGGCGGACCGGGAAAAGATAGAGCTGACTGCTGGCGCTGCCCCGCAAACTCTGACCATGAAGGGCGTTACTCCCGGCGGCCTCTCCATTACCAGGACCATGGTGTTTCGTCCCGATTCCTATATGATTGACATCAGTTATCTGGTTCAGAACCAGGGTATCAGTGCTGCTCAGATCTCTCCGGCCATGACCCTAAACAATACACCGTTTGCGCATGGTTCCACCACCAGCCGTTATCTCTTCCGGGGGCCGGCGGCCTACATTAATGACAAGCTTGTTGAAATCAAGGTAAAAAAACTCAAAAACGGTCCCAAGGTGTTGCAGGGCAAGGTCAGTTGGGCCGGCTACGAGGATAATTATTTTCTTGATTCGATCGTGCCCCTTACCGAGGGCAATAAAATGGTGACGGTGGCTGGAACGGAAGAGCGGGTTCGGACTGTTGTTTCCGAAGGTGTTTTCAACCTTGCCCCGGGCGGCAGCGCTACCTATACCTACAAGATGTATTTTGGCCCCAAGAAGCTCTCCATCCTGCGTCAGGAGGATCATGACCTGGCCAAGGCGATCAACTTTGGCTGGTTTGATTTTCTGGCCAAACCCACCCTCTGGGTACTCAACTGGTTGTACGGCTATGTGGGCAATTACGGCGTGGCCATTATCATTATCACCATCCTGATCAAGCTTCTATTCTGGCCCATCACCTCCAAAGGCATGCGGTCCATGAAAAACATGCAGAAGTTGCAGCCCAAGGTCGCCAAGCTCAAAGAGAAGTACAAGGATGATCCTGCCAGGATGAATCAGGAGATGATGGCCCTGTACAAGACCTACAAGGTCAATCCGGTGGGCGGCTGCCTGCCCATGTTGATCCAGATTCCCTTCTTTTTTGCGCTCTACCGGGTCCTCATGGCTGCCATTGAACTCAGACATGCGCCCTTCATGCTCTGGATCAATGATCTCTCGGCGCCGGATCGGCTGATGATTGGCTTTGATATTCCCTATATTCATGGTATACCGGTTCTCACCCTGCTGATGGGGCTTTCCATGTATCTGCAGCAGAAAATGACACCAACCACCGCAGACCCGACCCAGGCCAGAATTATGCAGTTCCTGCCGGTTATCTTTACCTTTATGTTCATCAACTTTGCCTCTGGACTGGTTCTCTACTGGTTTGTCAATAACCTGCTGTCCATACTGCAGCAGGTGCTTATCAACAGGCAGACAAAGACCAGCTGACGGTTGTCAGCGGCAACAGGAAAAGATCTTATGGCAAAAAAAGCAAAGGGAAGGGATTTTTACGGACAGGAAGTCACAAAACTTATCGATGAGGCCTGCCGGGAATTCGATGTCTCCCAGGAAGAGCTTGATATAGAGGTCCTTGAAACAGGCTCGGCAGGCATTTTTGGGCTGTGTAGAAAAAAAGCCCACATCAGAGTTCGCCTGAAAGAAAAAGCCAGGCCGGCTGCTGCGGAGACTGAACCGGCGGAAGTGGCTGTTACGGAGAATGGCTTCAGTGAAACCGGGGCGCAACAGGATACATCTCCGGGCCGGCAGAACAAAGCTGCTCAGCGGCAATCGGATCGGAAAAAGCATTCGGCAAAGAAAAAAAAGGATACTGGCGCTGCCCCAAAAGAGACAGAGAAAAAGAACAGTCCGGATAAAGGCGGTCATAAACGGTCGCAGGAGCCCGTGCAGCCGCCATCGGATGAGGCGATGGCCCGCGTCAAGGCGGATATCTGCGAACTGCTTGAATTGATGGGCTATCCTTCCGAAGTGACGTTGCAGGTCGAGGACACGGCGTTACGCTGTCATATCAGCGGCGAGCATGAGGAGGTATTGGTGGGTAGTGAAGGACGCACCCTTGATTCCATGCAGTACCTGCTGCGCAAGATGATGGCCGGTGTGCTGCCCGAGCGGATGATGCTCTCCCTTGATGCCGGTGATTTTCGTCGGCGTCGGGCCGAAGAGCTCAAAGAACGTGCCCTGGCCTTGGCCGAAGAGGTTCGTGAAACAGGCAAGACCCAGGCCATCCCGGCCCTGAATCCGGCCGAGCGCCGCGAGGTGCATATGATCCTTCAGGAAGACAAGACCATCCGCAGTCGATCGGTTGGCGATGGCCTGTTTAAAAAGGTTTTGATCTATAAACCCGGCAGCAAGTCAGGACGTCCGTCCCGCAAACGAAAACGCCGCTCCAGTGGCCGCTCCAAGGAAAACTGATACCATTGCCGCTGTTGCCACTCCCCCGGGTACCGGCGGCATCGGTATTATCCGCATTTCAGGGTCAAAGGCCCTGGCCATTCTCCAACATCTTTTTCGCCCGCGTAACAAGCGGAAAACCCTGCAGAGTCATAAGCTCTACTATGGTACGGTCGTTGCGGATGACGGCCGTGTTCTTGATGAAGTGCTGGCCGTATACATGCGCGCGCCTGCCACCTATACCCGTGAGGATGTGGTTGAGCTGCACAGTCATGGCTCCTGGCTGGTGCTGCAGTCGCTGCTGGCCGAGGTGTTCCGGGCCGGAGCCCGGGCTGCCGAACCGGGCGAGTTCACCAAGCGGGCTTTTCTTGCCGGGCGCATTGATCTGACCCAGGCCGAAGCGGTCATTGATTTGCTCGGGGCCCAGACAGCCAGTGGCATGGAACTGGCTGTGGAACAGATGCAGGGACGTCTTGCCGAGGAGCTGGAGCCGGTTCGTCAGGCCCTTGCCCGCATACTTGCCGTGGTCGAGGTGGCTATTGATTTTCCTGATGATGATGTCGAGATTCTTGCCGGCGAGGAGCTGGGTAAACAGCTGCAAGCAGAGGTTCTGGACCGCCTGGAGCAGCTGCTGTGTCTTGCCGATCAGGGACGGGTGATTCGGGAGGGGGTGCACGCGGTTATCGCGGGCAGGCCCAATGTGGGCAAGTCAAGCCTGCTCAATGCCCTGCTCAGGGAAGAACGGGCCTTGGTTTCTGATATTCCGGGCACGACCAGAGACACCATAGAGGAACTTATCTCCGTACGTGGTATTCCGGTGTATCTTGTTGATACCGCCGGAATTCACGAGCATGACGATCTGGTGGAAGGGCTGGGAATTGAACGGGCGCGCGCCAAGCTCGCCGAGGCGGATCTGGTTCTTTTTCTTGTTGATGGCAAAGCCGGGTTTACAGAGCAGGATCGGGAACTGTATACGCTGATCAGAGACAAGAAACATATTGTTGTGCTGAACAAGATGGATCTGCTTGCCGATGGGGAAAGTGATGGATTGGCTGCTGGTTTTGCTCCGCATCCGGTTGTGCGTCTTTCGGCGAGAACCGGCGAGAATATTGATGGCCTTCAGGAGGCGCTTTATGGTGTGCTGACAGAGGGACTGTCCATGACGGAGCGTCCTGCCTGTGCTCCGAATACCCGGCACAGGGCTATTCTGGAAAAGACCCGTGCTGCCTGTCTTCGTCTGCGGGATGCCCTGAGGCAGGGCGCCCCGGCAGATCTCGTTGCTGTGGAACTGCAGGAATCCCTTGATATCCTTGGCGACATTGTTGGCCTGACAACACCTGAAGATGTGCTTGATATTATTTTCAGTGAATTCTGTATCGGCAAGTAAGGAAGGCGCAAGAATATTTCCTAATGAACGCCTTTAGTTAGCGCTGTCCCGGCTCGTTGCCGGTTTGGCCGGAGTGGCTTTCTGCACAGGTGCTGGTTGTTTTGGTTTTCGGGCCGGTGCCGTGTTCGCTTGCGATGTGGTCACCGCATGGATCTCCCCCTCGATGGATGCCCCGGGTTCAACAGTCAGGTTGCTGGAGGCCAGTTTGCCACGGATTGTTGCTGTTTTATGGACCGTAACGGTATTCGCCTCAATATCACCCTGGATCAGGCCGTGGCAGACCAGGGTGTCAATGGTCAGGTCACCGTATACTTTTCCACTTTCGCTGAGGATCAGATATTCTCCTTTTATGTTGCCCTCGAGAACGCCGTCTATACGGGTTTTTCCCTTAAAGACTATTTCGCCGGTTATACGCATTTCCCTGGCGATGATTGAGGATATCGCCTCATTTGACGTTGGTTTGGCCTGCTGTTTTGTGTGACTGCTGCTCCTGAAAAGTCCCATGGCAAGATGTGGTGATAGTCAATGAGAGGGCGGGAGGAAAAGTAGGTGAACGGGTGCCAGAAGTTCCCGAGGGCACAAAGCGCGATGTTCTCTGCTCTGTTTGATCTTCTCTTCGGACGTTACTCGGTATTGGCCAGCAATTTGGCTATGCGGAGAAATTTAACCGGGTCGACGGTTTTGTTTTTGTAGTGCACCTCATAGTGCAGATGGGTGCCGGTGGAACGGCCGGTGCTGCCCACCAGGCCGATGATCTGATCCCTGGTAACACGTTCTCCTTTTGTGACAAGACGTTTGCTCAGGTGGGCATAGAGGGTTTCATATCCATTGCCATGATCCACGACAATACAGTTGCCGAATCCCCGCAGATAACTTGACCGTTTGACCACGCCACAGCCGGTGACATGCACCTTGTCGCCCCGATCGCCACGGAAATCAAGACCAGCATGAAATGCTTTTCTATGGTTGAGCGGGTCGCGGCGGCGTCCGTACAGGGAGGTAATCTTGCCGCCCACCGGCCTGCCAAGGGGGAGTTGCTGCAAAAAGACCACAAAACGATCGGCTTCGTCCAGGACAGAGCTGTCCCTGTCCTGCGGGGCCAGATAAAGCCCGCCACTGTGGCTGGGATCCTCTTCAAAATCAAAACGAATACCCACTTCATTCATGAGCGCTTTGATCAGTTTTGCCCGTCTGCGAATATCACCACTGTAAATTTTTTCTGTTTCCTGCCTCAGGCGGGCCATCTTGCTCTCATACTGGTCAATAACCCGTAATTTCTGCAATCGGATGCGGGAGAGCTCTTTTTTGCTCTCGGCGAGTTGATCGAGCAGCAAGTCCTGTTCTTTCCGGTTCTGTTCGGAGACCTGGCTGAGCTTTTCTTCCAAGCTGGATTTTTCCTGCCAGTGATAACAGCCGCTGATCGTGCCGGCCAGGAGAAAGGCAAACAGGCTGACCAGTGACACCATGGTGCGTCTGAGCAGATGCCGATCCAGGAGATAGGTTCGTCCCTCTCCGGATTCACCCGTTATAATGATGTGAATTTTATCATGTTTCATGGATAGTTGTTTGGTAAAGTCCGTATCATGGTTTGAGATACCTGGTGGAAAAGAGGCTCAAGCCACCTTATTATTACCGTATCTTTACCACTATAGCGGTTTTGGGAAAGATGAGCAAGGGACAGAAGAAAAATACGGCAGACTGAACCCGGACCGGGAAGAGCCTGCCGTTACAGGGACGCAAGATACTACTCGCTAAAGCTGTCTGCGTAGAGTTGTTCTATGGCTTCACGCCCGGCATCGCTTAGATATCGAGTCCCTGAGCCAACAAAGCTGTCATAGGTAATTCTGGGGGAGTCTTCCTGCCAGGAACCGTCTTTCCAGGTAAACCATTTGTCACGGTTCTGGTCAAAGACATGAAGCGGACGGTTGAAGAGCTTGGCCAGTTCCACGGCCCAGCCAGTCCCACCCTTAACCGAGTTATCATCAAGAATGACGCCAATGACAAAGACCTGATGGCCCTTGTTTACCATATGGAAGATTGACTGGAGAACCCGACGGATTTTTTCCGTCTCGTAATAGGTTCTGTTCATCATTCGTGAGGCGATTTCCATGGAGATATCGCCTCGTTTCAGATCTTCTTCCGAGAGCATGACAGGGTTTTTATCTCTGTTCAGACGATGGCCTTCAAAGGTAAAGATGACCTCGTTGACGCCATATTTTTCAGCATTTTCACCAAAAACGGTTTCCGCGCCTTTCAGTCCGCCATGATAGAGTGTGCATTCATTTGCCTTCATTGTGCATGTGTCCTTTGCCAGCGCAGCATGGCTGCTTTTCGGTAGGGGTACAAATACAAAGGTCTGCACAAGGCAGACCGAAAGTTCATTTTTCCATATACTTCAATAGCGGTTACCTCTCAATTTTTCAAGATTATTTTCATTTTCCTCTCAAGAAAACCATGCTCCAGGTCAGGCGGTTATGTTTTTCTGGCCGAGAAAAAGACCCGCCAAGGGGCCGGATATCCCTCCACTGTCCGCTCCCTGTTCTGTGGATCAAGAAAATCCTCGTAGGATTCGAAGGTCATCCAGTCGGTCTTTCGCTGTTCCCTGCTGCTCATAGGGTGGCGGCAGAACATGGTGATTTCGCTGAAACCACAGCGGCTAAGCCAGTTGTCTAGACAGACGGCTGTGGGGACAAACCAGGTGCCGGGCACCTTGGCGTAGGTTTTTTCCGGGAAAAGGGCCACCGGATCGTCGCCGGGAATGGCTTGGGATTCAAGGATAAGGGTGCCGCCGGGTTTGAGCGCGTTGAAGACATCGGTCAGGGCGTCCAGAGGTGAGCGGCGGTGATAGATGATGCCCAGGCAGAACAGGACGTCAAAACAGTCCGGGAACAGGGACAGGTGTTCGATGCCGAGCAGCTCCACAGCCAGGTTATCCTGGCGGGCCAGCCGGTTCAACAGCGTAAATGCGTAATAATGCTGCACGTATGGCTCAAAACCAAGCACAAAACGTGGTTGGTGCGGCACCATCCGGAACATGTAATACCCATTGTTGCAGCCGATATCGCCGACGATCCGGTCCTTGAGATCAGGGAGAAAGGGAATAATTCGGTTCCATTTGCGCTGGCTCTGCCACTCGGCGTCAATATGGATATCAAAAACGGAAAACGGTCCCTTGCGCCAGGGCATAAACGCGCGCAGGCTCTGTTCGACCAGGTCCTGCTCGGCGGCAGTTATCTCATCTCCTGCGCCGATGGTCACCACATCCTGGTCAAATTGGCAGAATCGGGCACGCAGATGGCGGATATCCTGCATCGGATCGCGATAACGGAGAAAGCCTTTCTTGTTCTGTCCCACCCAGGCCTTTTTTTCGGCAAGAACGCGGCAGAGCTCTTGTAACCGGGCACTGGCAAAGAGGTCGGCATAGTCGTTCATGTCGTTTTCCGGGCCACAAAAGAGGCAAAGTTGAACCACCGGCAGAAAATATCCACCTCGGTAAAACCGGCCTCGCGCAGCATGGTCAGATTTTCATCAACCGTAAAGGGAACCAGGACATTTTCCAAGGCTTCCCGTTTAGCGGCTATTTCAAGTTCCGAGTAGCCCTGATCCCGTTTGAAATCGTGATAGATCGCAATGAACGGTTGCTGAAATGTCCCCTTTGCCAGCACTTTTTCACAGACAATAAGCAGGCCGCCAGACGGCAGGACCTCGTACATACGGCGGACCACGGCCGCCCGCTTCGGTGGCCGTATAAATTGCAGCGTATAGTTACAGAGCAGGGAATCGGCGCCCTGAAGCGAACAGGTGGTGATATCATCTTCCAGGAAGAGCAGCCTGCCCTTTCTCCTGTACAGTTCCGCTTTACGGCGGGCCTTTTCCAGCATTGCCGGTGCATTGTCAATCCCGATCAGGGTCAGGGGAGCATGGTTGAGCAGCCGCGAAAGCTGGAGAAGCGTCGTTCCTGTCGAGCAACCGAGGTCATACAGGGTCAGGGAACCGACAAAATAATGATTGAGGAGACGGGCAATGGCATCAATGACTGTACTGTACATGGGCACCGAACGATGAACCATATCGTCAAAGACTTCCGCCACCCTGTCGTTGAAGGTAAAGTGGCTTTCTGTCATGCCATTCTGGTACAGAGTATCTTTGTTTTTTCTGTTGTCCTTCACGTTCCTTCGTTCCCGTTTGTGTGGAGAAAATCCCCTTGCCAAGCCTGACAACTCCAAGTATAGATTGCCTTGATGCTCCGAAGTCTCTTTTCCGTTTGGAACCATGCCGATGGCGCCTCTTTTACCATAGAGAGCGCGGTGGGGAACAGTTTTTTTTGAATGAACCCGGGGCGTCCCTGCACATGGATTGGTGACGGCAGCCACGTCGTTGTTCAGGTGCATGGATGCGGCAAGATCTCAAGGAAGACCACCGTCTGACCGGATAGAGCCTGTTGGCCGGCAGGTGGTTTTGATTTTTCAGGCAAAATTTTCTGATTTATGTCAACCGATACGATCCATTTTGACGAAATTCTCAGCAAGTACCGTTCCGATCCCTATGAATATGTGGATATGTGCGCTGTCCATGCCGGCGAGATCCGGTTTCTGGTTGAAGAGGGCGCTGAGGTGCAGGGGGTAAGCGGTGAATGGCAGCATATACCCGGCAGCCCGATTTATGAAATAACCCGGGAGCGCAACCCCAAGATTATTACCTCAAAAACCAATGGCACGGTTGCCCATGTCAACCGGGAATTGGATGGGAAATTTGTCGAAGCCGGCACAAAGCTGGTCACCATTCGTCATCCTCTGAAAAAGAAAGAGATCATTGAGGCTATTCTTCAGGAGGTTCTGTATCTCTTTCCGGCGCCGGAACGGGCCCGCTATTATTTTGCCATGGACATTCAGTCCCGCATCGACCAGAAAGGAGCCCGCTCCATTGTGATTCATCCGGGCGATGAAATAATTACCATGTCACTGATGAAACGGGATACTCCGGTTTATTATGACGGTGATCCCGGTATCCTGCATTCCATCTATTTTTCTCCTGGTGATTCCGTGGACCAGGGCGTTCCGCTGCTTGGTGTCTGTCCTGAGGAAAAGCTTTCTGTCATCCAAAAAATAATTACCCGGGTCAAGGCCGAGTGGGAATAGGTTGAAGCGGGCATGCTCTCCCATGCTGAACTTCTCCTGCTCGCCGCCAGACTGACCGCTGATTCCCCTTTCAGCCCTTCGGCAACACGCCGCGTCCTTCGGTACGGCGCCCCACTGGGCTGCCGGATCACCCATCACCATACCCTGCCCCGCTGCATGGACCTGCTGCGCTCCAGGGTCTGCGACATGGAAGCATCGGCGCCATTCACCGGCGAAGTGGTGTGGGCGGACCGGTTGACCGCATCCCAGGGCCGTTTTGGCCGGCAATGGTTTGCACCGGCAGGCGGTCTCCATCTGGCCTTTCTCTGGGCCGATACCCTGTTGCCGTCCTGGAGCCGTTTTCTACCCTTTGCCGTGGGCATTGCCTGTTGTGAAACAATACGCGCCTTGGGAGTTGACGCCTCTTTGAAATGGGTGAACGATGTTCATGCCGATGGCCGTAAACTCGGCGGAGTGTTGACCGAAACAGTCAACCGGGGCAGGGAGGATCGTTATTTTCTGGTCGGCATCGGGCTCAATATCAATGTGGATGATTTTCCCGAACCGCTTCAGGGCAGGGCAACCTCTCTGCAAATGGAGAGCGGGCAGTCCCATTGTGTTGCAACGGTTTTTGCCCAACTGCTTGCCCGCCTGCAATGGAATATCGGCCTGCTTTGTTACGGGGAAGACCTGTGGCTTGATGAGCGTATCCGGACAGAGGAGAATCCGGTGCTGCAACGATGGCGTACGCTTAGTGACAGCCGGGGGAAACGGGTTGTCTTTGGTTATGATGTACAGCATAAACCGCTGTATGAAGGCAGGGTCATGGATGTCGACCAGCAGGGGGGCTTGATGATCCGCCTTGACGATGGCAGCGTCACGACCGAGTATTCAGGAGAGATCGAATATTGTCTTTGAATGCTGAGCCATGCCCGCATTTGAGGGTGCCGGCTTTCATCCCCTTGTTATTCCGGAAACCGGGATGGTGGTGAAATGGGTCAGTCCGAGATTGCCATATACACTGATGGTGCCTGCAGTCCCAATCCCGGCAGCGGCGGCTGGGCTGCTGTGTTTGTTCGGGAAGACAAGGTTGTCCGGGAACTGTCCGGTCAGGAGGAGGATGCCACCAATAACCGTATGGAACTGACCGCTGCCCTGCGTGCTCTGCAGAGTCTGCCCGGGTCGTCTCGAATCATTTTGATAACGGATTCCAGCTATCTAAAAAATGGAATAACACAATGGATCCATAGCTGGAAGCGGCGCGGCTGGTTGACGGCAGCCAGGGAACCGGTTAAAAACCGTGATCTCTGGGAGGCCCTGGAGCAGGAAATGCGTCGGCACCAGATAACATGGCAATGGGTGCGCGGCCATTCCCGCAACCGCTGGAATGAACGGGCTGACCAGCTAGCCGTCGCAGCCCGGCAGCAGGCAGATGGCGTGGAACAATCTAGGGCCGTTTCCCAAATCCGTTTACCGCAGCCAGACTGCATAAACCGGGTCTGTATGTTTCTCGGCATCACCTTTTCACCCGTAAACGGCAGGGGCTCCTGGGCAGCGGTGCTGGTCTATCAGGGGCATGTCAGGGCCATTGGTGGGGCCCGGGCCGGCCGTTCGGCCAATGAGATCTATCTTTTCGCCGCTGTGCAGGCCCTGTTGCTTCTCAAAAGGAGATTGCCGGTTACCCTGTATACCACCAGTGCATACCTTTGTGACGGCATGACCCGCTGGCTTGATGGCTGGCAAAGACGTGACTGGCAGACCAGCAATGGCCGCCCGGTGAGCAACGTACAGCTTTGGCGAAAGTTAGCCACTCTGCGCAAAACGTATGGGATCAAGGTGGTACTCGCCAAACGGAAGAACGGCTACTGTCTCCTTCAGGAGGCCAAGGAATTGGCCCGGGAATACGGATAAAAGATTGAAGTCCGTTTTTAATCCAATATAGAAATCCTTGGCCTTGGGCCAAGGTCAGAGTTCATAGGCTTTGCCGTATGAACGACTCATTGCTACAACTTTTGCTAAGTTGTCCCCACAACATAGCAAAAGGAGTAAACAATGAGTCGTTTTCGAAAATTATCACAAACAATATGGCATTGCCAGTATCACATCGTTTTTGTGCCAAAGTATCGTTTCAAGGTGCTTGTTGGT
>Ga0256835_1001551_pt1 | contig 13677 bp, 12 predicted proteins | sample PIR30metaG_FD_185972 | JGI IMG/M metagenome (GOLD analysis project Ga0256835, IMG submission 185972) | Hydrothermal vent microbial communities from East Pacific Rise, Pacific Ocean - PIR-30 | ecosystem: Environmental > Aquatic > Marine > Hydrothermal vents | place: Pacific Ocean: East Pacific...
GGCAGGATGGGCTTCCGCTTGCATACCGGCTGTTTCATAGAAATCCGCCATGGTGGGAGGCAGTTTTTCGGCAGGACGATACCTCCCATCCCGGTTCTTCCAGAAATTTCTCAACAGATATTTCTCGTGGGTGAGGGGATCTTCGGCGATCAAATCATCCCCGAAAGGATAGGTTCTGGGATCGTTGATCTCCCGGTCCCCCCGGCGCAGCGTCACATGATGAGTGCCGGCTTTCCAGAAGAGCACCTGTCCGACGGCTTTCTCTTCCTCCATCCTCTTCAGGGCCATCATTTGCTCTTGGGTGGGCCGGAAATAAAAATCGCCGGTCAGCGAAGACGACTCCCATGGTACCTGCTGACGGTTGCTCTTGCGCATCACCTCGATCCGCACATTCTTGAAAACATCTTCGATCTTGAGCCCCGGTCGCTGTATCTGATACAACAATTCCTGTGTATAGAGACCGTTCACCCCGCTGCCGTCAAGGGCTGTCTTGCCGGGAGAGGTCGCATACGCGATGATCGTCCCGGCCGGGGCGTTCATGCTCACCAGTCCCTGTCGCGTCGAACGGAACGTACGAGCATACGGATTATTCCGACATGCATCCAGGACCACAATGTTCACCCGCGAGTCGGCCGCATCCATCATCGCCACCACATAACCCGCATCCACACACTCATATTCCACCTCCTCCTCATCGTTGATGCGGGCATTCACCGGAACCAGGAAATTGTAACCATCCTTCTGGATCCCGTGGCCGGCATAATAGAACATTCCTACATCATAACCGCGCAGTCGATCGCCGAATTCCCGGATCACACGCTTCATCTCTGTCTGATTGGAAACATTCTCCCGAAGAATCACATCAAAACCCACCTTCCGTAAAGCCCGTGCCATCGAACGCGCATCATTCACCGGATTGGCCAACGGACCACTCAGATAATCGCCGTTGCCGATGACCAGCGCAAGACGTTTCTCGGGGAGCGTATCCTGCCCCCCCGCAAAAAACGGAACGAAAAACAAAAACAAAAAAAGGGAAACCCTGCCCATCCCCGATATCCTCATGTGATTCTACCTGAGCCCAATTTACGACTTTTTGCCCACATTCTCTTCTCCTTGGCTCTCTTTTCACCGCTTCCGTTTTCGCCTTACTGCTTTTTTGGGTATCTTGCCTGAAAACAATCAAATCCGTTGGTTATGAAGTTCCACGCCCACCTGCTTTTTCTCCTGCTTACCCTCTTCCTCTCCCCCCTTTCCGTTTCCGCCCAAAAAGAAGTGGTGATCCCCGAACTGCAGGAAAAACAAAAAGGATTCTTCTTCCGCATCAGCGCCGGCATTGGCACCGGAAAGACCGACTTTAAAGAGGTCTACGACATCCGGGGGTTCACGATCCCCCTCAGTTTCCATCTCGGATACCAAACCTCCTCCCCTTTAGGGATCTACCTCAATTACAGCATCCCTTTTATCCTCAACCCCGAATACTCTCCCGACAACACCCTTGACAACCCCCTCATGACCATCCCCCAATTCGGTGGGGGTGCCCTCTACCGTTTCGGAAAAGGGAACAATTACCTTTTTTCCGATGTCAATGTTGCTTCGCTGCGACGTCTGATCTCCGACAATGTGGTGGCCAGCGGACCCGGTTTCGGTCTCAATCTCGGATGGGGATATGACCATAATCTTGTCAAGAGCGTCCACATGGGAGCCAACCTCTTCTATCATTTCAGCACCATGAAGGATGATCCCGGAGAATCGCCCGTGGTGGACAATTACCTGGGAGCCTGCCTCTCGTTCCTCTTCGGGAAATGATCCTTCGGGAGCCTTTGAGCAGGGTTGTGGGTTTCTCAATTTTGGCTTAACTTTGTGGCCGTTCCCGGCCCCGTAGTTCAACGGATAGAATAGCGGTTTCCTAAACCGTAGATACAGGTTCGACTCCTGTCGGGGCTACCACTCCTCCGGCCTTCCGGTTCTTTCTCTTTTGCAGATCCCTATCTTTCGTTCGGATGGAAAGACATTTTTTGCACCGGCTGGGCGCTTGTGAAGCCTGCCCGCGGCGTTGCGGCATCGACCGTCTTCATGGCGAGATCTCATATTGCCGTACGGCTGCGGACATGCTCGTGGCTCATATCGGCTTGCACCACGGCGAAGAACCGCCTATCTCCGGCACCCATGGATCGGGCACGGTCTTTTTCGCCGGTTGTAACCTGCGTTGCGTCTTTTGCCAGAACTGGCAGATCAGTCAAATGTTCCGGCAACGGGGGGTCGTTCCCATGACGCCGCACGACTTGGCCCAAGCCATGCTGGAACTGCAAACGCACCAGGCCCACAACATTAACTTCGTTTCCCCGTCCCATGTGGTCTGGCAAATGGCAGAGAGCATCCGCATCGCCCGCGACGAGGGCCTCGCCCTGCCCGTCGTCTATAACAGCGGAGGATACGATGCGGTCGAGGCCCTGCGGGCCATCCGGGGCCTGGTGGAGATCTATATGCCCGACATCAAATACATGGAACATGAACCGGCCCGCCGTTATTCCGGCGCTGCCGACTATCCCGACATCGTTCCGGGGGTCCTGGAAGAGATGTACGACCAGGTAGGCCCACTACGGACCGACGACAACGGCATTGCCATGCGGGGGATGCTGGTGCGTCACCTCGTCCTCCCCGGCCTCGGGGAAAACAGCCGCAAATGCCTGCAAACCCTCGCCCGCATCAGCACAAAGATCCCTGTCAGCCTCATGTCTCAGTACTCTCCCCAGCATAAAGCCCGCCACTATCCCGAAATCAATCGCTCCCTCACCCCGGCAGAGTACTACGAATTGGTCGACTACGCTCTCGACCTGGGCTTCGAAACCCTCTTCACCCAGGATATCTCCAGTACAGACACCTATCTCCCCGACTTCGACCGGGAGAACCCTTTTGAAAAATGATCAGATCACATAGCGGATCCCGTGCGGTATCCGGATCACCACCCGCGTACCGGCAGGACGCCCTCCCTCATCATACAGATCGATCACCTCCCTTGAGATCTTGTGCCGGTTGTACTTGTTGATCAAAGTATAGAACTGCTCCGTCACACGCATCCCCATATGGGTACTGTTCCGATTGATCTTCCAGGCTTCCTCACGTCCAATCCCGTTGTCCTCCACCTCGATGAGCAGGGTTCCTTTCTCTTCGCGGATCCGGATCCGGATCTCACCTTTCCGGCTGCTGTGCATCAAACCGTGCTTTAAGGCATTCTCCACATGCGTCTCAATGACCATTCGCGGCACACGCGTGGAAAGGTTGACGCCGGGCGCGATCTCCTCCTTGTACTCAAAAGCATCCCGGAACCGGTACTTCTGGAGATCGAGGTAGTTGCGCACAAACTCCAGCTCCTCCTGCAAGGTTCGGGAAATCTTGTCGGAACTCTCCAGGATCTTGCGGATAAGACCGGAAAACTTCACCAGATAATCATAAGCAGCTTCTTTATTCTCAGTATAGATGAGCGTACCGAGTGAAGCGATCGCATTGAAGGTGAAATGCGGGTCCAACTGGTTCTGGAACGAACGGAGCTGTAGTTCGTAGATCTTACGTTGTGTGTCGGAAATCTTCAGCTGACGGTACTCCCGAATCTTGTCAGCCACCCGGAAAGTTAACCAAAAAAGCATTAAAAATCCGAAAAAGAACAGGTACCAGAACTGCCGGGGAAGGGTCGGACCATACAGAAAATGATAATGATAAAGATCATCATCCAGGGTGAGCTGGGGAAGCAGGCCGGCCCGGTTCCGGACGGAAAAATAGGGATGCCTGGAAAGTACCGGCAACCGGGCTCTCACCACCTCACGACCGTCGGAAGAGAGTACCAACACCTCATCCCCTGACTGCCGGAGATATACAAATTCCGCTTTGCCGTCCCGGTCCAGATCCAGAAACTGGCTTTCCCTCAATTCCGCAAACGGAGGAAGGCTCCTGCCTTCCCTGAAACCGAGCGCAGAATCAATCCGCCAGACCTGTCCCCTCTCATTCAAGAGCTCCGCCCAACCCCTCTTGCCGAATCCCCAAAAGAGTAAAAATTGTTGATCCGTACCGATATCAGGCACCTTTTTCCTTTTCATGATTTGACCCTGCCGGTCGACCAGCTCCAAAAAACTTCCGTTCCCCCGGGCACTGCGGTCGTGCGAGAAAACAAGAAGGGAAGCCTTGCCCCACCCTCTCAACGGAATGGCAAGGGTCTCCGAAGGCCCGGTAGCACAACGCAAAGGCGGAAACTTGAACGTGAGATCCGGCCGGAAAATAAGGATCCAACTGCAATGATCGGTAAGAAAATCCCCCTCTTTGCAATTGGAGGTAGCCATGGCCCGTCCGTTAAAGATCTCAGAAGTGCCGTCCTGGTCAAGGTCTGCCATCATAACACGGTCCAACAGGGCACACCCCAGCGGGGAGCGTATCATCTCCCCTTTACGGAAATCGTAGCGGAACATCCCCCGAGGTCGTTTGGCAAAACCGCTCATCACCGTAAAATAGAGCTCTTTCCAACCGTCACCGTCAGCATCGTAGAACAGCGAGGAACTAATGGTAAAATCATATTCCTTTCCCGTTTTGAAAACCTCTAACAAGGGCAGCTCCTTGACCAGCATCCGCCGGCTCAGGACGTCGAGACAGGAGACATAAAGCGAGTCACGATAACGGGAAAAAATGACGAGATCTTCCTTCCCATTTCCGTCCACATCCCCGATAGAAAGACGCCCCCCCGCTTTCCCGGTGCCTTTGAAGTTCCATTGATCGATGATCTTCTCCTCGCCATTGTATCCGATAATCCCACACATTTCGCCTCCTTGCAAGATATGGGTGTATTGGATCTTCTCGGTGCGGCCGTCATGATCCAGGTCGATATGGAAGATGGTTTCATTCTTTGATGAGACGGCACGATCGACCATCACGAGCCGGTGCCGGGGCATCATCCACACCAGGAAGCCTAATGAGAACATGGCCAGGAGTACGATCTCGACAGCACGCAAGACCTTTTTTCCGGTCGGAGACTGAACGATCATATTGAAGAACCCCATACAATACGACAAAAAGCTTCTGAATTTAACAAAAATTGGCGTGCCGGCATGATTTTTTCATCTTACATTTGTCAAAGTGAAACCCTAAACCTTTTTCCCATGCTGCGGAGTTTCTTCCTTGTGTTGGCATTCGTTCTTCCGGTAAGTTCTTTCGCCCAGGAACAGGAGATCATCCGTTTTCTGGACGATTTCCGGGTAACGCAGGAGACGACCCACCCTACCGCGGGAGTGATCACCTCTTATGAGAAGATCCAGGGGACTCCTTACCTTTTCCCGGACTACCGGGAAGCAACAATTGTCAGGGACGACAGCTCCCGCTACCAGGGCAAGTTACGGTATGATGTCTATACCGATGAGATGGAATTCCAAGTGCATGGGAATATATACTGGATCACACCCAGAGAGCGCATCACACGGATCGTCCTCGATGGAAGGACCTTTCTTTTCCTTCCGGTAGAAGGAAGCCGCAAAGGGGCCTTCTTCGAACTGCTGACCGAGGGAAACTGCCGTTTGCTGGCAAAATATGTGGTCACTTTCCACGAAGCCGAAGGGGCCAAACCTTATCAGGACCCCAAGCCGGCCCGTTTCGGGCCGGTGCGGAAAACTTTTTTCTGCTCCTGTTCAGGATCTCCGGCCATCCCCATCCGCGGGAAAAAGAACCTCCTCACCCGCTGCTTCTCTTCCCACACCGAAGAGATGGCACATTTCATGCGAAAAGAACATCTCTCCCTCGGCCGGGAGCAGGATCTCATTCGCCTTTTCCGTCATTACAACTCCCTGTAACGTTCGCCCTCTTCTAATCTCCCTCCGGCTCCCAGTCGCCGATCACCACTTTCTTCCCGTAAAGGTGCAGCGTCAGCTTCTGATGATCCTTCCATCCCAGTTTCTTCACAAAATCCATCGGGATCACGATCGCATAACTGCTCCCTCCGGCGATCTTCGTCAAATGCCGGATCTGATACTTCTGTTGCTTGCTTCTTTTTTCCCTGGCCATTTTTCCATTCATTTTCCGGCTACGTAGCATCCTACGTAGGGCGCTACGTAGTCGTTTGTGTGCAATGCAAAAATACTAAGCACAATGCTAAATCACAAATTTATAGTTTCTTCAAAACCGCTTTAATACTTTTGTATTTTGGAAAATGTTGGTTTATTTTGTTCCGAAGGAAAATCCGAACTTTATGAACCCGATCGATATCATCCTGGGAGTGTTCTTGTTATGGGGAATGATCCGGGGGTTCCGGAACGGACTTATCATTGAGCTGGCATCGCTGGCGGCCTTGGCTTTAGGGCTGTACGGGGCTTTACGCTTTTCCTATCACACTTCCGCATGGATGGTGGATCATTTCTCGCTGGAAGGCCGCACGCTCCACATCATCTCCTTTTTCGTCACTTTCCTGGTGATTGTGGCAGGCGTTCATCTGCTGGCCCGCCTTCTGGATAAACTGGTGAAAGCGGTCGCCCTGGGCTTCTTCAACCGTTTGCTGGGCATCCTGCTGGGTCTCGTCAAAGTGGCCTTCGTGCTGAGCATCCTTCTGGTTCCGGTGGATGCCCTCAACCGGAACTCCCATTTCATTCCCGAGCAGACCCTCCGTAGCTCTTTGTTCTATGGCCCGGTCTCACGTTTCGCCCCGACACTCTTTTCCGCATTCCATTTCGATCTGAAATCCCCTCTCCGTAACCCTGCCACTAAAAAGGAACACCGACCTGAAACCGTGTAAACTTCCCGCTTATTACTATCTTTGCGGCAAACCGGAAAAAAGATGAATTTCGTTGAAGAACTGCGTTGGCGCGGCATGATCCATGATATCATGCCGGGCACTGAGGAACAGCTGGACAAAGAGAAAACGACCGGCTATATCGGCTTCGACCCGACGGCCGACTCCCTTCACATCGGCAACCTGGTGGGGATCATGCTCCTGAAGCATTTCCAACTCAAAGGTCACCGACCCATCGTCCTCATCGGCGGCGCCACCGGCATGATCGGTGATCCTTCCGGAAAATCCCAGGAAAGGAAACTTCTTGACGAAGAAACCCTCCGCAACAATCAGGAAGCCATCAAAAAACAACTCACCCGGTTCCTCGATTTCGATCCGGCCAAGCCGAACGGTGCCATCCTCGTGAACAACTACGACTGGATGAAGGATTATACCTTCCTCGAGTTCATCCGGGATATTGGAAAGCACATCACTGTCAACTACATGATGGCCAAAGAGTCGGTGAAGAAGCGGCTCGACCCTTCCAACAAGAGCGGCATGTCGTTCACCGAATTTTCCTACCAGCTGGTGCAGGGCACCGATTTCCTCCATCTGTACGAGCATTACAACTGTAAACTGCAGATGGGAGGCTCCGACCAGTGGGGCAATATCGTCACCGGCACCGAACTGATCCGTCGCAAGCTGGGCGGTGAAGCCTACGCCCTCACCTCGCCGCTCATCACCAAAGCCGACGGGGGAAAATTCGGCAAGACCGAGTCGGGCAACATCTGGCTCGACCCGAAGCGCACCTCCCCCTACAAGTTTTACCAATACTGGCTCAACGTCTCCGATGAGGATGCCGAAAAGTTCATCAAGATCTTCACGCTCCTGTCGCGCGAAGAGATCGAGGAACTGGTCCGCCAACACCGCGAAGCCCCTCACCACCGGCTGCTCCAAAAACGGCTTGCCGCCGAGGTGACCACCCTCGTCCATGGCCGTGAAGCCCTCGAAGGCGCCGAAGAGGCCTCCCGCATCCTCTTCGGGAAAGGAACCACCGAATCCCTCCGGAACATGGACGAAAACACCTTCCTTGATGTTTTCGACGGCGTACCGGTCTGTGAAATCCCCCCGGCCCCCCTCGAAAAAGGGATCCCTCTCAGCGAGCTCCTCACCACCCACACCGGGATCTTCCCCTCGAAAGGGGAACTGCGCCGTCTCGTCAAAGGAGGCGGACTCAGCATCAACAAAACCAAAGTCCAGGACCCCGAAATCACCATTACCTCCCAACATCTCATCAACAACCGCTATATCCTCGTACAAAAAGGAAAAAAGAACTATTACCTAATAAAACTGGAAAAATGACGTTCTCTTTCCAGAAATGTCATATACCATGAAACAGGGACGTTCACCTTTCGAAAGTTTCGACTTTTTTTTGTTCCTCTGGAAATACCGGAAGCCGGTGATCCTGGTCACTGTGGCGGGAATGATCCTCTCGGTGATGATCTCACTTCTCATCAAACCCCGTTACGCCGCCGAAGTGATCCTTTACCCCACCGCTTCGGCCTCGGTCTCCAAAACCCTGATCTCCAACCAGTGGACAGGCAAGAACGACATCCTTGCTTTCGGGGAAGAAGAAGAGACGGAAAGACTTTTGCAGATCCTGCAATCGGATAAGATCCGCAACCGGCTGGTGAAGAAGTTCAACCTGTACGAACATTACCAGATCAAACCGGACGCCAAGTACCGCAAAACATTGCTTAACAACAAAATCAAAAAGAACGTACGGTTTCGCAAGACCGAGTATATGGCTGTCAGGATCCGGGTGCTGGATACCGATCCTGTGGTCGCAGCCAACATGGCCAACACCATCGCCGCCTTGCTCGATTCCACCATCGCCTCCCTGCAACGGGAAAAAGCGCGTAAAGCCTTCTTACTGGTACAGGAAGAATACCTCGCTATGGAAAAGGAGGTGGAGCAGATCAAAGACTCCCTTTCGGTATTGGGACGGCTGGGCATTTACGATCTCACCGCCCAGGGGATGGGTATCAGTGAAGCATATGCCGAGGCCGTCCGGCGCAACGACCAGGCCGCCATCCGTAAACTTGAAAGCCAGATGAAAATACTCGGCCGGTACGGAGGGAACTTCCGTACCCTCCGCGAACGCCTTACCTACCTGGTCGAACGTCTCAGCAACCTACGGGTCAAATATTCCGAAGCCAAGATCGACGCAGAACAGGATCTGCCCAATGTCTACATCATCAACAATGCGGAGGTGCCGGACAAAAAGGCCCTCCCCAAAAGGTCGCTGATTGTCATGGCCGGCACCCTATCGGCCTTCCTCTTTGCTGTGGTTGCCCTGATGATCCTGGAGGCATTCCGCATGAAACTCTCAAGACGGGAAACGTGACCCTCACCGAAAAAGATCTCCGGTTCTTTTACCTCTCCTCCCTCCTCTTCCTGCTGTGGGAGGCTCTTTCGCTTTACACCTGTTTTTATCCGGGCTTTCTCCTCCCCGTGGGACTCTTTTTCCTCTTTTTGGCCTATCACCGCCTCGACCTTTTCTACCTTTCCATGGTCTTTTTCGTCCCGTTGTCAGTCTCTTTGCAGGAGTTCTTTCCCGACCTGGATTTCAACCTCTCCATTCCCTCCGAACTTTTCATGTTGCTGATCCTCTTTGTCCTTTTATACCGCTACCTGCTGGCAGGGGGGGTGGAAAAAAGATTCCTTTATCATCCGGTCACGCTGACGATGCTGATCTACCTGGGTTGGATGCTGGTGACCGCGGTCACTTCCACCCTTCCCTGGGTCTCTTTCAAGTTCTTTTTCGCCCATGTCTGGTTCATTGCGTCAGGCTACTTTCTGGCCTGGGAGGTCTTCCGGGCAGACAGCCGGAACCGGATCCTCTTCGTCTGGGCTTATATGCTGGCCCTGCTGTTGGTGGTCCTCTATACGGTGTTCAACCAGTCCACGGCCGGCCTGGTGAACCAGAAGGCTGCCCATGCCGCCATGAAGCCCTTCTATAACGATCACACCTCTTATGGTGCCATGCTGGCCCTTTTTCTTCCTGTAGCGGTATTTTTTCTTTTTCGTTCCCGGCGAGAACGACTTATGCCTCGCTGGCTTGTGGCGGGGATCACGCCGGTTTTCTTTTTCGGCTTCGTTTTCAGCTACAGTCGCGCCGCTTGGCTGAGCCTGACCCTGGCTGCCGGTGTGGCCTTGCTCATCCGTCTGAAAATCCGTTTCCGCACCATTCTCCTTTTCGCTCTGCTCATCGGAGGAATTCTTCTTTCCTCCTGGACCACCCTCTGGATGAAGTTGGAAGAAAATAAACAGGAGTCTTCCACCAGCTTTGCCCAACATATCATTTCGATGACCAACATCCGCAGCGATGCATCCAATTTGGAACGTATCAACCGCTGGAAGTGCGCCTGGAGGATGTTTCGCGAGAAACCACTTACCGGCTGGGGACCCGGCACTTACATGTTCCAGTACGCCCCCTTCCAGCTCTCTTACGACCGCACGATCATCAGTACGGACTTCGGCGACATGGGCACGGCTCACAGTGAATACCTGGGCCCTCTCTCCGAAAGCGGCTTGCCGGGCTTTCTTTCCATCACCGCCTTGTTCGTGGTCGCCTTCCTCACAGGTGTAAAGGTATACCGGCATGGGACCACCCCTTTCGACCGTTCCCTGGCCCTGGCCCTCACCACCGGCTTGACCTCCTACTTTATCCACGGAATGATGAACAATTTCCTCGAAAGGGATAAGGCTGCGATCCCCTTCTGGGGTTTTCTCGCTTTGCTTGTGGTGATGGATCTGGCCTGTACTCCCTCACCCGCGGAAAAGAAAAACTTAAAAGAATTCCACCCCTAAAATCGAAACATCATCAAAACAGCGGGGATTGTCGGGGGTGATCTCCTCATCCTTGATCAACGCCGCAATATTGCTTTTGATATCCTCTTTATTCCGGATATTCCGTTCGATCGAAGCGGTGCCGATCTCTTTGCCGGTCTCGTCCGGCAATTCCGAAAGCCCGTCGGTATAGCAGATGATCTTGGTATGCTGGTCGAGCAGGAGGCTTTCCCGGGTCACCGACGGCATCTCATCAAGCATGCCCACCCCGACGGTCGTGCTGTGGAGCTTCAAGAGGCGATCGTCTTTCACGAAATAGACCACAGGGGGGTTGTGTGCTGCGTTGATATATTCCAGGCGGCGGGTCTTACAGTTGTACTTGGCAATAAAAAGCGTGATGAACTTCTCGCCGTTGGCACTTTCCACCACGCGGGCATTGAGCCGGCGGACCAGATCCTCCAACGGGATCTCATCGGTAAAGAGGGCCCGTAGGTTCGCCTGGAAGTTGGCCATCAGCAGTGCGGCCGAGATCCCCTTCCCCGAAACATCGGCAATGCAGAACCCCCACGAATCTTCGCCCAAGCGAAGACAGTCGTAATAATCCCCCCCAATGGAATAGTGCGGCTGATAAAAACCGCTCACCGACAGGCATTCGTTCGACGGCAGCTTTTCATTGTCGGGAATCAGCAGGGATTGCATTTTACTGGCCAGTTCCAGCTCTTTCTTGATCCTTTCCTGTTCAAGGCTCTCCTGAAAAAGGCGGATGTTCTCGATGGCCACCAGCACAATATTGGTGAGGGTCTGGATAAAAGTGAGATGCCGCACCACCGGACTCATCCCTTCCCCTTCTTCAATATCGCCGATGAGCACATACGCAAGGGGTTGGTTGTTGTGGTAGACCGGGATGATAATGTCGAAATCCCCCGGCCGGTTGGTATCGGATACGGTAAGGAAGGTGATCTCCCGCACGGGCAGGAGATCGCGCTCCACATCGATCTTGGCGGTATCACGGACATCACATCCGGAATGGAAGATGCAGTGCCATTCACCATTCTTTTTGAAGATGGCGATCTTCCCGATGTTCAGGTCGCGTACGAGGATCTTTTCGGTCAGTGCCAACAACTCTTCGGGAGAACTGTTGTTGTTAATCGCCAAGGTGATCTCCAGGAGTGCATTCAGCTTGAACCTCGAATCCTGCAGACGCCGGATGGATGCATGTTGGGCCATAAATTTTTTTTATTTGGCCCGCTCCCCGTAGGAACGGGTCCGGGTGTCCACCCGGATCTTGTCTCCCTGATTGATGAACAGCGGCACCTGGATGGTCGCCCCGGTCTCCAGTTCGGCCGGCTTGGTAGCCGTCGACGAGGCGGTATCCCCTTTCACACCAGGTTCCGTGTAAGTTACCTCCAGCTCCACGTAAGGAGGCAGCTCCACCGACAACGGCGTTTCCGTCTCGGCATGGAACACGATCTCGACCTCCTGCCCTTCTTTCAGCAGATCGGCCGAGGGGATCAGCTTCTCATCGATGGGCACCTGTTCGAAGGTCTCCAAATGCATAAAATGATACCCCATGTCATCCTTGTAAAGGAACTGATAAGGCCGCCGTTCCACACGGGCTACCGTCACCTTGTGACCGGCAGGGAAAGTGTTGTCGATCACCTTCCCCGTGGTAAGGCTTTTGAGCTTGGTACGCACAAAGGCAGGTCCTTTCCCGGGCTTTACATGCTGGAACTGCACGATCGTATACAGATCGTTGTTGAACTCGATACACAGACCGTTGCGGAAATCAGCTGTTGTAGCCATGCGATATTCTCTTTTGGTTCGCTGCAAAAATAATCGAAAAGCACGAAATCCCCAATCTGCCCTCCGGCCGCTCAACGCGCCTGTACCTTGGCCGTGAAAGGATATTTCAAGCCTTCATACTCCCGAAGAAGGATCTTGAACGAGCCGACCTTGAGTGAGATCACTGCTTTGACCGGCAGAAAATTGTCATCATCGGTGAGCCACATCGCCATATCCTCTTCCGAGGCAAAAGCCCTGCCCACCTCCGTCACCGGTCCAAAACGCAAACAACGGACCTTGTCCTTCCCCACCTTGATCGTCTCACGTCCCAGGTAACGCATCTTCAATGGGAACAATTCGTCGGTGAAGTAACTTTGGATCACCACCACTTCACGAGGCCGGAAAGGATACCGCGCATAATGGTTTCGGAAATGATAAAAAGCTGTCAGGATATCATAGATGTTCTTGGGCACCACGACCTTGCCTTTCGTTTTGCTGTAAACGATCGAGGAGTCTGGACGGGAATAATGATCAAAGCTCACCTCGTTATAGCGGCGGTAGTTGCCTTCATGGATGTCCCGGATGGCAAAGAGAGGGAATCCCGTCTCGGGATCCATATAACACTCATACCGGTCCCGGACCCTGTAGATCACATCCGCCAGACCGGTTGTCTGCCCCACAAGGCGGATGCGCCAAACCTTTTTATTGCGGAAAGTATCCTCCGTGACGGTCAGATAGGCATTCCCCGCCGAGACGAACGCAAAATGGATATCATACAACAATTTTTCTCCCGGCTGGTATCGCACAGGCTTCTCCGGCTGGGCCCCAACCTTTCCGATCCCGGCAAACAACACGAAAAGGATGCATAAAAAGAACCGTCCTGTTTTTCCCAAATTTTCCATTTACGATCCTCCCTGCAAATTCCGGTCCTTTTTGAGCAGATCCTTCGGAACGGTGGCAACAAATTCTTTCAGATAGAAGGGCTCAAAATAGGCCGTGTCGGCGTATTCCTGTCGGCGGCAGCGTTCTTCGGCAAGGGGGACGAGCCTTTCGGCATGAGGGACGATCCCCTCCAGAAAAAGATCGGAAGGACGTCCCAGCACCTCCCGGCATTTTTCGCTGCCGGTACCGAAAAAAAGCACGTTGCCGGTGTCACGGGCTTCCCGGTAATATGTTTCATCGACCACATAGGGCCGGACGGGGGTCAGACGGCGGCCCTGTCTGTCGAAAAGGGCGCTGTACACTTCCATCCGCCGGGCATCGATCATGGGACACAGTTTCCCTGTCTCGCCCAGACGGGTGGCTAG
>Ga0256835_1001552_pt1 | contig 13674 bp, 13 predicted proteins | sample PIR30metaG_FD_185972 | JGI IMG/M metagenome (GOLD analysis project Ga0256835, IMG submission 185972) | Hydrothermal vent microbial communities from East Pacific Rise, Pacific Ocean - PIR-30 | ecosystem: Environmental > Aquatic > Marine > Hydrothermal vents | place: Pacific Ocean: East Pacific...
CGTCTGTAAGCCTGCTCGCATTACCTTCTGGAAAATATAGGTCTCTTCCGTGAGAGCCTGCCCTGAGCCATAGTAGGCCACCGAATCGGAGCCGTGTTTCTTGACGGCCTCGGCGAACTGGCTGGCGACAATGTCGAGGGCCTCTTTCCACGAAATCTCGCGGAATTTGTCTTTCTTGTTGGCGCGATAGAGGGGCTTTTTGAGACGATCGGGATGGGGCATGAGCTGGTAGAAAAGCATGCCCTTCATGCATAGGTACCCGAAGTTGGTGCGGGATTCGGGCACCCCGCGAATGGCCACCGGGCGGCCATTCTTGAGCCCAAGCTCTACCCGGCACCCAACGCCACAGAAACGGCAAACTCCTCTTACCCATCTGTCAGCATCAGCCGCCTGGGCTTCCTTTTCCAGAGTAAACGGAAGTTTTATGCCTGCAAAAGAAGCAGCCGTCAGAGCTGCTGTTCTTTTTAAGAATTCTCTTCTGGTAAGGGCCATGAGACACCTCCTTACTTGTGTACCGAAAATTTATGGGCCGGATGGCAGGCCGCACAGTTTTTGTCTTTGGGAGAGTGGGTCACTTCCTTGGCGTGACAGGGCATGCAGTGCGAAACCGAAGGAACCACCTCGAAATTCTCATAGGTACCGTGGCACTGGAAACACTTGACGTTGTCTAGGCCGTGCCGGGAGTTATACCACTCTTTGTATATCTCAGGGGTTACATCCTTATGACAGCTGGCACAGGGAAGAAGCTTTTCCTCTTCGCTCAGAGGAGGATGAACATCCTGGGCCTTCTGCATGGCGGACATCGCAGCTTCAGCCTTTTGATTGGTAGCAGTTTGTCCCGCTGTTCCAAAGGTCACCAACCAAAGGCTCAAAACCGTACCGTATAACAAAACTTTCAGCTTCACGGGACACCTCCTTTTTGACTCTAAAATAAGTTAAGGCCCGGCAGAGCCAGGCCTTAGTTAAATCTTTAGAAGGTAATCACAGCCTCGGCATAAAAGAAATCCATGTCTTCGTCTTTGGGGAAGTTGTTCTCGATGACGTCGTCTCCCCATACGTGGCTGTAGTAGAGATTGAGACCAAGTTTTACACCGTTGTACTCGTAAAGGTCTTTGATGAAGATCGAAATATCCCACATGGTGGCCAGGTCATCGTCTCCACCGGAAGGTTTGCCCACGTAACCGAAGAGATCAGGCCGGGTGATACCGGAGCCAAGATACCAGGCGTCGTCTTCTTCCGTGAGCATGAGGTAGTGGAGATCACTCCTCACCACGACTTTGGGGTGAGGCTTGAAAATCACCTGACCGAAGAAGTACTCCGTGTTCATGAGGTTGTAGAAAGGAGTGAAAGCGTAAATCCGAAGCGTGGGAATCATCATGAAGAAAGTCTCGTGATCACTATCGGTGGGATCGTCATCACCAGAACCGTACCAGTAACCGATCCGGAACCAGGGCTGCCAGGGGAGGTCTTTGAACTTGTAACCGGCTTCCACGGCTATCCCGTAGGCGTCGTGATCGAGCCCATCGTAGGAGCCCCACTGGTAGACACCCCAGAAAAGGAAATCAAAGGCGCCGGGGCCAGCCTCGGCGGTGTAAAGGATGTGACCACCGATGTTGTGGATCTCCGGATCACGGTCGCCAGCAGTACCACGCTCATCGTTGTAATAGTAGTAGAAGACCTGGGCGTCCAAACCCTCGATGTAGGAATCCTTGAGGGTGGCAGAAACCGTCACGATGTCAACGTCGTGAATGTCATATCCTCTATAGGTGGGGTCGTCTCTGCGGAGATAAAAACCACCCGGCGTGGGATGCATGGCGTTGATGGTGATGTTGTAGAGGGGCTGATCGTAGACCAGCTGAATACCGTCAAAAGAACGACCGACCCGGGACCACTCGAAGCCACCGATGAGGCGCTGCGAAATCCGGAGCTTCCGCAACCACTTGAGGGTGGGATTCTTGGGAGCCGCTTCGAGGCCGGAGTTGTAGATGTAGCGCCCGCCAAGGAGGCTCAGACCCTGCACGTTGGGGCACTTAAGGCGGATCCAGGCCTGCGAGATGGCCCCGTAACCCACACTGCTATCGGGATCGGACCAGAGATCAGGCCCCCTGTTTTGCCCGTAATAGAGGGCACCGGTACCAAAGCCGGCATCGTCAGGAAGGTTGAAAAACTGGGTCCAGTGGAACTGGAGAAAACCGTCTATGAGCCTCGAGTTGATCCCCAGCCCGAGACGCATTTTGCTGGAAAGAAAGGTGTAGGAATCATCAATTCCAGGCTTGTCAAACGTCCACCAGCTTTCAGAGCGTACTTCTTCCCGGAATTTGATGTTTACCTTGAAAGGCTTGTCCACCTCGAGGGTATAGCTGTACCCCGTAGCCATCAAAAGAAATAGAAACAAGAGACTCAACAGGCATTTTTGGGACCAGTCCTTCATAAACAGACCTCCTCGCGCATTTTTTAACATTTCTTATATAGCTCGGGAGAAAGTAAAAGGGCCGTTAAATTTGTAACAAAAAAGTTACGAGCTATTTGTAGCGGCGGTGGCAGTCCTTTTCCAGAGAAAGGATCTCCGAAGCGAGGGTTTTGATCCGGGGGAGATCTTCTGTTTCCAGAGCTTCCAGCAAAGTCTTCACCCTTTCGTGGCACTCCTTCCAGGAGGCTTCCCAGGCTTTTTCAACGAAAGGTTCATATCTCCGGAAGGTTTCCTCAAGAGCTTTTACGTCTTCGGGGTGGGGGAGTCTTTCCTGCCTGAGATCTCGCCAGATGCTCTTCCAGAGGGCCCCCATCTGTTTCTTGATTTGCTTGGGAGATTTGTGGGGTCTGAAAACTTGCTCGGATCCGGTGTCATCCAGGCGAAAACTGAGGCTGAACTTGAGTTTTCCTTCTTTGATTTTGACCTCCCACTTGTATTCCAGAAAATCCCTGGCAAGCGGCCAGCTCTCCCCCTCAAACTCAAAGGCCCCTTCCCGCAGGGCCTTGGCCAGGGCCTCCAATTTCTGGGCGATTTCAGCCCTCAAAGCCTTGCCCTCACCTTTTCTTTTGGCCTTTCTCAAGCTCGCCTCCGAAACACCAAACAAAAAGTCTTATCAACTTAGTATAGATCAAACTTAGAAAAACGCCAAGAAAAGAAGCCTATGAAGCTGCGACCAAGCCCAGGGTCTCGTAAAGCTCACGGTAAAGGGGTGAGGTTTTGAGAAGTTCTTCATGGCGCCCCTTGGCCACGATGCGACCTCTGTCCATCACCACCAGAAGATCGGCCCGGGTCACGGTGGAGAGCCGGTGAGCGATGACGATGGTTGTCCGGCCCACCATGAGTTTTTCAAGCGCCTCCTGGACTTTTTGCTCGGAAACGGCGTCCAGGTGGCTGGTGGCCTCGTCCAGAATGAGGATGGGCGGGTTCTTGAGGATGGCCCGGGCGATGGCAAGCCGCTGCTTCTGCCCCCCTGAAAGGGAAAAACCCTTGTGCCCCAGGATGGTATCGTAACCCTGAGGAAGCCTCATGATAAACTCGTGGGCGTAGGCCAGTTTGGCGGCGGCGATGACTTCTTCTCTCGTGGCGCCGGGTTTTCCAAAGGCGATGTTCTCATAAACCGTGGCATTGAAGAGAAAGATATCCTGAGAGACAAGCCCGATAAGACGCCGCAAAGAAGCCAGGTCAAACTCCCGCAGATCTCCACCGTCTAGCAGGACTTTTCCTTCCGTGGGGTCATAGAAGCGCGGAATGAGGGAGACCAGGGTGCTCTTTCCGGCCCCGCTTGGCCCCACCAGCGCCACCACCTTACCGGCCGGTATTTCAAGCTCTATCCCGCGCAAAACGTAATCTTGGTTGTAACGAAAGGATACCTTTTCGAAACGTAACCCCTCACGAGGCGGATGGGCCTCTTTGGAACCACCCTTCTCTTCGGGGTAAGAAAAAACTTCCTCCACCCTTTCGAGGGCAGCGGAGGCGTCGTAAAGCCCGGTATAGGCCCGGGAGATGCGCCTCAGAGGGGAGAAGATCATCAGGATCGCCGTGAGCACGGAAAAGAAATCCCCCGGGGTCATCTGCCCGCGGATCACCAGGTACCCCCCGTAAGTGAAGACCAGCGCTCCTCCAAGCCCGGTCATGAGGTCGACAAGTAAGCGAGAGCCCTCGCGATATTTGGTAACCCGCAGGAGATGGCGCAGGTAATTGGCGAGCTTTTCCCGGAAGCGAGTCAGGAAATACTCCTCCTGGAGATAGACCTTCACTTCCGTAAGTCCCTGAAGACTTTCCGTCACCTGGTGGGTGACGTTTGCCATCTCCTGCTGGGCCAGGAGACGGGCCCGCCGTGCCTTTCCCCCCAGCTTGCGGGCCCCAATGGCCACCACCGGAAAGACGGTAAGGGCCAGCAAAGCCAGATCGAACCGACGGTAAAGGGCGATGGCCACGAGGGTCATCACCGTTAGCCCCTCGAGCATGAGGGTGCGAAACATATCCCCCAGGACCGGCTCAAGCGCGGTGGTATCGTTTATGACGCGGGAGACCAGGCGCCCGGTGGTTTCGCTCGAAACCTCTTTTAGAGGGAGCTTCAGGATCTTCTCGTAGAGCCTGAAACGCAGATCGTTTACCAGCCTCAGAGCCGCCAAACGCATGAGATAGGCCTGAAAGAAGGCGCTCAAGCCCCGCAGGCAAAAGATGGCGATGACCACCAGGGGAAGCAAATGAAGATACTCGTAGTTCCTGGCGAGGAAGATGTGATCCAAGACAGGCTTCACGAGCCAGGCGATAGAGCCAGAAAAAAGGGAAGCGATGAAGCTCAAAAAGACGGCCACCAAGAGGAGCCCCCAGTAGGGCCTTGCCAGGGCTAGCATCTTTCGTAAAACGGGTTTCTTGGCCAAAGGAATCACCCCTCTTTACAGCGAAGAATTTTTCGGGCCAGGGAGAGATCGTCTTCGTCGTCCACGTCCACCGCGGCCCGGGCAAAAGGAAGCACTATGGGAAAGATATGACAACCTAAGGCTTGAGAGACCTCTTCGAAGGCCTCCTGAAGGTCCAAACAGCCCCTGAAATATTTCCAGAAAGGCTTTATTCCGAAGGCCCTCACTATTCGAAGGGGATTTTTGCGGTATCTTTCGATCTGCCTCCAGAGAAGGAGAATTCTCTTGGCGTTCGGTCCGGAGATGAAATAAAGGTTGGCGGAGCAGAAACGCCCGTCGCGCAGACGATAAGTGGTGCGCCGAGCCTCGGGGTAAGCTTCTCTTACCAAAGAATAGGGAACCACCCCCACTCCCAGGTCCCCTTCTTTCTCCCGCGCTTCCTGCAAAAAGTAGGCGACGATCTCTCCGGTGAGGAGAGCGTGGTCGGCGGTGGTGAGAAAGATGGGAAAATGGCCGATCCTTTCCACGGCCTGGAACACACTCAAACTGGGGGAAGGAGCCTGGGGGAAGAAAACAAGCGGCCTTTGAGAGAGCCCCTGAAGGGGCTCGAAAAGTTCTGGCGGGGCAGAAACGTAGATCTCATCGAACTCCGCTGCCCCTTCCAGCGCCTCAAGGACCCTTCTGAACACGGGGGTTCCGCATACCGGAAGGAGGGCCTTGAAGGGAACACCGAATTTCTCGCACAAAGGGTTCCTTTCGCCTCTTTCCCCGGCCAGAATGAGGGCCTTCATGAGGGAAGCTCCTTTTCGTAGATACGATAAACTTTGTAGAGCCTTGCCCCAAGGCCCTCGGCCAGACGACACATGCGGTAATTATCCTCAAGTATCCAGGAAATATCGAGTGTCTCGACCCCCCGCGCCAGAAGGGTTTCCTTGATCTCCTTGATGAGGCGTAAAATCAAAAGAGGACCCAGGAGCTTGCGCTGGTGTTTCCTAAGGACCCCCATCAATACCACCCGGGCCTTGCGCGGAGGCCGAAACTTCAGCCGATAAAGGAGTTTCCATATCCCCCACGGAAAGAGTCGCCCGTCAAGATCAGCGAGCATTTCATTGAAATCCGGGAGGACCACGATGAAGGCCGCCGGCTCCCCCTCCACCTCTGCGATGCGAACGTACTCTTCGGGAATCAAATATTTGAGGCTTTCCCCGAAAAAGGCGTAATCTTCCCTGGTGAACGGGATGAACCCCCAGTTCTCGGACCAGGCGTCGTTGAAGATCCCAAAGATGAGGGCTAGCTCTTCTGCAAGCCTCTTTTTGTCTATGGTCCTGGTCTTGACCTTGCTGGTGCTCCTGGGAATGAGCTTCTCTACCTGCGCGATGGTCTGAGGAGAGCGCTCCATGAGGTAGGCGTAAAGATCTCTGGCCTTTTTGAGGCCGATACTCTTGAGCAAAGGATCATAGTAGGGCCTGGCGTGCCCCATGAGAAAGGGCGGAGGGGTCTTAAAGCCCTTTACCAGGAGGCCGCACTCCTGATTGATGGAAAAATTGAAGGGGCCAAGAAGCTTTTTCATGCCCCGGGCGGCAAGCCACTCCTGCGCGGCGGAGAAGAGGGCCCTAAAGACCCCCTCGTCTTCGATTGCTTCGAGGAAACCGAAGTGCCCCTCCGGGCCGTAACGGGCAAGATGGAGCTGGTTTACCTGGGCTGAGATGCGGCCCACCACCTCTCCATCCTGGTAAGCCAGAAAAAGGGCCGCTTCGCCATAGTTGAAAAAGGGGTTTTTCCGTGAGAAGAAATGCCGCCTCTCCCAGAGAAGGGGCGGCACCCAGGCGGGATCGTCCTTGTAGATTCGCTTTGGTAACTCCAGGAAGAGGCGAAGTTCTCTCCCGGTTTCCACCTGTTTGACCTTCACCATACCCTAGCAGTTTAAACGAGAATTGCGAAAAACCCCACAGAGGTATAAGGTGCCACTAGAGATGAAAGCTATCATCTTGGCCGCCGGACAGGGAAAGAGGCTTCTGCCTTACACCGAAGGGAAGCCCAAGTGTTTGGTAGAGATAGAAGGGCGTCCCATCCTCGAATGGCAGATCCTGGTGCTCTCTTCCCAGGGTGTGAAAGAAATCGTCGTCATGGTGGGATACCAGGCCGAGAAGGTGAGGACCTTCCTCGAAAAATTCAAAGACCTCTCCATCCGCACCATTGTTAACCCCGATTACGAGACCACCGACAACCTCTGGACCTGCTGGCTGGCAACCTCCGAGATGAACGAAGATTTCATCCTCCTGAACGGAGACACCCTCTTTGAGCCCCGGGTGCTCTCAAAGCTCCTCTCTTCAGCCAGGCCCCCAGCCACCATCACCATCAACCGCAAGGAGAACTACGACGAAGACGACATGAAGGTGATCGAGGAAGGGGGGCTCCTCAAGCACGTGGGCAAAAAACTCGATCTTGCCAGGGTAAACGGAGAATCCATCGGACTTCTTGCCTTTCTAAAAGAGGGACCGCAGATATTCCGCGAGATACTTTCCGAAATCGTGGCGGGAAACGAGGCCCAAAGACGCTGGTTTCTTTCCGCCGTGGATGAAATGGCTCAGAGACACCCCGTGTGGATTTGCGACATCACGGGTCTTTCCTGGTGTGAAATAGACTTTCCGGAAGATCTGGAAGATGGCCAGAGAGTGGTCCAAAAAATCAAAGAAGACCTTTCCATCAAATGATTCTTACGACCTATCTGCGACGTCAGGTGCTCAAACCCTTTTTTCTCGTAAGCGCCACCCTTTCGGCCATCTTCACCATCTACCTTTTGGGGCGTTATCTGGCCCAGGCGGCGGAGGGAGAAATCCCGGCCCGGGTGGTCCTCGAACTCGTGGGGTGGCGCCTCCTCATCGCCCAGGAGATACTTCTTCCGGTAACCTTTTTCTTCGGAATGGTCTTCGGCCTGAACCGGCTCTTCCGTAAGGCAGAAATGCTGGCCCTTTTCGCCTGCGGTTTTGAAGAGAAAAAGGTCTGGCAGACCTTTGCCCCCTTGATCCTTGGCTTCGCTCTAGCAGTGGCTATGGTGTCGCTCTTCCTGAGGCCTTACGCCTGGGCAAACTTCTTTCACACCAAGGCCCGTTTCGAGGAAACCTTCGACCTTTCGCGCCTCAAAGGAGGCATATTCTACAAGCTTTCAAAGGACCGCACTTTCTTTGCCCAGGGAATTGACCCTCACGAAAAGAGGGCGCGGGAGGTCTTCTTCTACCAGCGACGCGGAGAGGACGTCAAAGTGATCAGGGCCAGAGAGTGTCTCCAGAAGGATCTCCCGGGAAAAATCGTCCTCCTGTTCCTGCAAGGGAGGCAATACGAATTCCAGGAGGAAAAGAAATTGGTCATGATCTCGGAATTTGAAAGTTTTAGCCTCCCTCTGCCACGTCCGGTCAAAAGCCGCGAGGAGAAACTTAAAGCCCTTCCCACCGCAAAGATCATGAAGCTCAGAACCCCAAAAGCTCGTGCTGAAATAGAATGGCGCCTGGCAGCTCCGCTGGGAGCTCTGGGGCTGGCCTTACTGGGCCTCGGGATCTCTCCTTCCCGGCCCAGGGAAAAAGGCGGGCGCCCTTTCCTTCTGGCCCTGCTGATCTTTGTTTTCTACTTTTACGGCCAGGTGGTCCTGAAAAAAGCCGTGGCACAGGGGAAAATCCCTCCGTTTCCGGGGATCTTCTGGGCCCCTTTGAGCCTCTTTCTGCTAGCTTTCATAAGCTTCCACGTCTTCTGGCGGCCAAAATGAGTACCTTCGACCGTTATCTCACACAGAACTTCTGGAAGTTCTTCCTCTTCATATCCTTCGCCTTCCTTCTCCTCTTCGATCTCTTCGAGCTCTTGAATCAGCTGGATCAGATAGGTCAGGGCTCTTACACCCTGGCCAAGGCTTTGCTCTTCGTCCTTCTCACCAGCGGGCACAAACTCCTGGACCTCCTTCCCGTGATCACCTTTCTGGCGGTGCTTCTGAGCCTTGGTCAACTCCTTGACCGCAACGAGCTCCTGGCCCTTGAGGCCCTGGGCTATACCAGGAGGCGGCTGGCACTGGTGCTCGTTTTATCCCTCATCTTCTGGACCGTCCCCCTCTGGGGGCTTTCGGAAACTCTCTTCAAAGGGGCAGAAAAGAAGGCCTGGCAGATAAAGAACAAGGCCCTCGCCAAAGAAGGTCTTACCCTTTACGGCGAAGGGTTTTGGACCCGCAAAGGAGACACCTTCCTCAAAGTAGAACGCATCCTGGACGACGGGTTTCTCTCTGGCATCGAGCTCTTTCGGTTCAAAGGTCAGGTACTTGAAGAATACCTCTCGGCCCTTCTGGGCAAGGCCACGTCTGAATACTGGCTTCTCTGGAAGGCAAAGCAAAGGATCATCTTCGCCTCCAAGGTGGAAGAAAAGACCTGGCCCAAAGTTCGAATTCCCCCGCCGCTTCCCATAAAACGGGTCGAAACCTTCGCCCTTCCCGCCGAATACTTGTCTCTCCCGGAACTCTTCAAATATTCCAGGACCCTCGCGGCAGGGGGGCAGAACGTCTACCGCTACGAGCTCCTCATCTGGCAGAGGATAGCGACCCCGCTCCTGGCCTTCGTAATGGGCTTTTTGGCCCTGGGTTTCAACAAAGACCCCCTGGCCCGCCGCAAACTCCTCCTCACCCGTGTCGCCGGGGGACTTGCCGGAGGTCTTGCCGTCTATCTCCTGAGAGAGGCCCTGGCCCATGCCGGAAGGGTCTTCTCCCTGCCCGCCCCTCTGGTGGCCTTCCTGCCGGTGGGGTTGATCACCCTTTTCATTTTTTACCAATGGCGTAAGTGAGACGGAGCTCCCTGGCAAAGTCTCTCCCCTGCCAGGCGTAGCTCTCAAAGGTGAGCTCCCTCCCTTCGAAGGTGAAGGCGTAAAAACGGGCCCTGCGCCTAAAATCTTCCCCCACGTAAGTGAGGGAAGGAACACCAAAGATCAGACACCTGCCGTGAGCAGTCTGCCAGAGGTGACGGAAATTCTTGTGGGTGTGGCCGTAGAGCACCATCTCGACCCCCTCCTGGTAGAGCACTTCCTTGAGGGGCTCAAGATCCTTGAGGGCCTTGCGCCGTGAAACCACGCCTTCAAGGGGCGGATGGTGGAGATAAACGATCCGCAAAAGCCCCTCCCGCCCCGTCTCCCGGAGCAGGGAAGCCAGTTTCTTGAGCTGCTCCTTCCCAAGTCTTCCCCGGGCAAAGGGAGGGACATTCGGGCAGGCCGTGCTGAGCCCGATGAGGGCGAGAGGGCCTTCCTGCTGAAGACGCGGGAAGATCTCCCGAAGGGAGCTCCCCTCCCCCAGATAAGAACCCCATTTGGCGTAGGTGGCCTCCCAGGGCTCCGGGGCATAGGAATCGTGGTTCCCCGGCACCACGGAGACCTGTGCCGGAGGGCCCAGACTTTCGAGATAGGTTCTCGCCAAGTCGAACTCTTCGGGAAGCCCCAGATGGGTAAGATCACCGGTCACGAGGATCTTTGCCGGCGAGAGGTCTTCCTTGAGGGCGAAAAACCGCTCAAGCGGGTAAAGGGCGTGTTTCTTGCCCCGCAACCAGCGCCAGCGCAGATAACCCAGGAGTCTCCTATTCAACACCTGCGACCAGGCGGGCCCTGGAGCCGCGAGATGCCAGTCCGAAACATGAAGAATGAGCTTGCGAGTGGCTAACATGGGAGTTTCCGTTAAAATGCCCTTGATGGCCAAATACGTCTACTTCCTTTCCGTTAGAGAAGAAAGGATCTGGGGCCTCACCATCCCCGAAAGGATAAGACGCCTTCTCGGGCCTCAGGTCACCCCTCTCGCAGACCTTTCCTCCCTCACACCGGAAGACGAGGTCTTTTTCTTCCGGGGAGATTATCTCCTGGACGACCGTTTGATCAAGTACCTCGCCCAGAGCCAAAACCTGGCCCTGGTGAAGGAGGAAAGCGGCAGGGAAATACCCTTGGCTGCCAAGGTCTCAGGAGAGCTTGCCCCGCAGGCCCTGGCCTTCCTCGAGGGAAAGGCGCCCCCACCTCCTTCCCTCAAAGTCGAAGATCTCTCCCAGGTGAAAGCGGCTTTTTTCCAGCAACTGAGAAAGTTTGAGCCCCCTTTTGCCCTGAAACTCACCTCCTCCAACCGGGAAAACCTCGAAAGGAGGCTTTACGACTGGTCCTACAAGGGGGTGACGGATCTCGTCACCAAATGGCTCTGGCCCCGGCCGGCGCGCTACGCCGTGAAACTCTGTGTCAAACTGGGGCTCAAGCCCAACCACGTCACGTTCTTCGGGGCGCTCCTGGTGGTGCTGGCAGGCTATCTGTTTTACGAAGGGCGCCTGGGGCTCGGTCTCCTGGCGGCCTGGTTCATGACCTTTCTCGACACGGTAGACGGAAAGCTGGCCCGGGTAACCGTTACCTCGAGCCGCTTCGGGCATTATTTCGACCACCTCATCGACCTCGTCCACCCTCCCATCTGGTACATCCTCTGGGCCCTGGGCTGTCAGAAACTGGGGCTCTACGACCTCCCCTTCTCCATTAGCTTTCTGGGGACCCTCCTCATAGCCGGTTATATCCTGGGCCGGCTGGTGGAAGGTGCCTTCATGGCCCGTTTTGGTTTTGAGATCTTCTGCTGGAAACCCTTTGATTCCTACTTCCGCCTGATCACCGCCCGGCGCAACCCCTGCCTCCTGATCCTGACGGCAAGCTATCTCTTCAAGAGGCCCGCGGAGGGGTTCTTTGCCGTGACCTTATGGACGGTCTTCACGTCCCTCGTCCTCCTTGTAAGGCTCCTCTGGGCGCTTTTCGAGGCCCGGAAGGGCCCCCTTACTCCCTGGCTTTCGGAAGTAGAAAAATACGCCCACAAACGGCGGGCTCTCAAGTGGTTCACCAGAGAAACCCTTTCCCATTAGAAGAAGCGGGGCTCATCCTGAATCCTTTGGGGGGCAAGAATCTCAGGGAAGCACCCTTTCTGCTCGCCCTGGCCAATCACGTGGGGCTTGAGGTCAAAGTCGCCAGAAACTTCAAAGAAATAACCCGTGCCACCAGGGAGTTTCTCCCTGCCAAAAAACTTCTCCTCGTAAGCGGTGGAGACGGGACGGTCTCGGCGGTGCTCACGGCCTCTCTTCAGGCAGGGAGCCCTCCTCGCGTGGTCGTCCTCCCCGGAGGCACCACCAACCTCATCGCCTGGGACGTAAGCCGCCCCAGAGGGCAGCTCAAGATCTTTGAGCGGTTCTTGAAAAAACTCCCTCCAAAAATCAAAAAGAGGCGGGTCCTCAGGATCCTTCCCGCAAATCTCTACTGCATGTTTTGCGGGGCGGGGCTTTTGGCCGAGGGAGTGAGGCTCTACAACAAAAGACGCCAAGAAAAAGGTCTGCGGGGGCTAAGAAACGCCCTCCCCGTCACCTTCTGGACTTTCATCAAGGGCCTGCGCGCAACAGATGATCTCCCGGTACTCACAGGGGTGGAGAGGCGGGCCGCTACTGTCATGCTCACCACGCTTGAGAAGGTCTTCTTGCCGGTGAAGCTCTTTCTCAAAGAACCTTGCCCGGCGGTAAAGGTGGGTCTTTTCCCTCGCACCATCTTCCCCTTCTCTGTATTATGTGAGACGGAAGTGGAGCTTAAGGCCAGGTTCCTGGCGGTGGATGGTGAGCTTTTGGAAAGTAAAGAGAGGCGTTTTGTGATTCAAACCACGGAAGAGGTCGAATTTCTCTCATGGTAGCACCGAAAGAACTCCTCCGTTATCTCGAAACCTTTTCTCTCAAGCCCGAGATCTCCCCACGGGCCAATCTCCTGGCAGAGGAGCTAAAGGCGCGTTTTCCCGGGCTCAAAGGGGTCCTCTACTACGGGTCCTGCTTTCAGGAGGGCCGGGAGGCCGAAAGCCTCCTCGACCTCTACGCCCTGGTGGAAAATTACAGCCGGGCTTACAGGAACCCTCTCCTGGCCGCGGCCAACTATCTCCTGCCGCCAAACGTCTTTTACCTGGAGAAGGAGTGGCAGCAGGAGCTCGTGAGGAGCAAATACGCGGTGATGGCCCTCTGGCAATTCGAGAAGGCCACCTCCCCGCGCTGGTTTCATTCCTACTTCTGGGGAAGATTCTCGCAACCCACAGCCCTGATCTGGTGGCAGGATGAAACCGCGGCCCGAAGAGTCGTGAGGGCGCTGGCTGAGGCCGCACTAACCTTCCTTCAGAGGACGACCCCCCTGGCTCCGGCCTCCGGCACGCTCAAAGAACTCTGGCTCACCGGCCTTACCCTGAGCTACCGGGCAGAGCTGCGCCCCGAAGATCCGAGGCGCCTCGAAAGGCTCTGGGAAAACTTCTCCTTCCATTTCATCAAGGTCTCACAGCTGGCCGCTCCCGCCCTCCCCTTCCCCTTCGAGGTAAAAAACACCTCTTACCGGGCGGAGATTCCCGCGGCGGAGAGGCAAAGAGCCAGACGTCTCTGGAGGCTTCGCATCGCACAGGGGAAGCTTCTTTCGGTGCTGCGGCTCCTCAAGGCGAGTTTCACCTTCCACGGCGGGGTGGATTACGCCCTCTGGAAGATCGAAAGACACACCGGAAAACGCCTCGAAGTGCCTCCTTTCTTTAGGGAGCATCCTTCTCTGGCCCTGCTCTTCTGGGGCTGGAAAGCCCTCCTTGCCAGAGGTGTGAGATGAAGCTTCTTCGGGCCGAAGGTCTCACCAAGAGCTTTGGCAAGCGTCAGGTGGTGCGCGGCATAGGGCTTGAAGTCGCCGCCGGAGAAGTGGTGGGCCTCCTTGGCCCCAACGGGGCCGGAAAGACCACCACCTTTTACATGATCGCCGGGCTCCTTCGCCCGGACGAGGGAAAGATTTTGCTAGACGAAAAAGACATCACCC
>Ga0256835_1001553_pt1 | contig 13672 bp, 10 predicted proteins | sample PIR30metaG_FD_185972 | JGI IMG/M metagenome (GOLD analysis project Ga0256835, IMG submission 185972) | Hydrothermal vent microbial communities from East Pacific Rise, Pacific Ocean - PIR-30 | ecosystem: Environmental > Aquatic > Marine > Hydrothermal vents | place: Pacific Ocean: East Pacific...
AATTCACGAACCCGCTTTCCACACCAAGGGTATCCTGATCTATGAGTATGCCCACGGCCGCCCCCCTCCGCAGTGCGCCCATCAGACCGTGAAGACCGCTTCCCCTGTCTATGGTCTCGATACCATGACGGGACCTGAGATCGTCCACCATCGAAGTGGTCTTACCACTGCCCAACTTCCTGGTAACCACAGCAGTATCGTAACCCATGAGCGAGATCGCCCTGGGAATCAGTTCCCACGCGGAGAAATGCGCGGTGACCGCAATTACCCCCCTGCCCCTCTCCATGGCCGAAGCCATGTTCTCTCCGCCCTTAACCTCCACCAGTTTTCCGAAGGTCTCATCGGGCACGAAATCCAGGCGCAGGAAGTCCATCATTGAAACAAGGAGGTTCCTGTAAATCCTCCAAAGTCTTATGTCCATACCCTGGGGAACGGCCACGTTCCTGCGGTTGGCGCGGAACACGTTTCCGGACCTTCCGGGAACCGCCGCGGCCATCCGTCCCAGCAAGCCGGACACGGGCCCGATCATACGCGGAGGAACCATCCGGGCCAGGCGCACCAGCGAAGCCAGCGCCAGGGGTTCCATCCGGTGCCTCAACGGCCTCGTAAAACTGCGAAGGGACATACGTACGCTACTTCAGACCGGCCTGGAGACAATCATGAAGATAGATCACCCCCACCGGCGCCATGTACTCGTCGGTAACCACCAGGGAAGTGATACCTTTCTCCTCCATTCTCACCGCCGCCACCGCGGCCAGTTCATCGGGACGACAGGTTACCGGATCGCGGACTATCACGTCGCCGAACTTCAGGGAAAGGACATCGGTTCCGTTCCTCATGAGCCGTCCAAGGTCACCGTAAACGAATATTCCGCTCAGTCTTCCCCGATCGTCTACGGAAAAACAGACCCCCCTGTGCTCAGTCATGGCCGCGATGGCCTCGGACAACGGCGCCGACTCGTCCACTGCGGGCAGCGGACCGGAATACATCATGTCACGAACCCGGGTGAGCAGTCTCCTTCCCAGGGCGCCCCCCGGGTGATACCCGGCAAATTCCTCGGGAGAAAAGTCCCGCAGTTTCAACAGAGTAACGGCCAGAGCGTCACCCAGCGCCATCATCGCCGTAGTACTGGCCGTCGGGGCCAGGTCATGGGGACATGCCTCCTTCAACGGGGGCAGGGGAAGAACCACGTCTGCGGCCCTGTACAGCAGGGAATCCCCGGCGCCGGTTATGGCCACAACCGGAATGGACAACTTTTCGAAGCAAGGCAGCAACATCGCTATTTCTTCCGTCTCCCCGCTCTTGGAAAGCACCAGGGCCACGTCTCCCCTGCGCAGGAGTCCAAGATCGCCGTGAAGACCCTCGGAGGGGTGCAGGAAATAAGCCGGACTACCGGTGCTGGTCATGGTCGCGGCTATTTTCCTACCTACATGCCCGGATTTTCCCATTCCGCAAACGACTATCTTGCCGGGCGCATCGGCCAGAGTCTCCACCGCGGCGGAAAAGGAGTCACCGGCAAGTCTGCCCGCTTCCCTTATCCACTCCGTCTCTATCTTCAGTACATTAAGGGCTTCTTCGTACAGGCTATCCATCTTCCCGACTCCGCAGCAACAGCTCCACTATCTCTTTCACCGCTCCGTGCCCGCCCGGGTTGGCGGTGATTACGTCACATGCGGCCCTGACTTCGGGATGAGCATCGGAAGGACATGCGCTTATCCCGGCGATTAAAAGCGCCGGCAGGTCCATCAGACCGTCTCCCATGAAAAGGCTCCTGTCGCTGGTTATGCCAAGGTGGCTGCAAACCTCCAGCAACGCTTCCTTCTTGTGCTCCGTCCCCAGGTACAGCAGTTTTATGCCCAGGTCCGCCGCTCTCCTCCTGGTGGCCGGATAATCCCTGAAGGATATAAGGACCACCGGCAAACCAGTGGCGCGGAGCCTGATAAGGGCGGCTCCGTCAGCGGAACTGAAACGCTGCACCACTCCTTCCGGCCCGTAGTACAACCCTCCGTCGGTAAGTACCCCGTCCACGTCCAGGGCCAGGAGTTCTATCTTCGCGGGGTCCGTCACGTACCCTCCCAGTGTTCGAGCGCGGCATGCAGCACTTTTTCGAGCGCGGGCGGATCCAGCATCACTGCCGAGTCGCTCAGCGCCGAGTCCGGATCGGGATGGACTTCGATGAAAAGACCGTCCACTCCCCATGCCGCACCGGCCCTAGCCAACTGCAGGGCATATCCCCTGGTTCCCCCGCTGCCGTTCCCAGCGGCACCCGGTCGCTGCAGCGAATGGGTCACGTCGAGTATCACCCGATCCGCGATTTTCCGCATTATCGAAAGCGACCTGAAGTCAACTACCAGGTCGCCGTAGCCGAAAAATGTTCCCCTCTCCGTGAGCCAGACTTCCGGACATCCTTTGGAGGCCGCCTTCTCCACAGCTCCTTTCATGTTTACGGGAGCCATGAACTGTCCTTTCTTGACGTTGACCGGCAAACCGACGGATCCGGCCGCCTCCAGGAGGGAGGTCTGCCTGCAGAGAAAGGCCGGAACCTGGATCACGTCCGCCACCTCCGACACCTCATCGGCATGACCGGGAAGGTGCACGTCCGTCAGGGTCTTCACTCCGAAAGCGTCGCCGATCTCCTCCAGTATCGCAAGCCCTTCGTGGAGGCCCGGCCCCCTGTATCCGTCGGAGCTGGTACGGTTATCCTTAAGGAAAGATCCCTTGAATATCCATTCGACATCCACCGACAGATCCTTCAAGAGCCGGGAAATGGAATCCGCCGTTTTCATGGCGATCTCCCTGGATTCCAGGCTGCAGGGCCCCATTACCAGGAGTGGGGAGCGGTCACTTTTCCTCAAAGTACCTCACCGCCTTTTCCAGGTCGCCGGGGGTGTCGACTCCGAAACCGTGAAAATTCCCGGTGGAAACCCTGATCCGTATACCCCTCTCCATCCAGGCCAGTTGCTCCAACCGTTCCCTGGTCGACAATTCCGTGCTTCCGCACGTTGCACAAACTTTCAGTGATGCCGGGGAAAACGCATATATGCCCACGTGCTCCAGGAAACCGCCGGAACCGTAAGGTACCGGAACTCTCGAGAAATACATGGCTTCACCCCGGGAATCCAGCACCACCTTCACGCAGTCCGGCGACTCCGCATCGGCGGCTTCCAGGGGCCTTGCCAGGGTGTGCACCATACGGTCTCCGGGAGGATCATCCGATAAGGGAGCCATCCAGGATTCTTTCACCATCGGCTCGTCTCCCTGAACGTTGATGATTACCTCTCCGGGTTCTCCGATGATTCTCCAGGCCCGGTACACCCTTTCCGTTCCGGACAAGGCGTCTCCGGTGATAACGGCGGTAAAACCCGCGTCTTCCACCACACCGGCGATCCTGGAATCGTCGGTGGCGGCCACCACCATGTCCACCGCTCCCGATATTCCCCGGAGAACCCTCACTATCATCGGGACACCGCCCAGGTCCGCCAGGGGTTTGCCCGGAAGCCGGCCGGAACCGTATCTCGCGGGAACCACCGCCAGCGAACGGGGCATCGGGTTCAATCTCCCAGCCATCCCTCGCCGGCCCTGAGCGAAACACTGAAAACGGTTTCCTTCAAACCGCCTTTCAGGGGGTCATCCCAAGTGGTGCGGGCGATCGCCATGTCCAGGAAGGCCATCCCACCGCCGAACCCGTATCCGAGGCCGGTGGACAGGGTTTCCGCACCGTCTCTCCAGAGACCTTTCATGCGGCCGTAACCTCCGCGTACGACCAGATTCCCAACCGCGTTCGCCTCGACACCCACGGAATACTTCGAACCTGCATCGGTTTTGCCGCCAAGGAGCGACAGTGATTTCCTGGAAATCACGTCGGCTCCCAGCAGCACTTCCGGAACCGGTCGGAACGAAATACCCAGACCCGCTTCGCCGGGCAGGGTATAGAAGTCGCTCCACGTGGTATCGGTCTTGTCGGTGAGCTTGAAATCCCGATCGATATCCACGACTCCACGCCTGTCCGTGGAGATGGAAAAACCGGCTCCGAATTTCTCTCCCGAAGCCATCACTCCCAGTGTCAGCCCCCAGGCCATTCCGAAACCGGCGTCGTCCCTGTAGATGGAATTGTAAGGAACCGGGAAATCCGATCCGTGGTATTCCAGGTCCACCTCCGTCGTGATATTACCGAACGTACTGCGTCCTCCCAGGGAAAAGGCAAGCCAACGAGCCGCCCTGAAAGAAAAGCCCAGGTAAGTTTCCGACAGGCCCCCGGTCCAGACGAAGTCTCCCGTATAGGGCCCCTCAACCTGCACGTCCATGGCTTCCGCCTCTACCCGGCTGCGACCCTGCACCGCGCCGGTCACCGTCAATCCCCCCGGAAGTGGAACCACCAGGGATATGGAGGGAAATCCCAGTTTCCCGCTCCAGGCGTCGCAATCGCCATCGGTGTAACTGCCCGTGAAGGCCACGCCTCCCTCATCAGTCCATGCGGACGCGGCGGGATTGAAAATCGAGAAACCAATATCACGGCGCAAACCTACGGAAACACCGCCCATACCCATGGCCCCGGCGTCCATGGGAAAGATCTCCGAGCCGCCTCCGCCCGGCGGAGGGAAGTAATCCACCGAGTAGTAAGCGGCCAGGGACAGCAACGCGATGGAGAATAGACTCACAGGCTCCTCCGTTCCCGTTCATGTGAACTGCTACCCGGGCTGTATTCCGCGGAGACCCCGCAGGTTCCACGTTTTCTAGAACTCATGGGTCTCTCCCCTGTCGGGAATGGCCGGGATGACACCCACCGTCTTCCCGATTCTCTCCGCCAGCACCCTGCTTTGCTGGTATTCACCATGTACCAGGAACACGTTCTCCGCATTGCCGCCCACCCTGGCGGCGTAGTCCAGGAGCGCATCGGAATCCGCGTGGGCCGAGAAACCGTCTATAACATGGATCGAAGCTTCCACGGCATACTCCTCTCCGAATATCCTCACGGTCCTGTCACCGTCCACCAGGCGCCGGCCAAGAGTGTGCTCCGCCATGAAGCCCACTATCAGCACGGTGTTCTTGGCATCGCCTATATTGTTCTTCAGGTGGTGCAATATCCGTCCGTTCTCGCACATGCCCGAAGCGGAGATTATCACCATGGGGCTGTCGTCGTAATTGAGGGCTTTCGATTCCTTAACGCCCTGGATGAAATGAAGCCCCTCGAACTGGAAAGGGCTCTTGCGACTGTACAGGAGTTCCCTCATTCTCTCATCGAAACATTCCTGGTGAATCTTGTACACCTCGGTGGCGTCGAACGACAGGGGCGAGTCCACGTAGACTTTCATGGGAGGCATGCTGCCTTCGGCCACGAGTTCGTGTATGTAGTACAGCACCTCCTGGGTTCTTCCCACGCTGAAGGCGGGTATTATCAGTTTTCCCCCCCTGGCGTACGTATCCGCGATTATCTTCCTGAACCTGTGTACCGCTTCCTCGTCAGGCTCGTGGTTCCTTCCCCCGTAGGTGCTCTCCATGAGAAGAACGTCCGCCTCCGCGCCCATATCCGGATCCCTCAGTATCGGCCTTCCCGCCCGGCCCAGGTCCCCGGAAAAGAGCACGACCCTCGACTTCCCTTTTTCGCGCACCGTCAGCTCCACCTGCGCCGACCCCAGGATATGGCCGGCCTCCCTGAACCTCAGGTTCACTCCCGGCAGCAGCGGAAAAGACCTGTCGTAGGGAATGGACATGAAATGTTTCAGGGTTTCGGTTACATCTTTCGCATCGTAGAGAGGCTGAAGCGGGGGCAATCCCTTCTTCTCCCTCTTCCTGTTGAGATACTCGATGTCGTACTTCTGGATGTGAGCGCTGTCGGGAAGCATTATCGCCGCAAGGTCCCTGGTGGCGAAAGTGCTTACTATCATCCCATTAAAACCTTTCTTGATCAGGCTCGGAAGGTTTCCGGAATGGTCTATATGCGCATGGGAGAGAACCACCACATCGACTCCGGCCGGGTCGAAGGGAATCTCCCGGTTTCTGCGTTCGCTTTCCTCCCTGCGTCCCTGGTTCAGGCCGCAGTCCAGGAGGATGCGCCCGTCACCCACTTCCAGCAGGTGCATGGAACCGGTCACCGACCGGGCCGCGCCGTGAAAAGTAATTCTCAATTCGACCTCCAGGTTTCGAGTATGTTCTCCACGACGTCCTCGGGCAACCGCGGAACGGCGGACGGGAACCCGGGCCCGACATGGACGTTATTACATACGGAAAGTATCTTTCCTCGTCAGGGAATATACTAAAGATGAATAAAACGGAGCGATGAGCGATATCATCGTTCGATCCGGAAAGGAACGTATCTATGAGAAAATACCTGACTATGATTTTCCCCCTTCTGCTGGTCACGGCGGGAACGGCGTCGGGAGACACCCCGATGCAGAGGATCATGGCCGAACTCGAGGAAGGGAAAATCACCGAGACCCAGGCAGCGGAATACCTGGTCGCCGGCGTGGTGGATCCGGAGAAGCTTCCCCTGCGATTCACCGTGGATACCGATCCGGAGCCCTGCGGAACCCCGGCCATGATGGAAGCGGCACGCCTTTTCGGAGACGCTCCACTGGCATCCAGGCCTTCTCTCAGCGGCTCTGAACACATAACCGACTCCCCCTCCGGACACTTCAAGATCCACTGGACGAACTCCGGGAACGATGCCACGACCGCGGCTTACGCCAACAACATAGCTTCGGCCGCCGATTCCTCCTGGACAGTCCAGTGCGACGAACTCGGGTTCTTTCATCCGCCCCCGGACAACAACGTGGGCGGCGACAACAAGTACGACATATACATCAAGAAGCTCAGCGACGGCACCCTTGGTTACACCACCACCTATGGAGAATACAGGCCTCCCGATTCCACACACAGATGCTCGGCCAGCCATATCGTGATAAAGAACGGGATATCCAACACGGGCACCAGGCTATCAACCGTGGCTCACGAATTCCAGCACGCCGTCCAGATGTCGTACGACTACCAGGAACCCGTCTGGTTCATGGAAAACTGCGCCGTATGGATGGAAGAGATAGTATACCCCGACTACGATGACTACCATGGATACATAAGCTACGGCTATAATGCCCTGCGTACCCCCTGGAAAGATATCCGGAGCCCCGCCATGTATTGGTACGGCGGTTTCCCCTGGCCCTGGATGATGTGGGACAGGTGGGGCACCGAGTCCGTACGCAAGGTATGGGAAAACTGCGCGGCGACTTCCGGAAGCAACATGCTCGACGCCCAGGAAAAAATGTTCAACGATCACGGCAAAACCTTCGAAAGCGTCTTTATGGATTATGGTGTCTGGAGATGGTTCACCGCCGGCAACTGGTATTCCGACTGCGGAATGTACAACCCGGAGGCGGCGGAATGGACGCCCGGTCCAAGGATTCTTCCCCATCACAAGGTCAAAACTCTTCCCGCAAGCGGGGACCAGACCTCGGACTTCATGCCCGAGACCTACGGAATACACTGGATAAGGGTCGAACTGAAAAACTACCAGGATCAGTGGATCAAAATGAGCTTCAATGGCCGCGACGGTCTTGCGTGGAACCTTGGAGTGATAATGCAAGACACCACCGGAGGCCGGCATTACTACAAAATGTACCGTTGTGATTCCTCCACCGGTGATGTGGAGGTCACCGTCGGAGCCTCCGGCTGGGATTACGCGATATTCTTCCCGGCCTGCATGAGTTCTTCCTCCATCGACCATCTCTACACCTACAACATCACGGCCACGGGAACCGGCATCGAAGGTTCCCCGGACATGACCGACCTCCTGAACCTCCGGGTTTCGTCGAACCCCATCGACCGGGACGGATCCATCACCTTCAACATGCCAGAGACCGGCAGGGCCGAACTCCAGGTCTACGACACCGGCGGCAGGGCCGTGGCGACCCTTCTCGACGATGATCTCCCGGCCGGTTCGCACACCGTGGCCTTCGAAGGTACGAACCTGGCCAACGGCACTTACTTCGTGATGCTTTTCGCAGGCGACGGCAGCGCTTCCCTGAAGGTAGTCGTCGCAAGGTAGCGGTTTTTACACTACGAAACGAGGGGCTGCTTCGGCGGCCCCTTCGCTTTCGGCCGCATGCCGCAGGATCACCGGTTTCATATATTCATGTCCGTTACGTGGAACAGCCCGGAGGATCCCATGTTCAGAACCGTCCTGTTATTCTTATCCATCGCAGCCTGTTGCGCGGCTCCCGGCGATTCCGGCGAACCGATGCCCTCCAGGCGTTACAACCCGGTGGTCCTGGTGGTGCTGAAGAATGTCGGAGCCTCCGCCGAACTTCCGTCATCCATAGACGATAACAAAGACGATGTTTCGGTCGCGGTTCTCCTGGACACACCGGCAGACGGGACCGTGGTCTCGCTGATGAAAGACGCAATGGACGCCGGCAGGCTCGTGGCGTACATGGGAACCGGCGCACCGCCGGTGGAACCGGGTAACGACGATCTCACATTGTGGAAGGACTCCCTGGAAGGGCTGCACGCCTCTCCCGCGGAAATGGCGTCGGCTTTCTCCGTTGACTTCTCGTTCCGCAACGTTTCCACTCAAAACATCGTCATGGACATCTGCGATCTGTACAAACCGGACCTGGTATTCATAGTGCTGGAGGGCTGTGATTCCACCGCCGCACGGGAAATAGCGGCGTTCTGGACCGGTCCCGATGTTCTTTCGACCTATGACGTCATCATCTGTACCACGTCCGTTCCCCCGACGAGAGGATGGTGCGTTATCGCCGGCCGGAACATAAACGGCACCACACCGCAAGGCGTGACCTCGGAGAATCTCATGTCCACCGCCAGGGTCTTCCTGGGACTCGACTGGACCGACGGACTTCCCGAGAACATACCGGTGCTGTCGGTCCTCGAAGACCCCGACGTGATCTGGAGCAGAAAATGACACGATCCATCCGCGTATTCATGAAAAACATCATCGACCATTTGTCCGGACCGGACATAGGTTTTAAACACCTGGCGGCCCTGTTCGCGGCCACGGTCATCGCCAGGAACCTGCTGGAATCCATCACCGCGGGTTTCTTATTCCCGGCTTCGGCCTTCCTGTTCCACTTCCCCATCGCCTACGTGTTTCCCATGCTGGGACTGACCGCCCTGCTCAACGTATTTTCCGGTTACGATCTGCGCAGGCTCTTCAAACTCATGGTATTCGCCTGGACCCTCACCCTGCTCCCTCCGATCCTGGACGCCATACTGGGCACTTCCTCTTCCATAGGATATTTCCCTCTTCGCAAGAATAACGCCTGGTACTTCCTCACCAACTTCTTCAACCCTGCGGTGGATCTGCCGGGAACCACGGCCGGCATCCGGATCGAAGCGGCGATAGGATGCATCCTGGCCGGAATCTTTACCTGGGTGACCGCGGAACGGAGACGAATCACCAGGGGCGTGCTGACCACCGTGGTGTTCGCTCCGGTATTCCTGCTTTTCTTCACATGGCCCAACCTGGTGTATGTCATCATCTCCGATTTCTTCCCCCACGCGGACACGATACAGTGGTTCTACCAGTGGCATGCGGCCACCCCGCCGCATTTCACCGGATCGGGACATTACTCCATCTTCCTGCTGGACCTGGTCCCGGTACTCATGCTCCTGGGTTGGCTACAACGAAAGTCGGATCCCGACGGTTTCGCCCGGATGATCTCCAGGCTGAAGAACCGCTGGTGGATCGTTACCGCCCCCCTTGCAGGCGCCGCCTATTCGTTTTCGCGTGCCGGAACGGGCTGCATGACTTCCGCCGACGCGATATCGCTCACGGGAGCGTTCATGGCTGGGATACTGCCCCTGGCGGCCGTGGAAGTCGGGGGAAAGACCGGATGGGTACTCAGGGCCGTATCCATCGCGGCGTCGGCGGCGGTGGGCTGGCCTACGACGGCAATGACCCTCCTGGTGATATCACTGACGCTGCTCCCCGGTCCATCCGGCATGATCCGCGCCCTTTCGGCCGCGGGTTCCTTCCTTGTGGTATCGAGTCCCGCCGGAACCGACTGGAATCCATGGGCGGCGGTTCCGATACTGCTCTGTTCCGCAGCCGCCGCATACGGGGGCGGGTGGTCGTTGATTCCCGGACTGCCGGCGATCGTCGCCGCCTTCCTGTGGGCCCCGGAAGGAACATCTTCCTACACGGAACAGTTCGCGGGGATTTTCGACGCGCTGAGCAGAAACGGAAGACTGGACATGGCTCTTCCGGTGGCGAGGGAGACCGCCGCGTCCGGAGGCGATCTCATAGCGCTGTCCAAGGCCGAACTCGAATGGGGAAACGTCGACAGGGCCAAGCTGTTCTACGAACTCGGGCGAAATGATTCGACCGACGCCTCCGACGTCTACAGGCTCGGACTGAATCTCGCCACGGCCACCGGTAACGACACGCTGTTCGAGGACCTGTTCTCAAAGATAATGGCCGACGAATCCCTTTCCTCATCCATCGACATGCTGGCCACAATGCTTTTGCGGGCGGCGGACAGAGGAGATACGCTCCTGGTAAAGAAAGCCCTGCAGCTGGCCGGACCCTCGCCTCAACTGTACCATGTCTTCTCCATGGCCTGCGCTTCCGCAGGCGACATGGACAGGGCGGCCTCCTATGCCTGGGCCGCCGTATCCCATCCCGATGCCCTCCCGGAACAGTACGCCTGGGCCATCAGAATCGCGGCCGGGACCGGTGGAGCATTCGATTCATTGTTCACTGTGGGGATCGAACGGTTTCCTTCCTCGGTACCCATAATGGAAGCCAGGCTCACCGCACCCTTCATCGCCAAAAGACCTCCCGACCGGCAAGACCTGCTGAAATCCTGCATGGCGCTGGAACCGGCTTCTCCTTCCGTATTGAGGACGGCCGTCATGTGGTATAACGCCGCGGGGATGTACCCCGAGGCCCTGGCGGCGGCGAAAAGGGCGCTGGCGGCGACGAACGATCCGGATCCCTTCCTCCTGGGGGCCGCCTGCAACGCTGCGGCGGAGGCGGGAGATAACCGGCTGCTGGACGCAATGGTATCCTATGCATCACGACTCAATCCCGAAACCGCGTTTCCACACCGGTCACCGGCAGCCGAACCGGGCCGATCGGAGATACCGGGACATCCCCCGACGCCGTGATGAAACTCCTGCTCCAGGCGATCCTATTCGCGACCGCAGCGGGACTGGCCGTGATATCCGGTTCGGATTCCTTCGATTTCATGGACGGAACCGAGTTCGTCATAACCGGAAGAAGCCTGATGCTGCCCCATCCACCGGGCTACCCGCTCTATACCTTCATCTCCAGGACGTTTACCGCGGCAATACCTTTCGCGCAGCCGGATTACCGGTTCTTCAGGTATCTTTCCGCCGTGCTGGCGGGACTGGTGGCGATATCGGGATATTTCGCGGCGAAAAGCCTCGGCTGCGGCAGGACGGGTTCTGCGGCGGGTTCCCTGCTCATGGTTTCTTCGGGTCCGGTCCTATCCCAGCTCAACGTGGTGGAAGTCCATGGTCTGGCCATGTTCCTGGTACTTACCGCCGTGGCCTCCAGGTCAACTCCCCTTGGACCCTACGCGTTTTCCATGTCGCTTTTCGGTGGGCATCCGATTTCACTCTTTCACTTTCCCATGGCGGTCTCCGCGAGATTCAGGGAACGATGGCTGTGGTTCGCGGTGATACCGGCATCTCTCTGGCTTTTCATTCCACTCAGGTCCATGCTTCCGGGTCTGTGTCACTACTCGAATCCCACGAATGCATACGAAACGTGGAGCTACCTTTCGCTCTACGGGGGAAGACTCACGATCCCGGGAACCATTGGTGTGACGGAATTCGTGAAGAGTCTCGGAGTACCCTCGGCCGCGGCGATGACGATCCTGGCGGTGCTTTCACGCAGGTGGTCGTGGAGATTGTTCTCGGCTTTCGCCGGTTCCCTGCTTTTTCTCTCATCCTACTCCATACCCGACACTGCCTGCATCACCTGGCTCCCGACCCTGCCCCTGGCCCTGTGGGCATCGATGGGGCTTTCCAGGCTGCTGTCATCCCCGGGAAAGAGATACCCGGCGCTGTTCCTGCTTCTGATATCGGTGGCCGGCGGAACGGTTTCGGCCTGGAGAAGGGGAGACCACGCCGCCCGCATCATCGCAGGAGATTACTTGAGGGGAGCGCCTTTCGAGGCGGCATTCGTAACCAAAGGTATGAACACTTTCCACACGGCGTACCTGCTGGAGGTGGAAGACAGGAGACCGGACGTGACACCCATGGACCAATACGGGTGTTTTTTCAGGATTCCTCCTCCCGGGGTGCTTTCCGCCTACCATGTCGGTAAGACCGTGACGGCGGTAAGAGCGTGGAATAACCCATCCCTGCGTTTGAACGGTCTGCTCTTCACTTCTTCGTCCGAACCTCCGGATTGGTCCATCTACGATATATTCCGGTACGACGGACCGGTACACGACGGGTATACGATGGACGAAACCGCCGAGATATGGGCCCGCCGGGGCCTCCAGTCCACGGGAATGCTGCGGGAGAAGTACAGGGAGGAAGCCCTGCGCCGGGCCTGCTCCGACATAACAAGAGAAAGGATAAAACATCTTTTTGAAATTTTCTGAACCCGGAAGAACCGACGGATCCCGCCGCCACCGCCTGTTGGCGGCGGGATTCCTGGCGGTAACCGTGCTCTACTGCCTGACCCCCGTCCACAACGGGAATTTCTTCTGGCACCTGCGAAACGGTGAAGATATACTGGACACCGGGATCATCAGAACCTCCGACCCCTTCACCTGGACCAGGCACGGTGAAACCTGGCTTCAGCAGGAATGGCTCTCCGAGGTACTGATGGCTCTATCCTGGAGAACGCTGGGCGAATCCGGCCCGGTACTGCTGAAAACCCTGGTTATCCTGCTTGCCGTCTCCCTTACCATGGCGGCGGCGAAAAAGAGGGGAGCCGGCATACCTTCCATCGTGTTACTCGGAATCCTGTGGTTCTCCATAGCTCACGGCAGATGGATAGCGAGACCGCACGTATTCTCCATACTCATGTTTTCGCTCTACCTCTGGCTCATGGAAAGAGGTACCGGCGGAACGATGCGGTCTATCGCCGTATTCGTCCCCCTGCAGGTAATCTGGACCAACCTGCATGCCGGTTTCATCATGGGGTGGTTCCTCCTGGGCATTCCGGTGCTGGGAAGCATCATCCGAAAAAACGGTCGCGAGGTATTCGGACGCGGCGCGGTCCTCGCGACCGCGATCATGGCCTCACTGCTCCATCCCAACGGACCGGGTTCATTCACGTACATCACGGATTTCATGTCGAGACCCCTGTTCAGGAAAACCATCAGAGAATGGTGGAGCCCCTTTCATCCGCTCTACCAGCCGGACGAAAAGATATTCTCCACCGCCGCCATACTCTCGGCACTTCTTATCTTCACGTGGATAATGGTGTTACGCAACCGCAGAAAACTGGAACCGGAACGCATGGCGGCCCTGGCGATCCTGTCCGCCGCGTGCATACTTTCCAGCAGGAACATCGATTTTCTTGCCGTGGCCGCAGTAGCCTGGACCTCCCCACTCCTGAAAAGAGTCAAGAGTTTCGTTCCGGCCATGTTGCTCGTCGCGGCGGCCGTCGTACCCTTTACTCGGGGCATACCATCGGAGTTCGGCCCCCCACTCCCCCTGAGAACCGGGGTGCAAT
>Ga0256835_1001554_pt1 | contig 13670 bp, 17 predicted proteins | sample PIR30metaG_FD_185972 | JGI IMG/M metagenome (GOLD analysis project Ga0256835, IMG submission 185972) | Hydrothermal vent microbial communities from East Pacific Rise, Pacific Ocean - PIR-30 | ecosystem: Environmental > Aquatic > Marine > Hydrothermal vents | place: Pacific Ocean: East Pacific...
GGTTTTTCGGATATGTATTCTATTTAGAATTATATGGTTAATGTATCCGATAGGTACCGTAGTCAAGCACCGAAAAACTTAAATATCACGCAAAACACTACTACACTCGGACATGATGTCGGTACCAAAACTCTCAGATAGGATAACTGTCCTAAGAACGGGAACAGACGGGTACTATGTACTCATAGAGAACATATATCCACACGAGGTAATACAATACGCGAAAAGACTAGTACTGTTGAACAGCAGTATCGTAGATGTTGGCCTAGTAGCTGTAAGCAGAATAAGCATGGAAACTGCTAGAATAATTGCACAACAGTTTAAGAATTCGGGTAAACCAATACTATCATTTATAGGTCACGAGAGTACAGCTAAGGTATTAACCGAGATGCTTGGAGTAGAAGTACCGTTCAACAGAGCAATGTACAAGGTCACACCACAAGACCTAGCACTGGTCTTTAGGTTAAAGAAGAGGCTCGAGAAACCAGAAGACGTTAAAACAGTAAAACCCGAGGACTTTGACATACTAGCACTCTACTATTTCTAATCTCGTGAGAAAATGAAGCTACTAGACTTTAAAATCAGTAGAAAAGGCGATTTTGAACATATTTGTGCAACCGTTCCTCTTTCTGATCTGAATGTCAAAATATGCTGTGAACGTGATTTATTCAAAAACAAGTATGCTCTAAGTCAACTTGAGATCGTTCTTGATGCAAGAATCAGTGGACAAGCATGTGATTTCTGCACTGGCGATTGTCTCGTAGTGAAATATATTGCGACAATGTGGATAGAGACAGACGATGGAATTATAGTTCCCGTCTTTAGACCAAATATGTCAAATGCTGAATCATGGAGACAGAAGGTATTTGTCATTAATTGGAATGTTTTAAGAGAGCAATTACTAAAATGGTTAAGAGAGCATACTGTCTCAATAACCAATTACATCTCTAACGATAAGGACTTGGAGTCATATGTACTTAATCAATTGAAAACAGCTATAGAGAAAACACCAAGGATTCAACTAAAACTTGACTAGGTGGTGGAAATGCCAGTAGACTATAAATGTTTTGAGAATCTAGAGGATCTTGTCGAATTTCTTAATCAAGTTGATATTGAGAAGTTTTTACTTAACTTCCAAATTGTTAGAGATGGAGATAAAATTTGTGTGGTATATCAGTATAGAGGGTAGCTTGTTTGAGTGATGATCTCCACTCCTTCTGACCATGTGATGATTTTGGCATCAGCTGAATGATGATCACGGGCTCATTCTGACTTCTCTCTTTTTATCATGATGATTCTATCTTGTACTGACCTTCTGATGAATGCGGGTCTAACTGACCTCTCATCACGGTACCGTAATCTTTTTATATTAGTCAATTACAGCTGTAACTGATGAGTGAGGAGTACATAGTATTAGATCCATCTCTCATAGAACGCATCAGAGAAATATGCTCTCAATATAGTGAAAACGAGGAAGAAGAGGAAAAATGTATTCAAGAGGAGATAGAAAGATTGTGCTGGGAATTATGTAAATGTGATGAAAAACAAGCTTGTTCTTGTTATGATTATTGTGTAGCTAATTCCTATTAAACCTCGTTTCCTCTTCTTTCCTCTTCTCTCTCCTTCTCTTCCTCTTTCTTTCCTTCTTCTTGTTCTCTCTTATTTTTATCATATTTTCATTACAGCTGTAATTAGGAAATTTTGGTTATATATGGTCTCGATAGCGATCATGGTCATTAAATTTTCATTGCTGTATTACGGTACTATGAGAGAGTTAACCAAAATCGTTCTAATACATGACAAGGTTGTATTACCATACCCAGACGGAGAGGGTTTCAAAAATTTAATGAGAAATGTTCTAGAGAATATTGACGCTAGACTTCATATAATACTTCAGTTATATGATGTCAATTATCTAAAGAGTATTAAAGAAAGTAAAAATGTTGATGAATTATTATCGTTTCTAAAGAATATCCACAAAATATTCGGATACGTGGAGGTTTATTTCAAGGTTATTGGCGAGGTAGAGGTATATGCATTATATCCTAGTAATGTCGTAATAATCGACATTAATGATAAGAGAAGAGGTATATTATACACGTATGTGTATGAGGTTAATTTTGCAAAAATTAACAAGTACTTGATAAAGGATCTGAGAAATGAAATTAATTTGCATCTAGAGTTTATATTTAACAAAAATGCGATATTGTTAACTGATCTCATAGAATTATCAATTGAAATAATTAACAGAATACTAGAGAAAGTTGACAAGAGTGAGAAACCATGAGAGATGTAGTATACATATATGAGCTAACTCCTCATGATGTTACTGTTGAGGATATTCGATTAATTTCATGTTATTTTTCTCCGACTGAGAAATCTGAAATTCTGAAACATTTCGAGAAGTCTGATGTTGTTAGGATTCTTAGGAGAGAAAGTTTGGAGCTCGCATTAAAATTGTTAAAGATTGTAGCTAGAGTAAGCATGAGAGTTAATATTGATTTTAAACCGTGTTATGTCGTCTATATCGAAATTGATTACAAGAATAATTGTGTTGTCTTAGAGGTTAGGTCGATTCCAGATAACAAATTGTTTACAAAAATTGTTGTTCCACGTAAGGAAGGTTTTTCACTGAAGCATTTAGCAATAGGTGCTGTAAATAATATTGTATTTTCACTCAAGGTAACCAACAATGTTGAATACATATCATCAATTGACGTAATTAATCTTGCAGAGATGATTATGCGGACAATAGTAAAATCATAGTTAGTTCACGGTTACGGTACCGTAACCTTTAAATTTCAGTCAAACTCTACTTCTCTCGGACATGAGCTCGGTAACCCAGAATAAGGTTAGGTATCAATTCTTCGCAAACGACGGTTGGGAAGCATTAGAAATAATGGAGAAAGTAGTTAAGGAGATAGAAAAAGTTCCAGAAGTCTTAGAATTTGAGTTTGAAGACCCAATCCTACATGAAAAGGTCACTGTGAAATTTGTAAATAAATTATCAGTTAAAGACTGTTATCAGATTAACACTAAAGTCTTCGTAGATGATGAATTAGTAGATGAGACGGAGCCATGGGTCTGTTGGAAATTGTCGGAAGAGGAAGTTAACAATGAGTTCAAACATAACATAGAGGTATTGTTGAGCAGAGCAAAAATCGGAATCGTAAGTAGAATTCCATTCGTCTCAAAGAGGAAAGAAATCATTGAGGAGCTAGTTAGAAAAGTGTTATGGAGTAATCCGATTGGTATTTACCGTAAAGAGGACTTTCAGATTTATCTCACTGATAAGGAGTATGAGTTGTTATGTAAGCTAGCTGATATTTCGAGACTTGTAGAGGAGTATGGTAACAAGATATTGGGCTGGGCTCCAGAACATGCACCCGTGATCTTTTACAGATATGGAGAAACGCCAGACGGACGTTTCATGGTAACTAGAGTTCCATGTGGTCGCAAGGATAGCATAATCTTCTTAATACATAAGAGTCTTCAAGGTAAACCGCTTGTTGGTGTTAATGTCCAAAAAACGTCTAAAGGTACAGCGTGGAAGATAATGCCGAATGGTCACTATGCTGTTCTTGTCATTAAAGGTAACTTACAAACACGTGGAAGATGGGCTCCAAGTATCCACGGTTACTATGGTGATTTAATACAGCACAGTGATGGAGTAATCGTAATGTACAGTGACAGTTGGTGCAGTGGCGGTGGTGGGTTACGCGCTAAGACGCATGTAATTGCTATTGATCTGCAGAAAATACAGAAACCTATACCAATTGCACGTATTCTCGTACCAGTGAGTGACCGTGATACAGAGTATAGAGTATTATTCTCAAACGGTATTGTATTACCAGAAGAAGCGTTAGACTACGAGTAACCGTGTTTTCCATTATATTCCTCTACCTAGGTTACTTCCCACTTAATTCTCCATATTTTCTTTTTCCTTGTCTTATTTTAGACATTTTTATCACGGTAGTCTACGGACTACCCATCTTTGTCATCTAACCTTCTACTTTTTTCATGTTCTTACGGTACCGTAATACTTTTATATTAGTCAATTACAGCTGTAACTGATGAACAGAAGAATAAGAATCAAGGTAAGAATGAAACCTCTATCTAGCTTCGCTTTCTACTTTGAGGCGACATCACAGAAACCAGCTAACGAAATAATTAGGTCCATAGTCTCTGCAGTAGTTAGGACATATGCTAAGCTGGTTTACGAGAAATATAACCTACCTCCACATTTCTTTACGCCATTTGAGAAATCTCTTGTAAATGATGATAATCTTAAGGTCTTCCAAGTCAGTGAAAACGAGTTTATTGCATACTTCACTCATTTTGACCGTGATTGTCTTGATGTTAGGATCTTCGGTAACGTTATAATTTACATGAAAACATGTGATGTCGACGTCAATGGCTGGCTCTTTGCTGTTGACTCTGATTCTGCTCTCTCACAAATGCTATATCATGTATATGAAAGAAAACGTTGGAAGACCTTGTTTAAGGTCAGACCTTTCTAATCTCTTTTCTTTTCTTTTTTCTTTTTTTGTTACATCTGTATCTGTTTTCTTTCTTGTTTCTTGTTTTCTCTTTCATTTGTCATTGACAAATTCGATCCTTGTAGGATGTACTTGATTGTACACTATAATGGGACTTTTGCTTTCGTTTAGGTAAAATACGTTGGTTGCCGTATTTTGTCTTAAAATACTTTCTATTACATATGTAATAGTGATGGGTTTAAGCAGTAATACATATATATTACGTAACCGTAATAATACACATGACGAGTAGAAAGTCCGAAAACAAGAAAGAACGCATGAAACTCATTAGCGTTCATTTACCCGAGTGGATGATAGCGAAACTCGAGGAATTCGTGAGAAAGGGAATCTATCCTTCTAGGTCGGAAGCGATTAGAGTAGCACTACATCAGTTAATCATGAAAATAGAGGAAGCTGAAATCAATAAGAAATCAGAAAAACGTGTTCTTATCCTAGGTCGTTAACTATGTGTCCTATTATTGTTCGCTGTAAAAACTGTGGTTTTGTATTAGGTATGTCTAATTTTGTTACATCTGTAAATGACATCTTGAAAAAATATGACTACCGCTGTCCATGTTGCTTATCACGTCTAGACAGCCCACCTACCGAGTGGGAATTCACAATACGCGACACAGGTCGCAAAGTAATCAATCCACGTGATCCACGCGAAATCTATCAACTTGATAAACTGGCGAGAATTGTTGTAGATGAGGCATTAAAGATCATAGATGAGAAAATAGAAGAAAAATGCTTAGAAGATGAGGAGAATTGTATAAAGGTTTATGTTAAAGAGCTTCTTGATGAATCTATGAGACGTACTAATGTTATGCTGAATCTTACCAACATGATGATTATCAAGCTAAAAGCAGTCCTACTGGACCTATTGCGTTCTAAATATGAGGTACAAGTCAGAAAAGACAGTAGATCCTATTTCATAATTTGTAAACCCATGAAATTTGATCTGAATTCTGAGTCCTAGGACCTAGCATTAATTAACTCAAGTTTCCTCAAACTTGGATATATTTTACATATTTTTTCGTAACATTTCTCGAATTTTTCTCCACGTGTCATACATTCTCTTAATAGGTCCACTACGTCTTGTAATATACATAAATGATCTAGCTTGTATACGTGGTCTAGATTCAGAATGAATTTTCTCCTATGAGCGTTTTTGATAGCGTTCTTCCAGTAGCGGTTAGTCTTCTTGTCCGTGATCACGCTAATATAGAGGAATTTACCACAGTATGGACAGCGACCATTACAGCTGTAATAGTAATGTAGGACCTCTCTCAAATTGAGAATGATAAGGTAATGACCACAGTTGTTGCAGTAGATTTTGAACATGATTTCCATGTTATAGATGTAACATAAACATGTTCTATAGAGAACATTCAAAATATTGTAATACGCATCAACATGGATCAATTACACATGTAATAGAGATATCATGAATAAGAGACCATATATATGGTCACATTTGCAACAATACAACACAAATATATTATAACCATGTTACGGACATGAGTTACGGAACTACAAAACTCTTGTTCGCAGAAGAATTCTTCCTACTCGAAAGACCAAACAGACCCATTACAGAAATTGTAAACGATTTGTTAGAATGCATTAACAAGGATCCAGATAGGATCCTAGACGAGGACACGTATTATCATATAATGACGTTTCTAGAGAAGGCTGATCCTAAGTCAAACATGGGTGCTATCTATAGTATATATGTTCGTTACAAAGACGAATTAATGCGATTCTACTCAGATTTTTGGTATGTTGTTTCACTAGAATCAGACGGATTTATCAAAGTACAAATACTGTCACAATTCCACGGATCTGTATCAGAGCATATTCTATCAATTTATCCAAACGAGAGTATTGACTCAATTATCAATAGAGTAAAATCACATATACGTGACATGGTATGGAGATCACGTAACTACTATGTCGCATTTGCATCTGAGGTCCTTCTAGCAGTAAAACCACTCTATAGAAAACTCAGAGAACTGGAAGACAAGGTCCGATTCAGAGACGATTAAACCATTTTCAATTTTCTTCTCCTTTTTTCAATTTTTTATTACAGCTGTAATGGAAAAATCTGCACATTATTACACTACTATAACACTTAAATATCATTTACGAGAATTACATATATGCAGTACGTAACCGAAAACCTAGTATTACAAAAACGTTTCATAATGTATAAACGTAAACACCCAGAACTTCCTAAGATAGTTGAAACAGTAAACCAGCAATTGGATAACGATCCATTACCACTGTTAAAAACAGATGATCCAGCAATAATGTTACATACTCTCTCAAGTGACGACCCAGTAGACCAACTGTTACTGTTGCTCAAATTATACATGTATATAACTGGAAAGAAGATCAAAATAAAGGACAATAATGTTCTAGTAATCTACCAAATATACAATAATGTGTATCAACTCAAGGTAGCTATTGATGAGACCGATATCATATTGCAACGTTATTTTGTTCTCGAGGAGAATGAGACGTTGAACGACGTGATACGTCATTTCATGAATTACGCAAAATGGAAAGCTTTCCGCTTATATGACGTCTATGCATATTTTTACGACGAGTTGAGAGAAATATTGAAACCGTTTGTTCAAAAGCTTAGTGATAAAATTGTTGAAAATTGGAGACAGTTCTACTAACTATTTCTCCTTTATTTTCAATCTAATTTTCTTGATTTCTCTTTTCTCGGTATCTATCTTGTATGCATGTACTTCTTTCTTCAATTCGTGACCTATTTTGTATGCTAGGTATGTTCCAGCTGTAATGGAGTCAACGAAAATACAGTACAGTACGTCACAACCTTGTACGACTTTACGAGTCCTCTCACGTAGGTCATTAGGATTCCATGACCTTGGATCTATGATCATGGTCTCAATACCTAGTTCTTTTGCGACATGGTTAGCAATGTAGTCTACACTTCTCCAATTTCCGCCATGTATGAGAATGATTTCTTCATGCTTCTCTTTTTCTTGAGTTAGTATCTTTTTGATTAATTCGTAACATAGTTGTACTCCTATCTCGAAATGTTTGAAGTATTTGAAACGTGATCCAGCTATTGCTATGAAACGTGTTTTCTTGTCAGATTCTGACAAGAGAAATGCGGTTATGTTTAGCGACATATTTAGAATCTTGTCTTAAGGATTAGAAATTCTTAACATTCACGTGTTAAATTACATATGTCATGGAAATATAGGTACGGTCGATACCACGAAGAAAGAATCGTACGTCTACTCAACAAGCATGGTTATGTTGCTATTCGAATTGCTAAATCGGGTTACAATACTCCAGACATCGTAGTCATAAAGGATTCTATGCCAATTATTTTGGAAGTTAAGACGTCTAAGAAAGATGTTCGTATGTTTATTCCTAAAGAGCGTTTGCTTCAGCAGTTAGAGTTTTGTTCTCGTCAACGTACATTGTTGATGATTTGTTTCAAGTTTCCAGACACTGATTACCGTGTTATTGAGCCGTGGAATCTAATTGATAACGGTCCTCACAGCAAGTTCCTATGGATTGTAAAAGGTAGAATGATATATGATGAGAAGCTTCTCAAGTGGTTAGAATGTTTAACAGTGGAGAAGTATCGGGAATTGATTATCAAACAGTTGGACTACCTTTCCAAGCTCAGAAATTTATTATCTACACGACAGACATCAACAGACCATTCATAGATTTCCGAGACAATCGACTCTACTTTCTCGACATAATCGGCTCACGTTTCTTCACAAATACGAGATGTGTCCTAATCGTGGACATGGACGGAGGATTCGAATGGTACGTGGAAAACCAACCATCACGTTTCGGAGTAATACAGTTCGAGTTAGGAAACCTACCACCACCACGTATGTTAATACCAGTTGAGGATCTTCTCAACGCTCCTATCGTCGAATTGAAGGAGGTTTATCGCGAGGTCCGTGATATTGTTACAGCTGTAATTGACTTTCCAGATCCAGACTATGCAGACATAGTAACAGCATACATCATTTACACATGGATCAGAGGAATCTTTCACAAGAACGTAAACCTCTACGTCACAGGTTTCTTCTCAACTGGAAAATCAGCCGTAGCAAATTGCATTAAGAAGTTGGGTCGATACCCAGTTGATTATGATCCAGACTTCGAACGTAGCGGAAAATGGCATATAGCGCAGACATTAGGAATCCTAATCATAGACGAAGCTGAGGTTATCTCGAAAAAGACAGCTTCTAGACTGCGTCGCAAGCACGAGGAAACCTTAGAATCTAGATTAATGGGACTACCCATGCAAGGACTAACACAAGTAACTCTTAGAGTTGATGCACCAATAGTAATCTCTGCAACTCATCTTCCCTCAGATATTGCATTGCTCAGTAGAGGATTCCTAATCAGAATGCGTAGAGGACACCCAAAAATTAAGTCAATACACTACATCGAGAACTTAGAAGAAATTAAATTAAAGATGGTTAGGACCATATATGCAAACTGGTACAAGTTCTACACAACATTATATGAGGTCCTAGAAGAGGTTAAAAACTTGGACATAGATGAGCGTGCTAAGGATATTTCTGTTCCATTAATGACTGTTTTAAAGACATGTGGACAAAACTATAGGTTTGTACTTGACCATGCTCAGAGGTCAATAAAAGAAGCATTCTACTGCACGCCAGAGAACGTCATATTCACAATGTTGCTCCTAAGACTCGTACAAGAAGCAGAGAAAACAGACGAGTACTACATCATACCATTCGAACGAGTATACATATTATGCGCAGAACTATGCAAACAGATGTTCGGATCTAAATCCAAAGTGAATTACCTTCTTGGATACCTCTACGCGGGTTGTAAACTAGAAAAACAAGAAGATACACTAGTATTCGTTTGCGATAGAAAAACAGTTGACTCAGTACTCGAAACAATTAGTTGACAAACTTAACTACTCTTCTTCAAGAACGGCCAAAAGTCCTTAACATAGAACTTTGGTGGCGAAACAACTTCTTTTCCTTCATAGAATTGGAAAATTGGGAACAGTTTTTGTTCCCTCTTCCCTATCATACGCTTAATCATGCCAATTCCATACATTATTTTTCCTACAAAAACCATACATGATACATCTTCACATAAACAAGGATCATAATATTCACATGTCTTAAAATTCTCGCCGTAGGCCCAACCATATGGTTTGCATAGTAGCGCTTTTCTAGTATCTTTACAGAGGTCGGGAAACAGTTTTGAGAAACATTTCTCACAGTAGTCCTTTTTAATTAATTCATCAAGAAAATCGTTTTCTCCAACGTCTGATAGAGGTAACCACATTATTACATGACAGTAACCGCCAGATCCTTCCAAGAATGTTATCAAGGCATCACCATTATCATAAATTGTTATACGGATAACCTCGTCAGTCCAATTATCATATGAGTACGGTGTCCATACTTTCTTATTCTTCTCCACCATTGCATAATATGGGAAATACATGTCTTCCCAAAAGACAACATAGTCAAAACTGACCTTCTTACAGTTTGGAACTGGTTTTAAATCGAATTTCCATATTTGTTCGCAAACGTCGATTATTTCTATCGTATTTTCATTACATGATTTTCCAGTGATATCAACAACGATGAATGGAGAATTGATTTTGTCAGCATTCTTGCTTAGATCAATCTTGTTATCTGTTGTATAATATACGTTACCGCTCATTACTCCAAACCCATTCTTAGCATAGTACTGTAGTGTTAGTAGGTCAAGAATGAAGTATGTATGTGAATGCCAGTTGTAGTCTAGGTAGATTAACATTCCACGTGTTTGATTACTCTGAGACATGTTTTACCATTGAGCTTTTCGGAATAAATATGTGTTTGTTAAGGATACGGTAACGCCCAATAGAAATAATATATTCACGTAATATGTCTCTTGCACCTCTTCGTTCTAACCTCATGTAATATGTTGAACAGTGAATTATTTCGTCGACAGTCTCTCTACGGCCGAAAATCACGCTATAATCCATATGTAGGCGATGTCTAAAATACTCGGCCTCATACATTCTCCTCCACATGTGTACAACACCAGCATCATTTTGAATAGTAGCGATAAAGTCCTTGAGCGACTTGTAAAACTCAATTAATTCAAGAATCATTGTAAAACCCTCGCCAGTAAACTTACGTAATTCGTCATTTATAGGCGCAAGTGATGACGCTTCTGGGTTTGAGGTTGGTAATGCAAAGAATTGATCATCAGCGATATATCTCTTGAATGCGTAGTACACAATTACATCTTTGATATTAGGTACATGTCGTATGAATCCTCGTGAAGACTCACAAATATCATGACAGATTAACGATGTATTTTCAAGTAACATATGTAACAGCTCTGGATCATGAGCAACAGCTTCCAAAAAAGCATGCAATTCAGCAATAACGTAACGTATAGTATCAAAATCTAAGATACGATGACTAACTAATTCATAAATAAATTTTATTACTCTATCAACACGTTTTAAATCAATTTGTAAATACTTCTTGAACATGTCCTCCATCATTCTAATCTTAATTAATTCATGTAACAGACGCATTAGACCTCGAAAAGTTAACCATTCATGCCGTTTCCATGGTAACCATGATTCAATTTCTTCAATTTTTTCACGAAGGTGAATAATTTCCTCGTAATATTTACCTAATATTCTACGCAGAATTCTTTCACGAGTTTCTTCTTTCCATTTTCGTAATTTTCTAATCGATTCCTTATACTTTTTAATGTCTTCATGAATAAATGAAGATGCACGATTTAGGAATTTGAATCGTGGCTCTAACCGTCTTTTACCTGGCATGTTATCTTACTGCTACAAGTGTCCAATTGTCTGTTATTATCTTGTCAATTATTCCAACTCCAACTGTTGTCAACATTTTCGTATAGAGTGAAGATACTTCTAACGTTCCTATTTTAGGAAATTGAACATAATGTAACTCTGGTCCAGGTTGAACTACTTCCATGATTACTCCATATCCACCAACGAGCTCTCCTTTCTTCGACTCATACCCTATGTATCCTATTGCACAGCCTACTGACAAGCAATATTGTAAGTTGACCTCAAACTCGTAATATGACACGTTGGCATATACTCTAACTGGCATCTTGGGTGCATTATCTTTCGGGTACACGAATGATACAAGGTTGTTTTCGCTTAGATCAAAACTGTATGTTATTTTAGAAACATTTGTCAACTTGCATATAATTCTACCTTTATTGGTCTGAAGAATACAGTAGCTGATCTTGTACTTTAATGTGAGCTCTGCATGTTTCTGTTGTATGTACTCGTATATTGATTCTGCATCTATCTGTACCTTGTATAGTTTTGGACTGTATACTCCTATATCAGTGTATGGATGTCCAGTTGTATCAGTTATAGCGAATACTGGTAATGGCGCTTCAACATTATTATCACTAGCCCATAACTGTATACCATGAGGTGCTTCTATGATCTTAGCTGTAATTATGTTAGGTACCTTGTCTAGAAGCTTTTTCAAAAAATCAAAATTACTCATCAAGATTTTCTTACGTATCTGTTTTGCAAGATTAATAACTTGTTCATATTGTCCTTCTACATTGTTGCTTCCTCCTCCACTACTGCCTCCTCCACCGCCTCCGCCTCCTCCTCCAAGTGGTACTGGTATTGGTGTAGTTCCTTGACTGGACTGTTGTCCATACTGGCCAGAGAATGGAGATATTCCGTTACTTGGAGTTAACTTCCTAATCATGTCATGGTTAGAACGTTGAACTATATTATATAAGCAACATGTAATTTACATCAACGAGTTTTACATATCCGCTTCTTATGCTCTGAATATTGCTAACATACTTATCAAAATCATCAAGTATGACATCATTAACATAGTTACGATAAATATCGACCAGGTACGTAACCAAGTTCTGATACTTGTTCACGTACTGCGTCAAATCGGAGAATTGTTGTAACGCTTCATCATAAAGATTCATCAATTCTTCAAGTTCTTTCTCAATATTCTGCAACTCTATCTGAGCGTCAAGCAACACTAGTGATATCTCGTCTTTGGACAGTATTTTGGCATTGTATTCGGCCCATGCGACTCTGACAGCTTGTATGATATCTGTTACTCGTCTCCATAATGTGTACATTGCTGATTTAATGTCATGCAATATTGCTTCATACGTGTTCATTATTAAGTGGCCAGCATGCATTCCAAGGTACAGATATGGCCAGTTCAGAGCCATCTGAGAATCAATTATTGATCGTAACACATGGAAGCTATCATATGCTTCAGACGCTTGTTTTATTCTCCTAAGAGCTTCCTTGGTCACAGTGTAATGTATTGGATATCCAGCAAATGCATCTATTACGGATCTAGTGTCTACATGTACTTGCATGTATTCGTCAGATTCCTCTAGGTCAGAAATTGGTTGTAGACCTACACGGTAGTTACCCATGTGTGTAAGTGCTCCTCCTATACCAGCCATGGTGCAGTTCGATAATGCGTTCTGTAGGTTTTGGAATGCGACTTCTCCAGCGTCTTCAGATACCATGCTTGTAAGTACTATTGTACAATATGCTAAGTCTATGATCATTTTCTCGAAGTCTTTCTCATCGGGGTTTACTCCAGCTGGATCAGCTTTGGTTGTTATAAACGTCTGATCGTACATTGATGCTTTTGTTGCTTCAAAGATCTTGTCCTTGTATAGGTCTATCGCATATTTGCGTATTGGTAATTCTATCCATGGATTAATCAAGTGGCACACCGAGTCTATGAATGTGTCAAAAACGTTTTCGCCTATTGCTGATCCTACAGCTAGAAGACCGTATATTATTGCTGCTGCAAGTTCATTCTTTTCGAATATTACAGTATTTTTGCTAACTTTCAACGCTTTTGGTAGATGTTCATCACCGTATTTTTTAGCATATTCTTCTACGGGTAACGCTTTGCATTTTTCGAATAGGTCGCTGAGTTTCACGTTTTTTTCAGTAGCGTGATTTCTGTTACATCTGTTATTGTTAATTGGACAATTACTCATGTTCATGTTGATTATGGTTATATCGTGGTTAGAAAATCTAATTCTCAGTATGAAATATCTTAAAATGGC
>Ga0256835_1001555_pt1 | contig 13669 bp, 10 predicted proteins | sample PIR30metaG_FD_185972 | JGI IMG/M metagenome (GOLD analysis project Ga0256835, IMG submission 185972) | Hydrothermal vent microbial communities from East Pacific Rise, Pacific Ocean - PIR-30 | ecosystem: Environmental > Aquatic > Marine > Hydrothermal vents | place: Pacific Ocean: East Pacific...
GGGATTTTATATGAGGGGGGCATGAAAATATCTTATCTAAAAAGAAAAAATATTTGCTTTTCCGCGGCTGTGAATGTCAAAAAATTTTGCACTACGCCGAGCCGCTACGCCGCTTCGCGGGTGTTTTGAAATAAATATTTCATACGATTTCAGGCAATCAGTCGCAGAAAAATATTGAAGGGGGTTCATTTACTAGTCGTGGCACAGTTTGTGCTCTTGGTATTCCAACACATCAACGGGGCTTCAGGCATACCCAAAACAACGCACCACGAGGAGGAACAATGAGAAAAAGAAGATTTGCATGGATGATGGCTATTGCCATGGTGGGGATTTTTCTGATCGCGGGCAGCAGCACGGCCACGGCGAAGGTTTTCAAGCTCGGCGTGCTGGGGCCCTTTACAGGCCCGTCGGCCAAGACCGGTGCCGAGTTCAAGGGGTCGGTTAAAATGGCGCTGGAGAAGATCGGCAATAAGATCGGCGATTATGACATCCAACTGGTCTGGATCGACTCGCAGTCCGACCCGGCCAAAGCCACCAGCGCTTACTCGGAAGCCGCCGAAAGAGACGGCATTCAGGCCGCCATCCTGGGATGGCACAGCTCCGTTGCCATCGCCGTCATGGATGTGGCAGCCCAGTACAAGGTGCCGCACTTTTTCGGGTTCGGTGCATCTGAGGTGGTAAACGAGAAGTGGCATTCGGACAACAAGAAATACAACTACTGGGGCGGCAAGGGCTGGCCGGTTCCCGGGAAGCTGATGAAGGGTTATGTGGAATGCATCAACAACGCGGTCGCCAAAGGCCTGTTCAAACCCGAGAAAAAGCTGGTCGCCATCTACGGCGAGGATAGCGACTGGGGTCGCAGCGCCGGCGGTGCGCTGAAAAAGAAATTCGAGGAAACCGGCTGGAAAATCGCTTCCGAGGATTACTTTCCGCTGACTCAGACTGATTTCTATCCGCTGCTGAGCAAGTACAAAAAGGCCGGGGTGGCCGTTCTCGCCGGCACCTCCACCTCGCCGCCGTCCATTACGGCTTTCGTCAAGCAGGCCGCCGAGGTGGGGCTCAAGGCCATCATCGTGGCCGACGGCCTCGGCTGGATCGGTGACTGGTACAAGATGACGGGACCGGGCTCCAACTACGTGCTGGACATGATCCCGCAGCTGACCACGCCCGAGTCGCGCAAGTGGGCCGAGGACGTCAAGGCCAAATTCGGCTACACCCCCAGCCCCTCTTCGGGCGGGCTGTCCTATGACGGCACCAACATGTTCATCAAGATGGCCAAGGCGGCGCTCAAGAAATACGGAAAACTCGACAAGGAGAGCATCTACAAAACCATGATCGAAGAGGTCAACACGGGGAAGCTGACATACGGCGCAGCCGACGGGGCCCTGATCATGAAAGAGTACAAGTACACCGCCGACACCATGCCGGACATGGTCGTGGACCGTGACCACTACTACTTTCCGGTGATCCAGTACATGAACGGCAAGGGCGCCATCGTGTATCCGGAAGCCTGGAAGCAGAGGGATTTCCAGCAAAAGAAATAACCGCACCGCCGAGTCGCCCCGGGGAATACAGCCCCGGGGCGACTTCGCCAATCCACGTCTCCAACCTGGATCGGACATTTCATGAACATACTCGAAACCCACAACCTGACCAAGCGCTTCGGCGGACTGGTGGCCGTCAACAACGTTTCCATGCACGTGCAGGAAGGCGACGTGGTGGGGCTCATCGGCCCCAACGGCGCCGGCAAGACCACCTTGATCAACGCCATATCAGGGCTTAACCCCCCAACGTCAGGCAAGGTCATCATGTTTGGCCGCGATACCACCGGAAAGGCACCGGAAAAAATGTGCCGCCTGGGGCTTTCGCGCACCTTCCAGATACCGCGGCCCTTTCCCAAGATGTCGGCCCTGGAGAGCGTCATGACGGCGGCCATTTTCGGCAATCGGCCCGGCAAGGTTCAGGACCCGGTCGCCCTCAGCCGGGAGATGCTGGCGTTCGTGGAGTTCCCGCTGCCCGAATCCACCATTTCCGAGCAGCTCAACACCGTGCAGCTCAAGCGCCTGGACCTGGCGCGCGCGCTGGCCAGTCACCCGAAGCTGCTCTTCCTCGATGAACTGGCGTCCGGCCTTTCCGAGGGCGAACTCAACGACCTCATGAAGATTATCCGGAAAATCAGCCGCAAGGGCATTTCGATCCTGATGATTGAGCACATCATGCAGCTGATCATGCAGGTGTGCAACCGGCTGGTGTGCATCCAGTTTGGCACTAAGATCGCCGAGGGAACCACCGAAGAGGTCGCCAACGATCCGGTCGTGGCCAAGGCCTATCTGGGCAGCAGCGGCGAATAGCGGGTGCTGCGGCCATCACCGCCCCGCGGGACACGGCCCACGCATCCCGTGAGAAAGCCCACGGAGGAAACATGTTGCTGGAAGTGAAGAAAATCGATGCCGGATACGGCTTTCTCCAGATTCTCAGGAAAGTGAGCCTCGAGATCGACAAGGGAGAATACGTATGCCTGGTCGGGCCCAACGGCGCCGGCAAGAGCACGACGCTCAAAACCATCGCCGGCCTGATCAAGCCGATGGCCGGGGAAATCCTCTTCGAGGGGCATCCCATCACCGGTCTTCCGGGCAACAAGGTCGCCCGACGGGGGATTTCCTACGTATCCGAGGAGATGAACCTGTTTGTCAACATGACCGTGCAGGAGAACCTTTATATGGGCGCCTACACGGTACGCGACAAGAAACTGCAGAAAGAGCGCCTGGATTTCGTCTACAACCTCTTTCCGCGCCTGGCCGAACGTCGCGGACAGCTGGCCGGCACCATGAGCGGGGGGGAACGCAAGATGCTGGCCATCGGGCGCGGCATGATGTCCAGCCCGACGCTGATGCTGGTGGATGAGCCCTCTTTCGGCCTGGCGCCCCAGCTGACCGAGACGGTCTTCGATTCGCTGGAGATCCTGCGAAACAGCGGCGTGACCATCATGCTGGTGGAGCAGAACGTCACCAAGACCCTGGAAGTCACCGACAGGGGCTACGTGCTGGAAAACGGCCGCATCCAGCTGGCGGGCAAGAGCAGCGACCTGGCTTCCGACCCGCATGTGCGCAAGGTTTTCCTGGGGGTCTGAAGCATGGACGCTGCGCCCTGTTTTCAACCGTTTCACGTTTTTCTGCGGAGACCATTTCCATGAGCAACAATCCGACCGTCAGCGCCGTCGAATGGTTCAAATCCGCGGCGGGCCTGACCATCAGCCTGGCCGTCATTGCCGCCCTGGCGGCGACCATAGACAGGGGCCCCTATATACTGGTCAACACCGTCGTGACCGGCGGCATGCTGTCGCTGGTGGCCATGGGACTGGCACTCGTGTTCGGGGTCATGAACATTCCCATGTTCGCCCACGGCGAATACTTCATGATCGGTACGCTGGTGGCCTATTACGTTTTCACCCCCATGAACGGCTACATCGACCAGCACACCGGGACGCTCGCCGCGGCGCTGCTGCCGCTGGTGGCCATCATCGTCGCAGGCCTGGCCGGCGGGGTGATGGGGGTGCTCACCGAGAAACTGGTGTTCAGCAACCTGCGCAAGCGAAGCCGGGAAAACTGGGTCATGAACTCTTTCCTGCTGACCGTGGGGCTTTCGGTGGTGCTGATCAACCTGCACCAGCTCATCTTTGGGACCGAATTCAAGGGTATCGTGGGCTACTGGCGCGGCGCGCCGCTGTCGATCATGGATGTCTTCATCTCCCGTGACCGCTGCATGGCGTTCGTGCTGGCGGCCGTGATGGTCACCGCTTTCTGGCTGTTTATGACCTACACGCGCACCGGGCGCGCCATCCGGGCCGTTTCCCAGGATGAGACCGGTGCCCTCATCGTGGGGATCGACCTCAACGGTATCCTGCTGCTGACCATGTCCATGAGCTGTGCACTGGCCGCTTTTGCCGGCGCCAGCCTGCTGTTCATGTACCCGTCCTATCCATCGGTGGGCCTGGAACCGCTGTACATGGCGTGGTTCGTGGTGATTCTGGCCGGCCTTGGCAATGTGTTGGGTGCCGTCGTCGGGGCCTTCATCGTGGCACTGCTCAAGGTGCTCACGGTGGAATACATCGGGTCGGGCTGGGAGTTCGTGGTGCCCTCGGTGCTGATCATCATCATCCTGATTTTCAAGCCCAGCGGTATATTCGGGTCGGAAGTCAGGGGAATTCTGGACAAGTAGGGGGACAGATGGAAATAGCCAACACCGCGCCGCAGGCCGGCGGCCTGAGCGGGCTGCTGGAAAAAGTGTGCTTTACACCGGCCGGGCTCGTCGGGCTGGCCGTGCTGATCGTGCTGCCGCTGATACCGCCGTTTAACCAGGAGTACCTGGTCCGGTGGCTGGTGCAGGCCGCGTTCATCGCGGCCCTATCGGTGGCGTTCGATTTTACCGCAGGCTACATCAACATCGTCAATTTCGGGTTTTGCGCCATCATGGGCCTGGGCGCCTACACGTCGGCCATCCTGGGGCTGCGCACCGGCCTGTCGCCCTGGGTGGGCATCTGGACCGGTGCCGTCACTGCCGCGGCGCTGGGTTTCGTTATCGGCCTGATCACGCTGCGCCTGCGGGGGATCTTTGCCGCGTGCCTGGCGTGGTTCTTCGGGCTGGCGCTGATGGGACTGGCCACCAAGATGGTGTGGCTGACCCGCGGACCGCTGGGCCTCAGGGCGCCGCGGCTCTTCGAAACCTCTTCCAACGTGCCCTACTACTACGTCATCCTGGCCATGCTGCTGGCCACCTATCTGGTCACGCGCCTGCTGGTAAAGACCAAGATGGGCCTGGCCTTCCAGGCCATCGGACAGAATATGGAGGCGGCACGCACCTCGGGCGTCAACCCGGTCTACTACCGCATCGTCAACTTCACCCTCTCCTGCGCCCTGGCGGGGTGGCTTGGCGGCTTTTACGCCCACTATTACGGCATTTTGACGCCGGACATGATGCACACCTCCAAGACGGTCGAGGTGCTGGCGGTGGCCTACATCGGTGGGCGCGGCAGCCTGTGGGGCGGTGCCGTGATCGCTTTTCCCTTCATTTTCGCCATGGAGCTGGTGCGTTCCAGCCTCTCGAGCCTGCCCGGGTTGAACCTCATTATCTACGGTCTGCTGCTGATCCTGGTCATGATTTATTACTCGGGCGGGTTTGCGGAGTTTTACAACCAGCATTTCCGGAAAAAGGAGGCCCGGGCGTGAAGGCGGCGGAAGGCCCGGTGCGCAAGACCGTTTTCTGTTTCGACCATGTGAAAGGAGTGGCGCGACAATGAAATCACAGGCAAGAGTTGTCATCATCGGCGGCGGGGCCATCGGCACCAGCATTCTCTACCACCTGGCCAAGTACGGGTGGAACGACGCGGTGCTGCTGGAAAAGCACGAACTGACATCGGGCTCCACCTGGATGGCGGCCGGCAACTGCTCGTACTACCACCCCAGCTACTACGCGACCCAGGTGAACATGAAGTCCATCGAGCTTTACCAGCAGCTGGAGTCCGAGACCGGGCAGAGCACCGGCTGGCACACCACGGGATCCATCCGCACGGCCGACAACCCCGACCGCATGGACGAATTGGGCTACTACTACAGCATGAACCGCTGCCTGGGACTGGACGTGCGCTGGGTGACTCCCGAAGAGATCGCAGAACTGCACCCCCTGATGAATGTCGAGGGCCTCAGCGGGGGCCTCTACTGGCCGGACGACGGCGACGTCGATCCCAGCATGGTCACCCAGGCCATGGCGATCGGGGCCCGCAAGTACGGCGGCGAGATCAACACCCACACACGGGTAACCGGCATCCAGAGAAGGGGCGCCGACTGGGTTGTGCACACCGACAAGGGCGACATCGTCTGCCAGTGGGTGGTCAACGCCGCCGGGCTCTGGGCGCCGCAGGTGGGCGCCATGGTAGGCCTGGAGATTCCCTCCATCGCGATCCGGCACACGCACATTCTCTTCGAGGCCATGGACGTGGTCAAAAACCGCGAGAAGATGCTGCCGTTGGTGCGCGACCCGGACCGCTCCATCTACATCCGGCAGGAGATGGACAGCCTCATTCTCGGAATGTACGAAAAGGTCGGGCAGCAGTGGTACCCCGAGGGCGTTCCCTGGGACTACGCCCAGGAAGAGCTGCCCGAAGACATCGACAACATCATGGAAAATATCGAGCACGGCGTTTTCCGTTTTCCGCTGCTGGAACAAAGCGGGTTCAAGCATGTCACCGTGGGGCCCATCACTTACACGCCCAACGGGGACCCCCTGGTGGGGCCGGCTTATCCGCTCAGGAACTTCTTCCTGGCCTGCGGCTACAGCTTCGGCATCACCCAGGCCGGCGGCATCGGGCACTATATCGCCGGGTGGATCATGGAGGGCGAGCCCGAGATCGACCTGTGGCATCTGGACGGCCGGCGGTACGGGGCCTGGGCCAACTGGGCCTACAACCGAGAGAAAATCGCCGACACCTACCCGCGGCTTTACAGCATCTTCTTCCCCAACGAGTGGCGCGACGCGGCGCGGCCCAACCGCACCAGCCCGATATACGAGCAGCAGAAAGCCGCCGGAGCCGTGTTCGGCGACTATTACGGCTGGGAGTGCCCCAATTACTTCACCGACAACGATCAAGACCGTTACGAGAAACCCAGCTGGCGACGCTCCAATGCTTTCAAACACGTGGCCGTCGAGTGCCGCCACGTCTCCGAACACGTGGGGCTGCTGGACCTCACGCGCTTTGCCAAAACGCGCATCTGCGGGCCGGGCGCCGAGGCCTGGCTCAACCGCATGACCTGCCAGCGAGTGCCGACAGAAGAGGGCCGCATCGCGCTGTGCCCCATGCTGGACCACAACGGCGCCTTCAAGAGCGACATGACGGTCACCAAGGTCGGCCAGAACGATTACCTGTGCATTACCGCCAGCGTGGGCAAGCGCCACGACCAGCACTGGATGCTGCTCAATCTGCCCGACGACGGGTCGGTGAGCCTGACCGACCTGACCTACACCCAGGGATGCTTTGTAATCGCCGGCCCCAAGAGCCGGGAACTGCTGGCCGCCGCGGCCCACGGCGATGTCTCCAACGAGGCCTTTGCCTTCGGCACCAGCCGCGAGCTCTACGTGGGGCGCGTCAAGTGCCGCGTCAACCGCATGAACTACGTGGGAGAGCTGGGCTACGAGATCTTTCACCCCATCGAGGAGCAGATTACACTCTACCAGACCCTGGCGGCCGCCGGCGAGCCGCTCCAGCTGAGGATGTTCGGCATGCACGCCATGGAGTCCATGCGGCTGGAAAAGGGCTACCTGGCGTGGAAGGCCGAGATGAACGTGCACCACACGCCGCTTGAGACCAACATCGCCTGGACCGTCAAGTGGGACAAGGATTTCATCGGCAGGGCGGCCCTCGAAAAAGTGCGTGACGCCGGCGTGCCCCGCAAGCTGGTCGCGCTGGCGGTCGAGGCCGAAGATTCGGACCCCTGGGGATACAACCCCATCTTCCAGGGGGACCGGCAGGTGGGCATGACATCTTCGGGCGGATACGGCCATCGGGTGCAGAAAAGCATTGCCCTGGGATACGTTTCCCAGGAACTGGCCGACCCCGGCACGCGCCTGGAGGTGGAGATCCTCGGGAAAATGCGGCCCGCCGAGGTGGTTGCCATGCCGCTATACGACCCCAAAAATGAGCGCATGAAAAGCTGATTTCCGGAACGTCGTTGCACGGCAGGGAAGAAAACGGCCCCTCTGCATGGCCTGGCAAAAGCATACCGGCGGTGGAGGGGCTTTTTCACAGCAAAAGCGGCGGGAGGGCACGCGGAAAGCAATGTCCCCCGCGAATCAAACTTCAACGGAAAGGACTGGCGATGCAGGTATACGTATGTGTAAAGCACGTACCGGACACGGCGGCGAGCATCAAGGTAGAGGGGGAAGCGGGCTACAGCGAGGGGGTCAAGTATGTGCTAAACCCCTACGACGAATATGCGGTGGAAGAGGCGGTGCGGGTGGTAAAGGAGCAGGGCGGCGAGGTCATTGCGGTGTGCGTGGGCAAGGCGTCGGCCCTGGCGACGGTACGCAGTGCGCTGGCGGTGGGGGTGGACCGGGCGATACTGGTGAAGATCGACGAGCAGCTGCCGGACGCGTGCGTGGTGGCGCAGGCGCTGGCCAGGGCCATCGAGAAAGACGGCCAGGCGGACCTGGTATTTGCCGGGCGGCAGTCGGTGGACAGCGAGGGGATGCAGACGCACTACCGGCTGGCGTCGGCTTTGGGGTTGCCGGTGGTCAGCGACGTGGTGGCGTTTTCGCTAAAAGACGGCGGCGCGCAGGTCGAGCGCGAGTGCGGCGGTGGTGCGCGCGAGGTCATCGAGGTGTCGCTGCCGTGCGTGATCGGCGCCAACAAGGGGTTAAACGAGCCGCGCTACCCGAAGCTTCCGGACGTGTTAAAGGCCAAGAAGAAGCCGGTTGAGCAGATCGATATTGCATCGCTGGGGATTGAGAAGCCGGAGTCGGGCTGCCGCCTGACGAAGCTGTCAGCGGTGCCCGACCGGGGCCAGGCGACGATGCTCAGCGGCGGGGTCCGGGAGATGGTCGAGGAACTGGTGCGCATCCTGGAACAAGACGAGAAGGTGCTTTAACCTAAGCTGAGCGTTTCAGGGTATCTGCAACTCGAAAATCGCTCAACTCAGGTATAAGACGAAGGAGACGGAGATGGCGAAGATAGGGGTATGGATCGAGATGGGGCAGGACGGGGTCAAGGAGGCCAACTTGGGGGTTCTGACGGCGGCCGCGGGCCACGAGGTGTACGCGCTGGTCTGCAGCGGCGATGCCGAAGGGTGCAGGGAGGTCTGCGGGAAATACGGCGCCGCCAAAGTGGTGGCGCTGGCGGCCGAGTCGGGCGCGCTATGGGACAGCCCGGACCTGGCCGCGCGTGCGCTGGCGGCGGCGGCCAACGAATTTGACCTGCAGGTGGTGACGGGCCTGGGGAGCTTAAACGGCCGGGATCTTCTGGCGCGCACGGCGGCGATCCTGGACGCGCCGCTTCTGCAGGACTGCACGGCGGTAGACTTTACGGCGGGCACGGTGGAAAAGTCGCACTTTTCGGGAAAGACGGTGGCGCGCTTTGAGTGCCGTGCGCCGCTGTGGCTGTGCAGCCTGCGTCCCAACGCGGTGGAGCCGCAGGAGTCGCCGGTAGAGGCGGAGGTGGTGTCGTACACGGCGCCGGTGTCCGGCAGCGGCGGTGTGAAAGTGCTTGAGGTTCGCCGAGACAGCTCCGGTGTCATGGAGCTGACCGAGGCGACCATCATCATCACCGGCGGGCGTCCGATGGACTCGGCGGAGAACTTCCAACTGCTGCACGAGTGCGCGGCCGAGCTTGGTGCGGCCGTGGGGGCCTCGCGCGCCGCGGTGGACGCGGGCTTTGCGCCGCACAGCATGCAGGTGGGCCAGACGGGCAAGACGGTCAGCCCTCGGCTTTACATCGCCTGCGGCCTGTCCGGTTCGGTGCAGCACTTTGCGGGCATGAAGACGTCGAAGGTGATCGTAGCGATCAACACGGACAAGGACGCGCCGATTTTCGGCAAGTGCAACTACGGCATCGTGGGCGACCTGTTCGAGGTCGTGCCCGTGCTCACCGAGGTGCTCAGGGAACGGGCTTAGCGCCGCTCGCCGGTCAAGGCATCGGCGCAAAGATCGGAACACTTCACCGGCGTAGCATAACGGGCGGCAACGCCGCCGCCGGCGGCCTTGATTCCCGCGGTTACGAGCGCATTGTGACGCCTTCACACGATCCGTTATCCTGAAAATATTTTCCACGGGGGCCCTTGACGGGCCCCTTGTTTTTGTGAAAAGCTTCCCTAAATGTAAAGGCGGGCCGGTGAACCCGAGAATGCCGACACGAAAGGGGAAACCGGTCTATCAGGGAATGTACAAGATCCGGCATACGATGCGGTCTAGAGGGGAGAATTTGCCATGGCGGAACACGTGCCCGACCGGGATGAAGCGCTGGCGCTGCTCAGGCAGTACAACCAGAACGAGTCGCTGATCAAGCACGCCCTGGCCGTCGAGGGGGTCATGCGGTACATGGCCCGCAAGTACGGTGAGGACGAGGAGAAGTGGGGCGTCATCGGACTAATCCACGATCTGGACTACGAGCAGTACCCGGATCAGCACTGCATCAAAACCAGGGAGATTCTGGAGGAAAACGGCTGGCCGGCGGAGTACGTCAGGGCCGTCATTTCCCACGGCTGGGGCCTGTGCATCGACGTGGAGCCGCGCAGCCGGCTGGAAAAAACGCTCTATGCCATCGACGAACTCACCGGGCTGGTGACGGCCTGCGCGCTGGTCCGGCCGTCCAAAAGCGTCATGGACCTCAAGCCCAAGTCGGTGCGCAAGAAGTGGAAGCAGAAGGGTTTTGCCGCCGGGGCCAACCGCGAGGTCATCGCCAAGGGGGCGGAGATGCTGGGCGTGGAACTCAACGAGCTGTTTGAAGACGTCATCATGGGCATGCGCGAGGTGGCCAAGGACATCGGCCTCGACGGATGAAAGAGGAGAAGGGCGTGGCTGAACATCGGGAACTGACCGCCGACGAATTGAAATGGCGCTGCGATCCGGCGCTGTTTGCCTTCAGGAACACATCCAAGGTGCCGCCGCTGGAAGAGGTCATCGGACAGGAGCGCGCCGTGCGGGCCATCGAGTTCGGCCTGAACATGGACAGCTGCGGGTACAACATCTTCGTCACCGGCAGCGAGGGCACCGGCAAATCGACCATCGTGGGCGACCTGGTGCGGGAGCACGCTCGCCGACAGGCCACCCCCTGTGACTGGTGCCTGGTAAACAATTTCCGGGACGAATTCTGCCCCCGGCCCCTGCCATTGCCAGCCGGAAAGGCCGGCGTTTTCAAAAAGCAGATGGCCCGACTGGTGGCGGATCTGCAAATCCGGCTGCCCAAAGCCCTGGCGGCGGAATCGTTCCAGGAACAGGTGGGGCGGCTGAAAGAAAAATACGGCCTGCGGCAGCAGCGCATCTTCGCCACGCTGGACCGCACGGCCGAGTCGCTGGGGCTGCACATCGACAAAACCCAGTCGGGCTTCAAGACCATGGCCCTTATCGACGGCAAACCCATGACGCGCGAGCAGTTCGAGGCCCTGCCGGCGGCGCGCCAGAAGCGCATCGAAAAGAACATGGCGCGGCTGCAGGGAGACATCGAGGCCGCCATCCGCCAAAGCGCCGAACTGAGCCAGGCGCTGGAGGTGGACATCGAGAAGCTCACCGCCGAAGCCACGCTGTTCGTGGTGCGCGGGCGCATCGATGTGCTCAAGCGTTCCTATGCAGAATGGCCCGGCGTGATAGCCTACCTCGACGATGTGCAGCAGGACATGGTCGAAAACGTGGACCGTTTCCTCCCCCAGGGGGCCGCGGAGACCGGCCAAGACCGCCGTTCGGACCCCGCCGCCGGTGATCCCCTGCGCGCCTACCGAGTCAACGTGCTCGTCGACCGCAAGGGCAGCCGCGGGGCACCGGTGATTTTCGAAACCAATCCCTCCTACCAGAACGTCTTCGGCCACATCGAAAAGCGGGCCTACCTGGGCACGCTGACCACCGACTTCACCATGGTGCAGGCCGGGGCCCTGCTGCGGGCCAACGGCGGCTACCTGATCATGGAAATGGCCTCGGTGCTGCTAAACCCCCTGGTCTGGGAGGCCCTCAAACGCGCCCTGCAGAACAAGCGGCTGCACATCGAGGACATCGGCGCCCAGGCCGGCTTCGGCACCACTTCACTGCGGCCCGAACCCATCGACCTGGACGTCAAGGTCGTGCTGCTGGGCAGCTACCCCCTGTTTCGCCGCATCCAGGAGGTGGACGGCAAGTTTAACAAGATCTTCCGCGTGCGCGCCGATTTCGACGACGAGGTCGACCGCAGCGATGAAACCGTGCACCAGTACGCGCGCTTCGTTGCCCGCGTGTGCCGCGAGCAGGACCTGCTGCCCCTGACGGCCCGGGGCGTGGCGGCCGTGGTGGAGATTGGCGAGCGGCACGTCGATCACCAGCAGCGGCTTTCGCTGCGATTCGGACCCATCCTCGGCCTGCTCAAGGAGGCCGACTACTGGGCACGGCGGGCCGGCGCGCGCTCGGTCTCCGACCGTCACGTGCACAAGGCCTTCGACGAGCACCGCTTTCGCTACAACCTTTACGAGGAGAAGATGCAGCGGGCCGTGGTGGAAGGCACCGTCATGATCGATGTCCAGGGCCGCGCGGTGGGACAGGTAAACGCCCTGGCAGTTTATCAGATCGGCAGCTATTCCTTCGGAAGACCGTCGCGCATCACGGCTGTGACTTTCATGGGAAAGAAGGGCGTCATCAACATCGAGCGCGAGTCCAACCTCAGCGGCCGGACCCACGACAAGGGCGTGCTGATCCTTTCCGGCTACCTGGGCCGCGTGTTCGCCCAGCGCTACCCGCTGACCCTGTCCATCAGCATCACCTTCGAACAGAACTACGGCGGCATCGACGGCGACAGCGCCTCGTCCACGGAACTCTACGCCATCCTCTCCAGCCTCTCCGGGGTGCCCATCCGGCAGGGGATCGCCGTTACCGGCTCCGTCAATCAGAAGGGCCGCATCCAGGCCATCGGCGGTGTGAACCAGAAAATCGAGGGCTTCTTCGACGTCTGCCGGGCGCGGGGGCTGACCCGGCGGCAGGGCGTGATCATCCCGGAGGCCAACATCCGCAATCTGATGCTCAAAAAGTCGGTGGTGGACGCCGTCAAGAAGGGCCGCTTCCACATCTACCCCGTGACAAGGGTGGAAGAGGGCATCGAAATTCTCACCGGCGTAACGGCCGGCCGCGCCGACGAGGCGGGTCATTTCCCGCCCGATTCGGTCTACGGCCGTGCCCAGGCCCGCATCCGCCACTACCTGCGGCGGTCCTACCGGCTGAAAGACGAGTTCAAGTCGCCCGACAAAGCGTGAGTGCGGCGCAGGAGGAGCGCGGTTCATGTACACGTGTCGTCAATACCACCGTGACACCGGTTACCGCCGCCACGCCATGGAGCCCCACGGTCTGGACTGGGCCAACCAGCCGTCGGTCTTTAAGCAGTACCGGACGGGCCAGACGTTCGAACTCGAAAGGCCTGCCGGGGACATGCCGCGGGCCTCACTGTGGCAGGCGGCCGGCGCAGCGCCGGGGCTGCGGCCCGTGGGCGCCCTCACGCGCCGGGATCTGTCCCGTATCCTTTGGCCGGGATACTCGCTGACGGCGCGCAGCCGGCACCCGGGCGGGTCGTTCTACTATCGCAGCGTGGCCTCGGCCGGCGCCCTCTACCCCACGGAACTTTACGTGGCCCTGGCCGATTGCCGCGACCTGCCCACAGGCCTCTACCATTACGATATCGCCGCCTTCAGGCTCACCCGACTGCGGTCGGAAAATCCGGTCCCCGCCGCGTCCATGGCGGTGCCGGCCTGGCGTAAGCGGCCGCCGGCAGCGGCCTTTTTCATCAGCGGGATATTTTTCCGCAGCGCCTGGAAGTACCGTCGCCGCGCCTACCGTTACGTGCTCTTGGACGCCGGTCACCTGCTGGCCAACCTGATCCTGGCGGCGGGCGCCATGGGGGCCGCCGCGCAACCGACGGCGGATTTTGACGACGCCGTTCTCGCCGCCCTGTTGGGGGTTG
>Ga0256835_1001556_pt1 | contig 13660 bp, 13 predicted proteins | sample PIR30metaG_FD_185972 | JGI IMG/M metagenome (GOLD analysis project Ga0256835, IMG submission 185972) | Hydrothermal vent microbial communities from East Pacific Rise, Pacific Ocean - PIR-30 | ecosystem: Environmental > Aquatic > Marine > Hydrothermal vents | place: Pacific Ocean: East Pacific...
GTTAAGTCAGGCAAAGGACTCGGCTGCGTGGTCAATCCCGATGTCGCGGCCACCCTCCCCCCGCCCCGTCCGGCGACCCAAAAGCGTTATGTTGTTATCGGTGGCGGACTGGCCGGGATGGAAGCGGCCCGTACGCTCGCGCGACGCGGCTGCCGGGTCGATCTGTATGAAGAGGAGGCGCTGGGCGGGCAGTTCCGACTGGCCCCCCTCCCTCCGAAAAAAGGCTCCCTCCAACGGATCATCGACTATTACCGCCGTGAGCTGGCATCACTGGATGTCACTGTCATTCAGGAACAGGTCAGCGCGGAGAGGATCCAAAAAGAGTACGACACCGCATTGATCGCCACCGGTGCCCGCCCCTTCGTGCCGCCCATCAAAGGGCTGGAGCGATACCACTGGGCCGACATATTGAAAGATACCGCCATCCGCGACGAACATACCCTCATTATCGGCGGCGGCTTGATCGGCATCGAAGTGGCCAGCGCGCTGGTCGATCGGGACAATCGGGTCACGATCATCGAGATGCTGGATGAGATCGCACGGGGGATGGAGATGATCGAACGGACCCTGACGCTCAAAAAGCTTCAGCAACACGGCGCAACGATCCTCACCGGACACCGTGTCACCGAGGTGAATGGGGATATGGTGCTGCTGGAAGGGGACACATCGAGGATCGAAGGTATCGATCGGATCGTTGTTGCCGCCGGGATGCGCAGTGAGCAGACCCTTTATGCGGCACTTCGGGAGCGGATGGAGGTGGTGGTACTCGGGGATGCCCGTGTTGTCGGCAAGGCACAGGATGCCATCAGCGAAGGGTACCGTGTCGCATCCGAGATATAATGGACGACCACAGTGCGGTTGCCGCAGACACGGATCTGCTCGCGCCCGGCATTACCCGAACAGTTTACCCAGAAACCCTTTTTTCTTGCCGGAGAGCTTGTCCACCAGGTCATAATAGTAAGCCTGGTCCTTCAGGCCGATCTCGGGGTACTTGAGCTTCTCATCGGGCATGACGACGATGGTGAAAGGGACCGAGCGGACCTTGAACGCTTCGGCCAGTTTGGGGTTGCGCCCGGCGTTGCAGGTGGCGATGATGACCCCGTTCTCCTCTCCGTAGGCCTCCAGGCCCGATTCGATGATCCCCAGCAGCACCTGACACGGGGCGCACGTGTCGGAGTAAAAGTCGATGAAGACCGGTTTGTCGTTGTTCTTGATGATGGTGTGGTAGTTCTTGTCAGTCAGTTCCATGTGCTGTTGTCTTTTCGGAAATGGTCGTATCGGTAGAGGGCCGGGAAAGCTCCCGGCGAATGGGCGGGAGGTTACTTGACCATTTCGGCCAGCTGCTCTTTGGGAACCTCGTGGAAGTTGAGGTATTTATAGACATCGCTCTGTTTGTCCGCCGTGATCTTGTCGGAAACGATCTTGAGGTACTCCTCTTTGGTCGGGAGGCGCCCCAGCAGAGCCGCGACAGCCGCTACTTCGGCCGATCCGAGATAGACCTGGGCCCCTTTTCCCATGCGGTTGTCGAAGTTACGCGTCGAGGTGGAGAAGACAGTAGCGTTGTCGGCTACGCGCGCCTGGTTCCCCATACAGAGCGAACATCCGGGGATCTCGGTCCGTGCACCGGCCGCACCGAAGATGGCGTAATACCCCTCTTCGATGAGCTGTTTTTCGTCCATTTTGGTCGGCGGAGCGATCCAGAGGCGCGATTTGACCGCTCCTTCACCGCGCAGCACCTCACCCAGTGCGCGGAAGAGACCGATGTTGGTCATACAGCTTCCGACGAACACTTCGTCGATCTTCTCGTTGGGGCGGTTGGGATCGGCGAGGATCTCGCTGAGTGTCGCCACATCGTCCGGATCGTTCGGGCAGGCGAGGATCGGCTCGGTGATCTCGTTCATGTCGATCTCGATCACCGCGGCGTATTTGGCGTCTTTGTCGGCTTCAAGCAGTTCGGGGTTCTTGAGCCACTCGCGCATCTTGTCGGCACGGCGCTGAAGGGTCTCCTTGTCCTCATACCCCTGCTCGATCAGCTCTTCGATCAGCTGCACGTTGGACTCAAGGTATTCGATGATCGGCTCTTTGTCCAGCTTGACGGTACACGCGGCCGCGCTCCGCTCCGCCGAAGCGTCGCTGAGCTCGAACGCCTGCTCCACCTTAAGGTCCTCCAGCCCTTCGATCTCCAGCACACGGCCGGCAAAGACATTCTTCTTGCCCTTTTTCTCCACCGTCAACAGCCCCTCTTTGATCGCCTGGTACGGAATGGCGTTGACCAGATCGCGCAGGGTGATCCCCGGCTGCATCTGCCCTTTGAAGCGTACCAGCACCGACTCAGGCATCGTCAGCGGCATCATGCCGGTCACGGCCGCGAACGCCACCAGTCCCGATCCGGCCGGGAAGGAGATCCCGATGGGGAAACGGGTATGGCTGTCGCCGCCGGTCCCGACGGTATCGGGGAGCACCATGCGGTTGAGCCAGCTGTGGATCACCCCGTCACCCGGACGGAGAATGAAGCCTTTGCGCTCGGTCCAGAATCGGGGCAGCGTGTGCTGCAGCTCGATGTCGGCAGGCTTGGGATAGGCCGCGGTGTGGCAGAAGCTCTGAAGGACGAAATCCGCACCGAAGCTCAGTGCGGCCAGTTCCTTGATCTCATCACGGGTCATGGGGCCGGTGGTGTCCTGGCTTCCGACGGTGGATGTGACCGGCTCGACGTACATACCGGGGCGGACCCCCTCCATGCCGGCGGCTTTGCCCACCATCTTCTGTGCCAGCGTATAGCCGCTGCCGTCGTCTTCGGGCTGCTCGGGGCGGATGAAGATCTTGTCGACCTCCATCCCGAGCGCTTCGCGGGCTTTGGTGGTGAGCCCCTTGCCGATGATGAGCGGGATCCGGCCGCCGGCACGCACTTCGTCCGGCAGGGTGTTGGGCTTGAGCTCGAACTCGCTGACCACCTCACCGTCTTTGTAGATCTTCCCTTCAAAAGGTTTGATGGTGATCACATCACCGGTCTCGAGTTTGTCGACCGGTGCTTCGATCGGCAGCGCACCGCTGTCCTCGGCGGTGTTGAAGAAGATCGGCGCGATGATCGAACCGATCACCACCCCGCCGGTACGCTTGTTGGGGACACCGGGGATGTCGCGTCCCATGTGCCACTGGAGCGAGTTGATCCCCGATTTGCGCGAAGATCCGGTCCCGACGACGTCACCGACGTAGGCCAGCGGGTGGCCTTTTTTCTTCAGCTCCGCCATCGTCTCGAGGGGTTTCTCCATCCGGGAGACGAGGAACGAGTTGGCGTGCAGGGGGATGTCGGCACGGGTGAAAGCCTCGGAAGCGGGGCTGAGGTCGTCGGTGTTGGTCTCACCGGGGACCTTGTAGACCGTGACGGTGATCTCCTCGGCCAGCGGCTCGCGGTTGGTGAACCACTCGGCGTTGGCCCAGCTCTCGATCACCTCTTTGGCGTAGGGGTTGCCCTCGTCCATCAGTTTCTTGACCGTCTCGAAATCGCCGTAGATGAGGATGGTGTTCTTCAGCTGTTCGGCCGCCTCTTTGGCGATCGCTTCGTCGTCGCTCTTGAGCGCTTCGATGAGGGGACCGACGTTGTAGCCGCCCAGCATGAGGCCCAGGATCTTGAGGGCTTCGACCGGTGAGAGCACCTCGGATGTCGTCTTGCCCTGTACGATGTCGTTGAGGAACGCCGCCTTGACATAGGCCGCATCATCGACCCCGGCGGGGACATGATTGCGCAGCAGGTCCAGCAGGTACTCCGGCTCTTTGACCGGGGATTCTTTGAGCAGTTCGACCAGCTCAGCAGTCTGCGGTACGCTCAGCGGCAGGGGCGGGACACCCAGCAGGGCACGCTCTTCGGTGTGCGCTTTGTATTCTTCGATCAAACTCATGGGAGGACTCCTCAGGGATATAAATTTTAGATGGAAGTATGGTAACAAAAAATCGGTCGACGGAGGTTAAACCCTCTCCCCTTTTCGGGGAGACGGATCAAGGTGTAGCAGATGGTGACAGGGCTATTTTCTCTTTTTGCGGAAGAGATGGTACTGCTCCCGCTCGAGCAGCCCCTCGACGTAGTCAGGCTCGGCTTTTTTGACGCTTTTCCACACACCGGAGGGGAGGCGTACCTGGAGCTGGTTCTTCTCCCGAAGTTTGATGATCTTTTTCGGATCGAGGATCTTCTCGATGGGGGAGAAATCAGCCTTGCTCAGGTCGACATCTTTGCGGTAGAAGAGGGTCTGTTTCTTAAAATGACCCCAGCCGGGGATCCCCTCCTCGGTATAGGGCACCTCGTATCCGTTATCGAACTCCACGATCAGTGCATAGAAACTGTCGGGGAACACCTCCGCGATCTTCCCCCGGCCAAAGACCAGTCCGTAGACTTTGTCCCCCGGTTTTGCTTTGGAAAAATAGGCCATAAATCCTCCTTCTTTTTCGGTAAGTATTTTGGCACGTCTGGGGTTATTTCAACGCGGCGATCTTGGCATCATCGATCGAAAGAACCTCTTTTTCAAGTTGCTCGATCTCCCCGATCAGAAGTTTTGAGACACGTCGGATCTCATCGAGATATGCCTGTGCTTTTTCGCGCTCCTGATCGGTCACCTTCTTTTTTTTGCCCAGCAATTTGGCGAAAAAGCCTTTTTTCTCGGTGCCATAAAAGATCTTGAAGATGTTCAGATAGATATCGTGGATCTGGATATGATGTTCCTCGATCCTGTTCCAGATCTCAGGGGAACTCTCCTGCAGGGTACGCAGCTTCTGGCCGTCCGTGTAAAACCACTGCCCGAATTTACAACTGGTGGAATCGAGCGGGATGGCATCCTCTTTGACATCAAATCCCGACAGCAGCAGTTTGGCCCGCTGCACCCACCCGATGTGCCCGGCCCGTGCCGCATGAAGTTGTTCGAGGATCGTCTCTTTGGTCATGGGAAACTCCAGGATAAAAATATCCTTGATAGTATCAGTTATTTTATTAATTTTAAATTAGCTAAACAAATACCAATCCATTTCTTTTAGAGGATCTCGCGCTGACCTTTGGCGTTGGGGGCGCTGAGTATCCCCATCTTCTCGAGCTGTTCAATGATATTGGCCGAACGGTTGTAACCCACCTGGAGTTTGCGTTGCAGGTACGAAATGGAGGTTTTCTTGTCACTAAGGACGATCTCTTTGGCCTGTTCGTACAGAGGATCCAGTTCCACCGCCCCCTCTTCCCCCTCACCGTCACCATTGCCGCCGCCGGATTCGAGATAGCTCTCATCGTATTCGGGAAGGCGCTGGGCCTTGAGGAACGCCACAATGGTATCGATCTCCTCCTCAGTGCTCCACGGCGCGTGGATCCGGACCAGTCCGACCGAACCCGGCGGCGTGAACAACCCGTCCCCCCGTCCCAGAAGGCTCTCGGCCCCCATCTGATCGAGGATCACCTTCGAATCGATCCGCTGCCCGACCCGGTAGCTCAGCCGTGAGGGGAGATTGGCCTTGATCAGACCGGTAACGACATCGACGCTGGGCCGCTGGGTCGCAACGATCAGGTGGATCCCGCAGGCACGGGATTTTTGCGCCAGGCGGGCGATGGAGAGCTCCACCTCTTTGCCGCCGTTCATCATCAGATCGGCCAGCTCGTCGATGATCACGACGATGTAGGGGAACGGCTCGGCCGACCCCTCCCGCTGTACTTTGTCGTTGTAGGTCTCGATGTTCTTGGTACGGCTGTCGGCCATGAGACGGTAGCGCCGTTCCATCTCCCCGACCATGTTGGCCAGCGCCGTGATCGCTTTGGCCGGTTCGGTGATCACCGGGGTGATGAGATGGGGGATGTCATCGTACATTGAGAATTCCAGCATCTTCGGGTCGATCAGCATCAGTTTGAGGTGATCGGGATCGTTGCGGTAGAGCAGTGAGAGGATCATCGCGTTGATCCCGACCGATTTGCCTGAACCGGTGGTCCCGGCCACCAGCAGGTGGGGGAGCTTTTTGATATCGGCCACGAACGGGTTGCCCACGATGTCCTTGCCAAGCGCCACCGTCAGGGGAGAGCTCGACTGGCGGAAGATATCGCTCTCAAGGATCTCCCGCAGGTAGATCGTCTCCACCTCTTCGTTGGGGATCTCGATGCCGACCACATCCCGCCCCGGGATCGGCGCCTGGATCCGGATCGTCTGGGCACTCAGCGCCATCGCCAGATCGTCCTGCAGGCCGAGGATCTTGGAGACCTTGACATTGGGGGCGGGCTTGAACTCGAAGGTGGTCACCAGCGGTCCGCTGTAGGTGCGCACGACATCCCCCTCGACCTTGAACTGCTGCAGTTTGGTCAGCAGGTCCTGTATCTTGCGGTCGATCTCCGCTTCGTTGATGCGGCGTTTGACCTTCGGGGCTTTTTGGAGAAAATCGATCTTGGGGAGCTTGAAGTTCTTGGGGCGGGAGACCTTGCCCTTGTCGATCTGATCGAGGAATTTGGAGTTCTCCTCCAGCTCCTCGACGATCTCGACCCCGGACTTTTTGGCCGCAACGGTGGTAGACGCTTTGGCGGTTTTCGTCCGGGATCTGGGCGAGGGCCTGGTAGGTTCAGACTCTTCCTCAAAATCAAACAGGGCTTCATCGTCCCCCTCGGCCTCATCCAACGCCTCCTCCACGTCCAAGCCCGTCTCTTCTTCTTCCTCCTGCGCATCCGTTGATGAGGGTATCTCCGCCGAGGTCAGTCTCCGCGGTTCGTCGATCGGGCTCAATTCCATGTTCAAGATGCGGTCGATCTCCTGCTTGCGCTCCATATCGAAAGGGTTGTGAAACCAGGAGCGGACCCGACTGTAGAGAGAGTTGATCGACACGATCTGCCGTTTTTTGGGACGGGGCGCACGCTCCACACGGGGGGAGCGATGTTTCCAGAATGTCAGTCGCTCCAACCACGGCCCGAAGTCGTAGTCATCATCCACCAGCAGCACAAACGCCAGCATCGCCGTCATCAACCACAACAGCCATAGTCCCGCCTGCCCGATGAGCGGGGCCAGACTGCTCTGGATCGCCCGCCCGAGCACTCCCATGTGTTCCGGTGCGACCAGCAGTGACTGGAGCAGGATCAGGGAGACGAACAGTACCAGCCACCCGACATAATAATCTACCCGGCGCACCAACGCTGGCGAACGATACGCAAACCACAGCGGCAACATGACCACGAACAGATTGATCCAGGCGAGGTAGCCGAACCAGTGGAGATTGCCTTTCCCGAAACGCTCTCCGAGATTGCCGGCCAGTGTCGCATCGGGAAACCATGTCGATACCCCGCCATAAAAAAGTAAAATAACCAGCATGATAATGACGATGCGCACCCGATTCTCCTTGGTTCTCTATGGCCATATTATAACATATCAACATAAGAGACAGCTATCATGGTATGCGCGCTGGCGGCTTTTCGGGCACTTTTTTGGCACTTTTTGTGTGGTTTCGTCACACCTGTCGCAAAAAATGGATGTTTAACAGAATGAAACTGTACTTTTGCTGAAAATCTCGTTATGATTGGATATCCAAGCAAAAGGAGGCCCAAGATGAAGAAAGCTGAATTCATCGCCAGAGTCGCTGCCAAAAGTAACCTCTCCAAACGGGATACCGAAGCAGTCATCGACGCCGCCCTGGAGACCATTACCGATGCGCTCAAAAAGCGCGATTCGGTCGGATTTCTCGGGTTTGGCTCGTTTACGGCCACCAAAAAGAATCCGCGGGAGATCACCATCCCCGGCACGACCACCAAAGTCAAGGTTCCGGCCAAATACAGTGTCCGGTTCAAACCCGGGAAACTTCTCAAAGAGGCGGTTGAGTAACACCCCGGTCAGGTTTAACCGCCTTTAAGCTCACCGTGAGTACAATTCCGTCACCACACCCCGTGCCTCGGTGGTGGAATTGGTAGACACGCTAGACTCAAAATCTGGTGGGCTTTGCCCGTGCCGGTTCGACTCCGGCCCGAGGTACCACACTATTATTTGCGGGCGTAGCTCAGTGGTAGAGCATCACCTTGCCAAGGTGAGGGTCGACGGTTCGAACCCGTTCGCCCGCTCCATTTTTTCGGTCCGTTTCCGGATCTTTCTCTCCCGATATTTACACTCTTTGTATCCGGTTTCCCACCCAAGACGATACTGTTCACTCTGCTGATAGCGCAGGGTATCCCTGCGTTGGCTGATCTCCGTGTTACCGGCAGCGTACCGCCCGCTGGCACACCCGTCCCCGTAGCCGGTCGAGTAGTCGGCACCGCGGGCATTTTGGATCATGATCTGCTCCCCCCTGGGTCCACACCCCACTGCCATCATCACGGCGAACGTGCCGACTGCCAACAGATACGTTCTCATCGTTCCCCTTTCTTTTTCGATTCGAGATATGTTTTGGTTGTCATCACACTGATCCCCTCTGAGGCGAAGTCCACATCGTTGCTGAGGATCAGGTCCGCATCGATCTTCCGCGCCATAACGTACTGGATCGTATCTTCCAGATCATCGAAAGCCGGGTTCTCCCGCATCAGCTGGCAGCTTTGGACCACTTCGGCGTTAGCGAATTCGATGATGGTGCAGTAACTGTTGATCTCTTCGATCCAGTCAAGTGCCCTTTGGCGATCTTGACGGGAGTAGAGATAATAGAGCGTCGTCATGATGTCACACGAGGTAAACAGCTCCACCGCCTCCTGCTCCAGCAGGGAGGCGACCACCTGCCGGCTTTCCCGTGCGAACGGGCGCCTGTCGTCATAGATATCCAGCAGAACATTGGCATCGAGAAAAATACGTCTATACATCCATCTCCGCCTTGATCTGCTGGATGGTCCTGTCCCCGGTAAAGCCCGGTTTCAACTCCTGAGCAATCTGCAGGGAACGCTCGAACGCTTCGACCCGTTTGCGCACGCGGGCACTGCGGTAGCGCTCTTCGATCATCTCCTGCACCAGTGCCGTCTGGGACCGGCCGTTCTCCCGTGCCAGCTCCTCCAGATGGGAAGCCGTCTCGGCACTGAAAACGAAATTCTTACGGATATTTTCGCTCATGGGCCGCTCCTTATGTTACTATTTTTATGTATATATTGTACCATAACTTTCTTTGTGTATGTTGACAGACCCCCTACTCTAATCCCCCTTTCGATATAATCGCGGCAAAATATCACCCTCAAGGACTCTCATGGGACTCGGTATCGGACTCGTCGGACTTCCCAATGTCGGCAAATCGACCACATTCAACGCACTCACCAAGGCGCAGAACGCCGAGAGTGCCAACTATCCTTTCTGCACCATCGAACCCAACAAGGCCGTCGTCCCCGTCCCCGATCCGCGTCTGGAGAAACTGGCCGAGATCGTCCATCCCGAGCGGATCCAGTACTCGACACTCGACTTCGTCGACATCGCCGGACTGGTCAAGGGGGCAAGCAAGGGCGAAGGTCTGGGCAACAAATTCCTCTCCAACATCCGTGAGACCGAGGTGATCCTCCAGATCGTCCGTTGCTTCGAGGATGAGAACATCACCCACGTCGAGGGCTCCATCGACCCGGTCCGGGACATCGAGATCATTGAGACCGAGCTTTTACTTGCGGACATGGAAGCGCTTGAGAAGCGGATCACCTCCCTGCAGAAAAAGGCCAAAGGGAACGATCGTGAGGCCAAAGCCCAGCTCCCCGTCGCCGAGGCGCTGCTGAAACATCTGGAGTCTGAGCAGCCCGCCAGCACCTTCCCTGATCAGGAGAGCGAAGGGTACCGCCTCCTGCTGCGTGACCTGCGGCTGCTGAGCGCCAAGGAGATCATCTACGGCGCCAACGTCGATGAGGATGGGCTGGCCGAGGACAACGCGTATGTCCAGGCGCTCAAGGAGTACGCCGCCCGGCACGACCGCGAGGTGATCAAGCTCTGCGCCAAGATCGAAGAGGAGATGGTGGAGTTCGACGACACGGAAAAAGCCGAGATGCTCGAGTCGCTGGGTGTCGAGGAGTCGGGTCTGGACCAGATCATCCGCAAAGGCTTCGACAAACTCGGCCTCATGAGCTATTTCACCGCCGGGGTCAAAGAGGTGCGCGCCTGGACCATCCGCCAGGGCACCACCGCCCCCAAAGCCGCCGCGGTGATCCACAACGACTTCGAAAAAGGCTTCATCCGGGCCGAGGTGATCGCCTATGAGGACTTCATCGCCCACGGCGGTGAGGCCGGCGCCAAAGAGGCGGGCAAAATGCGTCTGGAGGGCAAAGACTACATCGTCCAGGACGGCGATGTGATGCACTTCCGGTTCAATGTATAGGTGCGCAACGCGCACAGTTGAATGGTGTATTGGTAATTGGTATATTGGTACACTTCCCAATACACAAATAACCAATATACCAATCACCGATTAAGGATTTTCATGAAATCAGCCCACTTCTCCCTTCTTGCCATCGCAACAACCGCCCTGCTCTCCCTCTCCGGCTGCACTACCAAAGCAGGCGAGACCAAATTCATCCACAAGATCGTCTCGGACTACAACACCACCGAAACCCTCGATCGCTTCGCCAAAGCGCTTGCGCCAAAAAAATACCTCCCCGTCCACCGCTTCAATCATACCAAACTGGCCACTGAGCAAAAAATGTACCTCAAACCGACGATGTCACTCGACCTGAGCAACCCCTTGATCGACTCGAAGCTCCTCTCGTGCAATCCGACGATGGCGACCGAGCTGCCGATGCGCATCGGGGTCTACCGCGATCTGAGCGGCCAGGTGACACTGGTCTATACCAACCCCGAGTACTGGAGCCTCAAACATAACATCAAGGACAAGAACTGCCTCGAACTGGTTAAGATCATGGCGCGCGATCTCGACGAAGCCAGTGAAGCGATCAATCCGAAGGATCGCTAAGATCAGCCCCCTTACCCCTTTCCCGGGGTGATACCAATATCTCCTCGAACTAATCCGATTCTTTAAATATAGTTTTAATCCTATTACGCTATTGTGACAATACAAACAACTATGTTCCATGCACAAAGGGGAGATCATATCGATGAAGGAGCAGACACACCATCCTCTTCTTACTTCCTTGCTGGAGCAGTTCGCTCTCTCGCCATTTACACCACCCGGCAATGTGGGTAAGTGGCAGAGTTTTCTCAATAGGCTCGATCACATACTGGTCTATGATCTGGACAATACCTACCTTCTTGTCTTCAAAAAGATCTTCAAGGAAGCGACTGAGGGCATTGCGATCCATTTTCTGGATGAGGACCGTATCGAGGCCAATCCGGCATTGTGCCGCATGCTTCAGCAAAGCTGTTCAGAAGTGAACCGATGGAATCTCCGGGATTTTGCCCTCCATTTCGATCCGCGGACCCGGATGACCGTCCGGAAAGAGCTCGAAACCAACGGTTCCTATCATGGTGAAGCGATCCTTACTGCCAGCGATCATACCCCCATCACAGTCTGGCTCACGATCGATACGATCTATAATGATGCGACCCGCCAGCCCACGCACCGGGTCGCGATGATCACCGATATCTCTCAGCTTGAGGCTTCGCGACGCCAACTCCACTTTATCGCCACACATGACCAACTGACCCAGCTCCCCAATCGGACCATGCTCATCAAAAAGCTCGACCTCATTCTCGCCCGCCACCGGCGTGATCATCAAAAAGGCGCTCTGCTCTTTATCGATCTAGACAACTTCAAGACGATCAACGACACCGCCGGGCATGCCGTAGGCGATCATGTTCTGATCGAGTGCACCAGCCGCATCGCCCGCCAGCTGCGCCCACACGATACGTTCGGGCGGCTGGGTGGGGATGAGTTTCTGATCATACTGGAAGGGCTGCACCACCGGGAGAGTGCCGCCTACATGGCCCGAAAGATCCTCCATGCACTCAAAAAGCCTTTTCATTGTGACGAGAAGGTCTTTGAGCTGGGTGCCAGTATCGGGATCGCTTTCTTCCCTCAGCATGGAATACGCAGTGAACCCTTGATCCATCACGCTGATCTGGCGATGTACCAGGCCAAAAAACGGGGTAAAAACCGCTTTTTCTACTACAACGAATCTCTCGAAAGGACCATCCATACCAACCACCGTATCGAACAGGCACTCAGATCGGCCCTGGAACACGATGGCTTTCACCTGCTGTACCAGCCGATCATCGATGCCATGACCGGACGGGTCGTCAGTGTGGAGGCGCTGCTGCGGATGAACGATACCACGGTCCCCTCGCACAACGAACCCGATGTCTTTATCGCCATCGCGGAGCAGAGCGGACTGATCCTGAAGATCGGACAGTGGGTCTTTCACGAAGCGTGCCGCCAGCTGGCCGAATGGCGCACAGAGGGGGTGGAAGACCTTGTCGTAGCGGTCAACGTGTCCCGCCGGCAGCTCAACGATGAGAGCTGGGACGATTTCGTTCATGAAACGCTCCATCAGTATCACCTCTCCCCTGCCCAGATCGATCTGGAGATCACGGAGACCGCTCTGATGACATCGCCCGGTTCGGGTGTTGAGGCGATCCGCCGATTGAAACGGGCCGGGTTTCATATCTCGATCGACGATTTTGGGACCGGTTTCTCCTCGCTCTCCAATCTCAAGAATTTTTCGATGGACAAGCTCAAGATCGACAAATCGTTCATCAGAGGGATCATGACCAACGGATCCGACCACGCCATCGTCGCAGCATCCATAACGCTCGGGCATGCCATGGGTCTGACGGTCATCGCCGAAGGGGTCGAGACCGACGCACAGCGACGCAAACTGCTTCAGTCCGGATGCGACGAGATACAAGGATTCCTGCTCGGACGCCCCGGTACCGCCGAAGAGACCCTGCGCCTTCTCCGTCAGACCCACTCGGAATGAGCGGGCATCCTTCCTGCTGCCCCTTTACTCAGCATCGGCCTCCTCGATTGCGATCAGTTCACGCCATCGCCGGGGGAACTTGAAGATAAAGATCGCCCGGGAGCGGATCCAGCTGCGGGGAACCGGACCGTAGAAGCGGCTGTCGGCCGAATTGTCCCGGAAATCTCCGAGTGTGTAGTAGTGACCCGGCGGGATAGTAGAGAGCGGCAGATGATCCAGCTCGTGCGGAACGGCCAGCCAGGGATCGTGGACGATACCGTAGTAGCGTCCGCAGGGCTCTTTGAGGAAGATCCCCTCTTTGCCACGGCTCACCCACTCCAAGTGGTAGAGGTTCGCCAGCTTGCGCGTTCGGGTGGAGTTGCCCTCGATCTGGAGGTAGAAGCGTCGGTCCTTCTCGAAGTATCGGTCTCCGGGGAGTGCGGCGCAGCGCTTGAGGTATAGGCGTTCTTTGGGGTCCTCCGGATGGCGAACCACCACCAGATCCCCCCGGGCGATCGGACCGGTATCGTCCCGCCAGGTGAGCACCATATCCCCCTCGATCAGCCCGTAGTTCATGCTCGTGCCGTCGATCCGGTAGATCCGCAGATGCCAGAGCAGATAGAGAACAGCAAGTCCGAGAACGATCCAGACGATTTTTCTCATACGACAGTATACCATCCCCACAGCAGTACGGCGTAGCGCCCACCCTTGGCCAGCAGGACCCACAGCAGGAACCGTCCGAACGGATAGCGGACGATCCCGGCGACGAAGGGGAACAGATCGCCCACCATCGGCAGCCAGCTCAGCAGCAGCGTCACCGCGCCCCAGCGGTCAAAATAGCGCTTGATCGGCGCCAGCGCCCCGGGGCGGATGAGG
>Ga0256835_1001557_pt1 | contig 13660 bp, 13 predicted proteins | sample PIR30metaG_FD_185972 | JGI IMG/M metagenome (GOLD analysis project Ga0256835, IMG submission 185972) | Hydrothermal vent microbial communities from East Pacific Rise, Pacific Ocean - PIR-30 | ecosystem: Environmental > Aquatic > Marine > Hydrothermal vents | place: Pacific Ocean: East Pacific...
GTTCCTGGCCACCGCCAAAGCCTTAGACCGAGAGATGGCCTTGCGCATAGAGCGCCACAAAAAGGAGCGCCCAAGCGATTGGGAGACCATAGAGGAACCGCTAGATTTAGCCAACGTCCTTGCAGCTCTCGACCACGACCGTATTGTGGTAATAGTAGATTGCCTCACCCTGTGGTTAAACAATCTTCTTATGGAATATGGAGATGACACAGAGGCCATAGAAAGGGACATTGTCCGGTTCCTTGATGCCTTGGAGGGGATAGAGAATTTGGTGGCAGTGCTTGTAAGCAATGAGGTGGGGTCAGGGATAGTGCCAGAGAATCCATTGGCACGCAGGTTCAGGGACCTGGCTGGCAGCCTTAATCAGCGCGTGGCCTCCATTAGCAGAAAGGTCATAATGGTATGGGCCGCTATCCCCAGTATGATAAAAGATCAATAGGGCCCAGGCTTGCGTGCAACGGCCTCCTGCCAGGCGTTAAGAGCGATTGCGGGAATTCAAAAAGTAAGGCTGGAATAGGCTAGAAAAGATATGAGCATGCAGCCACTGCCCCCATTATTCCTGCCAGATCCGCTGTGAGGGCCGCTGCCAAGGTGTGGCGCAGGCGCCTTACCTGTACTGCTCCGAAGTAAACAGCTATCACGTAAAATGTGGTCTCTGTTGAGCCTTGAAGGGTTGATACTAAGTAGCCCACGTAACTGTCAGGCCCAATGGAAGGGTCATTTATGAGAGAGGCCAGGATTCCATAGGCCCCTGAGCCTGATAGGGGCCTCAGCAGGGCCATGGGAAGCGCCTCTGCAGGCAATCCGAGCTTGCTGGTCAGGGGCCCTAAGAAATTCACCATGAGATCCATTGCTCCACTTGCCCTTAGCATCCCTACTGCCACTAGAATTGCCACCAAATAAGGGATAATCTTTACTGCAACGTTAAAACCCTCCTTAGCCCCTTCAATAAAAACTTCATATACCCGCACCTTTCTCAAAAAACCAAAAAGGAGGAAGCCAAGCATAAGGCCTGGGATCACCCACGGCGAAATCTTTTTTCCCCATAGGACAGCAAGTGGGATCAAGGCCACCAGCCCCGCTATTGCCACGAGGCTAATCCACATGGGATATGCCTTTGTATCGGATTCCACCTGGCCTGCTCCGGGAGCCTTCTCGGAAGAATCAGGGCCTTGCCTCAGGCCCGGGCCCTCCGGGGGGCGGTCTTTGCTGAAAAATCGTGCGTAGAATTTGGCGGAAATTATTGCCACAGTTGTGGAGCAAAGGGTAGCAAAGAGGGTAGTAGGGAGTATGCCAGCGGGGTCAGAGGAGCCGGCAGCAGCCCTGAGGGCAATTACTCCAGTGGGCAGCAGGGTAACGCTTGAGGTGTTGATTGCAAGAAAAAGTGCCATTGAATCTGTGGCAGTGCCGGGAGAGCCGTTTAGTTTGTCAAGCTCTTGCATGGCCCTAATGCCAAAGGGGGTCGCAGCATTGCCTAGGCCCATGGCATTTGCGGAAAGATTCAGGATCATTGCCCCCATAGCGGGATGCTCTGGAGGCACAGCAGGGAAAAGCCTAACCATGATAGGCCGTATGAGGCGGGCGATTATTTTGAGAAGACCGCCTGCCTCAGCCACCTTGACCAAACCCAAAAATAAGGTCATTACCCCAATGAGGCCAATTGCAAGCTCCACCGAGTCGGCGGCTGATTGGACCGTGGCCTTGGTGAGCGCCTCCATAGGGGAAGGGCTCCCGAATGCCGCATCCCAGCGTATCTGTCTCCAACCAGCCACTCCACAGGCTGCAGCCACTAAAAAGAAAAAGACTGTATTCACCCTCTTACCCCCTGCCGATTCAGCCGTATTGAGGGCCGTCCTATCGATGGGGTCAATTTCTCCGTCCCCTTCCTCTCTATTCTATCCCCCCATCCCTGCCAAAAGCCCTGGAGGGCCTTTTTAAGAGGAGCCCCGACCCTCAAATCGAGAACGCTGTTATTTTTGAAGGGCTGGGGGTAAACTACATGTGGGATAAGGGGGTTGTCAACAAATGGGATGCCCCGGAGAGGGTATGGATCAAGATTTGGACCTTTTCTTTTTGTTGGAAGAGGGCTTTGTGCGCGCCTTTTTGTGGTTAAGGCCCAGGGCGATTTCCAAGACCTCTTCCATGCGGCTTACTGGATGAAATTTGATCTGTTTTCGGATCTTTTCAGGGATTTCGTCCAGGTCCTTTTGATTGTCTTTGGGAAGGATGATTTCCTTTATCCCGCTTCTGCTTGCAGCAAGCACCTTCTCTTTTATGCCGCCTACAGGGAGCACAATACCACGAAGCGTCACCTCACCTGTCATTGCTAGCCTCGGCTTGACGGATTTTCTTGTGAGCAAAGAGGCCAGGGCGGTTAGCATGGTCACTCCTGCCGAAGGCCCATCCTTGGGGATGGCGCCTGCAGGGACATGGATGTGGATGTCGTTTTTTTTATAAAAGTCAGGATCTATTCCGAGCTCATGGGCCCTGGAGCGAAGGTAGCTCAGGGCAGCCTGGGCAGATTCCTTCATCACATCTCCCAGCTGGCCCGTAAGGACCAGGGATTTTTCCCCTGGCATCATGGTGGCCTCAACAAACAAGATGTCCCCTCCGGTGGGGGTCCATGCAAGCCCCACCGCAATACCAGGCACCGATGTCCTCTCTGCCATATCATAGGTGTATTTAGGCTTGCCCAGATATTGTTCAACTTCCTTTTCTGTCACCACAAAACGCCCTTTCTTACCCTCGGCCACCTCTCTTGCGATGGCCCGACAAATGGCTCCAATCTCCCTTTCCAAGTTTCTGAGGCCTGCTTCTCTAGTGTATTCTCGGATGATTTTCCTAAGGGCGGCTTTTCTGAATGCAACCTGCGAGCGTTTGAGCCCGTGCTCGGAGATCTGGCGGGGTATCAAAAACTTGGTCGCTATCTGGAGCTTTTCATCCTCTGTGTAACCCACTAGCTCCAGGATTTCCATCCTATCCCTTAAGGGGGCAGGGATGGGATCCAACTGGTTTGCTGTGGTGATGAACATGACTTTAGACAGATCGAATTCCAGTTCAAGATAGTGATCTGAAAAGGAATAATTCTGCTCTGGGTCCAGGACCTCTAGCAAGGCAGAGGAGGGGTCTCCGCGAAAATCCATCCCCAGCTTGTCCACCTCGTCTAGCATAAAGACTGGATTGTTGCTCTTGGCCTTTTTTAGGCCTTGGATGATGCGGCCTGGGAGGGCTCCCACATAGGTCCTTCTGTGACCCCGTATCTCGGCCTCGTCCCTGACCCCGCCAAGGGAGATACGGACAAACTTCCTGCCTATGGCCTCAGCAATCGCCCGCCCCAAGCTGGTCTTTCCAGTACCAGGGGGCCCCACGAAGCAGAGTATGGGGCCTTTGTGCTCTGGGTTCAGTTTCCTTACGGCCAGGTATTCCAGTATGCGGTTTTTGACTTTTTCAAGATTGTAATGATGCTTGTCCAGCACCTTCTTGGCATGCTGAATATCAATGGTATCTTCAGTGGATTCAAGCCAGGGAAGGTCCAAGATCCAGTCAAGATAAGTTCTTGATACAGTATATTCAGGGGACATGGGGCTCATCTTGCTGAGCCGCTCAAGTTCCTTTTCAGCAACCTGGCGTACAGCATCAGGGAGTGCTTTCTTCTCCAGCCTCTCCTTGATGGACTGGATCTCCGGGGGCTCTTCTTTGTCAATGCCCAGCTCTTTCTGGATGGCCTTTAACTGCTCTCTCAAGTAGTACTCGCGCTGGCTCTTGTCTATGCCTTTTTTCACCTGTTCCTGTATCCTCTTGCCCATTTTTTGGAGCTCCAGCTCCTCGTTCAGGAACAGAATCAGTTTCTTCAACCTTTCCTTTACATCCAGGAGTTCCAGGATCTCCTGCTTTTTGTTTCGCTCCATATTAAGGGTTGAAATGATCATGTCAGCCAGGGGGCCCGGCTGGTCCACATTTCTGGACAGCTGTACCAATTCAGATGGAAGATGAGGAGAGAGGTCAACTATTTCCTTGAACAGGCCCCAAGTACTGGTCATCATGGCCTCTATCTCTTTGCCCGTGTGTTCGACATCCTGAAGGGGTGTGATACGCGCTACCTGGTAAGGCTCTGTCGATAAAATTTCCTCGATCCTTACCCTCGATACCCCTTGGACCACTACTATCGTGCCTTCCTCTGTTTTGGTAAGCTTTAGAACCACTCCTGCAGTACCAACGCGGTGTACTTCCGGCGGCTGCTTGTCAGTTGCCTCGGGATCCTTTATCATTGCCACCACCAGCAACCTGTCTGCCTGGAGCACCTGGTCTACCATCTTCAAGTGCTCTTTATCTCTCACCATGAGAGGTATTACCATGCGCGGAAATATTACAGAGTCTCTTACCGGTAATATGGGCAAAACTTCTGGAAGCTTTTGCTCTTTTTCTTCCATCTCTTTTACCTCTTCGTGTTCCATGTTTATTCGTGGCCTCCTGTTCAGGTCTTTATCTCTACTATCACGTCGCGCGCGATTGGTTTCTTTCTCAGTCTTATGGTTAAGATTCCATCTTCTAGCATTGCCTCAATATTTTGGGGATCTATCAAGGCGGGGATGCGGAAGATGCGTTCAAAATCTCCGTAACCGATTTCGAGCTGATGATGCCTAACAGGGGTCTCTTTCGGGATATTCTGGCGCCTCACGCCCCGGACGCCGAGGAGCCTATCGTGAAAAGAGACTTCAATGTCTTCCCTGGGCACACCTGCCACACTCACATAAACGAGCACCTCATCGGCGGTCTCATATATATCGGCCTCTGGTATCCACTGGACTCCCGTGGTTGAAATAAGTGGCCTAGACAACCTCAACATGTCCTCCATCAACCTTTGCATGCGCCTTTCCAATGTGCCCAGGCTCTTGTCGAACTTCACCTTTATGAGATACATAACCTTCTACTCCTGGCTCTTAATGCTGTTTTCCTCATCAAGTTACAATCAGCCGGTGCGGTTGACCCAGTTGTTGTTTGAACAACTTAATTATTTAAAGTTAAGCATTTTTTCTCTTGTTCCAAGGCCAATTCACGCCAAAATAGTCATCGCACCACTTGGAGGCCTCATTTAGAGAATCTTCCAGCTTGCGGCGGAAGCCTTCTATCTCGCTGCGTGAGGCATCAGAATGAACCCAGATGGGTGGAGGATACTTGATTACAATTTTTGAAAATGGCTTAGGGATAAGGTTCCTATCCCATGAATTCAAACACCAGCAGCGATTTCCTCCCCATACAACAGGTATGATGGGGGCTTGGGCCTCTTTGGCAATTATCACTGAGCCCACTTTGGCTACCCTGGGTGGACCCAAAGGGCCGTCCGCCAGCATGCCTGCGGTTCCACCCCTTTTTACTAGGGATATGAGCTCCCTCAAGGCCTCTTTACCACCCCTTGTGGAAGAGCCCCTTACATTTTTTGCCCCCGCCCACCTAGCTATCCTTGCTCCATACTCTCCATCCCTGCTTTGGCTTATCATTACTGTAAGCCCACGGGGGGCCAGATGCCTCAATTGGTATGAGACACGCTGATGCCATGTGACGAAAACGGCTCTCCCTTCAGCCCGGTTAATGGCGGCCTCGGCCTCTTCCCTCCCTATGATTTCCACTTCACGGCATGAATAAAGAAGTGACTTGGCAAAAAACACCGCCAAAGGGGGAAGAAGTGAAAGCAGAATCGGCTCATACCATTTAAGGCCGTCTTTAGAAGGCTCGGTCATCTTGGAGGCTCCTTAATCAGAGCAATACTAGCCAAAGGCTCTGGGCAATACAAGATGGAAACTGTATCTTTTCAATTATTGCTTTTGATGTAAAAATAGGTAATTTTAAGTAATTGAAAGTTATGCAATTCCCAAATTCTAAAATCTAATAAAATGAATTGACTGAATATTACTTTTTTACTACATATGTTTCTAATAAAAAACTGCAAGCATGTCTTGGGAGGAGAGTATTCATGTTTTTTCGCGTGTTGATTTCAGTTTTTCTCGCTAGTTTGTTGGGATGGAGCGGTACTTCTTTTGGGGTTGGAAAATTTATGACTTTAAAGATGTCGACCACCACTAGTACAGAGAACTCAGGACTCCTGGATGTGCTCCTGCCCGAGTTCACAAAAAAGACAGGTATCAGGATTATGGTTTTTGCAAAGGGCACAGGGGCTGCCATCCATGATGGCATGGAGGGAAATGTTGACTTAATCTTTGTGCATGCCAAAAAAAGGGAGGAGGAATTCGTGGCCAAAGGCTATGGGGCTTATCGCCTGGAGGTAATGTATAACGATTTTGTATTGGTGGGCCCTTCTTCGGATCCTGCCGGGATCAGAGGCTTGAAGGATGTGGCAGAGGCCTTTAAGAGGATTGCCCTCAAAAAGGCCCTCTTTATCTCCAGGGGGGATCAAAGTGGCACACACATCAAAGAGCAGGAGATATGGCGGAAAACAGGGGTCAGGCTCAAGGAGCGCTCTGTAGTCATATTCAAGGGGGGGCGTAAAAAGGCCATACCTTTAACTCATCCAGAGGGTTTAGGGGAGTGGTACCTGTCAATAGGCCAGGGTATGGGTAAGACCCTTACCTTTGCGGAGGAAAAGCGGGCCTATACCCTCACCGATAGGGGAACTTATCTAAAGTTCAAGTTTGGGCGTGCCATAGGGCTGGCTTTGGAAATTCTGTGCCAAGGGGATCCCCGGCTCCACAATCCTTATGGTGTCATACCCCTCAACCCAAACCGCTTTCCCCATGTAAAGTTCGCCCAGGCAGAGCGCTTTGCCCGCTGGCTTGTCTCTCCTCAGGGGCAAGGGATTATAGGTTCTTACAAGATCGCAGGCCGCCAAGTGTTTTTTCCTGCCCATCCTTTTTCAGCCTCTATGGGAAGGTGATGAGTAATGGAGTTCTTTTTTGACAGCCTTGCTTCGGCTTTTTCGCTCCTGGCTTCCCTTGACCCTGAGCTTTATTTCATAATTTATGTGTCGCTTAAAGTCAGCCTTTCATCCACTCTGCTTGCAAGTATGGTGGGAATTCCAGCCGGATTCCTGATTTCCCTGAACCAATTCCCGGGAAGGCGCGCCCTGATCACAGTGCTAAATTCCCTGATGGCACTTCCCACCGTGGTTGTGGGGCTGACGGTATATGCATTTATCTCCCGCAGGGGCCCCCTTGGAACCTTGGAACTCCTCTACACCCAGACCGCCATGGTAATAGGCCAGGTGATCCTGATCCTCCCCATTGTGACCTCCCTCACCATAGCCGCTGTCACACGGGTGGATGACCTGTACAGGAAAACCGCCATGACTCTGGGGGCCGGAACCTTTCAGACCTGGATGGCAATCTTCCGCGAGGCGCGCTTTGGGATAGTGGCTGCAGTCATTGCATCATTTGGGAGGGTGATTGCTGAAATTGGTATCAGCATGATGCTTGGGGGCAATGCCAAGGGTTATACCCGAACCATGACAACCGCCATGGCCCTTGAATACGACAAGGGCGAATTTGTCTTGAGTGTTGCCCTAGGCTTGGTGCTCCTTCTCATCAGCCTTGCGGTAAATGCAGGTCTTAACCGTATCCAGGGAAGTGCAGGGCTATGAAGCTGTTCAGCTTGGAAAAGGTCACAAAGGTGTTTGGGCATAAAAAGGTCTTGGATATCGATAAATTGGATTTTGCTAAAGGTGTGACCTATGCCCTGCTAGGCCCAAATGGTGCAGGGAAGACCACCCTCTTGGAGATACTGGCCTTCCTTAGTTTCCCGAGCAGCGGTCATATGCGGTTTAGGGAAAACGAGGTGTCCTTCTCCAGCCGGGAATTGGAGGCCCTGAGAAAAAGGGTGGTGATGGTGCATCAGCAGCCCGTGCTTTTTTCCACAACGGTTTACAAGAATGTTGAATTTGGTTTGAAGGTAAGGGGGGTTTCAGGAAAACAAAGGAGGGAGATTGTTGCAAGGTGTTTAGAGACAGTGGGTATGCGGCATGCGGCCCATAGTTATGCCAAGACCCTTTCAGGCGGTGAGAAGCAGCGGGTTGCCATTGCCCGTGCCCTCGCTTGCTCGCCTGAGGCTCTTCTTTTGGATGAGCCCACAGCCAGCGTGGATCCTGAAAACCAAGTGGTGATAGAAAGGATCATTGCCGAAATTAACGCCCTAAAAGGGATCTCTGTGATATTTACCACCCATGACATCCGGCAGGCTGGAAAGGCAGCTGGCCGGATAGTATATCTTTACGAAGGGAGGGCCCTTTCCTCTCCGTTGGAAAACATCTTTTCTGCTGTGCTTGAAGGCGATGGAACCGGTCAGGCCCGGTGCCTGCTCAAAGGAGGGATCCAGTTTAAGGTGAACACCCAGGTGAGGGGAGAGGCCAAGATCTCAATAGACCCAAGAAGGATTTTGCTTCGCAGGGGTGAAAGGTGTGAACAAGATGGGTCAATCTTCGAGGGGAGGGTGACAGGGCTTGACACCCACGGAATATCAGCGGACGGCGAGGAGCCGGGAATAAGGGTGGAAGTAGAGATAGGAGTCCCTGTAAGTGTATTCATGGAGAGGGAAAAGGCCAAGAAAATAGGCGTCTTTGTAGGGGATAGAGTGCTTGTTAAGATACCAAATGAGGCCATCAGGATTTTTTAGCAGGGGATGGAGAAAGGGATGGAAGAAAAGACCCTATTAAATACCAAGGAAGTTGCGCGGCTCTTGGATGTAAATGAAAAGGTAGTCTATTCACTTGTCTCAGAAAAGGGCCTTCCCGCCACAAAGGTCACAGGAAAGTGGCTTTTCCCAAGGCACCTGGTGGATAGGTGGATAGAGAATAACACCCTAAATTACCCAAAGCGCCGTGAAGCTGCTCCTCTTCCTGAAGGCCTGCTGGTGATCATTGGGAGTAACGATATTCTGCTCGATCGGGCCGTTTCCATGTTTAACGACACAAGGGCGGGTCAGGCCGCAGTATTCGGCAATCTAGGAAGCATGGGCGGAATAAGGGCCCTGAGGCGAGGCCTTTCCCACATTGCCACCAGCCACTTGGTTCAAGAAGATGGCGAGGAATACAATTTCCAATACCTCCAACAAGAACTGGTCCAAATTCCTGCAGTCGTGAACTTCTGCTACAGGGAGCAGGGGCTATTGATCGGCAAGGGAAACCCAAAAGGGATTCGCGGGATAGGAGATCTAAAGGCAAAGGGGATCAAAGTGGTAAATCGTCCCAAAGGTACAGGCACTAGGCTTCTTTTTGACTCCAAGCTTGCCGGGGCTGGAATCAATCCAAAGGAGCTTAATGGTTATGATCGGGAACTGTCGCGGCACTTGGATGTGGGCTTGGAGGTTTTCTCGGGCCGGGCGGATGCAGCCCCCGGCATAAGGGCGGTGGCCCAGCTCCTGGGACTCGATTTCTTGCCGTGGCGGTGGGAGCGCTTTGACTTATTAATTCCCAAGGAGCGCTTCTTTGACAAGTCAGTGCAGCTTTTCTTGGGCCTGCTCCACGAAGAGGAATTCCGTTCCATGGCAGGGGATATGGAGGGCTATGATCTCAGTCATTGTGGCAGGGTGGTATATCCCAAAGAGGCTGTTTGAGGTTTACTCTTTCAAGGCTTCGTCTATGTCGATGATTTTCCTACCCCCCACATAATCTATGGTCTTATACGTAGTGACATTTTCGAGCTTGCTGGTAATCTCCTTGAGCCGCAGGCATTGCTCTTTCAGCTTCATTATGGTTTCCTTGGTCGGGGGGGCATCTTCCAGCTCGCTTACCAGGTAAAATAGAAATTGAAGTGGCTGGTTCAACTGGTGGCAGGTTGCCCCCGCAGTTTCCAACAAGACCTGGATTCTTTCCTTTTCCAGCCTTTCTTGTTCCGCCTTTTTGAGCTCTGTAATATCTCTAGCAATGGCCAGAATACATTTCTCGCCGTGATATTCAATGGGCTCCGCTGACCATAGCATCCAACGGACCTCCCCTGACTTCATCCTGAACTGCACTTCCAAGTTCCTCACCCGGCCCTCTTTCTCAATTGTTTCAAGGGCTTTTTTCCTCTGATCCGGATCCACCCAAATGCCTAACTCCAGCGAAGAACGGCCTATGATTTCGTCCCTCCTATAGCCAGATGTGCGCAAAAAGGCGTCGTTTACATCTAAATAAAAGCCGTCCTCCAAGGTAGATATCACGAACCAGTCTGGACTTGAGCGAAAGGCCTTGTTGAATTTCTCTTCAGAGATGGCCAAGGCCTGCTTTGCCAATTCATGTTCTGTATTGTCCATAAAATAGCCAAGAGTGGCCCTTCTCTCCTCGTAGCAAACCGAGGTGACGCTTTCTATGATCCACTTCTCCTGCCCGTACTTATCTATCACCCTGTGAACATAGGGGGTGGTTCGATTCCCTTTTAACATATCTATGGCATTCCGTCTGACCGTTTCTCTGTCTTCAGGGACCACAATTTCCAAGGGGGTCATGGATAGGATTTCTTCCTTGCTATAACCAGAGATCCTTATGAATTCAGGATTTACGTATTTGAACTTATTGTCTTGAACGACAAATACACCGATAGGCGAGACAAGGAACAAGTCCTCAAAATTACTGACATCGCGAAACGGGGCACATATGTTGTCCTTGCCTTGTTGTCCCGCCTTATCTTGACTTTTAGGCACTACTGTATCATCCATTTGCAGTCCAGGCAGTCTTGTGAATCTCAAAAATAAGGAATTCCGTGTCAACCATTAGCACAATGAGGCCCGTGTGTCCACCCTCTCAATCGGCCAAGCAAGTAGAAATGAAAGCGGTTCTTTGCTATAAGGACTTGGGGATGAAATGCTTTTTCGAGTGTTTATCTATTGTCTTGCGGGTTATGGAATCCTTGTTTTCATAGCCTGTCTTCTTCAAAGAAACATGCTTTACTTCCCGCACACAAAGCATCCACCCAGGGAAGAGCTTAGGAGACTGGGGCTTGAGCTGTGGCCCCCGGGCGGGGGTGAGTACAAAGGGCTCATTTCAGACTCCCCGGGTAGCCGGGGCGTGGTGGTAGTGTTTCATGGAAATGCGGGGGCTGCCTGGAATCGCGCCTATTATGTGGAGGCCCTGGCGCCCTTGGGCTATAGAGTGCTTTTGGCAGAATACCCCGGCTATGGGGGCCGCAAAGGCAGCCTGGGGGAGGAGAGCTTTGTCGCTGATGCAAAGGAGCTGGTAGAAAAGGCTCACGAGGAATTTGGGGAACCAATATTTCTCTGGGGGGAATCGCTTGGCTGTGGAGTCGCTGCCGGGGTTGCCGCAGATCCACAAGTGCCAGTAAAAGGCTTGGTAATGCTCACTCCATGGGATTCATTGGCCAACCTGGCCAAAAAAATTTACTGGTTTTTGCCTGTGGGCCTGCTTTTGCGGGACAAATACGATAATGTGAAAAATTTGCAAGCCTTCAAAGGGCCAGTGGCAGTAGCAGTAGCAGAAAAAGACGAAATTGTGCCGAAGGAGTTCGGCCTCAACCTCTATGAATCCCTTCCGGGAAAGAAGAGGCTGTGGGTGTTCCCAGGAGCAGGCCATAATGACTGGCCAAGCTCCCCGAAGGAGGGGTGGTGGAAAGAGGTTATGGAGTTCCTTTCTCAAGGTGGGAATCAGATTCCCTGATCCTCAATCTTGATCCTGGTGGTAAGGCAGGCCCGGCATGAGCCGGACCTCACCCGGGCCGCATCTGTAAAGGACAATACCCCCACGATATTTTCAGGGCGGTCTTGGTAAACAAACAGGCGGTGGATGTCGGAAAAGATCATCTGCTGAATTGCTTCAGCAAGATAGGCACTGGCTTCGCAGCCATGGACCTTGCTTGACATGATTTCGTGAGCTGGCCTCTCCGGGCTTATGCCATGCTTGTATGCCAAGATGAGATCTGTCTTTGATACTACACCCACAGGATTGTCAGAGTGGTCCTTGATAAGCACTGCGCCAAAGCGGTACTGGCTCAAGGCCTCCATCAGGGTGTAGAGGGTATCGTTGGCCCTATTGCTCTGCACATTGGGGGTCATCACCTCTTTTACAGTAAATCTCCTTATTACCTCAGCTTCTTCGCGAACCCCCTTTTGGATCAAATAATTTCTTTTACAACTGCGGCACAACCGGTACAAGAGCCCCACTATGTCGGGATAGGCTAATAAGCCCACTATTCGGGTATGGGCTTGGTCGTAAACATACAGACGGTAGATGCGGTTTTGACGCATTACTTCCAGGGCGGCTTCCAGGGGATCTTGCTCAGTGCATGTTATGGGAGAGGCCGCAGCGATGCTCCTTAGTTCCTGGTCCAATGGGAAATCAGCATAATAGGCGTTCATGATGTCGGTCTTTGAAACGACTCCGGAAGGCCTTCCATCTCCATCAGTTAAAAGGAGGGCGCTTATCTTGTACTTTATTAAAAGCGAGATCGCCTTGCCTACGGATTTTGAATCAGGGAGGCTTAGGACCTGCCTTCGCATAGCCTCTCGCACCTTGAAGCCTGAAAGCATACTGTGCTTCTCAACCACTCCCATGGCTCAAAGGCCATCCCCTGCAAGCTTGTCGTAAAGAAAATAGAAGAGGTCGGAAATATAGACAATGCCTACTATCTTGCCGTTGTCAATGACCGGGAGGCGCCTTACGTGCTTGCGCAGCATAATATCCAAAATGGCGAACAGGTGAGTGTCCGGGCTTACAGTGATCAGTTCCGTAGTCATTATATCTTCTACTTTTACGGAACGCGCCCTCTCACACACCGTATCTATTATGCCGCTTATGTCTATGTCGCTCATATCCGCCCAAATGTGGATATGTTTGGGCCTCAAGAGGAGCAGGATGTCGTACATGGAGAGCATCCCAATGAGATTTCCTTGCTCGTCAACCACCATCATCCCAAAGACCCTTCTCTTCTCTCCGGGACCACCTGCTTCTTTAAATGCCCTTACTGCCTCGGCCACAGTAGCGCTGTGAGAGATGGTATGAAAACGAGAAACCATGATATTTTTAGCAATGGGTTCCATGATCTCCCCTCAGGAGGATTCACTTTTTGACCGGCCCAGATGCCACCAGGTAAAGTAACCTTTCTCCTCCTTGGAGGTCAAGGAGTTGAGCCGCCTCTCGATCGTAATATGCCCCTATTCCACAGCATCCCAGGTCTAAAGCGGTGGATACCATATAAATGCGTTCTCCCAGCCTGCCAGCCTCCAACATGGCATAGCGATACCCCCGGGGGCCTATCCCGCGATCCAAGTGCTGGAGCTCCGCCACAAACATGAAGTGAAAAGCGGCCATTGAAAGCCACATCTGATCCAGGCAGATGGCAGCCATGGCACGGGTGAATTCCCCCTGGTCAATCAAGCCGTACCTGGTGTTAGCGGAGTCGAGCAGATAGTGCCCTGGCTCATGGCCCTCAACGTGGTTTAGCAGGAATCGGACCTGGAGGCACTGGTTGTAAGAAGATTCATGGGCGTTTGATAGGCAACTGAGCAGCACCATTAAGCGGGATTTGTCTGTGAATCGTGATATAAAATTTCTTTTGGAGCGCCTCTTGAGGATCACTTCTTCTAAAGCCATATCCTTGGGCCATGGGGGTGAGGTTTCAACAGGGAACCAGGTTGAGGGTTGGGTATTGGTTTTCCAAGGGGCACAGGGGGCCGGAGTGGTGGATAAATCCGAGGAACTTGACAGGTGCATATCTAGAATCAA
>Ga0256835_1001558_pt1 | contig 13657 bp, 13 predicted proteins | sample PIR30metaG_FD_185972 | JGI IMG/M metagenome (GOLD analysis project Ga0256835, IMG submission 185972) | Hydrothermal vent microbial communities from East Pacific Rise, Pacific Ocean - PIR-30 | ecosystem: Environmental > Aquatic > Marine > Hydrothermal vents | place: Pacific Ocean: East Pacific...
ACCAGCCGTGGTGGTATGACTTCCCACGCAGCTGTTGTTGCTCGTGGTATGGGTAAGCCAGCTGTTGTCGGTTGTGAGGAGATAGACATTGATATGGAAAAGGAGCAGTTCACAGCACCAAATGGCAAAGTCTATAAGAAGGGCGATATCATTACCATAGACGGTTCTACTGGTGAGGTATTTGAGGGCGAAGTGCCTCTGATTGATCCTCAGATGAGCGGTGAGTTCAAGGAACTTCTTGACTGGGCCGATGAGATTCGCGTACTCGGTGTGTATGCCAATGCAGACAATCCCGAAGATGCCGCCAAGGCAAGGGAATTTGGGGCTGAGGGTATTGGCCTTGCCAGAACAGAGCATATGTTCCTTGGACCTGAAAGAGTGCAGATTGTGCAGCGTATGATTATGGCGGATACTCCAGAAGAGAGGAGAGAGGCCCTCAAGGATCTTGGTAAGCTCCAGAAAGCAGACTTTAAAGGTATTCTTGAGGCTATGGATGGTCTCCCAGTGACTATCAGACTTCTTGATCCACCACTGCACGAGTTCCTGCCTGCACCAGAGGAACTGGCAGAGGAGATTAGAAAGCTTGAAGATGAAGGTGCCCCAGCAGAGGTTATTGAGGAGAAGAAGAAACTCTATCACAAGGCTGTTGAGCTTGCTGAGCACAACCCCATGATGGGCTTCCGTGGCTGCCGTCTGGGTCTTATCTATCCAGAGATTTATGAGATGCAAGTAGAGGCCCTTATGGAGGCTGCAGCTGAGCTGAAGAAAGAGGGTAAGAACCCCATCGTCAAGATTATGCATCCACTGGTTGGTCATGTCAATGAGATGAAGAGACTAAGGGAGATGACCGATCGTGTGGCATTCCAGGTACTTGACAGAGAGGGTATAGACCTGAAGTACAAGGTAGGTACCATGATTGAGGTGCCTCGTGCAGCCCTTACTGCATATCAGATTGCAGAGTATGCTGAGTTCTTCTCCTTCGGTACAAATGACCTAACACAGATGACATTTGCATTCTCCCGTGATGATGCAGAGGGTAAGTTCCTTGCTAAGTATGTTGAAGAAGGTATCCTTCCAAAGAACCCATTCATTGTTCTTGACAGAGATGGTGTGGGACGCCTTATTAAGATTGCTGTTACAGATGGAAGAAAGACCAGAGCAGACCTTGATGTGGGTATATGCGGTGAACACGGTGGTAACCCAGAGTCTATTGAGTTCTGCCATATTGTAGGACTTGACTATGTCTCTGCATCTCCATATCGTGTGCCTGTAGCCCGTCTTGCTGCAGCTCAGGCTGCTATTAAGCACCCAAAGAAGTAATGCTGTAGCAGTGTTCTATAGGAGGAGGGCCCCAGCCCTCCTCTTTCTTTTTGAAAGAAGTTTATAAACTATTCCTACATAAAACTTCAATGATAGAATAGTTGCAGAAATGAAATATGGGAGGTGAGTCGTATGAAGACATACGATGTAGTAGTAATAGGTGGTTCTGCTGCCGGTATTGTTGCTGCAGCAACTGTAAGACAGACATATCCGGATAAAAAAGTTGTTGTTATTCGTAAAGAGAGCAAGGTGTTAGTGCCTTGTGGTATTCCTTATACTGTTAAGACTGTCGGCGATGTGGATAAGAACCTTATTGCCGATACAGCCGTGACCGGTAAAGGTGCAGATCTTATCATCGATGAGGTTATAGAGATAATTCCCGATGAGAAAAAGGTTCTTCTCCGTTCTGGTGAAGAGATAGCATATGATAAACTCATTCTTGCTACAGGTTCAAAACCGGTATTTCCACCAATACCCGGTAGAGATCTCGATGGAGTCTTTACTGTACCTAAAGACTACGATGTGGTTAAAGAGCTAAAGTCCCGCATAGAAAAGGCTGAAAACATCGTTATTGTTGGTGGTGGCTTCATTGGTGTCGAATTCTCCGATGAGATTTCTGCTCTTGGTAAGAAGGTTACTATTGTGGAAATGCTTCCCCATGTTTTGGGTAAGGCATTTGACCCAGAGTTTGCTGAGATGGCAGAAGAAATTCTTAAAGAGAAAGGTGTTTCTATTAAGACCGGTGAGCTTGTTACAGAGATTGCCGGTGAGGGTGGAAAGGTTAAAGAGGTGGTTCTGAAAAGTGGGCAGCGTATACCAGCCGACCTTGTTATCCTTTCTATAGGTTATAGACCTAATGCCGACCTTGCCAAGAAGGCCGGTATTCCTGTAGGTACATTTGGTGGTATTATCGTAGATAATCTCGGTAAGACCCTTGTCAAAGATATTTATGCTGTAGGTGATTGTGCCGAAAACAGATGTTCTCTTACACCTAATGGTCTATGCCCTATGCTTGCATCTGTTGCTACCGCAACAGCCAGAAGAGCAGCCCTCAACCTTTACAACATTAAGGCTTTGCCAACAGCTGTGTTTGGTGCATTTGGCTTTTCTACTGTTGTTGGTGGAAGAACATTTGCCGCTGTTGGTCTCACTGAAACCGCTGCCCGTGAGCTGGGATATGACATCATCGTGGGTAAGTTTGAAACATTAGATACCCATCCTGGTAGTGTTCCGGGTTCTATGAAACAGATTGTCAAGCTTATAGCACTTGCTAAGACCGGACACATTATCGGTGCCCAGCTAACCGGTGGTAAATCTGTTGGTGAGCTTGTTAATGTGCTTGCAACGGCTGTTACAGCAGGTATGAATGCTTCAGAGTTGGCATTTACCCAAGTTGCAACGCACCCACTGCTTACCGCAGCACCAACAGTCTATCCTATTACTATGGCTGCTATGTCTATTCTTCATCAGATGTAAGAAATTGCGGTATAGACTGTCATAGGGAGAGGGCTGTTGCCCTCTCCTTTTTTCATTTTGTAACGATATGTTTCCCCTACCACTCTAAAGAGGGTGAAAGGGGGAGATGCATGTGAATATAAAACCACTTAAAATAGGTGATGTAACTATCGACATTCCAATCATACAAGGTGGTATGGGGGTAGGCATTTCTCTGCATCGCTTGGCATCTGCTGTGTCTAATGAAGGGGCACTAGGGGTATTGTCGGCTGCAGGTATAGGGTTTCTACATCCTATGTGGGAGAAAAATCCACGTAAAGCTAATATTATTGCTCTTGAAGAAGAAATAGATAAAGTTCGGGCCAATACAGAAAAACCTTTTGGAGTCAATATCATGGTAGCGTTGAGTGATTTTGAAAATCTTTTAATAACAGCTGTGAAAAAGGGAGTAGATGTGGCGATTATGGGAGCAGGCTTACCACTTCAAGTGATTTCTGCTCTTAGAAAGGCAGGTATTAAAGAGTGGAAAACAAAGTTTTTACCTATAGTATCATCGGGAAAAGCTGCGCGTATTATTTTTTCTTATTGGGATAAACATTATTCTGTTATTCCCGATGGTGTTGTTGTTGAGGGTCCAAAGGCTGGTGGGCATCTGGGATTTAAAAGGGAGGAACTGGAAAACCCACCAGATGTGTTTGATATTGTCAGAGATGTAAAGAGAGTTTTGGCAAGGTGGGAAGACAAATACGCTAAGCATATACCTATAATTGTTGCCGGAGGCATATGGGATGGGAAGGATATTTATAAAGCTATTAATGGCGTGGGTGCAGATGGTGTACAGATGGCAACCCGATTTGTTGCAACCTATGAATGTGATGCCGATGAACGATTTAAACAGGCATATATTCAGGCGAAACCGGAAGATATTGTATTTATAAAAAGTCCAGTAGGACTTCCTGGCAGGGCTGTAAAAAACAAGTTTTTGGAAGAGGTTGAAGCGGGGGTAAGAAAGCCTTTTACATGCCGCTGGAAGTGTCTGAGAACATGCGATTATCGCAAGGCTCCGTATTGTATTGCCGAAGCTCTAACAAATGCTGCTAAGGGTAATCTCGAAAATGGTTTTGCCTTTGCCGGTGCTAATGCGTGGAAGGTGGATAAGATTGTATCTGTTAAAGAGCTTATGGACACACTTTTACAGGAATATCAGATGGCTATATCGGAGATGAATATATAGCAATCATTTTTACCGCTTCCCCTTATCCGTGCTAAAATAACAATATCAATACCTATGCACAGTGTTTAGTGCGGAAGGGGGAAGCGGTTATGACAAAAAATCCATTTGAAGCCTTCCAAAAGCAAGTAGAATCTGCTAGTGAACTATTGCATCTTGAACCTCATATTGTGGAACTTCTTAAATGGCCCAAACGTGTGCTTGAAGTGAGGTTTCCTGTGAAGATGGACGATGGTAGGACAATTATCTTTACCGGTTGGAGATCTCAACACAATGACGCATTGGGCCCCACAAAGGGTGGTATCCGTTACCACTGGGATGTAACCAAGGAAGAGGTAATGGCACTGTCAGGTTGGATGACCTTTAAGAATGCTACTGCCGGACTTCCATATGGTGGTGGAAAAGGCGGTATTCGCTTTAGAGATATGGATGGTAGTCCTATCAATCCCAAAGAGTTGTCTGATGCGGAAATAGAGAGAATATCTCGTGCTTTTGTTGATGCTATTGCTCAAATAATAGGACCTGAAAAGGATATCCCAGCTCCTGATGTATATACCAACCCTAAGATTATGGGTTATATGGTAGATGAGTATTCAAAGCTTCGTGGCTATTGGGCACCGGGCACATTTACTGGTAAGCCCCTTTCTATAGGTGGTTCAGAGGGTAGAGGTACAGCTACAGCTCGTGGTGGTTTCTTTATACTCAAAGAGGCTCTGAAAACTGTTGCTATGAAGTTTGAAGGACTTACCGCTGCCGTTCAAGGATTTGGTAATGCCGGATCCTATGAAGCATTATTCTTGTACGAGGCAGGGGTAAAGGTTGTTGCCGTTTCTGATTCTAAAGGTGGCATATACAATGGAGATGGTCTGAATATACCTGAAGTCATGCAGTTCAAGGCAGAAAGAGGAACAGTTGTCGGATTCCCCGGTGCAGAGAAGATATCCAATAGTGAGCTTCTCACATTAGAGGTTGATATTCTTGTTCCTGCCGCTCTTGAAAATCAGATTACCGTTGATAACGCAGAAGACATAAAGGCGAAGTTTATATTAGAGCTTGCCAATGGCCCCACAACACCAGAGGCCGATGAGATTTTATATAAAAACGGTGTAATGGTGCTTCCCGATATACTTGCTAACTCTGGTGGTGTAACAGTGTCTTACTTTGAGTGGGTTCAGAATATCACAGGCTACTATTGGTCTGAAGAAGAGGTTGATAAAAGATTATCTGAGAAGATGAAAGTAGCATTTAAGCATGTGTTTGAAGCGGCAAAAGAATTTGGTGTTGATATGAGAAAGGGTGCATATGTAAGCTCTATTAGAAGAGTTGTCGAAGCTATGAAGGATAGGGGAATGATATAGTATGCCAGAGGGAAGCTGTTCTGTTGTTGTATATCCGGGCACTTATGACCCTATTACACTAGGACATCTTGATATTGTTAGAAGGGCATTGTCTATATTTGACAAGGTTGTCATTTTGGTATCGGAAAATGCCAATAAAAGGGTACTATTTGATATAGATGAGCGTGTAAAATTGGTGTACTTGTCACTTGAGGATGCAAATTTTCCTAAGAACCGTATCATAGTCGATAAAAACAGTGGGCTTACCGTAGAGTACATGAAAGCCCATGGGTACAGGGCAATGATTAGAGGACTTAGGGCTGTGTCAGATTTTGAGTATGAGATGCAGATAGCTCTTGCCAATAAGCATCTTAGAGATGATGTTGAGACGATATTTATGGTGTCAGATTTAAAATATCAGTTCCTACGCTCTACAATAGTAAGAGAGATAGCAAGACTGGGAGGTAAACTGGAAGGTCTTGTTACTCCTTCTGTTGAGAAAGCATTAAGAGAAAAATTTATGCGGAGGTGAGTGGTTGTGGATATACTGGTCCTCAACTCAGGAAGTAGTTCTATTAAGTTTCAGGTTATTAGCATGCCTGAAGAAAAAGTTATTGCTAAGGGTATTGTTGAGAGAATTGGACTTGAAGAACCATTTTTGAAGTATAAGAAGGGTGATGGTGAATACCAGAAGTTTACAAGACCCGATAAGATAGATCATAAGATAGCGCTCCAGTGGGTACTTGATACTCTCACAGATAAAGAAATAGGTGTTCTGGAAAGCCTTTCTTCTATTGGTGCAGTAGGTCACAGAGTTGTTCATGGTGGAGAGGCGTTTTCTGGTTCTGTTCTTATTACCGATGAGGTTATTAAGGCTCTGGAAGATAATATTGAGCTTGCTCCTTTGCACAACCCGGCTAATCTTATGGGTATCTATGCTTGCAAAGAGCTTATGCCGGGTACTCCTATGGTTGGTGTGTTTGACACAGCATTCCATCAGACCATGCCTAAACATGCATACCTCTATGCTCTACCTATAGAGCTTTATGAAAAATATAGAGTTCGTCGTTATGGTTTTCACGGTACATCCCATAGGTATGTATCTCAGAGGGCTGCTGAGCTTGTTGGTAAGCCCATTGAAGAGCTGAAGATTATCACAGTCCATGTGGGCAATGGTGCCTCTGTGGCAGCTGTAAAATATGGTAAGTCTGTTGATACATCCATGGGTTTCACTCCACTTGAGGGACTTGTGATGGGAACCCGCTGTGGTGATATTGATCCTGCACTTCCTATTTGGCTACAGCGTAAATTTAATATGACTCCTGATGAGGTTGATCAGTATCTTAATAAAAAGAGTGGTATCTTAGGCCTAATGGGTGGTAAGACCTATGATATGAGAGAAGTCGAAGATGGATATCTTGCCGGTGAGCCAGATGCTACACTGGCATTTGAGATATATGCATATCGTATCAAGAAGTATATTGGTGCATATGCTGCTGCTATGGGTGGACTTGATGTTCTTGTCTTTACAGCTGGTGTTGGTGAAAATTCACCACCACTAAGAGAACTTGTTTGCCGTGACCTTGAGTTCTTGGGTATTAAGATTGATAAAGAGAGAAACAATGTTAGAGGTACAGCACTAATTTCTACCGATGACTCTAAGGTTAAGGTCTTTTCTATTGCCACAAACGAGGAGCTTGTCATAGCCAGAGATACCTATGAGATTGTGACAAAGGAGGAGAAATAACTTGAAGGTCAATCTTCACAACTTTCAAAGAAGTGAAGAGGCGGAACTTATCTTTGATGGTGGGGATATACATATAGATGACCTCATTGAGGGAGAGGTTGTGTATCCGATTGGTGGAAAGTTAATACTCCATAAGATAGGTGATAGATTTTTACTTGATGGTGTTATTACTGTTGTGGTTAAGAGAAAGTGTGCTGTATGTGGAGAACCCTTTGAGGATACACTGAGTATAAAGATTAGTGATGAGTTTGTTATTGGTGAGCCAGACTATGGAGAAGATAAAGAAGTTGAGCTCACACAAAAAGATATGGACACATTCTACCTTAAAGATGGTATACTTGATGTTGAGTCGGTGGTGAGGGATTATATTATTACCTCTCTCAGCACCGTGCCGTTGTGCCCTGTGCACAAAAAGAAAGACAGGGAGCCTGTTATATACAATTTAGGTGATATAGAAGAAAAACCAGCCGATCCAAGATGGGCAGAGTTGAGGAAACTGTTAGAAGGAGGTGCTGAAGGTGGGAGTTCCAAAGAAGAAACCAACACGCAGAAGGGCAAGAAATAGAAGAGCACACTGGACACCACGCACAGTGACACTTGCCAGGTGTCCCAACTGTGGTGCCCTTGTTCCTGCACATATGGTATGCCCTGAGTGCGGTTATTACAAGGGAAGACAGTATATTAAGGTAGAAAAGTCTGAGAAGTGATGAGCTGTGAATGTAGTCTTAGCCGTTGATTTAAGAGGTGGCGACCACGGAGCAAAACCGATTGCTGATGGTGTAAAGCGCTTTTTGGCTGAGACTAATGATGTAGAGGTGTTGGCTTTTGGCCTTAAAGACGATGCACCCTATGTGGATGGGGTGCATCGTTTATTTTTCAGAGAGTGCTCTGAAGAGATAACAACTAACGAAAAACCAACATATGCTGTTAAAACAAAGAAGGATTCTACACTTGTAAAGGCAGTTGAAGCTGTTAAGGCCGGAGAGGCGTATGGTGTTATTTCTCCTGGTAGCACTGGGGCGGTACTCACTGCTGGATATTTGCTTCTTGGTCGCATTAAAGGTGTAAAGAGGCCGATGCTTGCAGCGCCAATGCCTACTCTCTCTGGTAATCCCTTTGTATTTGGTGATCTTGGTGCTAATGCCGATGTCAGACCTGATTTCTTTCCAGGATTTGCCATTTTAGGTAGAGTTTACTATGAAGCCTTGCTTGGTAAAGGTGATCCTTCTGTTTACCTTCTTAATATAGGTGAAGAGGAAGAAAAAGGTAAGCAACTAGTGAAAGAGGCTAGAGAGCTTCTTGAAAATTATCCGTGGTTTAGAGGATACGTAGAGCCACATCAACCATGGGATGGCGGGTATGATGTGGTTATTACAGATGGTTTTTCTGGAAATGTCTTCTTGAAAACGGCTGAAGGAGTATCCCATGCTGTTACAGGAGTTTTAAAAGAAGAGATAATGAAAGGTGGCTTTTTGGCAAAGATAGGGGCACTTCTGATGAAAAATGCCTTTAAAGAAATGAAAAGGCGTTTTGATTACAAGACATATGGCGGTGCACCATTTTTGGGAGTTAGAGGACTGGTTATGAAAATGCATGGTCGCAGTGATGAAGTGGCAGTGTATAGTGCAATGAAAGTTATGTATCGGCTTACTAAAGCAGATATTGTTGGTAGAATTGAAGAAAAGATAGCATCAGGGGGTGTATAAACATGGATGAGAAGAAGTTGACCCAGCAGGTTATTGAGGTTATCGCAGATACATTGTCTGTGAAAAAAGAGGCAATTAAAGAAGATACCAACCTTGTAGAGGAATTAGGTGTAGACTCTCTGGACATGGTAGATCTTGTTCTTGCCATGGAGCAAGAATTTGGTATAGAGATAAAAGATGAAGATATTACCCCCGATATAAAAACGGTGAGGGACATTGTGGCACTTCTTGGAAAATATCTTAAGTTCTAAGAAAGGGATATTTTCCGGGGAGTCTGACACCTTATATATAAGAATTAATTTCTGGCGTCATCCCAAAAAGGGAAGCTCTCATCTTCTTAGGCAAGCTCTAACCCATCCTTCATTTGATAGCAGAAAAAATTATGAGCGCTTGGAGTTTTTGGGTGATAGTGTTTGGGGGCTTATTGTTGCCAGTTATCTATTTGAAAAATACCCTGAACTTGATGAGGGTAGTCTTACACTGCTGAAGGCATATTTTACAAATAATAGTTTTATTAGTAAACTCTCTAAGAAAATAGGATTAGGACAACTTCTTAGGGTAGGTAAATCTTATAAGTTTCCCGTCTCTGAAAGTACGCTTGCCGATATTTTTGAATCGTTTGTTGCGTATCTGTATCTTACCTATGGTTTTGAAAGAACCAAACGCTGGGGTTATAAGGTCATGAACCATATCTTGCCATCCAAAGAGGAGATAGAAGAGATATTATTCTCATTTGACCCCAAGGGTAAGCTACAGGCAATACTGGGAAAGGAAGGTTTAATGCCAAGATACGATGTTGTGAAAGATGGAAAAATGTTTAGGGCTACTGTGTATATAGGTGATAAAGCTATAGCGCAAGGTATGGGACACAGTATTCGAGATGCAGAGAAAGATGCAGCTCATAAGGCACTAATGGTGTTGGTGAGAAATGGCAAAGCAGAAAAGTAAGCGTATTTATCCTATTTTTATACCATTTACCGGTTGTCGCTTTCGTTGTAGCTTTTGCAATCAATGGGCTTCATCTGGTGTATCACAGGATGAATATCGGAAGAAAATAGAACAATCTTTCGACTTTTTGATGCATTCAGAGAAGAAATACGATGAAGTCTCTATATACGGAGGAACTCCTTTATGGTCTGGTACAGGCTGGGATATTATGGAGAGACTTCAACCGTTTGTAGAGAGTGGAAAAGTAGGGGGTGTTCGTCTTTCTACAAGACCTGATTCCATTACCCCAGATATTATCCAGAAACTTGTTGATCTGCATGTAACAACTGTTGAGATTGGCATACAGTCACTATCAGACAAAGTGCTTCAGTGTGTCAACAGAGGACATACGGTTGCCGATGTTGAAAGGGCTATTTCATTACTTCACGATTCAGGGATTGATGTGATAGGTCAGTTTATGATAGGTTTACCCTGCGAAGGTGAAGAGATATACGATATTCCGGGGTGGGCTTGGAAGCACAACATTGCCGGTGTACGTATTTTCCCCCTGATTGTACTTGAAAATACGGAGATAGCAAGTTGGTATAAGGAGGGTAAGTATAAGCCTCTTGATGTCGATGAGGCTGTCTATAAATTGGCTCGTATTGTAAGGCAGCTTGAGGAATATGATATTCCTGTTATACAGATAGGTCTTCATTCTAGTAAAGAATTGCAGAAGGCTGTCTTGGCAGGCCCATATGTGGGAAACTTAGGAGAGATGGTTCGCTCATTTATCAATTTTATGCTTGTAAATGAGGGTAAGATAAAAGAAGATGATGTACCTGTGTCTCAAAGACGTATGTTTGATAGATGGAGGAGGGTGATACAGCGTGGGAATACTTGATAAATTCAAAAAGATGTTTGCATTTGGCAAGAAAAAAGAGGAAAAGCCTGTAGAGAAAAAGGAGTCCATAGTGGCCGATGAAGATATTATCTTGTCTGATAAAGGAGCAGAGGTTGTTGTAGAAAAAGAAGAAACAGTAGAGGAGCCTTTGCCAAAGGAAGATGTGGAAGCTTCTGAGAAGGAAGTAGCAGAGGTAGTAAAGGAGAAAACAATAGAAACAACATCTCAGGAAGAAACACCTGCTTTAGAAGAGATTCCACCTGTTGAAAGTGTGGCTGAGACGCAGACAAGGACTACCACAGAGGTTTCAGAGGTTGAAGTTTCGGTTTCTTCAGAAGAGGTAGAGGCATCTAAAGATAAAGCAGTGTTTGTATCTGAACCTGTAGAAGAGGTCAAAGAGGAAGAAGGCAAAGAAATATCTCCTGTCATAGACTTTTCTTCTATCCAGGTGATGTCCGAAGATGAGAGAGATGAGCTTTTGGCATTCCTTATAAAAGCAGACTTTGGCGTGATGCTTGCAGAGGAGCTTTTAGATATTGTTGAGGAGTATCCTCCCGAGGAAAGGGAGATGAGACTCCGTACCTTGCTGGCGTCATATCTTCCACCAAAACCAGAACCTATTAAGATTGCTTCTGAGCCGCCAACGGTGTATTACTTCTTTGGTGTCAATGGGGTAGGTAAGACAACAACTATTGCCAAGTTTGCCCATATTTTAAAAAAGAGGGGCAAGGTTATGGTTATTGGTGCCGATACATTTAGGGCTGCTGCCACAGACCAGCTTGGGCTGTGGGCTGAGAAAGTTGGTGTGGATGCCCATCTTGGCGAGCGTGGTGCCGATCCATCGTCTGTTATTTACACCGGTGTAGAAAAGGCAAAGGCGAGAGGATACGACTTTGTACTTGTAGATACAGCCGGTAGAATGTCTACCAAGAAAAATCTTATTGAAGAGCTGAAAAAAATGGAGAGGGTTGTTAAGAAGGTTGTGCCTGATGCTCCACATGAGAGTTTTCTTGTACTTGATGCTACCCAAGGGCAGGCGGCATTTAGACAGGCAAAGACCTTTATGGAAGCGGTTCAGGTTACCCGCATCATTCTTACCAAACTCGATTCTACAGCCAAAGGAGGTTTCATCTTCTCCATATGGAAGGAACTAGGGCTTCCTATAGCATTTCTTAGCTTTGGACAGGAACTTGAAGATTGGGTGGAGTACTCTCCATCTGTTATTCTTGATAATCTATTTGGAGAAAGTAGGTGAGGTTTATGGATATAGGAGAAATGATGTCTATAGCTTCTGAAGCAGCATATTTAGCTGGAGAGGTGCTTCAGTCTAAGTATCTTCATGTCAAAGATATAAGGGAGAAAACAGATATAACCGATCTTGTTACTGAGGCTGATAAAGAGGCCGAAAAGGTTGTGAGGGCCTATCTTGAGGGTGTACTTGATGATAAGCATTCTATTGTGGGTGAAGAGGGTGGTGGTAGCGCTACAGGTAGGTATGTGTGGTATGTAGACCCCCTTGATGGCACGGCAAACTTTGCCAAGGGAGTACCCATATTTTCCGTTAGTGTAGGTATGCTTGATGAGGGGCGTTTTTCTGTTGGAGCCATATATCATCCCACAGAAGATGTCCTTTATTGGGGGAGCGTTGAGGCAGGTGCGTGGATAAATGGAAGAAAACTTGTGCCTAGATACGAAGCAGAGATACGCGGAGCATATGTGGGGTTGGGATTCCCCCGTAGGTGTACAGAAGGTGCTAAAGATGCTGCACTTATATTTCAAGAGTATTCTGTACTGCATGCACGTAAACTGAGAAGCATTGGTTCTGCGGCTTTGGGACTTGCATGGGTTGCTGCCGGTTTTCTTGATGTGTATTTCCAGCCATGCCTTAGCATGTGGGATATGGCGGCCGGTGTTGCACTTGTACTGGCAGTAGGTGGTTCTGTGTATATTCATAAAGTAGATGATACAACTTATGGGGTATGGGCGAGTGGTAATAATGACCTTTACACTGCATATGCGGAAATTATCCCATACCTAAAAGAGTATGTAAAAGTGTAAAAAGTGTAACAGGTTAAAAGCAATAGAGGTATATACAGGGGGCATACATATGCCCCCTGTATTGTTTATATACATAAACTTTGTGTGGTATAATAGCCATGACAATGAAGTTTGAGGAGGGAATGATATGGAAAGAGTATACTTTGACCACTGTCGTAGTACATTTGTTGATACTGAAGTGATAAAAGAAATGAATATATGGATGACCGAGAAGTATTGGGCTCCTGCCCCTTTTACATCGACGGGTACTGAAGCTCAAGAAGCTATAGATGAAGCACAGGCTGTTTGGGCATCATTCTTTGGTGGTAAGCCGGAGGAGGTTCAGTTTGGTGCCAGTGAGGTGGTCCTTGCCAATGTTGCCATTAGAGGCATAGTGGAAGCATACTATAAAAAACATGATACTAAGCCACATATTATTACCACCGAAATAGAGGCAGGCTCTACTGTTCTTTCTATACTGAGAAAACTGGAGAAATCCGGTAGAGCAGAGGTGACATATCTTAAAGTATCTAAGGATGGACTTGTATCACCCGATGATGTGAAGGCTGCTATCAAAGACAATACAGCTATGGTAGTTATGGCTGATGTCAACTTTATGGTTGGTACTGTTCAAGATGTTCCTGTTATTGGTAAAGCTATAAAGGAGAAGAAAGACGATGTGAGATTTGTCATAGATGCTACACGCTCACTAGGGCGTACGCCTCTATGGAAGTATGCAGACTTTGCAGATGTGGTATTTACCGATGCTCATAGAATACATGGGCCTAAGAACTCTAGTGTTCTATGGGTGAAAAGCGGTGTATCGATAGTGCCTATTGTATGGGGTACAGTAAAGCATTTTGATATTACACAGGATAAACCGGATATTCCTACCATTCGTGGGGGTATGAAAGCACTACAGATTTTGCTTGATGGTTATGAAGAGAAGTATAACAAGATGAAGAGGCTTCAAAAGATGCTCTTTGATGGAAT
>Ga0256835_1001559_pt1 | contig 13655 bp, 12 predicted proteins | sample PIR30metaG_FD_185972 | JGI IMG/M metagenome (GOLD analysis project Ga0256835, IMG submission 185972) | Hydrothermal vent microbial communities from East Pacific Rise, Pacific Ocean - PIR-30 | ecosystem: Environmental > Aquatic > Marine > Hydrothermal vents | place: Pacific Ocean: East Pacific...
GTTATATACGCCGAGAAACCCTTGGTTCATATTAATTAAAGTTAATCAATCATCCCCCGGGGCCGGTCGGTCGCCGGGATTGTTTTATGCAATATTTCGGCGGGTTATCCCGAATGGACCGCTTGGGCACGCTATTTGCTTTATGTACATCATACTGCGCGTAATCATCAGGGCGAGAGCGAACCTAAGTTGCCGAGTTGTTTGATGTAAGCCAGGTGCCGGCCCCACAGGGCCCCAGGAGGCGCCCGGCCACGGCATCTACCACCACCTACGCCAAAGGGACAGACATTGGCCGTCCGTTGTCAACCAGACCAGCCTGAGATCGCTACGGCCGATTCCCATGGATACACCAGCTTGCCTACTCGCCGCCACAGTTGTCGGCGAGCCACCCCCACCCTTTCCCGCGAGGTTACCTCCTTGCAAAGGCGGGGCGGCCGCCCCACCGGCCGCCCCGCCATTCTCCAGGGCAGGGGGGTGGAACTACTTCCATTGCAGTTAATTACCCCCAGCCGCCCGCCGGTGGCCGCGGCAGGGCCGCGCCATGGCTGCGCTACGGCCGGGGGCCGGTTCCAGGAGAGCCATTGGTTTGCAGACGCATATCCCGCCCCCCAGCCGAGCGCCAGGGGGACTGCCCGAAGGGCGCTTAGCCCCGGGTAGTTTGCCGCAGCTCGGCGCCGCTGACCACCAGCGGCGGGGTGCCCTAAGCCATATGTCATCCATGACATATGGCTTTTTTGCGTCTGCGCCACGGCCGCGGAGCGCGCCGCCGAGGGCGTCCGCGGCTCCAACGATTTAGCCGCCCGCCGGCCGGGGTCGGGGACCCTGGGGTGCCGCCGGCCGGGGCGACAAGGAGTTCAACCAATCGAGGAGGTAACATGGGTGTAACCAGACGCGATTTCCTGAAATGGTCGGGAAGTGCGGGCGTGGTGGGAGCCGCCATGTGCATGGGCATCAGCGTCAGGCCGGTGGAGGCCTACGCCGCAGGGCTCAGCATACTCAAGGCCAAGGTGACCACCACCATCTGCCCCTACTGCGCGGTGGGCTGCGGGCTCATCGTGCAGACCGACAAGAAGACCGGCAAGCTGCTCAACACCGAGGGCGACCCGGACCATCCCATCAACCAAGGCAGCCTCTGCGCCAAGGGGGCCGGCCTCTACCAGATGACGGTCAACCCCGACCGCATGGACAAGGTGCTTTACCGGGCGCCCTTCAGCGACAAGTGGGAGACCAAGAGCTGGGACTGGGCCTTGAGCCGCATCGCCGAGCGGGTAAAGAAGACCCGCGACGCCAGCTTTGTGCACAAGAACACCCAGGGCCAGGTGGTCAACCGCACCACGGCCATAGCCCACGTGGGCTCGGCCGCCCTGGACAACGAGGAATGCTGGGTGTTGCAGGCGATCATGCGCGCCCTGGGACTGGTGTACATCGAACACCAGGCGCGCATATGACACAGCGCCACGGTTGCGGCTCTGGCAGAGTCGTTCGGACGCGGCGCGATGACCAACCATTGGATCGACATCCGCAATTCCGATTGCATCCTGGTGATGGGGTCCAATGCGGCGGAGAACCACCCGGTATCCTTTAAATGGGTAACCAAGGCCATGGAGAAGGGGGCCACCCTCATCAGCGTGGACCCGCGCTTTACGCGCACCTCGTCCAAGGCCGATATCTACGCCCCCCTGCGCTCGGGAACCGACATCGCCTTCCTGGGCGGCATGATGAACTACATCCTGGCTAACAAGAAGTACTTCGAGCCCTACCTGGCCAACTACACCAACGCCAGCTTCATCGTGGGCGACAAGTACAGCTTTAGCGACGGCCTGTTCTCCGGGTTCGACCCCAAGAAGAAGAAGTACGACAAGAGCCAGTGGGCCTTTGCCCGCGACTCCAAGGGTGTGCCCAAGCGCGACCTGAGCCTCAAGCATCCCCGCTGCGTGTTCCAGCTTATGAAGAAGCACTACCAGCGCTACACCCCGGAGAAGGTCTCGGCGGTCACCGGCACCCCGGTGAAGGACCTGCTGCGGGTCTACCAGGCCTACGCCGCCAGCGGGGCGCGGGACAAGACCGGCACCATCATGTACGCCATGGGCTGGACCCAGCACACGGTGGGCGTGCAGACCATCCGCATGATGGCCATGATCCAACTGGCCCTGGGCAACATCGGGCGTCCCGGCGGCGGAGTCAACGCGCTGCGCGGCGAGAGCAACGTGCAGGGCTCCACCGACCACTGCCTGCTGTTCCACATCTGGCCCGGCTATCTCGGCACCCCGCGGGCTTCCCTGGCTAGCCTGGCGGCCTACAACGCCAAGAATACCCCCAAGAGCGCCGACCCCCTGTCGGCCAACTGGTGGCAGAACAAGCCCAAGTACATGGCCAGCTTCCTCAAGGCCATGTTCGGCGACAAGGCCACCAAGGCCAACGACTTCGGCTATGCTTGGATGCCCAAGCTGGACAACGGGGTGGCCTACTCCTGGCTGGACCTCTTTGACCAGATGTACAAGGGGACCATCAAGGGATTCTTCGCCTGGGGCCAGAACCCGGCCTGCTCCGGGGCCAACTCCAACAAGACCCGCCAGGCCATGGCCAAGCTGGATTGGCTGGTCAACGTCAACATCTTTGACAACGAGACCTGCGAGTTCTGGCGGGGCCCGGGCATGGACCCCAAGAAGGTGCCCACCGAGGTCTTCTTCCTGCCTTGCGCCACCAGTATCGAGAAGGAAGGCTCCATCACCAACAGCGGCCGCTGGATGCAGTGGCGCTACCGCGCGGTGCCGCCGCTGAAGGGAGTCAAGCCCGATGGCGATATCATGGTGGAGCTCTTCAACAAGATACGGGCCCTCTACGCCAAGGGCGGCAAGTTCCCCGAGCCCATCCTCAACCTGCGCTGGGACTACGCCGCCGGCGGCAAGTTCGACGCCCACGCGGTGGCCAAGCTGGTCAACGGCTACTTTGAGCGCGACACCACCGTCAAGGGCAAGAAGTTCAAGAAGGGCCAACTGGTGCCGTCTTTCGCCTACCTCAAGGCCGACGGCTCCACCTCCAGCGGCAACTGGCTCTACTGCCAGTCCTACACCGACAGCGGCAACAAGGCCGCCCGCCGCGGGACCAAGGACCCCACCGGCATGGGCCTGTACCCCGAGTGGTCCTGGTGCTGGCCGGTGAACCGTCGCATCCTCTACAACCGCGCCGCGGTGGACCTGCAGGGACAGCCCTGGTCGGCCAACAAGAACATCCTCAAGTGGACCGGCGGCAAGTGGGTGGGCGACGTGCCCGACGGCGGCTGGCCGCCCATGGCGGTGAACCCGGCCAAGACCAAGCGCCCCTTCATCATGAAGCCCGACGGGGTGGGCTCGGTCTTCGGACCCGGCCGGGCCGACGGTCCCCTGCCCGAGCACTACGAGCCCCTGGAAGGCCCGGTGGCCAAAAACCTCTTCTCCGGGCAGCTCTCCAACCCGGTGGCCGCGGTGTACACCACCCCGGCCGACCCGGTCTTCACCTGCAACCAGCGCTTCCCCATCGTGGGAACCACCTACCGGGTCACCGAGCACTGGCAGACCGGTGTCCTGACCCGCTGGCAACCCTGGCTGCTGGAGTGCGAGCCCCAGCAGTTCGTGGAGATGAGCCTGGAGCTGGCCAAGCTCAAGGGCATTAGCAATGGTGACAAGTGCATCGTCTCTTCCGGGCGCGGCCAAGTCGAGGCGGTGGCCATCGTCACCGGTCGCTTCAAGCCGATGAAGGTGCAGGGCGTTACGGTCCACCAGGTGGGGCTGCCCTGGTGTTTCGGTTGGGTCCATCCCGTCGACGGCGGTGACTCGGCCAACCTGCTCACCCCGGCCGCCGGCGACCCCAACACCCGCATACCGGAGACCAAGGCCTTCATGGTCAACGTGGTAAAGAAAGGGGGCGCCTAAGCCATGGCTGGTAAGTTCTTTTTCATCGATACGACCAAGTGCACCGCCTGCCGAGGCTGCCAAGTGGCCTGCCAGGAGTGGAACAAGCTGCCCGCCACCCCCACCAAGCAAAGGGGCACCCACCAAAACCCGCCTACCTGGAACGGCGTGACCTACCGGGTGGTGCGTTTCGCGGAACACCCCTCGCCCATCAACTCCATGGTGTGGTACTTTTTCACCGACGCCTGCCGCCACTGTCTCAACCCCCCCTGCAAGCAGGAGGCCGACGAGATGGTGAAGGGGGCCATCGTGGTGGATAAGAACGGGGCGGTGATCTATACCGAAAAGACCAAGAAACTGGCCAAGGACCTCAAGATGATCCAGGACGCCTGCCCCTGGAGCGTTCCGCAGTTGGACCAGCGCACCGGCCGCCTGGCCAAGTGCCACATGTGCACCGACCGGGTGTCGGCCGGGCTGCTGCCGGCCTGCGTCAAGGCCTGCCCCACCGGGGCCTTGAACTTCGGTGACGAGCCGGCCATCAAGAAGCTGGCCCAGGAGCGCTTGGCCGCGGCCAAGAAGCGCTTCGGCCAGGCCCAGATACTCGACGCCGGCGATGTCCGCGCCCTGTACCTGGTAACCGCCGAGGAGTCCATGTACAGTCAAACGGCCTGATGACCGGCCAGGGGGTCCTCCGGGGCCCCCTGGCCCAAACCCACCCCGGGAGTTGCTAACCATGGCGGCCACGGCCACCCTTGACGAAATAAAGGCCAAGATCGAAACCCTGGCCCAGCGCAACCCGGCCTATGCCGAGCTATGCGGCTTTTACGGCGAACTACTGCTGCAGACCATGCAGGAAGACCCGCAAGACGACGGCGGGAAGCTTAAACTGGACGCCGAGGCGGCGGCCCGGGGTTTGAGCCAAGGCCGGTCCCTGCTGGATTTGTCCCAGGTGGAGCTGGACTGGGACCAGGCCGGCCGCCGCCTGCAGGGCCTGGCCGCCATCGTGGATAAACGCTCCCGGGATGCCGGCGTGGCGGCGGCCCTGCAGACCATCGTGGAGTCTCCCAACGGCGATGCCCGCCGCCTGCTGCGCGCGGTGTTGCGCTCCGACTACGACCTGGTGCAGGAGCAGGGCCGCCGCCTGGGGGTGGACCCCCAGGTCCTGGCCCTGGTGTTGCGCTTGGCCCTGCGGCCGACCCTATTGGCCGCGGCCCGCTGGGCCGCCGAGCAGGTGCCCCTGGGCGACTGGACCTTTGGCCACTGCCCGGTGTGCGGTTCCGCTCCCGGCCTGGCCGAGATATCCGGCGAGGGCGGCGCGCGCACCCTGCACTGCTCGGTGTGCGAGACCGCCTGGCCCTACAACCGCCTTCGCTGTCCCTTTTGCGAAAGCGACGACTTCAAACAACTGACCTACCTCAAGCCCGAGCAGGAGCAGTGGTCCCAGGTGGAGGTCTGCGGCCTCTGCGGCCAGTATCTCAAGACCCTGGACCTGCGGGAGTTGGCCGGTCCCATCATCGTGCCCCTGGACGACGTGGCCACCTGGCACCTGGACATCATCGCCCAAAAGCACCTCTCGGCCTAGGCCGGCGGCCGCGGCCGGGCCTGGGACCCGCGGCCCAGGCACCCCGGTGCGGGCGGCTTTAGTAGCCGATGTCGCGCAGTTGCTTGGGGGTCACCCAGTGGTAGAGCCGGCCGTTGAAGTAGTAGGCCCCGTACTTCTGGGGACGCGAGGGCTTGACGCGGTAGGCGATTTCCATCGACGACCCGTCGGCCCGCCGGACCAGTATCACCCCCTGCTCCTTGGTGCCGCGCACCGTCCAGCGGCCGCGACCCTTGCCCTGGGATTGGCCCAGGTACTGCGAGGTGACGTTGCCGGCGCGGTCGCGGTTGGCCAGGTTGGCCGCGTCTTCGTGCCGGTCGCGAAAGGTGCCGTCCGGGCCCAGGTAGATGAGCGTCTCGTGGCTCAGGGCGGAGGTGCCGCTGTAGCGCCACCAGTAGCCGGCGAAGTGCTTCACCAGGTCGGCCACGTCGACCTTGAAATAGCGCAGGCCCCGGGCGATGGCCCGGGCCGCGTCACTTAACCGGCGGCCGAACTTCTCTGGCGTGGTGACCGCGACGATCATGGCCCCGCCGGAGTAAGGCGAAAAGGTGCCTATGCCCCGTCCCCGGGCCGGCTGGCCCTCCCAAAACCCCTGGTAGTCGCCCTCCAGGGCGTTGCTCCCCAGGCGGCGCAGGGGACCCACCAGGCTCATCCTGGTGTTGCCTTGGTTGATGCCCTTTAGCATCTCGGCCTGGACCTCCTGCAGGCTGGCGGCGGTGTGGGGCAACACGATGATGGCCCCGGCGATGCTGCCGTGGCCCAGCAAGACGCCGCGGGGCAGCATGCGGTGTTGCCACCGGCCCGGCGGCCGGAAGGCGAACCCCCACTGGGGGTGGCCCAGCTCGCCGGTGGCCGGGGCGGGCCGGCCGGCGGCCGGCGGCTGCCCGGTGGGCTTATCCGGCAGGCCGGTGAAAGGCCGGGCGGTCGGGGCGGGGGCGGCGGCCGGGGGCGCCGGCGCATTCTGCCGGGTGAGCACCAGGTGGCGGGCCCGCCGGGGATCGGGCTTGCCCTGGGCGTCGGGCTCCATGAGGCTGAGGCGCAACAGCTCGCCGCGGCGCTGGGCCCGGAAGAAGGATCCGCCGCCCTGGCCGGTGAACCGGCCGGTGCCCACCCCCTGTTGCACCACGCCGCTTAAGGTAAAGCGCGCCCCGGTGGTACTGGATAGGCTGCCGCTGAGCCGGCCCTGGGCGTCGGTTTTGATCACCAAGGTCAGCACGGTCCCCGGCCGGCTTAGGCGGTACACCCCGGCCAGGTCCTGGCCCTGGGCCAGGGCCGCGCCGGATAAGGTTATGAGCAACGCCGTTAATATCGCCCAGGCTCTTTGCATGATTTCCCCACCATTGAGTTAGGATCGGCTCCAACTATCGCGCCCCCGGTGGCCGGCGGCGGATTCGCTTCCCGCTGGACTGCATGACGCGGGCTATGCCAACATATTACCATTGTTCAGAAGACCGCCGGGGGTTGCGGCCGCTGGCGCGGCCGGGCGACTCCGGGCGGGGTACGAGGCTCAAGACGGAGTGACGCGATGACCAGGTATAAAGGGATCGGGCGCAAGATCGCCGTGACGGCGCTTATGCTGGGGTTGGGGCTCATGGTTTTGGCGGCGGCCACGCCGGCGGTCGCCGGCGGGTCCACTATATTGGTTTCCATCCACGACCCGGGCGCCCGCGGCGACACCCTCTACGCCATGGACCCGACCAGCGGCCAGGCGCGGGCCCTGTTCAACTTCGCCAACCACCCCCGCCACCACGCCGGGCTCATCCTGGACCCCCGGGTGGGCCCCGGCGGCCGCTACATCTATTTCAGCTCCGATAACGCCAATTTCTACACCCCCTTTTACTACAACCTGTTTCGCATCACCTCCGACGGTCGCTCCTGGCAGCAGCTCACCCCGGGGGTGAACTCCGGGCGCTGGGACCAGCGGTGTCCCTGCTCGGTGGTGCGGGGGCGGGTGCGGCGGCGTAGCGGCCGGCCCTACTCGGCCGCCCCGGTTTTCCTGGAAGGGGTGGGCATGGTCTACAGCCAGCCCGACGGCAGCTTCGAGTTCAAAAAGGTGCCCATGGGCATGCGCTGGCTCATGGCCTACCGCCCCGGCAACGCCCGGGCCTACGACTCCCAGTTGATCACGGTGGCCCCCGGCGCGCCGATGACGGTTGACCTTATCCCCAACTCCACCCACCGCGCCAGCCTGCGCTACCCGGTGCCGGCCGGCGACAACCTGGTCTTCCAGGCCGGGCTGCTCACCCTGGTGCGGCTCAACCTGGCCCGGCGCACCACCGCCAACATCTACCAGGTGGGGGGGACCTGCAGCCTCAAGCAGATCAGCGGCTTTGACCTGGACCGGCGCAGCGGCCGGCTGGCCATCTTGGACTACGCCACCGGATGCCCCACCAACCGGGGGCTCTACGTGACCCAGGGCAACGCCCTGCGACTGCTGCTGGACACCAAGACCGATCAGCGCTGGTGCGGGGTGGGGCAGGTCTTCTGGTCGCCGGACGGGACCAGGCTGGCCCTGAGCGTCTGCCTGGCCTACGGCAACGCCCTGAACCAGATTCCCAGCCTGCTGGTCCTGGATGCGGCCAGCGGAAGGGTGCTGGGCAACTGGGGCATCAACATGCCGTCGTTGAACCTGGGCAAGATGCGGCTGCACGGCTGGAGCCCCGACGGCCGGCACCTGCTCTTTTCCTGGTACACCAGCCGGCCGTCGGCCGGTAACCTCTCGATCATCGGGGTGGGCCCCGGCGGGACCATCGACCCGCGCACCGGCCGCCACCTTATCCGCGGCCGCCGCATCAACGGCGCCACCTGGGCGGTGCTCAAACCACCGGCCCGTTAGGGACGGCGGCCGCCCGGACCTAGGCGTCTTCCCGGCCCTGGAACGCGAACCACACCGTACCGATGATCCCAAAGCCAAAGGCGGCCAGGAAATTGGCCGCCGGGGCGATCATCCACAGGAAGGCCCCGCCAAAGGCGGCCACCGAAACCACGATGTCCCGGACCAGGTAGTACAGGCCAAAGGTGGCCGCCTTGCGCCCCTCGGGGGCCAGGTCCATGATCAAGGCCTTGCGGGTGGGCTCGCCGAACTCCTTGAGACCGCGCAGCACGAACGCCCCCACCAGGGGCCAGAAGGACTGGCAGAACCACAGCACCAGGGGAAAGAGGGTGAAGAAAACAAAGGTGGTAACCACGAAGGGTTTCTTGCGGCCGCGGTCGGCGAAGTGGGCCACCGGGATGTAGATCAAGATGGCGGTGGCCATCTCCACCGCGGTGAGCAGGCCGAACTGCACCGCGCTCACCGGCGAGGCGATGACCTTGAGGCACCAGATCACCACAAAGGCGTAGGGTATCTGCTCGGCGAAGCGGATGAGGATGTCGGCGATTAGCAGGTTGCGCAGCCGGGGGTTGAGCAGGTGCAGGGCCTTGAAGGGATTCAGCACCTGGTCGCCCTTGTCCGCCGATGGGGAACCCGACGGCTGGTCTTCGATGAGCCGCTGCTGGATGACCGCGGCCAGCACCGCCAGGGCCAGGGCCACCGCAAAGGCCATGCGTATGCCGGTGGCCGTGCCCCAGGTGCTGATGAACAGCCCGCCCAGCACCGGTCCCAGGGCCATGGGCAGACGGCGCACCAAGGAATGCAGCGAGACCCCCATGGTCCGTTTGTTGGTGGGCAAAACCCGCGACACCAGGCTCATGGTGGCCGGCAGGCTGATGGCGGTCCAGGACAGGAACAGGGCCGCCCCGGCGATCACCGCCGGCCAGGCCGGGATGAGGATAACCACCAGGAAGCCGGCCATGGCCACCAGGTTGAAGACCAGCAGGGCCTTCTTGAACCCCAGGCGGTCCGAGAGATAGCCTCCGGGGTAGGAGTACAGGGCCGAAAGCAAGTTGTCCATGCCGTTGAGCAGGCCGATGGAGATGGCCCCCCCGCCCAGGGCCATGAGGTACAGGGGTAAAAAGCGCTCGGCCATCTTTTCGCCGAGACCCACCAACACCACCATCACCAGCATGCCGATCATGCTGCGGTTGAGCCCCAGGTAACGGGCCGCCTTGGATTTGGGGATATCTGCCATGACTTATATGCCTCGCCAGGTCTGAGAGAATTCGAATGGTAATAGACAGGCCCGTGGTTAGCTTGCCCTGAGCATGGCGCCTGGAGCGCGGTGGTCGTGGTTTTGATGCGCCGGCTGGCTTAGGGCAGGTCGGTGATGTAGGCCAACTCCACTTGGTCGTTGCCTTGCAGGGACCGGTAGCGCTCGCGAGCCGCTGGCAGCTCCGGTCCTCCATCAGCCGGTACAAAGTCGATTATAAGACGGTAGTCGGCCAGTTGGGCCGGCTCCCGGGGATAGGCCATGATTAACACGTCGGCCTGGTTGGGGTTGCCCCCGCCGGTGGTTATCAGCACCGGCTCGGCCTCCGAGTCCGGGACGCCGTGCAGCCCGTGGGGTACAAAGGAGGTGTGGTCAAAGGTCCACAGGGCCTCGTCGAGACGAGCGGCCTGGGCGGCGTCGGCCGCCTGGATAAGCACCCGGGCGCCGGCGCCGAAGTGATAGGCGGCCAAACGGGCCACCGCCGTCTCCAGCGGTGCGCCGGCGCGTTCCAGGTTGATGAACTCCGCTCGCGTTTTTGCCACGGTCGTCTCCGGGCCGCATAATATAGCACAACCACCGCCGGCCCGCCAGCGCCTTGTTCGGGTCTTGGCGCTCTGCTATGGTAACTATTAAGGGAGGCCGGCGTGTTCAAGCTCACCATCGATAAGCTGCAAGAGGGCATGGTCCTGGCCCAGGACGTCACCCGCGGCGACGGGGTGGTGCTCATCAGCGCCGGGAGGCAGGTGACCGGCGAGGTGATCAGCCTGCTGCACCGCCTGGAGGTGGAGACGGTGGTCCTGGAGGGCGACCTCTTCGCCTCCGAGGAAGAACGCGTCGAACACCTGCGCCGCCAGGAGCAGGCCCTGGACCATCGCTTCAGCCGGGTGACCGACGACCCGGTGTTGATGGGCATCCGCGAGCTGCTGCGCCACCACCTGCGCGAGGGGCGCGCGGCCATGCCGGCGGCCGAGGACCCGGCCGGGGCCGGAGAACAAGCCGGAGGCGAGAGTTGCTAGGCGACCGGGCCGCGGCGAAAAAGCGGGTGCAGCTTATCAAGAACCTGCCCACCCTGCCGGGGATGATCGAACAGATATCCAAGGCGGTGGAGTCCCAGCGCTTCAGCGTCGACGACATCGGCAAGCTCATCAGCCGGGACCAGGTGCTCAGCGCCAAGGTCCTCAAGCTGGCCAACAGCGCCTTCTTCGGCTTCTCCCGCAAGGTCGGCTCCCTCACCCAGGCCCTGGTCCTGCTGGGCTTCGACGTGGTCAAGGGGCTCATCCTCACCTCCAGCGTGTTCGACCTGATGAAGGCCAAGGCCGAGGGCCTCTGGCTGCACTCCATGGGGGTGGCCACCGCCAGCTCGATCATCGCCGCCCACCTGGAGATGGAAGACGCCGAGGAGATCAGCCTGGCCGGGTTGCTGCACGACCTGGGCAAGGTGGTGCTGCGGGCCCACATGACCGAGGACATGGAGGCCATCGGCGCCCTGGTGGAAGACCAAGGGCTCAGCACCCGAGAGGCCGAGCAGGCGGTGCTGGGCTTCACCCACGCCGAGGTGGGGCGCTGGCTGGCCGAGTCCTGGAAGCTGCCGGAGCAGTTGGCCGAGCCGATCCAATACCACCACGACCCCGGCCGGGCCAAGGACGCCCCCCTGGTCACCGCGGTGGTGCACTTCGCCGATATCATGGTGCGCGGCTATGGCTACGGCGACGGCGGCGATCCCTGGGTGCCGCCCCTGGACCGGGCCGCCTTGGCCCGGATGAGCCTGGGGCCGGAGCTGCTCAAAGAGATCATCGCCGAGGTATGCGACAAGCTGGTGCCGGAGGTGGCGCTGCCTGATGACGATTGATGCGTATCCAAGCATCTGACAACACACCCAAAATCCCGGGGACGCGTTGACAGGCCAGGAGGCGGGACTTATATTTGGGTTTGTTGATCGATAACCATGACATTTAACCGGACCGCACCGGACGCGGTCAGTATGTGACGATAAATATGGCGAGTGACTACTATAAAATCCTGGGTGTGGACAAAAAGGCCAGCGCCGACGAGATAAAGAAGGCCTACCGCAAGCTGGCTATGAAATACCACCCGGACCGCAACAAGGACAACCCTGAGGCCGAGACCAAGTTCAAGGAGGTGGGCGAGGCCTACGCCGTGCTGAGCGACCCGGAGAAGCGCAGCCAGTATGACAACTTCGGCAGCGCCGGCTTCCGGCAGCGCTTCAGCCAGGAAGATATCTACCGCGGCAGCGATATCAGCGACATCCTCAAGGAGATGGGACTTGGCGGCGATTTCTTCAGCCGCATCTTCGGCGGGCGCGGCGGCGGCTTTCGTACCTACAGCGCCGGCGGCCGTCCCGCCGGCGATCCGGGCATGGGCGGCTTCGACTTCGGCGGGCCCTACGGCGGGCCCCAGCCCGGTCCCGCCCGGGGTAACGACCTCATATACGAGCTGCCGCTCACCCTGCAAGAGGCCTTTGAGGGCGGCGACAAGATGGTCACCTACCGCCGGGGCGGCCAGACCGCCAAGGTGAGCGTCAAGATACCGCCGGGCATCACCACCGGCAAGAAGCTGCGCCTGGCCGGCAAGGGCGACCCCGGACCGCCGGGGGGCGCTGGCGACGGCGACCTCTATATCCGGGTGCGGGTGATGGACCACCCCAAGTTCAAGCGCGACGGCGACGACCTGGAAACCGAGTTGGAAATTCCCTACACCCTGGCGGTGCTCGGCGGCCAGGCCGAGGTGAAGACCATTGACAACAAGACCCTCTCGGTGAAGATTCCCAAGGGCGCTCAGAACGGGACCAAGTTGCGCCTTAAGGGACAAGGTATGCCCCGTTTCCAGGCCAGCGGGCGCGGTGACCTGTACGTAAAGCTCAAAGTGGCGGTGCCCAAGAAGGTCACCAAGCGCCAAAAAGAACTGCTGGAGCAACTAGCCGCCGAGGGGCTATAACCCCCGGCCGGCGGTACCAGGCGACCGATAACCAGGCGCCGCGGCCATGCGCGGGGCGCTCGGCTACCGGTGAAATCATATGCTATGCTGGAGGCGGCTTCCCACCCGGGAGCCGCCGTTCTACTTGGCCGAGGGGGTGCCCATGAATGTCGACGTAACCGTCATGACCCTGCGTATCGTGGTGGCCGCCGTCTTGGGGATGCTGGTGGGGCTGGAGCGCGAACGCCACGGCCGGGCGGCCGGCCTGCGCACCTGCATGCTGGTGGCCATGGCCGGCGCCTTGCTCATGAGCCTCTCGCTGCACCTGGCCCAACTCTTTGCCGGGCCGGCGGCCGCTAACGTGGTGCGCCTGGACCCCGGACGCCTGCCCTCTTACGCCATCGCCGGCATGGGCTTCCTGGGAGCCGGGGCCATCATCCAGGGCCATCGCTCGGCCCGCGGGGTGACCACCGGGGCGGCCATGTGGCTCTGCACCGGGGTGGGACTGGCGGTGGGCGCGGGTCTCTACGTGCCGGCCCTGGCCGCGGTGGCGCTGACCATCGTCACCCTGTGGTTTTTACGCGTGCCGGCCCGCACCCTGCGATCCTACCAGTTCGTGAGCCTCAGGGTGGAGGCCTTGTCCCTCAGCGTGTACCAGCCGGTGCGCGACTTGCTGGATAGCTACCGCGCCGCGGTCAACTTCGTGGGGCGTGAACGCTGCCTGGAGACCGACGAGATCGTCTTTTCCTTCTCCCTGGTTATCCGCAGCGGCCAGCAGTGGAAAGACTTCCTGGGCCAACTGGACCAGGTCCCGGGAGTGAAATGCTACTCCTGGCAAGAAGGCGAAGTACCCTAAGCAGCCGAGTGCCTCGGCACCCATATGGACCGGGGCGTTGGGAGCAAGGGCCGCCGTTATCATTCAATTACCACCGGCCAAGCAAAAACGACACGGCGCTAAAGTCGGCCCCGAGCGAAGCAGGGTGGGGGACGAGCCAGCAACCGTTGGGACTTGGACCCACTACGGGAGCCCAGGCACTGGGCCGACCTAAAAGAACGTGCGAGCGCAGCAGGTGGGTGGACGATCCTTTAACGTATCGCCACCGGACCCACTACGCCAGCCGCGGCTCGCGGCGCGGTGCGGGG
>Ga0256835_1001560_pt1 | contig 13654 bp, 12 predicted proteins | sample PIR30metaG_FD_185972 | JGI IMG/M metagenome (GOLD analysis project Ga0256835, IMG submission 185972) | Hydrothermal vent microbial communities from East Pacific Rise, Pacific Ocean - PIR-30 | ecosystem: Environmental > Aquatic > Marine > Hydrothermal vents | place: Pacific Ocean: East Pacific...
TGCTGAAAGCTGCACGGTTTTAAGAAAGCTTCGATGCTTTGAGGCTTTTGGCTTCGAGGCTTTGAATAATTCATAATTAATTTTCCTCCCTTTTCGGACAATATTTTAATATATGAAATTTAACCATTTTCGTCAAATTATTTTGTTTTTTCATACTCTCGCTCCTCAACTCTTTGCTCCTTATAAAAAGCAAAGGATTGAAAAGCTTCACACGGCACGGTTTTGAAAATTCATAATTCATAATTCAGCATTCATAATTATTACCGGCTCCGAGGCTTTTGGCTTTGGGCTTCGAGGCTTTGAATAATTCATAATTACTACCTCTTCGAGGCTTTTTTTAATTGAATTGTTTTAATTCATAAAAAGTAATAAAATAAATTTATGAAGATAACCATAGTTTTTAATAATGAATCAATTAAAGGATTTAAAAAAGGTTGGGGATTATCCATTCTTCTGCAATATGATAATAAAAACATACTTTTTGATACCGGTTGTTCGGGGGAGGATCTTTTATTCAACTTAAATAAACTGAATATTGATATTGATTCGATAGATCCCATTATCATCTCCCATTCACATTGGGATCACACGGGGGGATTGTTTAGCCTGTTATCAAATAATAGTAATAAGAATATTTTTGTTGGAGAAAGTTTCAGTAATAAATTCGGAGAGGAATTGAAAAACAGAGGGGCTAATCTCATAAGAAATAATGATTGGTCGGAAATCAGCGAAAATCTGTTTTTAACCCCCGAATTAAAAACAAACTTTCCCGAGCAAGCTCTGATTTATAATGATCATAAACAATCCATAATTTTTGCGGGTTGTTCACACCCTTTGGTAGAAGATTTTTCCGAGATAGTTTACAAGAGATTCTCAAATCCCATTGTTTTGATAGGCGGATTTCATATGTTTAATAATAATGAAAAAAAGATATCGGAAAGAATTGAAAAATTAAAAAAATTTAATATTAAAGAGATATATCCTCTGCATTGCACGGGAGAGAAGGCTACCTACCGTTTTACCGAACATTTTCGAACAACCGTTATACGAGGGGGAGAATCATTTGATATTATCTGATATATTACAATAACTCGATACGATACAATATATAATCTATTATTTTCTCGGTTACAATCTCCCCTTTTTTAATAATCTCTTCGGCTCTGTCAAAATCAAAAGTTTTAAATTCCTGAATATCGGGAGAAATCAGAATATCGGGAGGATAAACCCTGAGATTTTTTTTTACAATCTGCTCTTCCATAATATCGATTGAATTCAGAAATACCTTAATTATATTAGGCTCATCATCCTTTTCTTTTTCAAACATATTTAAGAACATGGTTGTAATTTTATCCATAAACCCTTTATTATCCATATGTTCCTCAACATTCTTTATTTTTACTGAAGATTTAGTTTTAACAGGCTTGCTTACATCAACAGCTATTATAAAATCAGTCCCTTCCTCCATTAATTGCTTAATAGGAACAGGATTCACTAATCCTCCGTCATTAAGATAATGATTTTTATATTTGACAGGAGGAAAAAATACAGGGATGGAAGCACTTGCCATAACAGCTTTAGAAAGCTCCCCTTTTTTAAAAACGACCTCTTCCCCTGTCATTATATCCGTTGCAACGGATATAAAGGGACGGGATAATTCTTCTATTTTTCTTTTATTAAATGCAGATTCAAGAAAATCAATCGCTTTGTTTTGATTAAGTATCCCCTGCATTGATAGTTTTGTCGAAAAAACATCTTTTATGTTTTTTTTGCTTATGGAAAGAGCGAGCTCCTCTATCTCGTTTGCAGTCATTCCAGCCGAATATAGACCTCCTATTACCGCTCCTATACTTGTTCCCGAGATAATATCAATCTTAAGCGAATATTTTTCAAATACCTTTAAAACTCCTATGTGTGCCAAACCCTTGGCACCTCCGCTCCCGAGAGCTATACCTATTTTCATAGTAAACCTTTTTCTATTAATTTTTTAAACATCATCCCCATTCTTTTTGATAAATTCTTCAAGCTTTTTAACATCCTCTTCACTACCTATGAAAAGGGGAACTCTTTGGTGAATCTTATCGGGAACTATATCAAGAATGTCTTTTTTACCGTCGCTTGCATATCCTCCGGCTTGTTTTACTATGTATGCAAGGGGACCGGCTTCATAAAGAAGTCTCAGTTTTCCGTTTTTTGATTTTTTATCTCTCGGATACATAAAAATTCCGCCGTATAATAGATTTCTGTGAAAATCCGCAACAAGAGAGCCTATATATCTTGCTTTATAAGGTCTGTCCGTCTCTTTATCTTCGGCTTTAAGATAATCAATATATCTCTTAACTCCATCCGACCATTTATTATAATTTCCTTCATTAACGGAATATATCTTACTTTTTTTAGGAATTTTAATATCTTCATGTGAAAGCAAGAATTCCCCCACACTCGGATCAAGAGTAAAACCGTGAACCCCTTGTCCCGTTGAATATACAAACATAGTTGATGAACCGTAAATCACATATCCGGCGGCAACAAGATCTCTTGCAGGTTGAAGAACATCAGCATAACCGCATTTTTCATCTTTGTTTTCATCTGTTACCCTCTTATAAATACCGAATATAGTTCCTATACTAACATTAGCATCAATATTGGAAGAACCATCCAAAGGGTCAAATACCAGAACATATTTTCCTTTGGGATATTTATCGGGAATCGTTATTATATCATCAGTTTCTTCGGAAGCCATAACGCATAAACTCCCCCCTCTTCTCATAACTTTAACAAATGTTTCAAGAGAAAATTCATCAAGTTTTTGAACCTCCTCCCCCTGAACATTAACTTTTCCCGTTAACCCGAGAATTTCAACAAGCCCCGCTTTATTTACCTCTCTTGATATTATTTTTGAAGCAAGAAGGATATCCTGAAAAAGGGAGGTAAATTCTCCGGTTGCTTCAGGATAATCTTTTTGCCTATTGAGCAAAAAATGTTGAAGATTAGTTGTCTCTTTATCCATTTTTCTTTCTCTCCTTTCTTAATAAATTTATTAATTTATAAATTTATCATTAATTTCACACTTTATCAACCTTTATTTAACTTGTTATAAGTTTTTTAATATATTATAATTATACAATTATATATTTAATATTTAGGAGGTATTTTATGCATATTAAAGAATTAAGAGAGGATATTCTCGGTGTTCACGAAAAAGTGGAGACTTTAAATGGTGTCAAAGATTATATATTTTTTGATAATGCGGCATCAGCTCCCGCTTTAAAAAGTGTTTACGAGAAAATGGAGGATGTTTCAAAATATTATTCCAATGTTCATAGAGGTGCCGGATATAAAGCATATTTTTCAACCGAAGCATTCGATGAAGCGAGAGAAATAGTATCTGAATTTGTAGGTGCCGGCGATGGTGATACTGTTATTTTCGTAAAAAACGCAACCGAAGCTTTGAATAAATTAGCAAGAATATTAAGTGATAGGTTTAACGGGGGAAAAGTTATTGTATCGGAGATGGAACATCATTCGAATATTCTACCGTGGAAAAAACATTTTGATGTTGTTTGGTGGCCTGTAAATGATGAAGGAAAACTTGAGTTAACCACATTAGAAAACATTCTCAAAGAGGAAAAAGATAATATTAAAGTTGTAAGTGTTACCGGAGCATCAAATGTAACGGGTTTTGTAAATCCTATTCATGAAATAGCGAAAATAGCACATAAATATAATGCTTTAATATCCATTGACGGAGCACAGTTTGTTCCTCATGCAAAAATGATAATGGATAACGGAAATAAAGATGAAAAAATAGATTTTCTCAGTTTTTCAGCTCATAAAATCTATTCCCCGTTTGGCTCGGGGGCCCTTATAGGTGATAAAAATCTTCTTGATGTTAACGAGCCTGAATGTGTAGGCGGTGGAACCATCCTTTTCGTATCAAAAGAGGAAACTTTGTGGGCTGATTTTCCCGAAAGAGAGGAAGCTGGAACACCTAATATTCCTGGTGCTATCAATCTTGCTCTGACTCTTAAAAGATTAAATTATTTCGGAATGGAAAATTTGGAAAAAAGAGAACATGAACTTTCAAAATATTTTCTTGATAAATTTAACAAATTAAATGATTTTAAACTTCTCGGTAAAAACAGAGAGGAACATTATTTCAGTGTGTTTTCTTTTACGCATAAAAGTCTTTCCCCGTTTCTTTTAGCTTCAATTTTATCGGTGGAAGAGGGAATCGGTGTCAGAGCCGGATGTTTTTGCGCACACCCGTATCTTACGACAATAATGAATTTTTCAAAAGAAAAAGTCGAGGAAATAAAAAAAGATATGCTTGAAGGAAAAATCGAAAAATTCCCGGGTGCTGTAAGAGCAAGTTTGAGTTTCTATAATACAGAAGAGGAGATTGACAGATTTATAAATATTCTTGAAAAAATCGAAAAAGGTGAAATAGACACTTCAAAATACAGATATTATAAGGAATATGAAGCTTTCTTCCCCGAAAATTTCAAGTTTAAAAAACCTGATATTTTTTAAACAATAATATTATTTCTTATAATTTTTCTCATAGATATAATTTATATTATTAAGAAAAGAATCTATGGAAAAAATTCGCTCTATCTCATCTTCACTTAAATATTTTTTGACTTCATTATCTTTTTGAATAAGCTTTTTAAATTCTTCCCCTGTCTGCCAACTCTTCATCGCATTTCTTTGAACCATTTTATATCCGTCTTCCCTTTTAACCCCTTTTTCCGCAAGAGCAAGAAGGACTTTTTGCGAAAAGATAAGACCTTTTGTTAAATTCAGATTTTTTTCCATGTTTTCAGGATAAACAATGAGATTTTCTATAAGTTTGATCGTCTCTTTCAGCATAAAATCAAGGGTGATAAAAGAATCGGGGATAATTACTCTCTCAACAGAACTATGTGAGATATCCCTTTCATGCCATAGAGCATTATTTTCAAGTGCGGCTATGAGATTTCCTCTTAATAATCTTGCCATCCCGGTTATCCTTTCCGAATTAACAGGGTTTCTTTTATGAGGCATAGCTGACGAACCTTTTTGCCCCTTTGAAAAATATTCCTCAGCCTCTAAAACTTCCGTTCTCTGAAGATGTCTTATCTCAACCGCTATCTTTTCAAGGGTCGAGGCTGTAACCGATAAAGCGAATAATACTTCCGCATGTCTGTCTCTTTGCAAAACCTGAGTTGAAGCCAATGAAGGGGTTAAATTTAGTTCTTTTAATGCTATCTCCTCAACCTTAGGTGTAATATGGGCATAAGTTCCAACTGCCCCCGCTATCCTACCGTAAGAGATTATTTTTTCAGCTTGTTCCAACCTTTTTAAATTCCTTTCCATCTCATTTTTCCATATTAAGAATTTTAATCCGAAGGTTACAGGCTCCGCATGCACACCGTGAGTCCTCCCTATCTGAGGTAAAGATTTATATTTTAAGGATTTTTCTTTTAATGCCTCGATAAGTTTTTCATATTTGGGCTTTATTAATGCTATCGCTTGTTTGATAAGCAGTGAAAGAGCGGTATCAACAACATCGTAAGAGGTCATGCCATAATGGACAAATCTTGAATCCTGCCCCACAAATTCTGAAACTGATGTTAAAAATGCTATAACATCATGTTTTACCTCTTTTTCAATCTCCTCTATTCTATCAACCGAAAAATCAGCTTTATCCCTTATCCTTTCCAATACATCATTGGGAATAACTCCGAGATTATTCCAGGCTTTGCATACCGCAAGTTCCACTTTTAACCATGTTCCGTATTTGTTTTTTTCACTCCATATTTCACCCATCTCTTTTAAAGTATATCTTTTAATCATAATTTGCTCCTCATTTTAATATTTATAAGAATTTATAAACTAAAACCGATTGAAATTTCAAACTTAGAACCTTTTATTTTAGTCATCGGGGTTTCACTCATAAAATCAAAATATGTTTTTGAAAACAGATACCTGTATCTCATCCTTAATATTATATTCCTATATGTTATCAATGCACTTCCGTTTAAAGAATAGATTTTGGGAGCTTCCGAATCCTTATCAAGGATAAAATATTTCCCTTTTTCATAAGATAATTTTATAACTCTGATAAAAGGATTATTTAACAGAACTCTACCCCCTATCTCATACATATTCCATTTACTATTGTTTATCCCTTTGAATTCATAATTTGAATTTTCATCAAACAAATATATCTTTTTTTCGGTAAATTGATAGTTGCCGAATAAAACAAATTTTTTAAAATCAAGTTTCACACCGAACATTATGGGGATTGCATAGTATAAACTATAATCAGTAGTAATAACCTCATTATCTTTATAATAGTAATTTTTAATATAAGATCCTGTTATATTTTTTGGAAAAATTCCTGATAATCTGAGAAACTTAACGGGAATAACCTCAACATACAGATACTTATAAACTCCCGAGATATGTTCATCCGCATATGAAAAAACGGTTTCAGGTGAATCTCCCGTTAATATTTTACTTGTCTCCGAAAATTTATTCTCTCCGAACACTCTTCCATAGCATACACCTGCATTCAAAAATTTCCCGAAACTATAATATATGAATAATCTGTAATATCTTATCCCCTCCCCTACACTGTAGGATCGTTCATTTTTCGAACCATTCATTTGATAAAAAAGTTCCCTGTTATATACAGGATAAAAACTTCCGATAGTTAAATTTAATCCAATCTGTTTATTACCATAGATAAAATTTATCTTTTCGGGAAGATTTCTGTCGGCTTTCCAAGTAATATTCGTATAAGAACCTGAATCTTCAATCTCCTGAGAATAATTTTCAAATACATATTTTATTTCAAAAAATGAATTCATTCCTCCGTCACCACTTAAATAATCTTTGAAATCTTCATAAAATTCAATATTTGATTTAATATCAGTATTATAAAACCTATATAAAAGAATCTCATCATAAGAATAAATTATTGTTGCACTTAAAAACATAAAAAAGATTAAAAGATAAATTATCTTACTAATTTTAGTGTTCTTTTCCATCTTGTTTTAGTAAATATATGAAGCAAAGAGTTAATCATGTTTTTTATCTGATTACCCGCACCTTTTACCAGATATTGCCCTTTTTCAGCTTTATAACTCCAATAAACAATCCATGGTCTCCCTTTTATATAAGATCTTTTTAAAGGACCCCAATATCTGCTGTCATAGGAATTATCACGATTATCACCCATAACAAAAAAATACCCTTTAGGTATATAACTTATTTCATAATTATCCCTTTTTACATAATCCATAATGAAAGTATTATCTTTGGTATAAATATTAGGATCTTTATGATATACATATTTTTCTATTAATGGTTTTTCATTGATAAAAACATGTTTATCCCTGATGGTTAATCTTTCACCCGCTTTTCCGATAACCCTTTTAACAAAATCTTTTCGAGGATCTTCGGGAAATCTGAAAACAACAATATCTTTTCTATCAATATCCTTAACGGGTAAAACCTTCTTTTCCCATGAAAAATAGGTATCAGCATATATGAATTTATTAACAAACAGATGATCTCCGACCAATAAGGTATCTTCCATTGAACTTGTCGGTATTAGAAAAGATTGTGCTATAAATGTTATAACAAAAAAAACATATATAGCTGTTTCAACCAATAATTCAAAATATTCTCTAAAAACAGTTTGTTCTCTTTTCCTCTTTTCTTTCATAAACAATATTAAATTATTTTTTTGTTTAGGTCAAGTTCTGATCTTTCCGCACTAAACCTCAAAAATGAATAAATAATGATTATTCAAATAGAAATAAAAGAGCCGGTAAATGTAACAAAAATTAATATGCAACATAGTAAAAAAACTATCTTTTAATTTATGAAACTCTTTTCCATTCAATGGCTTCTCATCCCTTTTTCATTTGATTTTAAGATTTTTTTCATATTTTCTCTTTACTATATTTTTCTATTGTGCTATATTAAAATTATTTATAAAAACAATAGGAGGAAATATGCGAAAAAGATTTGTATTATTAACATTGGTAATCTTTTTTAGTATCGTAATGCTTACTTATGCCGGTGAAAAACCTCGTATCGGTGTTTTAAGATTTACAAACACTGTGGCAGGTAATAGTTTCTGGGCTTGGAATCCCAAAGTGGCAACCGATTTACAAGATATGCTGATTTCGGAGCTTGCAAGCACCCACGCTTTTCAAGTCCTTGAAAGAAAAGAGATAGGAGCCATTCTAACAGAGCAGGATTTGAGTGCCTCGGGAAAAGTAAGTAAATCAACCCTTGTTAAAATGGGAAAAATCAAAGGAGCACAATATCTTATAGCTGGAACAGTTAGTGCCTTTGAGATGAGTCAGAGCACAGGCGGAAGAATCAGGTTTAAAGGGATAAGCCTCGGAGGTAGAAAAACAAAAGTATATATAGCAATTGATATTAAGGTTATAGATACAGAAACAGGAGAAATTATAGATACCAGAACAATAGAAGCTAAAGCAAAAGGAACGAAAATAGGAGCCGGTCTTTCATTGAGAAATTTTGACATAGGAGGAACTGAAGCTAAAAAGACACCTGTAGGAAAGGCAATAAGAGCCTGTATTATTTATATATCCGAATATCTTAAATGCTCACTTGCAAAAGTTCATTATCCGAGATGTATGAAAAAATGGGATAAAATGGAGAAAAAAAGAAGGGAAAAAACAAAAGGATCAATTGACTTGGATATTTAAGAAATAAAGTTAATGTTTCCTGGCCAAATTTTCGGATCCTATTTATGATTCCGAAAATTTGGCCTTTTTATTTTTTTTCGTATAAATAAAATCTAAAAAACAAAGAATTTTTTTTGTTCTGATATTCTTATCAACTCTTTTGCTAATTTTTCCGTTTCCATATCATACTTTTTAAACGAATAATCATCCAAGTATGTGTTACCTTTATTTATTATTATAAGTTTCGCACCATTATCCAAAGCATATTCGGGAATTCTCGCAACAGGCTGAACGGTTAAAGACGAACCCATTATAATACATAAATCAGATTCAGATGCCGATTTAATTGCTTTATTAACTTTTGTTATATCCGGCTTTTCTCCGAAAAAAATTATATTTGGCTTTAACAGGCCATTACATCTCTTACAATAAGGAACTTCCCCTTTAACTATTTTGTCAAAAACTTTATTAATCTCCGTTTTATAATCACATTTCACACACTTAAACTCAGTAAAACTACCATGAATCTCCATTAGTTTTTTTGAACCCGCTTTTTTATGTAAATTATCAATATTCTGAGTGATTATCATATCGATTTTACCCGTTTTTTCCAATTTAACCAATAAATAATGGGAAGAATTTGGCTCTGCAGAATATAAAATAGGGAAAAAGTTTTTACCGAATGAATAAAATTTCTCGGGATTCTCAATAAATTTTTCCAAATCAAAAACATTATCTCTTTTTTCCTTGTATATACCGTTTTCACCTCTAAAATCGGGAATACCGGATGCCGTGCTTATCCCCGCACCTGTTATAATGCATATTTTTTTTGATTGATTAATTATATCAAGAATCTCTTTCGCTTGTTCTTTATATTTTGATTCCATGTTCTTTAATTAGTTTTTGAATATCACCGACAAGGTATAAAGAGCCGGTAACCAATATTTTATTATTTCCCGATATTTTTATTATTCGTTCAATAGCCTTTAAAAGTTCAAATTCAATCTCAACTTTATTTTTGAACTTTTTCAGCTCTTTTTTGATAAGTTCGGGTTCTTCCGCTCTATGAATATCAGCTTTAGTTATAATTATCTTTTTACATAATGGAAATAATAGTTCCCCCATATCTTTTATCTTTTTCCCCTTTGATGCACCGAAAATACAGTATAAATCCCTATACCCTTTTTTAACAAGAAATTGGGCAACTCTTTTAATACCGTCAATATTATGAGCTCCGTCAAATATAACTCTATCATTTAGAATTTCTAGCCTCCCCTCTATAAAGGCGGTCTCTACACCTTTTATAACATCCTCTTTTTTAAATGATATATTAAGAGCTTCAAAACTTTTTATTGCCACAGCTGCGTTTTCCCCTTGATGTTTACCATTTAGTTTAGGTTTAAAACGATATCCCATTTTTGTGGTTTTATAATAATATTCCCCTTGTTTTGTCACACTTAATTTATTATTCCTATCAAACGCTTTTATTAATTCAGCCCCTCTTTTTTTAGCAATATCTCTAATCACATTAATAACATGGTATGGTATTCTTCCGACTATTATAGGTTTTTGAGATTTAATTATCCCCGCTTTCTCCCTTGCTATTTTTGTGAGAGTATTCCCGAGAATCCTTGTATGATCATAACTAATAGTGGTTATTACACTTAATTCCGGATTAACCACATTAGTGGCATCCAGCCTTCCGCCAAGACCTATTTCAAACACACTCCATTCCACATTTTTTTCTGAAAAATACATAAATGAGGCTATAGTCATAGTTTCAAAAAAGGTTAAAGGATTAGGTAAATTTCCCTTTTTTAACTCTTTCTCAACCGTGTGTTTTATGTGAAAGACTATTTTTTCCAATTCTTGATTCTCTATTTTCCTATTATTTACCCTTATTCTCTCATTAACACTAATAAGATGAGGTGATGTATATAATCCTGTTTTATACCCCGACTCCAAAAGAATATTACTTAAGAAAGTTGATACGGACCCTTTTCCGTTTGTTCCTGTAATAAGAATTGATTTAAAATTATTCTGAGGGTTTCCTAATACTTTTAATATTGACTCTATTCTTGTTAATTCAAGTTTTAAACCAGCTCTTTGTATTGTTTGTAAATATTCGTTTAATCTATCCAATAATTTTTATGCTATTAAATCTCTTCCGCATCCTCCTCATCTTCAGCAAATTCATCAGGAACACCAAGAAGTGTAGCGGCTCCATCATAAATCTGTTTAATAACTTTTCTTTTGTTTTTTAATTCAGCCATTTTGTTTTTAAAATTTTCGATCTCTTCCTCAATTTGAGCATCAATAGACTTTATCTGCTCTCTAGTTTGATTTAGCGTGTTGTTGTAAAATTCTTTTTGTTCATCATTTAATGCTGGCATTTTTTTACTCTCCTTTATTTTTTTATTAATAGACTAACAGTTTTCCATGATTTTACTTTTATTCCATTCTTTTTCGGAATAGAGAACCGCCAATCTTTTATAACTTTTTTCATCTTTGAATCAAGTCCCGCTATTTTAGGAATAATTCTAATTATTCTAAATGTTTCGGCTTTTCCATTTGTATTAACAAGAACCTGCATGATAACTCTTATAGCTCCGAGTCTTGTTTCCCCGTAGGTTAAAGACGGACTAACTTGTTTTAAAACCTTAATAGGGCTATCAAGTTGGGGATACGCCACTACATCACCCTCTTTAATTATAGGTTGTTTTTGAATAATCTTTTTTGGTTTTGGTTTGGGTTCCGGTTTTTGAACAGTGGGTTTATTGTTTTGAATATTTTGTATCACATTGGTGTTATTCTTATTATTATCATTCGCAGATTGGGAATCTTGACCTTGAATCACTTTTTTATTTTGCTTTGAATCGGTTAATTTTGTATTTTGGGAATCATTATTCTGAGTGATAATATTATTGTTTTGAGCAATAACATTATTATTTTGTGTTTTGTTTATTTTAGGCTTTGATTGCTGTTGTTTTGTGTTTCGTATGGGTTCTTTATTTTTATTGCTCGGACTAATCGTAGCAATAGTTTTTTTATTTATTTTATTAATATTATCATAATTATTTTGTTGTATTGAATTTATTGTATTGTTAATTTGAGTTTTATTTTTTTTGTTATTGACCGAAGTATTTTGTCCCTGTTGATTTTGACTTTGAGTATTTACATCTTTTTCGCTTATGGTATTATTATCAATAGTTTGATCTTGTGTTATTGTTTGCTCTTGTTGATCAGTGCTCGAACTATTATCCTGATTATCAGTTTGCCGAGACATCTCCTCCGGTTTGGGTGGAATTACAATGTTATTATGATTCTTATTAGGAAGAACTGTAGAAAAAAACTTTTGATAAGCAAAATACCCACCAGCTCCGAGTATTGCAAGCATTAAAAATACAATTAGAAACCTTGAAAAATGACTTTTCTCTTTCTTTATCGTTATGGCGATTTCTTTTTCCAACATCATTTTCTCTTTTTCTTTCTTTTGTTCCTCTATTATATCTTCATAAGTTTTTGTGTTACGGATTTTTCTTTCATTTTGTCCTTCTTTTTCTTTTTGCTTGCCGGCATCAATCTTTTTGTTTTCGATTTTTTCCTCTTTCTTATAATCTTTCTCTTTTTTCACATTTTTTTCCGAAAGACTTTTTTTATTTGATTCAATTTCATCCTCTTCGGTTAATTCTATAACAATCTCATCACCTTCAACCTTCGCTTCACTAACTCTTTTCTCTTTCTTTGTTTTTTCAGATATGATTTTATCTATCTCATCTTTTCTTTTTACTAATTCAATGGTATCGTCAATGGTAAAACCAGCTTTTCTTGTTTCATCCGGAAAATTCTTTGCTACGAACTTGGAAAGTAAATCTTTTAATATGGCAATATTGGTTACCTCTTTAATCAATACTTTTTCAATATCATTTCTTAATTCTTTCGCATTCTGATATCGTTTATCGGGATTTTTTTGCATACATTTATCGATAATTTTAACTATTTCTTCTGATATGGAATGATTTAATTTTCTCGGATCTTCATATTCAACTTTTTTTACTTTCTCTAATATTGCAGGTTCCGAAAAAGAGATAAAAGGGTTTTTCAGTGTTAAAGTTTCATATAAAAGGATGCCGAGGGCAAATATATCCGTTCTTAAATCAACCTCTTTTCCGCTTGCTTGCTCGGGAGACATATAGATATATTTACCTTTTAATCCTCCGGCTATTGTGTGATGTAGTTTCACTCTTGCTTTGGATATACCAAAATCAACAAGTTTAACTTCCCCTTCAAATGATACAAGAATATTATTAGGATTAACATCACGATGAACAATCCCCATTGGTTGTCCATAATGATTTTTCTTTTTATGCGCATAATCAAGAGCTTCACTAACTTTTAGCGTTATATATAATGGTATTTCCACGGGGAAATGTCTTTTGCTTTTTCTCAGTTTTTTATTAATCGTCCCCAAATCTATCCCTGCAATATATTCCATAGCTATTATAAATTCATTATCCATCTTCCCCAAATCAAATATCTGAACAATATTCGGATGTGATAAAGAAGCTGCGATTTTTGCCTCATCAATAAACATCTCTATAAATTCTTCATCATCAGCAAGATGTGGCAATATCTTTTTAATAGTAACTATTTTTTCAAAACCAACGGCTCCCCTTTGCTTTGCTTTGTATATTTCAGCCATGCCACCGGTAGCAATTTTCTCAATAAGCTGATATTTACCTTCAGCTTTTACCTCCGGTTTCACCGCTTTAGACTTTTCTTTGGTATCTTGTTTATCCTTATTAGATTTTTTTTGTTCCGCCTCTATACTTTTTTGTTTTTCCTCGATTTTTTTCTCAATCTCTTCTAACTGTTTTCTCTTTTGTTCGGGAGATAAATCTTCAATTTCATTTATTTTTTTTTTTCTTTTTTTTTAAATC
>Ga0256835_1001561_pt1 | contig 13636 bp, 9 predicted proteins | sample PIR30metaG_FD_185972 | JGI IMG/M metagenome (GOLD analysis project Ga0256835, IMG submission 185972) | Hydrothermal vent microbial communities from East Pacific Rise, Pacific Ocean - PIR-30 | ecosystem: Environmental > Aquatic > Marine > Hydrothermal vents | place: Pacific Ocean: East Pacific...
ACGAGGGCGGCCAATTCATTTTCAAGCTGCTAAGCGGGGTACTCATCTACGCGGCCAACCGCATCCCCGAGATCAGCGACGACATCGTAAACATCGACAACGCCATGAAGTGGGGCTTCAACTGGAAGCTCGGACCCTTTGAGACCTGGGACGCCCTGGGGCTATCCAAGTCCATGGCCAAGATGAAGGAGGCTGGCTACACCATCCCCGCCTGGGTGGAGGACATGGTCGCCGCTGGTTTTGAGTCGTTCTACCGGCGTGAGGCCGGCGAGCTCTTCTTCTACGACCTGGCCAGCAAGAGCTACCAGCCGGTGCCGCTCAACCCCAATATCATTTTGCTGCCGGCCCTCAAGGAACGCGACAAGCTGGTGTGGGGCAACAAGGGCGCCTCCCTGGTGGACCTGGACGACGGGGTGCTTTGCCTGGAGTTCCACACCAAGATGAATTCGTTGGGCATGGACCTCAACCCGGTGGTGGACAAGGCCGTCGCCCTGCTGGAGGAAGACCAGTTCGACGGCCTGGTCATCGCCAACCACGGCACCAACTTCAGCGTGGGCGCCAACCTCATGATGGTGCTGTTCACGGCCCAGGAAGAGGAATGGGACGAGCTGGAGTTCGCGGTCAAAAAGCTGCAAGACACCACCATGAAGCTCAAGTACTGCTCCAAGCCGGTGGTGGCCGCGCCGCACCAGATGGCCCTGGGCGGCGGCTGCGAGATGACCCTGTGCGCCGACAGGGTGGTGGCCGCGGCCGAGACCTACGCCGGCCTGGTGGAGGTGGGCGTGGGCGTGCTGCCGGCCGGCGGCGGTTGCAAGGAGCTCTTGATCCGCAACAGCTACTACGACCGGGTCTTCAAGATCGGCCGTGGCGGGCTCTATCCCAAGCAGATATTCCTGCTGCCCTTCGTGGCCCGGGCCTTTGAGACCATAGCCATGGCCAAGGTGGCCACCAGCGCGCACGAGGCGATCAAGCTGGGCATCTTCCGCCAAACCGACAAGGTCTGCATCAACGCCGACCACCGCATCAAGATGGCCAAGGACAACGTCTTGGCCATGAACCTGGCCGGCTACCAGCCCGGCCGCCCGCTCACCGACATCCGGGTCATGGGCCGCGACGCCATGGGCGTGTTCAAGTACGCCCTCTACAACATGGTCAAGAGCGGCCTGGCCACCGAGCACGACGCCACGGTGGCCGGCAAGGTGGCCGAGGTGCTCACCGGCGGCGACGTGCTGCCCGACACCGAGGTGAGCGAGCAATACCTGCTGGACTTGGAGCGTGAAAAGTTCCTCTGGCTCTGCGGGACCAAGGAGACCCAGGCCCGCATGGCCCACATGCTCAAGACCGGCAAGCCGCTACGCAACTAGGGCGGGTTAACTTTTGTCATGAAAAAGAACGGGAGAGGGGCCAAAGCAACGAATGAGCCGTGCGGGCGCCGTTAAGATCAGCCCCTCTCCTGTTCAACATATTTCGCCAGGCACCTAGGAGGTTACAGATGAAGGAAGCCGTGATCGTGGCGGCCTGCAGGACCGCAATCGGCCGCGCCCCCCGGGGAGCGTTGCGCCAGACTCGTCCTGATTACATGGGCGCCGAGGTGGTGAAGGAAGTGCTCAATCGCTGTCCCGGCCTGGACCCCCGCCAGATCGACGACGTGGTGTTGGGCTGCACCTTTCCCGAGGCCGAGCAGGGGCTCAACATCGGTCGGGTGGTGGCCCAAAAGGCCGGGCTGCCCGACGAGGTCCCCGGCCAGACCGTGAACCGGTTTTGCTCCTCGGGCCTGCAGTCCATCGCCATGAGCTGCGAGCGCATCATGTGTGGCATGGCCGAGGTGATCGTCGCCGGTGGGGTGGAGACCATGAGCATGATCCCCATGGGCGGCAACATGATGAGCATAGACCCCCAGATGGGCGCCGAGACCCCCTGGGTCTACGAGGGCATGGGCATGACCGCCGAGAACGTGGCCCGCGATTTTAACATCAGCCGCCAAGAGCAGGACGACTTTGCCATCACCTCCTGGGACAAGGCCAACCGGGCCATCGCCGAGGGTGTGTTCCAAGACGAGATCGTGCCCCTGACCATCACCAAGCAGCGCCCCGACGGCAAGGGCGGCTTCGAGCTGTACCAGGAGGTCTTTGAGGTGGACGAGGGGCCGCGCCCCACCACCCGCGAGACCCTGGCCAAGCTGCGCCCCGCCTTTATCCCCAAGGGCGGCTCGGTCACCGCCGGCAACTCCTCCCAGATGAGCGACGGCGCGGCCGCGGTGGTGTGCATGACCAAGGAGAAGGCGGCCGAGCTGGGGCTCAAACCCCTGCTCACCTACCGCTCCTACTCGGTGGCCGGGGTGGACCCGCGCTACATGGGCATCGGCCCGGTGGCCGCCATCCCCAAGGCCCTGAAACTGGCCGGCATCAAGCTGGACGATCTGGACCTCATCGAGCTCAACGAGGCCTTCGCCTCCCAGGCGATCTACTGCATCCGCGAGCTGGGCATCAACACCGACATCACCAACCCCAACGGCGGGGCCATCGCCTTGGGCCACCCCCTGGGCTGCACCGGAACCAAGCTCACCACCCAACTGGCCTACGAGATGAACCGCCGCGGCGAGGGCTGCCGCTGGGGACTGGTCTCCATGTGCATCGGCTTTGGCATGGGCGCGGCCAGCGTGTTTGAGCGCGAGGATTACTAAGCGGGCACCGACCGGCAAACCAAGCAGGAACCCTGATACCATTTGGGAGAAGATCATGGCTGAAAATACCATTCTCAAAGGCGGCGCCTTCATCCTGGAGCCGGGCAACGTGGAGATATGCTTCACTCCCGAGGACTGGAGCGATGAGCATCGCATGATCTACAAGACCACCATGGACTTCGTTAACAACGAGTGCATGCCCCACGTGGAAAAGATCGAGGCCAAGAACGAGGAATTCGCCCGCCAGCTCTTTGCCACCGCCGGCGAGCTGGGCCTCTTGGGCACCGACGTACCCGAGGAGTACGGCGGCCTGGGCCTGGACAAGATGTCCACCTGCGTGGTCACCGAGGCCATGGGCACCGCCCCCTCCTTTGCGGTGAGCCACGGCGCCCACACCGGCATCGGCACCCTGCCCATCGTGTACTACGGCACCAAGGAGCAAAAAGAAAAATACCTGCCCGACCTGGCCATGGGCACCAAGATCGCGGCCTACTGCCTAACCGAGTCCGGGGCCGGCTCCGACGCGGTGGGCGGCTGCCGCACCAAGGCGGTGCTGAGCGAGGACGGCAAGCACTACATTCTCAACGGTGAGAAGATTTTCATCACCAACGGCGGTTGGGCCGACACCTTCATCGTCTTCGCCAAGATCGACGGCACCGACTTCACCGCCTTTATCGTGGAGCGCGACTTCCCCGGCGTGAGCAGCGGGGCCGAGGAAAAGAAGCTGGGCATCAAGGGCTCCAGCACCACCCCGGTGATCTTTGAAGACGCCCAGGTGCCGGTGGAGAATATGCTCTACGAGCGCGGCAAGGGCCACCACATCGCCCTCAACGTGCTCAACATCGGCCGCTACAAGCTCGGCGCGGCCACCTTGGGCGGCATCAAGGGCGCCCTGGGCATCGCCACCCGCTACGCCAAGGACCGCCAGCAGTTCGGCCGCTCCATCGCCGAGTTTGGCATGATCCGCGAAAAGCTGGCCCGCATCGCCACCCAGGCCTACATGGCCGAGTCGGTGATCTACCGCACCGTGGGCATGATCGACGCTTCCCTGGAGCACGTCGACCGCGCCGACCCCGACTACCCGGCCAAGGCCTCCGAGGCCATCCGCGAGTACGCCATTGAATGCGCCATGTGCAAGGTCTTCGGCTCCGAGGTGCTCGACTACACCGTGGACGAATGCGTGCAGATTCACGGCGGCTACGGCTACACCGCCGAGTACCCGGCCGAGCGCTACTTCCGCGACGCCCGCATCAATCGTATCTTCGAGGGCACCAACGAGGTCAACCGCCTGCTCATCCCCGGCGAGACCATCAAGCGGGCCATGAGTGGCAAGCTGCCCTTCATGCAGGCGGCCACCAACCTGCTCGGCGAGATCATGGAATACTCCCCGCTCATGGTGGAGCTGCCCGACGAGCCCCTGGCCCTGCAGGAGCACATGGTGGGCATGTGCAAGAAGGCGGTGATCTTCGTGGCCGGCGTGGCCGCCCAGAAGTTCATGATGGGCCTGGCCCAGGAGCAAGAGGTCCTGGCCCGCATGGCCGACATGACCATCGAGACCTTTGCCCTGGAGTCCGGCCTGCTGCGGGCCAAAAAGGCCATCGCCAAGCTCGGCGAGGAAAAGGCGGCCCTCTATATCCAGTTCGTGGAGGCCTACCTGGACGAGACCATACCCAAGATCGAGACCTGGGCCAAGCAGGCCCTGGCCTACATCGAAGAAGGCGACGACCTGCGCACCCAACTGGTGGGCCTGCGCAAGCTGCTCAAGTACCAGCCCATCAACGCCATCGCCGTCAAGCAGGCCATCGCCGATATGGTGGTCGAGAAAAACGGTTACCCGCTGGGCTAGCAGCCTGCAAAACACCCGCAGGGATGCCGGGTAACGCATCCCACCGCTCCCAACGGGCTTGCCGGGTTCCCCTCCCTTCTCCCGGCAAGCCCCATTTTTTTGCGCGGCGGTGCAAGAATTCGCCGCCGCCGGCCGTCTAACAGCACAGGGGGCGCGCATGGTTGGCATGACGCCCGCCGAACTTCCTCTACTCTCTCTGTTCCCGGGTGCTCGCCACACCCATTTTCCGCACCACGGCCCGCCGGGCATACCTCCACCCGGCGGGCCGTTTCTATTGGCCGGCGCCACAGCCGGCCTTAACCCCTAGGCCAGGTTGGGCCAAGCGGCTATGGTGAGACCGATGAGTATCAGCGGCTGCACCAGGTCGGTGTACATGATCGGCCCGGCGTTGTAGACGCTCTTGTTCTGGCTCTGCTTAAGGTCCCGCAGATGGGTGGTGAAGGCCCCGATCAGGAAGATCGAATAAAAGATCACCGTGGCCAGCCAGAAATTACCGCGCAGCCAGATACTGAGGATACCGAGGGCGCCGAGCCCCAGGTTGACCCAGGCTATCTCGATCTGAAACGGGCTGCCGGTGGGCCAGCCGATGCTTTCGGCCACCTCGTCGGACTTAAAATAATGCCCCAGAAAGGCCCATAGCCCTTGCACCCCCACTGATATTATCAGCATGTACAACAACAGCGCACGCACCAGGTCCGTGCCCATCAGCCAACTGTGAATAAAACCACCGATCAAAGAAAGCGCCAGGAAAATCAAGCTGAACATGCAATTCCTCCCCAGTAATAGCTTGTCCTGTAGAGCCTAACACGTCGGATGACCCGACCCTGACATGTAAGCACCCAGCGAGCGCCATGCGCCCCTGGGATGCCGATACCTAGCCCTAATTATATCATCGGGGCGGGGAGCGATTGCAAGATATCGCTATGATCCTGCGGAACCGGGCCCCTCTGATTCATCGTCCGGCAGGGGGGCCGGGGGTTGGGATTGCCCTGGGGCGGCCAGGTGCACCACCCGCTGGGGAAAGGGAATCTCGATGCCGGCGTCCTTGAAGGCGTAAAAGATATTCTGGTTCATGCGGTGCACGATGCGGCCGCGGTCGGCCGGGTAGCGCACCCAGGCCAACAGTTCGAAGTCCAGGGCGGAGTCGCCAAAGGCGCGGAAGCGCACCCGGGGATTGGGAAACTGCAGTATCTCCGGGATATCCTTGATGCAATCCAGGAGCGCCTGCTCCACTTCCTTGGGATCGCTGTCATAGCTCACGCCGACCTTACAGCGCACCCGGTAGCGCGGGGCCGGCTGGGTCTCGTTGACTATCTTGGCGTTGGCCATCACCGCGTTGGGGATGGTGATCAAGACGTCGTCGCGGGTCTGTACCCGGGTGGAGCGCACCCCGATGTCCACCACCTCACCGCGTTCGCCCGAGTCCACCACCACGAAGTCGCCCACCCGGTAGGGCCGGTCCAGGAAGATACTCACCCCGCCGAAAAAGTTGGCCAGGGTGTCCTTGGCCGCCAGGGCCACGGCGGCGGTGACGATCCCGGCCGAGGCCAAAAGCGGGGTGATATTTATCTCCCACAGGTCCAGCAGCCAGAACCCCCCCACCACTACCAGCACGATGGTCGTCAGGTTGTCCAGCAGGGGCAGCATCTGCGCCCAGCCCTGTTCGCCGCGCCGCTGTTGGCTCAGGGTGGAAAACAGCAGCCGGGTGGCCTGCACCACGGTCCATATCCACCAGATCAGGATGATCGAGTAGACAAAATCCATGATGCGTTCCAGGATCGGGTGATCATCAAAAATAACCCTGAGCGACCAAGAGGCCAGCAGGAGAAACACCGTGGCCTTCATGGGCCGATGGATACGCCGGGCGATGCGGTCGTCCAGGTCAGTCTTGGTCTTGGCGGTGATGCGGTTGACGATTCTTTTGAAAATTTGGTCCACCACCAGCGAGGCCAGCAGGGCAAAAACCAACAGGGCGGCCCCGGCCGCCAGGGGATGAAGATTGAGCCAGGCCACCATATCCATGTAGAGATAATCGAACATCTCGCTCCGGCCCCCTTGTTTTGATGGTGGGAAAAGAAACCCAGCCTATATTATGGGCCGCTAGTTTAGGTGTCAATGCGCCTTGCCGGCCGGGTAATTTTATTGGTATGTTGCGGTTTAGCTATAAATGCCACGGAGGTGAACGGTTGCTGAATAGAGCGGTTGGTCACAGGTGTTTTGGGGCGGTGGCGGCTTGCCTATGCCTTTGGTTCATGGCCTCCTGCTCCGGCCGGGTGCCCTCCCCCGGCCCCTCGGCCAGCGGCCGCCGCGGCACCTTCAAACCCTACACCATCAACGGCCAGACCTACTACCCCCTCACCCGGGCCGAGGGATTCACCCAGACCGGCCTGGCCTCCTGGTACGGCTGGCAGTTCCACGGCCGCAAGACCGCCAACGGCGAGACCTACAACATGGAGGCCATGACTGCGGCGCACAAGACCCTGCCCATGAACACCTGGGTGCGGGTGACCAACCAGCGCAACGGCCGGTCGGCTGTGGTGCGCATCAACGACCGGGGCCCCTTTGTGCGCGGCCGTATCATCGACCTGTCGCGCGCTGCCGCCCGCCGCCTGGGCATAATCGGCCCGGGCACCGCGCCGGTGCGCATCGTGGCCCTGGGCTACCGCCAGGCCGGCACCGGCCGTCATGGGCGTCCGGCGGTCTACCGCAAGCCGGCCTCGTACCAGGTGGGCGACTTCTCGGTCCAGGTGGGCGCCTTTACCAACCCGGCCAACGCCTACCGCCTGGCCCGCCGGCTACGTCCCACCTGGGGCCGGGTCTTCGTAAAGGTCTACGACCGCGGCGACAGGATATTCCACCGCGTACGCGTGGGCCGGGTCAATACCCTCAAAGCCGCCGAACTACTGGAGATGCGCCTGCGCGCCGCCGGCTATCGCGATGCCATGGCCGTGGCCAACTAGCCACGGCAAATAAAACCACCGCCTTGCCGGATACCGGTGGTGGCGGTGGCTGTTGTTTTGGCCTGAGTTTGCCGGTGCCTGGGCGGGGGCTTAGCCGGCGTTATTATTGATATTGGCCCTGAGAACCCCGGAGGTCTTGAACACCACCACCTTGCGGGCCCTAAGCTGCAAATCCTCGTTGGTCTGGGGGTTGCGACCCCGGCGCTGGCGTTTGTGTTTAACCATGAACTTGCCGAAACCACTGATCAAAAGGTCTTCACCACTTTCCAGGGTTGACTTAATGATCTCAAAAACGCTCTCCACCACCTCGCGGCAGCGGCTCTTGGGCATCTGCGTTTTTTCGTAAACCTGATTAATTATCCGCTCCTTGGTGAGGGCCACGATCAGTCTCTCCTCCGCCACAGTATGCTGCTAGTGTGATGTAGTTTCGGTGACGCCGGCGGTCAAGGGCTGGCCCCGCCCGCCGGCACAACTACGCGACTATGCCTTAAAGTTTCAGGGGTTGTCAAGGTCTTTAGGGAGCCGGGGCATTTGCGCCCGCGGTGTTGACTGCCTATATTTTTAGCATATACTTCATATGGTTCCCCGGGGGCGACATGGTTTCGACGGGGGCAGTTGAGGTCCAAGTTGCATGTCCGGGCCCACCGGCCGGTAATCCGGTGGAAATAAAGTAATCGCAGACGATTACGCATACGCCGCGGCCGCTTAGAGCCGTAGCCGTCCGCCCGGCCCTCTCCCGCGGGGCCGGTGTCGGGCGCCGATTAGCGGGATTGGGAACAGCTCTTTGTCTTGCGGAGCTGAACCTGAAACTTTAGTGAGACTGGCTCGCTAACAACCCTGCCTGTGGGGGGGTTAGCGAGCGAGATCAAAGCACGGGATATGCATGTAGACGCTTGGGCCGAATGTCTTCGGACGGGGGTTCGATTCCCCCCGCCTCCACCACCCTTCGCTTCGAAACTTGCCTAGAAGTGAAGGCTGTCGCGACGTAGCCGCCAGGCGAAGTCGGACACACCTACGGCCGAGGAATTCCTCACCCTCCTAAACACCGCCCGCCATAGGCCCTATCAGCAAAAAGTCATGCTCAGGATGCGGGGGGTTGGATTAATGGGTATTTCCCGTAGGGGATATCAATAATTTTAGGCACTCTCAGCATAATACGGGATCAGCAACGGTAACATTTGTTGCCTTTGACCATTCGACGGGCGATCATATCTTCAAAAAAGAAACGTTATCTTTTAGTTTTTTCAAAAAATCATCATATGATTTTTAGGTATAACTTCATACAAAAAGAGCCAAAATTTGTCCTGTTCTCTTTTTGATAATTTCAAGAGGCCCATAGCTTTACCAATGAAAATATCAACCGAAGTATCTTGTTGTTCACAGTGCTTATATGCCAGAAGCATCGAAACGCAATCGTTCAATTCAAGCACATTTTTATAATCATCTTCTGACAGATTCAGATTGACGCTATATTTTATTGCAAAATAGAATGCATACGCCAAGGCATCCGTAGTTGCGTTCTCAACCGAGCGCCCCAGGAGATACGGTAAAAATTTATCTAAAAATTCAACGACACCCTTGTTCACGAAACTAAATACATACTTTTCTAGCAGAGGTAATATATATGGACGATCTAAAGCAATCTGAAGTATCTTCTTGATATACAATCGCCTTGCACGATAAGATAACTGTTTGCCTGAAATAATCTTAATGGCATAGTTCAAGACAGCGTAATTTTTGGTCTCTTCAGACAACTCTAATGCATAATCAATAAATGCGTTTATTGATGTAAATCCGTGTTTATTGCCACCCGAAAAAGAAAATTGATTCAGCCTACTAATCCAGTGGTCATATGTGTATTTTTGATACGGAATAATTTTTGTTTTTTTGGCATTAAGAATGAGCTCAAATTCTTTAAGCTTCAAGGTTAAAGTTCTTAAAAACTTTCTGGCATCGCTCTCATTTTCTGCGTAAAAAGTATAGTCGTCAATAAAGCGTATAACCTTTTTAAATCCATTAGTTTGTAATCCTATATCTATCTGTGTCAGAATAATTTCCGAAATGATGTTAGAAGTATGCGGGCCGATAAAAATGCCATTTGTCTCCCCATCTTTCGTTGAGCAAGCGATCGCATCTATATCATTGGGCCAAAGATCACTTTTGTCATTTGGACATGGCTCACAGTGGTTTCTTGAGCAGGGGTCGCCCAGGCTCTTTCTTTTATTCCAAGAACAGCATTGATGAATTTTTGACCACCCCTTACCTTTTACTGCCCAGGGAATAGAATGGGAATAAATACTTGGAAAACAATTAGAGATATCAGCCAAAACAACATACCTACATCCCAAAGAATAATCCAGCGAGAGCTCTTCCCGCTCCCATTTGTCTGCGCCACTATAGTTCATCGCAAAAATGCGCTTTTTATCTTTCATTTTCCGCACATGACAAAAGTTAAATTTAGCTTTCGGCTTGCCAATGTGCTGGTTAATCTCTTTCCAGTAATTTCTGATATGCGTACACAGGTGTAAATATGACTCTGGATGAGGAATAGCCAGCTGTCTTGGCACATTCGTATTTCTCGTTGCCTGATATTCGACATAAGAGTGCCTAGCCGGATTTTCCGGCGAGGCAATACTATCAGTCTGTACCTGGGTATAAAATTGCTCAGAGGTAAAACACGGTGGCAACTTGTCAGAAAACATTCCGTGAGCAAGTAATGCCTTAAAGACATAATCGGGATTATATAAGTCAGGATAAGCCAGTTTAGGCATTTTGTCTTCCTTAAAATCCAAAGAAAACCATCCGTAAACGGGATAAATCTCCCCCTACCCTCCCAGGCCGAGCAGCGAGCGGCCGCCCATGGCGAACGCCCCGGCCACGCAGCCGGTCATGGCCGTGGCCAGGGTGGCGGCCCACAGCGCCTTGAAGCCCAGCCGCGATATCTCGCCCATGCGCGAGGGCACCAGCGCTCCCAGGCCGCCGCAGAATATGGCCATGGAGGCCACGTGGGTGAAGCCGCATAGGGCATACGAGGCGATGAGCGGTGACCGGGCATAGACCAAGGTGTGACCCTTGATCATGCCGGCCAGGCCCACGTAGGCCGGTATCTCGGTGACCAAGAGCCGTTCGCCTAATAGCGTGGCGATCTGGCCGGCGTCGCAGGGGGGGATGCCCAGGGCCAGGGCCAGGGGCCAGGCCAGGTAACCGGTGAGCTTTTCCAGGCTCAATCCCGGCAGGCCCACCAGCGAACCGCCCCAGCCGAACAGGCCGTTGGCCACCGCCACCAGGCCCAAAAAGCTCACCAAAAGGGCCACGATGCCCGTCACCAGCTTCACACCCTCGGTGGAGCCGGTGACCACCGCTTCCATGTAGCCGTCATAGCGCCCCAACGAGGTGTCGATCTGTTGGCCCAGGGTGAGGGGCTCACCGGTCTCGGGCTCCATGAGTTTGGCCACCACGATGGCCGCCGGGGCCGAGAGCAAAGAGGCGCTCATCAGGTGACCGGCTATCTGGGGAAAGGTTTTACCGAGGATGCCCACGTACAGGGCCAGGGTGGAGGAGGCCACGGTGGACATCAGGGCGGTGAGCAGGCAGAAAAACTCCGAGCGGGTCATGGTCTCCAGGTAAGGGCGGATCATGCCGGCGGACTCGATACCCACAAAGATGGAGCTGGCCACGCCCACGCTCTCGGCCCCCGAGGTACCCAGCAGGCGGGCAAAGAGCCGGGCAAAGAGCCCCACCACCCGTTGCATGATGCCGGCCTGGTAAAGCAGGGCGGTGACGGCCATAAAGAAGATGATGGTGGGCAGGTATTGGATGGCCAGGATGAAGCCCAGCGACTTGGCGCCGTGCGGTCCGGTCTCACCGGGCCCCAGGGCCAGGGGTCCGAACAGCAGCGACAGGCCGGCCCGCGAAAAGGCCAGCAGGTGGACCACCGCGTTGTTTAGCCACAATAGTACCGCCCGGCCCAGGGGTACTAAAAATACGAATCCCCCCATGGCCAACATGAGGCCCAGGGCCCAGAATATCGGGGTCCAGGCCACCGGCCTGCGCCGCAGGCCGCTGAGCCGGGCCAGGCCCATCAGGGCGGCCAGCCCGGCCAGGCTGATCAGGTTGTAGAACCAGGGAGCTTGTACCATGGCGTCTCTCCAACTTTAGGGCCGGATGATTGTAGCACGTTGGCCGGGGGGTTGGTGAGCCGCGGGATTGCTCCCGGTATTTTTAGTTGGCAGTCGCCGGTGCCATGCTTACATGCAGCGTCCCCAACGAGACGACCAATGCGAACCGGGGGGGCAAGGCGTACGCATGCACCGGTTCCGATAGGCGTTCCAGTACCAACCGGGGGGACAACGGCGAGGACTCTTGACCACTACGGGACGGGACCCGGGCGGCACCGGGGCCACGTAGCAGGCCGGCAGGGCCAAAAGGGCCGCCACCACGCCGGTGAGCATCAGCGCTAATAGCAGTTTCATAACTCTCCTCCTTTCCGGCCGCCTCCCCCAAAAAGACGCGACCGGCCGACATCGGTAACCACCAACTCCTTTTACCAGACACGGATTGGCGGTGGTTTCTTTCTACGCGGCAGCCCGGCCGCCGGGCCGGCGGTGCGCGGACGGCCATACCAGCATAGCACAACCGCTTAATCGCCGGCCGCCTTGAACCGGCCTCGGGCCGGTGGTATCAATTGGGGCCATGATCACTCTGCACCAGGTAAAAAAGTTCTACGGCAAGCAGGACGTGCTCAAGGGGGTGGACCTGCACGTGGGCCCGGGCCAGCGTTTGGGCCTGGTGGGACCCAACGGCGCGGGCAAGACCACCATCCTCAACCTGATGCTCGGCCGCCTGGAGCCGGACGAGGGCCAAGTCTTTCGGTCCCGCAACCTGCGGGTGGGCTACCTGCCCCAGGAGCTGGTGGAGCTCTCGGGCCAGAGCGTGCTGGCCACGGCCATGGACACCGGCGACCGCCTGGTGGAGGTGGAGGCCGAGTTGGAGCAGGTGCACCAGGACCTGGCCCACGCCACCGACGAACAGGAGGTGGCCGAGCTCCTGCGGCGCCAGGGCCAGCTCAGCACCATCTTCGAGGGGCTAGGCGGCTACGACCTGGAGGCCCGGGCCAGCAAGGTCCTGGCCGGCCTGGGGTTTAAGCCCCGCCAGTTCCACGACGACGTGTCGACCCTCTCCGGCGGCTGGCTCATGCGCGCCGCCTTGGCCAGGATTCTGCTGTCGTCGCCGGATATCATCCTGCTCGACGAACCCACCAACCACCTGGACTTGGAGTCGTTGCTCTGGCTGGAGGGCCAGTTGGCCGCCAGCCCGGCATCCTTGGTCCTGGTGAGCCACGACCGGGTGTTTTTGGACAAGGTGGTCAACCGCATCGTGGAGGTGGAAGACGGCCGGCTCTACACCTACGGTGGCAACTACAGCCAGTTCCTGGAGCTGCGCGACCAGCGCCGCCAGGCCCAGATGGCCGCTTATCTCAACCAGCAGGAACGCATCAAGCAGATAAAGAACTTCATCGACCGCAACCGCACGCGCAAGGACCGGGCCAAGCAGGTGCAGGGCCGTTTGAAGATGCTCGAAAGCATGGAGAAGCTCACGCCGCCGCCGAGCGACGAGGCCCCCCGCTTTGAGATGCCCCGGCCCGAGCGCTCGGCCAAGGTGGTGGTGGAAATGTTGGAGGTCACCGCCGGCTATGACCACGACCCGGTGTTCCGCGACCTGAGCCTCACCCTGCAGTGGGGAGAGCGCCTGGCCGTGCTGGGGCGCAACGGCCAGGGCAAGACCACCCTGCTGCGCCTCATGGCCGGCCATATCCGCCCCAACCGGGGCCGCTGTCTCCTGGGCGGCCGGGTGAAGTTGGGGTTTTTCAGCCAGCACGCCCTGGAAGACCTGCGGCCGGACAACGAGGTGTTAGACGAGTTGGCCGGGGTGGCCGGCCACCTGGGGGTGGGACGCCTGCGCAGCATCCTGGGATCGTTCTTGTTCAAGGGCGACGACGTCTTCAAGAAGGTCAAGGTGCTAAGCGGCGGGGAAAAGGCGCGCCTGGCCCTGGCCAAGCTGCTCACCGCCGCGCCCAACCTGCTGCTGTTGGACGAACCCACCAACCACCTGGACCTGGTGAGCTGCCAGGTGCTGGAGCAGGCCCTG
>Ga0256835_1001562_pt1 | contig 13634 bp, 6 predicted proteins | sample PIR30metaG_FD_185972 | JGI IMG/M metagenome (GOLD analysis project Ga0256835, IMG submission 185972) | Hydrothermal vent microbial communities from East Pacific Rise, Pacific Ocean - PIR-30 | ecosystem: Environmental > Aquatic > Marine > Hydrothermal vents | place: Pacific Ocean: East Pacific...
CACGAAGGGTCCACCGGCGCGTTTGGAGAAGCGGTGGATGGTTTCGGCCAGGAGCCCCTTGCCGGTGCCGCTCTCCCCCTCCAAGAGCACCGTGGTGTCGGTGGCCACCACGTTGTCAAGGATGTCGGCCAGTTCCTGGATCTGGGCCGAGCCGCCCATGACCTTGGCCAGGTAGCGGCGCATCTGGAGGGTGCGCTGGGCCTGCTGGCGGCCGAAGCGCTCTGAGGCCAGCTCCTCGTAGAGGCTGCGGATGCGCAGCATCACCCGCACCCGGCTGAGCAGGGTGTCCACGTCCACCGGCTTGGTGAGGAAGTCCTCGGCCCCCAGGTCCAGGGCCTTTATGGCGTCGGCCTTGTCATTCAAGGCCGAGAGCACCACCACCGGCACGTAGCGCAGCTTGCCGTCGCCCTTGATCTGGCGCAACAGCTCCCAGCCGCTCAGGCCGGGCAGGATGAGGTCCAACAGCACCAGATCGAAGTCGCCGCCTGCCTGCAACTTCTCCAGGGCCTCCTCGCCGCTGGAGCAGCACAGGGTTTCGAAGCCCTCGGACTCCATGAGCGCCTGGAAGAACTGGGCCGCGTCCGGCTCGTCCTCCACGATGAGCACCCGGGCTCCGGGTTTTACCCTGGGAAGGGCGGGATCACTCAAGGCGGCACACCTTGTCGAGAAGTGATGGAAACGGGGCAGCGAACCGCCTCATCATAGCACCCGCTCCCCAAGGGCTCAAGTTCGCCGGCCTTGCCTTGCCGCGCCGGCGGTGCTAGTTTCCTAGACCTATGATCGTGGCCGACCTGCACATACACTCGCGCTACTCCCGGGCCACCGCCCGCAACCTGGACCCCGAGAACCTCTGGCTCGCGGCCCAGATGAAGGGCGTGGACCTTCTGGGCACCGGCGACTTCACCCACCCGGCCTGGCTGGCCGAGCTGGAGGAGAAGCTGGTGGAGACCGGCGACGGCGCCTACGCCCTGCGCCCGGAGTTGGCCCGCGAGTTGGAGGACAAGGTGCCGCCCGCCTGCCGGCGGCCGGTGCGCTTCCTGCTCTCGGGCGAGATCTCCTCCATCTACAAGCGAGGCGGCAAGACCCGCAAGGTGCACAGCCTGATCCTGATGCCCGGCTTCGCGGCGGTGAAGCGCCTGAACGCGCGGCTGGCCAAGCTGGGCAACATCGAAAGCGACGGCCGACCAATCCTGGGCCTGGACGCCCGCGATCTCTTGGAGCTGTGCCTGGAGGTGGAGCCGGAGGTCATCTTCATCCCGGCCCACATCTGGACGCCGTGGTTCTCGCTGTTCGGCTCCAAGAGCGGCTTCGACACCATCGAGGAGTGCTTCGGCGAACTTACCGGACACATCCAGGCCCTGGAGACCGGGTTGTCTTCCGACCCGCCCATGAACTGGCGTTTGAGCGCCCTGGACCGCTTCACCCTGGTGAGCCACTCCGACGCCCACAGCCCGGCCAAGCTGGCCCGGGAGGCCGACCTGCTGCGCTGCGAGCCTACCTACCCCGCCCTGGCCGCGGCCCTGGCCGACCGCCGGGGCGAGTCCTTCGCCGGCACCCTGGAGTTCTTCCCCCACGAGGGCAAGTACCACCTGGACGGCCACCGCAAGTGCGGGGTGCGGCTGGAGCCGGCCGAGACCCGCGCCCTGGACGGCAAGTGCCCGGTCTGCGGCAAGCCGCTCACCGTGGGGGTGCTCTACCGGGTGGAGGAGTTGGCCGACCGGCCGCCGGGACGGCGTCCGGAGGGCGCCCGGCCCTTCGAGTCCCTGGTGCCTTTGGCCGAGGTGCTGGGCGAGGTGCTGCAACGCGGCCCGGCCACCAAGGGGGTGCAGAAGGCCCTGGCGCGCCTGCACGAGCGCCTGGGGCCGGAGCTTTTCGTGCTGCGCCAGGCCCCCCTGGAGGAGTTGGAGCATCTGGGCGGGCCGGTGCTGGCCGAGGCGGTGCGCCGGGTGCGGGAGGGACGGGTCCGGGTCGAGGGCGGCTATGACGGCGAGTTCGGGGTGGTGGGCATCTTCGACCCCTCCGAGCGGGCCGAGCTCAAGGGCCAGGAGGCCTTCTGGGACCTGTCCCCGCGCCGGGGCCGCCGCAAGAAGACCCCGGCGCCCGCCCCGGCCGCCGAGGCGCCATCCCAGCCCAAGCTGGAGCTCACCCCGCCGGGCGGCGACGCCGGAGGACTGGACGAGGAGCAGGCCGCTGCGGCCGACTACCGCGGAGGCCACCTGCTGGTGCGGGCCGGACCGGGCAGCGGCAAGACCCGGCTCCTGGTGGGGCGGGCCGCGGCCCTGGTGGAGGAGGGGGTGAGCCCCCAAGGCATCCTGGTGGTGACCTTCACCAACAAGGCCGCCGGCGAGCTGGCGGCGCGCCTGGCGGCGGCCTCGCCCCGGGCCGCGGCGGTGAACGCCTGCACCTTCCACGCCCTGGGCCGGCGCATCCTGGCCGACGCCCTGGGGAACGAGCCCCGCCTGCTGGATCCGGAGCAGCGCCAGGAGCTTCTGCGCGCCCTGGCCGGCCGGCACGGGGTCTCGGCCGGGGAGCTGGAGCTGGCCGTCACCCGCGCCAAGCAGTCCCTGGACCGTTTGCCGCCGGCCGAGCTGCTGCCGGCCTGGGAGGACTACCAGCAGGAGCTGGCCGCCCAGGGCGTGCTGGACCTGGACGACCTGGTGCGCGAGGCGGTGCGCCGCCTGGACGCCGACCCCAGGCTGCTGGCCGCCTGGCGGGGACGCTACGGCCACCTGCTGGTGGACGAGTACCAGGACGTGAACCAGGTTCAGGTGGAACTGCTCAAGCGCCTGGTGGGCGAGGGTTCGCAGCTCTGCGCCATCGGCGACCCGGACCAGGCCATCTACGGCTTCCGGGGGGCGGACCGGGGCTTCTTCCTGCGCTTTGGCCAGGACTTCCCCGGCGCGGCCCGCTTTGGCCTGGCCACCAACTACCGCAGCCAGCCGGCAGTGCTGGAGCTGGCCGGGGCGCTCATGGACGCCGAGCCGGACCCCCATCGCCAGGCCATGCGGGCGGTACGTCCGGCCGGCCCGCGGCCGCTTTTCTACCAGGCCGCCTCGCCCCAGGAGGAGGCCCGCTGGGTGGCGCGCAAGGTGGTGGAGCTTCTGGGAGGGCTGGACTCGCGTCAGGTGGAGGGGGGGCTGGGCGGCGAGGGTGAGGGGGCCGGTCTGGCGGCCTGCGACATCGCAGTGCTCTACCGGCTGCACGCCCAGGCGGCGGTGCTGGCCCAGGCCCTGGAGGAGGCCGGGGTGCCGGTACAGGTGGCGGCCAGGGAGCCCCTTTGCGAGACCGACCCCCTGGACTTCAAGGCCCAGCGGGTGAGCCTGCTCTCGTTGCACGCGGCCAAGGGCCTGGAGTGGCCGGCGGTCTTCGTCACCGGCCTGGAGGAAGGCATCCTGCCCTACCAGCCGCCGGGGCAGGAGCCGGCCGAGGAGGCCGAGGAGCGGCGGCTTCTGTTCGTGGCCCTTACCCGGGCGCGGGATCTGCTCTTTCTGAGCCGCGCCCAGCGGCGCAGCCTTTTCGGCCGCACCCTGGAGCGCCCCTCACCCTTTTTGACCCAGCTTCCCGCCGGCCTGCTGGAACGCGCCGCGACCGCCCCGCGGCGCCGCCGCGCCCGCCAGTTGAGCCTGTTCTGAAAACAGCGGCGGGCGGCCGCCTTCTGGAAGACGCCGCCCGCCCGCTGCGGAACCCTTTTCTCGGCCGGGGCTAGTCCTGCCCCTGATCCTGGTCGGCCTTCTTCTGCGCCTCCTTGCGCTTTCTGCCCTCGCCCAGCCGCTGGAACACGGCGTACAAGGGCGGCACCAGCACCACGCTCATGATGGTGGCCGCCAGCATGCCGCCGAAGACCGCCGTGCCCAGTGCCCGGCGGCTGCCGGCGCCGGCGCCGGTGGCGATCAGAAGCGGCAGCACGCCCAGGATGAAGGAGAAGGCGGTCATGAGGATGGGACGGAAGCGCAGCCGGGCCGCCTCCACCGCCGCCTGCTCGGCGGTGCGCCCCTGTTCGTAGAGGTCCTTGCCGAACTCCACGATCAAGATGGCGCTCTTGGCCGATAGCCCGATGAGCAGCACCAGGCCGATCTGGGTGTAGACGTTGTTGTCCATGGAGCGGATGAGGATGGCCGCGAAGGCGCCGAACAGCGCCATGGGCACCGAAAGCAGCGCCGGCACCGGGATCTTCCAGCTCTCGTACTGGGCGGCCAGCACCAGGAAGACGAAGATCACCGCGATGGTGAAGATGAACGGCGCCTGACTGCCGGCCATGATCTCCTGGTAGGAGATGCCGGTCCACTCGTAGCCCATGGCCCGGGGCAGCTTGCTGTCGGCCATCTCGGACATGAGCTTGAGCGCCTGGCCCGAGCTGTAGCCCGGCGCCGCCGAGCCGCGGATGCTGGCCGAGGGGTAGAGGTTGTAGCGGGTTATGAGCTGGGGCCCCAGGGTGTCGCGTACCGTGAGCAGGGTCCCCAGAGGCACCATGCGTCCGTCAGGGGCGCGGATCTCCAGGCGCTTGATGTCCTCCACCTTGGCCCGGAAGCGGGCGGCCGCCTGCACGTTTACCTGGTAGGTGCGCCCGAACTTGTTGAAGTCGTTGACGTAAGCCGATCCCAGGTAGGCCTGGAGGGTATTGAAGACCTCGCTCAAGGGGATACCCATGCTCTTGACCTTCACCCGGTTCACGTCCACGAACAACTGGGGCACATTGGCCCGGAAGGTGGTGTAGAGTCCGGTCAGCCCCTTTTGGGCGTTGCCGTCACGCACCAGCTCCCCCACCACCTGCTGCAACTGTCCCAGCCCCAGGCCGCCGCGGTCCTGCACCTGCATCTCGAAGCCGCCGGCGATGCCCAGGCCCGGCAGGGCCGGGGGGTTGAAGGCGAAGATCATCGCCTCCTGGATCTCGGCGAACTTGCGATACATGGCGCCCATGATGGCCTGAAGGCTCTTGCTGGGATCCTTGCGCTTGTCCCAGTGCTCCAGCACCGTGACGCAGGAGCCCATGTTGGAGACCGCGCTGCCGTCCAGCATGGAGTAGCCCTCGATGGTCACGTTGCGCGCCACCCCGGGGATGGAGGTGATCATCTTGTCCACCCGTTTCATCACCGCCATGGTGCGCTGCAACGAGGCCGCGTCGGGCAACTGCACCGAGACCACCAGATACCCCTGGTCCTCGTCGGGCACGAAGCCGGTGGGGGTGGTGATCATGCCGTAAAAGGCCGCCGCCGCGATACCCAAGAACACGACGCCGGAGATGAAGACCCGGCGCACCGCCAGGCGCACCACCCGGTGGTAGCTGGCGGTCATGGCGTCGAAGAAGCGGTTGAAGCCCCGGAAAAACCAGCCGCGGGTCTCCGGGGTGGGGCGCAGCAGCAGGGCGCAGAGCGCGGGACTTAAGGTCAGCGCGTTGATGGAGCTGAAGACGGTGGCCGCGGCGATGGTCAGCGCGAACTGCTTGTAGAGCACGCCGGTGAGCCCGCCCATGAAGGCGGTGGGCACGAACACCGCCAAGAGCACCAAGGTGGTGGCGATGACCGGGCTGGCCACCTCCTCCATGGCCTGGATGGCCGCCTCGCGCGCGCTGAGCTTCTTCTCGTCCAGGTTGCGGGCGGTGTTCTCCACCACCACGATGGCGTCGTCCACCACAATGCCGATGGCGAGCACCAGTCCGAACAAGGTCAGCGTGTTGAGCGAGAAGCCCAGGATGGCCATGATGCCGAAGGTGCCTATCAACGACACCGGGATGGTCACCGCCGGCACCAGGGTGGCCCGCCAGTCCTGCAGGAAGATGTAGACCGTAAACACCACCAGCACCGCGGCGATGAGCAGGGTGATGATGATCTCCTTGATGGAGGCGCGGATCACGTCCGAGGCGTCGTAGGTGATCACGTACTCCACGCTCTGGGGGAAGCGCTTGCTCAGGTGCTCCATCACCCGGCGGCAACGGGTGGAGAGGTCCAGCAGGTTGGCGCCGGGCAACTGGTAGATCATGATCAGGCTGGTGGGCTTGCCGTTCAGGTGGGTCTTGATGGAATAGGTCTGGGCGCCCATCTCCACCCGCGCCACGTCCTTGACCCGCACCATGCGCCCCTTGTCGTCGGTCTTGATGATGATGTTCGCGAATTCGGCGGGGTCGCTGAGCCTGCCGCGCACGTTCACCGTGAGCTGGAAGGCCTGGCCCTTGGGCGCCGGCGGCTGGCCGATGATGCCGGCGGCCACCTGCACGTTCTGCTCGCCGATGGCCCGCACCACGTCGGTGGTGGTCAGCCGGCGGGCCCGCAGCTTCTCCGGATTGAGCCACACCCGCATGGAGTAGTCGCCCGCACCCAAGACCTCCACCTCACCGGCACCGGGCACCCGGCTGAGCTCGTCGCGGATGTTTATGATGGCGTAGTTGGTCAGGTAGACGTCGTCGTAGCGCCCGTCGGTGGAGATTAGGTTGATCACCATGGCGAAGTTGGTGGCCTTCTTCTTGGTGGTCACCCCCAGGCGCTTCACCTCCTCGGGCAGCCGGCTCTGGGCCACCGCCACCCGGTTCTGCACCAGCACCGCCGCCATGTCCAGGTTGGTGCCGGTCTCGAAGGTCACCGTCAAGCTGTAGGTCCCGTCGTTGGCCGAGGTGCTGGACATGTAGATCATGCCCTCCACCCCGTTGACCTCCTGCTCGATGGGCGCCGCCACCGTCTCGGCCACCACCTTGGCGCTGGCCCCGGGATAGAGGGCCGTGACGGTCACCGTGGGCGGTTCTATGTTGGGATACTGGGCGATGGGCAGCGAAAGCAGGGTCAGACCGCCGCCCAGCACGATCACGATGGATATGACCATCGCGAAGATGGGCCTTTGGATGAAAAAACGCGAGAACATGGCCTATCCACCCTGCTTGGCCGAGTCGGGGGACGCGGCCTGGTCCTGGTTCTTCTTCCCGCCTTGTTCGCCCCCTTTGGGTGCGGCGCCCCGACCTTTCCGGCCCCGGCCGGCCTTCACCGGCTTCACCTTGATCCCCGGCCGCACCCGCTGCACTCCGTTTACGATCACCCACTCGTCAGCCTTGAGCCCCTTGCGGATCACCCTGAGCCCGTCGTCCTGCAAGGGTCCCAGCTCCACCCGGCGGAACTGAACCTTGCCATCATCGCCCACCACCAGCAGGTAGCGCCCGCCCTGGTCGAAGCCCAGGGCCGTCTCGGGCACCAAAAGCGCGTCCTTTATCTCGGCGTAAGGCAAGCGCAGCCGCGCGAACAGGCCCGGAAAAATCTTCTCCTCGGGGTTGGGGAAGACCGCCCGCACCTGGATGGTGCCGGTATTGGGGTCCACTTGGTTGTCCACGTAGTCCACCTTGCCCCGGTGGGGATAGCCCTTCTCGTTGGCCAGGCCCATCAACACCTCCGGGGGCTCGCCCCCCTCCCTTTTGTGCCCGGGCTGGTTTAGGTAAAAGAGCAGGTCGCGCTCGCTGATGTAGAAATAGACGAATATGGGGTCTTCCTGCACCACGGTGCTGAGCAGGGTGGCCTCGCCGGCGCCCACCAGGTTGCCCACGTCCACCAGGGTACGCGAGATGCGCCCGTCGATGGGGGAGTGGATGTGGGTGTAGCCCAGGTCGATCATGGCGCTCTCCAGGTCGGCCTTGGCCGCCTGGACCCCGGCCGCCGCCTTGGCCATGTCGGCCCTGGCCTGGATCACCTCCACCTCGCTCACCGCCCGGTCCTTGTAGGCCCGCTCCTTGCGCAGCAAGGTGGCCCGCGCCGCCTTGAGCTCGGCCTCGCTGGTGGCCACCTTGGCCTTGGCCTGGTTGACCCGTGCCTGGTAGGGCCGCGGGTCGATGATGAACAGGAGTTGTCCCTTTTTCACCTTGGCGCTGGGCTTGAACTCCACCCGTTCCAGGAAACCCTCCACCCGCGCCCTGAGCTCCACGGTGGCCACGGCCTCGGTGTGGCCGGTGTACTCGGCGAACTCGGTCACCGTGCGCTGCACCGGCTTCTGCACCGTCACCTCAGGGGGAGGTGGCGGCACGTAGGCGGCCTTCTTGTCCTTGCAGCCAGAGGCGAACAAAACCAGCGCCGGCAGGATCACAAGCGCCAGCCTGCGTCCAGGGGGAGAAAAAGAGATGGGCATGACTCACACCTTCTTACAGGTGCCGGTCCCCGGAGGGAACCGGGCTAGGGTTCGCGATGGGTAGAGGGGCAGGGGCTACCCACCGGCGGCGACATCACTTGCGCGGGGCCGAGGCCGACTGGGGAGAGGCGCCCTTCTTCTTGCCGGCGCCGGCGGCGGTCTTGGCGGGTTTTTCCACACCGGTGCGCCAGCCGCCGCCCAGGGCCTTGTAGATCCTCACCAGGTTGTTGGCTACCTCGCCCTTGGCCTGGGCCAGTTGATTGTCGTAGGTGAACAGAGACCGCTGGGCGTCCAGCACGCTCTGGAAGTCCTTGAGACCTTCCTTGTAGAGTCGAAGCGCCAGGCGCACCGTGCGCCGCGAGGCGTTGACGGTCCTTTCCAGGGCCCGCAGGCGGGCTCGCTGCTGGCGGTAGGCCACCATGGCGTTCTCCACCTCGTGCAGCGCCTTCAAGACCGTCTGCTCGTAAGTCAACAGCGCCTGCTCGGTGCGGGCGTCCTCCACCTTGATCTGACTGCGGATGCGCCCGCCGTCGAAGATGTTCCACTGGAAGGACGGCCCGATGGAGAAGAAGTGGCTGCCGGAGCGCCCCCAGTAGCCGGGGTCGGTGGCCGACAGCCCCAGGCTGCCCGTCAGGGAGAAGGAAGGATACAGATCGGCGGTGGCCACCCCGATGCGGGCGGTCTGGGCCGCCAACTGGCGCTCGGCCCGGCGCACGTCGGGGCGCTGGCGCAGGATGTCCGCCGGCACCCCCACCGCCACCTTGGGCGGCGGCAGGGGAATGGCCTTGGGCCGGGAAAGCTCCTGGTACAAGGCGCCGGGCTGCTTGCCCAGAAGCAGGGCCAGCTTGTTGATGGCCTGGGTCAAGGCGGTGCGCAACGGCGGCAACTCGGCCTCGGAGCTGGCCAGCACCTGCACCGCCTGGGCCACGTCCAGGTCGGTGGCCAGGCCGTGCTTGAAGCGGGAGCGGGTAAGCCCCACCACCTCGCGCTGGGAGGCGATGTTCTTGCGCGCCGCCTCCAGGCGGGCCTGAAGGGTACGCACCTCTATGTAGGTCAGCGCCACCTCGCCGTAGAGGGTGACCAAGGTGTCCAGGCGGTCCTCCTCGGTGGCCTGGTAGTCGGCCTCGGCCGCCTCGATGGTGCGCTTGATGCGGCCGAACAGGTCGATCTCCCAACTGGCGTCCACCCCTATGCGGTGGTTGCTGTCGGTGACCCCACCGGGCACGCTGTCATACTTGCTGGTGCGCTGCCAGGTGGAGGACCCGCTGGCGTCCAGAGAAGGCACCTCGGCCCCAGCCGCCACCCCTACCAGGGCCCGGGCCTCCTTGACCCGCGCCCAGGCCACCCGCACGTCCAGGTTCTCCCGGGCGGCCTCGGCGATGAGCCGCGAGAGCAGCGAATCGTGGAACACCTCCCACCAGCGCTGGATGTCGCCCTTCCTGGGCACCAGGGCCGGGTCCTTGATGCCCTGCCAGGTGCCCGGCACCTGGGCCTTGGGCGGTTTGTAATCCGGACCCACCACCGCGCACCCGGCCGCCAACAGCAGCGCCAAAAGCGCCGGCACCATCACCAGCCAGGCGGTTCTCCTAACCGCCTTCTCCCGCAGGTTCTTGGCCAAAGCAACTCCCTCCTGCAACTACAACCGCTCCGCGCCCGGCCCCACCTCACCCCCGCCACCGGCGGGCAAACACCATTCCGGCGGCGCCTCGGCAGGAATCAACCTAAAGCGACGTCTTTCATGCTGCCAGAGTTTATCTGTTAATACAAGTTACTATCGGTTCAGGACCGCAGAGGGGTTTCCGCTACGTGAAAGGGACGCCCCGGCGCTGTTCACCGCATGCGGGCCGGCAACCACAGGGCCAACTGGGGAAAGGCGAAGACCAGCACCACCGCCAGGATCAGGATCAGCACGAAGGGCAGCACACTGCGGATGATGAGCGACAGCGGCTCGTCCACGATGCCCTTGACCGTGAAGAGGTTCAGCCCCACCGGCGGGGTGAGCAGGGCGGTCTCGATGAGCATCATCAGGATCACCCCGAAGGCCACCAGGTCTATGCCCAGGGCGGGCAGAAGCGGCGCGATCACCGGCACGGTGAGCACCGTGATGGAGCCGCCGTCCAGGAACATGCCCAGCACCAGGTAGAACACCACCATCAAGGCCAGCACCATGACCCGGGGCAACCCCGACTCCACGATGAACTCGCTCAGGTCGCTGGGCACCTGCAACAGGGTGATCACGTTGGACATGACCAGGGCGCCGATCATGATCATGAGGATCATGGAGGAAAGCGCGCTGCTCTCCACCAGGCAGCGCAAAAAGTCCTTCCAGCTCAGCTTGTGCAACAGAAACACGCACAGCAGGCTGTAGAGCACCAACACCGCCCCGGCCTCGGTGGGGGTGGCCACGCCGGTGTAGATGCTGCCCAGTACGAACAAGGGCCCCAGCAGGATCAGAAGCGAGCGCCGCAGGGAGGCCACCCGCTCCCGCCAGGTGCAATGCACCGCCTGGTAGCGGCCGGTCACCTTGCAGAAGATCACCACGTAGGCGCTGAACATGAGCACCAGAAGCGAACCCGGCACCACCCCGGCCATGAACAGCTCCCCCACCGAGGTGTCGGTCAAAAAGCCGTAGACGATGAAACCGATGCTGGGCGGGATGATGAGCCCCAGGCTGCTGCCGGTGACGGTGCCGATGGCCAGCTTCTTGTCGTAGCCCCGCTTGAGCAGGGGCTCCAGGGAGACCAGGGTCACGATGGCGGTCACCGCGGTGCTGGAGCCGATCATGGCGGCCAGGATGCCGCCGGTGATGCAGGTGGCCACCCCCAGGCCGCCGGGCATCCAGCCCAGCCAGCGGCTGCTCAGCTCGTACATCTCCTCGCCCAGCCCGCTGCGCGAGAGTATCACCCCGCCCAGGGTGAAGAGCGGGATGGCCAAAAGCACGAAGTTGGTGGCGGTGTTCTCGGCCACGATGGGCAGGGTGTTGAGCCCGCCCAGGCCCTCATGGAAAAACCAAAGCCCCACCATGCCCACCGCGCCCAGGGCGAAGGCGATGGGCATGCCCCAGAACAGAAGCACCAGGGCCAGGAGCAGAACCCCCAGGGGCTGGCTGTAGCAGAATACCCCCACCCCGCCGGCCAGGCTGAGCACCAGGGCCAGCACCGGCCAGCGCCGGCCGGCCTCCGCCCCCTGGCGGCGCTCCCGCGCCAGCCAGGCCAGGCGCCAGGCCGCCTTGCGCAGACTCTGCACCACCGCCAGGGCCATGCCCAGGGGGATGCTGAGCCTGAGCACCCACATGGGATAGCGCACCAGCCCCTCGCTCATGAACCCCTCGGCCAGCGCCTCCAGGAAGGCCTGGTAGCCGAAGACGCCCAGGGCCAACAGGTAGGCCAGCCCGGCCAGGTCGGTGGCCACCCCCAGCCGCTGGCGGGTGGCCGGGGCCAGGCGCGAGACGAAGACGTCACAGGCCACGTGCTTGTCGGCCTGGATGCCGTAGGGCGCGGCCAGGAAGGTGAACCACATGAATATTAGGATGGATACCGCCAGCACCCAGGAGGTGGGCCGGTCGAGGAAGTGGCGCGAGCCGGCCTCGTAGGTCATGAACAGGGCCACCGCCAGCATGGAGGCGCCGGCCAACAGGGCGGCGCCCCGGCCGAGGCGGTCCACCGCCCGGCCCAGGCGACCGTCGGCAAGGGAGAGGAATAGTGTACTCATGGCGCGGTGGAGGCTCCCGGTGGGAAGGCCGGGGCCAGGGGAGGAAGGCCGCCCCCGGCCCCGGGAGGGGATCTACCTGGCCTGCTCCAGCAGGCCCCACAGCTCCTGGAAGCGGTCCCCCAGCTGCTTGCGGGCGAAGTCTTTCATCACCGGCTTGACCGTGGCGATGAGCTTGGCCTTCTCCTGGGGGCTCAGCTCCACCAGGGCCTTGGCCTTCTTCTTGAGGAAGGCGAGATCGGCCTCGCGCTCCTGGGCGGCGTATTTGCGGGTCCAGGCCTCGATCTCCTTGGCGGTCTCCATGAAGATCTTCTGGTCGGCCGGCGAGAGCTTGTCCCAGACCTTGCGGTTGATCACCAGCCACATGCTGAGATAGGGCAGGGTTGGGTCTATGGTGAGGTAGGGGGCCACCTCGTAGAGCTTGCTGCGCCGCCAGCGGGAGACGCCGGAGGTGGCGCCCTGGATGGTGCCGCGTTGCAGGGCGGTGTAGATCTCCTTGGAACTCAGCCCCACCGGTATGGCCCCCAGGGCCTTGTACATGGTGGCCTGGGCGGTGCCGGAGGTGCGCATCTTGAGCCCCTTGTAGTCGGCCACCGACTTTATGGGCTTGTCGCGGCGGCCCACCAGGCCGGTGCCGAAGGCCAGCGCGGCCAGCAGCTTGCTGTTGAAGTATTTCTCGAACTCGGCCGAGGCGATGGCCCGGGTCTTGGGGTTGTCCAGAAAGCGGAAGTAGTGCTCGTAGCTGTCCCAGCAGCCCTGGGCCCCGAAGGAGCCGATGAACTCCAGCACCGGCGAGCGCCGCCCCACCAGGGCCACGTGCAGGATGCCCAGGTCCACCTGGTCCTTGCTGATGGCCGGCATGATGGTCTTGGCGTTGTAGAGCGAACCGGCGCCATAGTGCTTGATCTGGATGCGGCCGCCGGTCTTCTTGGCGATGGCCTCCACGAATTTCCGGGAGGCTATCTCCAGGTTGCTTTTGGGGGGAGTGGTGCTGGCGAAGGTGAGCTTCATCCCCTTGGCCTGGACTGGGGCCACCCCCGTGAGGGCCCAGGCCAAGGCCAAGGCCGGGACCAGGGCCCATAACGCTGCGGTCCGCCTTTTCATAGTCGTCCTCCTTGCAAGGATCCACGGACAAGCCCTTTTCAGGGCAGACGCCAGCCGCGTTGCGGCGACGGCCGGGCGGCCGCCGCAACGGAACCAGGTGCTTCATGACTCTCGCCAGGCATTGTTTGCCCATAGCAAACAATGCGTTGATAAGCCCAGCCCCCCGCCCAAACGGAGCTAAAACCTAGTCTCCCGGCCGCAGGGGATTGCAGAAGACCACCAACACCTTGGCCGGTTTCTCGCCCAGGCTGCGTGACATATGGGGCCGGTTGGAATCGAAGTAGATGGCGTCGCCGGGATGCAGAAGATAGCGCTGTCCGTCGTAGTGGAACTCCTGGTCGCCCTCCAGGTTGATGGCCAGCTCCTGGCCCTGGTGCATGAGGGGCTCTTCGGGGAACTGGTGGCTCACCGTGACCAGGTAGGAGTCCATCAGGCGGTCCGGCTTGGTGAAGCCCAGGGACTGGTAGACCGAGCCCGGCGCGGCGCCGGTGTGGTTGATGGTGCGGCGCCCGCTCTGGCGCACCAGCTCGAAGTGCCGCGAGCGGTGCCGCGGGGGCTCCCCGCTGATGAGGCTCACCACCTCCTCGCCCAGGCCGAAGGCGATCTTGGTCAGGGTGCTGATGGGCGGGGTCTTCTCCCCGTTCTCCACCTGGGAGAGATAGCCCTTGGAGAGCCCGGTCACCTCGGCCAGCCGCTCCAGGGTCCAGCCCAAAAGCAGCCGCTTCTGC
>Ga0256835_1001563_pt1 | contig 13632 bp, 16 predicted proteins | sample PIR30metaG_FD_185972 | JGI IMG/M metagenome (GOLD analysis project Ga0256835, IMG submission 185972) | Hydrothermal vent microbial communities from East Pacific Rise, Pacific Ocean - PIR-30 | ecosystem: Environmental > Aquatic > Marine > Hydrothermal vents | place: Pacific Ocean: East Pacific...
CATATCTTCAAGCATAGCCACAAACTCTTCATCTCTATCGCCCCATGCTATTTCTGTACGAAGTCTTACATTGAAGCGCTTCATTTTCCTCCTGTCCCAATAAACTACAGATCCAACAGGAACAAGTACCATTAGACCTTGAGACAAGATATATAAGCGAATAAAGCCATTGAACAAATAAGAACCTGTAGGTTTAGAAACAATAACATACGCCTCAGTACCATCAGGGATATCTGTAAGAGGTGGATTAAAGAGTTTTATATCAATCTCTATAGCTGTTTTTCTCTGAACAACACCAAGAATCGTGTATTCTATTCCATCTAAAACAAATGTCACAAGAAGCACATCGTCTTTATCAACCACATTATTCCATCGTAGTTTCACGGCTACCTCCCTAAATAGTATCTATATAAATTATACCTAAGCAAAGGGCTACAGGTAATGTAAAATAAACAGCAGGAGGTGAGAATATGAAACACACAATAAAAGCTATCATCTTGCTAATAGCCATATCTTTCTTACTCGTATCATGTTCCAGTATTCCTACCGCAGATTTGGCTAACCCTTCACCATATGCCATGTTCATTACACTTGATGTTCCCGGCAAATTAACAAGTCCCATGTACTATGTATACGGCAATACAATCAAGAAAATAGACGACGGGCTTTATGGCTTACTTCTCAATCAAGAAGCATTTGTCTATCTCCGTCAAACAGCACAAATGGATAATCCTGAACTGATATACAAAAACATAAAAACCGACAGGACGGTGAAGCTTATTACCCCAGACCAATTTGGCACAATGATTGGCATGCTTATTTCCCCCGGAAGAAAGAAACTGGCAATCCATGTTTGGCCAGATGGTATAGCAACAGGTAATAACCTGTTCATCATATTGGACACTGACAATATTCTTAAAAACCCCACGAAACTCAATATTTCTCTTATTAACAAGGGTAAACTTTATGACTCCATAAAATGGATCGCCGCCATCGGAGATGATGGCAGTATAGTATACGTTGGTTCAAACGGAGCCCCTGATGAAGCACTGGTATATAGAGATGCCAAAGGAAACGAAAAAATCATTTCCAAGTATAAGGAGAATGGAGATTTCGACGCAGTTATCTCACAGGGTATACATCCACCTTACAAAGTGGCCTATATTGATAGTAATACACACACTGTCTATTTACTGGGTAAAAGTGGTGTATGGGTATTTAACTCAAGCACAGGTTCTTTATCTCTAACCTATCCATTAAAAACAGTGCCATCAGAAGGATTATGGGTTGATAACAGTAGTCAAAAACTCCTTGTATGGGGATTCAAGATAGGTAAAGCAACAATCAAAATCTATAACCTTGACGGCTCATTGGTGCAAACAGCATCAGGAGTTAGATACTCTGATCCACGCATTGTAGATGGCAAGATATTTGGCATAGGAGCAATTAAAGAAAAGACCATTTACTCCTACACCATTGGAGAAATACATCTTGATACAGCAACACCTACCATCAATCGTATATTTATATCTCAAGATGACATTAAATGGTGGGATATCACAGCCAAGCGATAATATCACTTACCCACAAAACACAGAAAGGGGAGGCACAAACCTCCCCTCTTTTAATAAGAAATGTATCCACTTCTTACAAGGTAGCCAGGAAATACAAATACACACTACTAATAATCAGTATAAATATTGTTACAGGAGCTCCTACTTTAGCATAATTCTTGAAATTGATATCTATACCATTTTTCTTAGCAATACCACTAACGACAACATTAGCAGAAGCACCAATAACAGTACCATTACCGCCAAGGCATGCCCCCATAGATAGTGCCCACCAAAGTACATTGTGGGTATTCAGGGATGGATCTCTTGCAATTAGAGAACTTATAACCGGTATCATAGTAGCAGTAAAGGGAATATTATCAACAAACGCACTAATAACGGCAGAACCCCACAATATAACCATAACGAGAACAACTTTGTCTCCACCACTCACCTTAACCATCCACTGGGCTACCATATCTAGCACGCCTGTAGAGTCTAAATATCCAACGATGATAAACAAAGACATAAAAAATAGAAGGGTCGTCCACTCTACCTGCATAACAACCTTCTCAACCGTCTCATGATCTATAACAAGGAACAGTGCTAAAGAACCACCAAGCAAGGCAACCACTGCCTCCGAAACCCCTATAATATCGGAAACGAAAAATAGAACAATAACAAATAACAATATGGCAAGTCCTGCACGCATAAGATATCTGTTCTTTATAGCCTTATCAGGTTCAAACCCTTTTATCTTTTCCTCTACTCCATCAGGATGCTTAAGTGTAAATTTATCCTTGAATATGAAATATATAAAGAACGCTGCCATAATGACATTGAGGATACTAATGGGAGTTTCATACTTTATAAATTGAATAAAAGACAATCCTGCACCTGTACCAATCATAATGTTTGGAGGATCACCAATAAGGGTTGCCGTACCACCAATATTAGATGCCATAATTTCACCAAGTAAAAACGGCATAGGGTCTATCTCAAGAATTGCAGTAACATATAAAACAAGAGGGGTCATAAGAAGAACAGTAGTAACATTATCGAGGAATGCCGATGTAAATGCCGTAAGAAAGAACATACCAAAGAAAAATTTTACAGGGTCTCCTTTCGACAACTGAAGTGTTCTAACACCAAGATATTCAAAGAATCCACTATGGGCTAAGATACCCACTATAATCATCATGCCCATAAGCAGGGCAAGCGTTTCAAAATCTATAAAAGACCAGAAATCCTCTGTATTACCATAAAACACCTCTGCCACAAAAATGGTGGCGGCAGCACCAAGCATAGCCACAGCTGTTCTATGTCTGATATCAGTCATCAAGAAAACATAAACTAGGGCAAAAAGTGCAATTACAGCAACGGTAAATGTTATATGCATGGTAGTTCCCTCCCCAACCCTTGCTAGAAATTAAGCTTATTTCTCTTCCTCTTCTTGATTCTTCTCATTATCAATCATATGAACAATGGCCGATAGTATAGCCTCCTTCGTAATAACACCACGAAGTCTATTTTCCTCATCAACAACAGGTAGTACATTTCTATGATGCTCAAGCATAAGCTTTAAGGCTGTAAGGTCTGTATCTTCTTCTTCTACAACCGGAGTCCACTTCTTTACCTCACTAACAGGGCTATCCATAATGCTTGCCAATTCTTTGGCCAATATACCTATATCAGGAAAATAAGAAGTACTAACCAGCCTTTTAACATAATCCGGAATAATGACATCGGATATTGATGAACCACTAACATAACCTATAACCCTGAAATCCTCGTCAACCAAAGGAACACCCGGTAGACGATGTGTATAAAGTATTTCGATAGCCTCTCTGACAGTCATATCATCGGTAATTGCTGTTAGGTCTCTAATGTATATGTCTTTTACAAGCACTATACTCACCCCCTTAGAGTACCTTCTCAACTTCTACATACTCGTACACTTTCTGTACCTGAACAATACCATCAATATCGGGCTCCAGCTTGGTTGCCACAGCATAAGCTGTTGCCACGGCATGCTTAGCTATATCGGGACCTTCCATACCAGAAATAATGGCATGAATAAGACCAGCAGTAAGAGCACTGTTTGCACCAACAACTGAGAATATGTGAGGATCAACAAGATGCACATGGTAGACATTGCCATATATACCAATGACATTATGAATAACCTGCCATGACAAACTAACAACCTGAATACCTTTATCCATTAAAGATTTGGCTAGTTTGATTTCATCTTCAAGTGAATGAACCTCTATATCCCCAAAGTGTTCTTCTCCCTCTTTAGGATCTTCAACGAGCATAAATGGGATAGCATCGGCAGCTCGAGGAAGATATTCGATAGTGGCATTGATAACTGTCTTCTTACCAAGTCCATTAAAATATTTAATTAGCTCATAGTATGTATCAGGAGATAAACCACTAGGCAAAGAACCTCCAAACAATATCCACTCTGCCCTACCGAGATGAGGTCTTAGCCTCTTTTTCAACTTTTCTATATCCTGAGGCGATGCTTCAGGACCCTTAGTACCAATACTTGTGACAGTACTCTCTGTAAGATCAACAATCTGGATATTTCTACGGGTATTGCCGTTATGAATATAGACATAAGAACCAGGCACTCCCCTCTGAGTTGCAGAATCTTCCCATGCCAGACCGTTTCTACCTGCAAGCAAGCCGGTAGAAAGTACATCGCTATAACCCAGCTTCATGAGAATTTCAGCAGCAATAAAACCCTTACCACCGGGACTATATATTTCTTTTTCGGTTCTATGGAAAGAACCCGGGATTAATTTTTTCACTTCAAGATAGGCATCAATAGCCGGATTTAGTGTTACACAGATTACCACACTGTTCACCTCCCCATGAGATTACGCATTCTCTTTTTTACCTTATCCCAATCTTCCTTATGTCTAATGAGAAAATCTTCATTAAATTGATATCGATTAATTGCCCTGGCATAAAATTCCGAAAATCCTACAACCACCTCATATAATTCATCAAACGCAACTTTCTCATCTGATAAAGAATCATACCACTTTATAGGGGGCGCAGGACTATATAAATGCCACATACTAGGTGGCAGAGGCCTTATCCCCATAGAAACAATAATATCTGTAATTCGCTTTGCATGTTTTATAGAAAAGAACTTAACCTCACTCCATATTCCGTCACCATAAATAGACTCTAAGTCACAAGAAAAATGATAAACAAGCCACTCTCCAGCAGCAAGTCTTTGAAAGACACCCTGTTTAAAGTCCACTTTATCACCCTCCTTACTTAATATAGAATAGCACCAAACAAAACAAAAAGGGGCACATATGTGCCCCTTTTTGTCATCTCATGTCTATAGTTCTACTTATCAATAGCTGTGCACACAGGACCAGACTCGAATACAGCACTAACATGAACAGAAATAGTTTGAGAACCAGCAGATATAGGTACATTTTCAGATCCGCCTTTTTCTACAGTGGCATATCGAATTCCATTATCAACAGGTGCATAACTACCATAAGAAACAGAAACAAGCGATATATGTTCTGCTCCAAGTGGTTTCACTAAGCGGATAGCATTATCTTTAGCATCAAGAATGGCTTTTTCCAAAAGGTTCTTCCTTACCTCATCTGCCTTTGTGTAATAGAAAGAAATACCAGAGAGTCTCACATTTTCGGCTCTATTAGCCGTTATTTTTCCGGCAAGCTCACCTACTTTATCAACAGGTACATCGATTTTTATGACCTCAGAAGCTACAAACTTATCGTAAATATATTTATCCTTCTCCCAATGTCCTGTTTGTCTAAGACTAAGTCCTGTGGTAGTAATATACTTATCTTCTGTATACTCCTTGGCAATATCGATAACATACTTTGCATTGTCTTTCATAATCTCCATTGCCTTATTTGCATCTTTATCCTCACCAACAATATTGACAGTAAGCACAGCTCTATCTGGTGTCACATCTTGTTTGGCTACTCCAATAACAGAAACTCTTGCCGTAGTAGATGTACACGACACATCAGCACTAACATTTTGAGACGATAAAGCCCAATAGCCACCTAATGCAAACATGAAAAGTCCTACTACTACAGTAATAACCAACCACTTTTTGCCCTTCATATTTACCACCTCCACACATGTATACGAATGTGCATGAGAAAAGTATCACAGGTAGGGATAGGCATCAAGAACGGAGGCAGCAATTGTCCCCTTACCACCATGTGCTATAAGCGTTGCATTAATGGTAGTAAGAAAGAATTTGGCATCAGGTCTAAGTGCATGAAGATAATCTTTAAGCAGATGTGCATCTTCATCACACCATGCGTGGGATATGCCCACAAGAGGCTTCTTGGCACTCTCTATTGCTTCTGCCATATGCTTACGAAGCAATCTTAGTGCTTTTTTTCTACCAAATGATTTACCAATGACCTTTAAAGTACCCGTCTCATCAGGTGATATAGTAATCATAATACGCATAGCTCTAGCAGCCATTCCAGCAAGACCGGAAACACGTCCACCACTAAGGGTAAATCTAACATCACCAACAACGGCGTACGTATGCTCTTTCCGATTATCTCTAATTTCTGTTAATATCGAAACAATTTCCTCGATCGACTTACCATTTTTATCTAGTTCATGGGCAAGCCAAGCGTAAAGTCCAATACCTGTACCGGCAGTAAGCGTATCAAAGGGAATAACCTCTTGTTCATACCCTAATTCGTCAATAGCGGCATAAATTGCACGGTATGTACCGCTGATATTTTTACTAACATGTACAACCAGTATAGGCTTAGGTAAAGCCCGAAAAACTTCCATAAAGTCATATGCTGTAGGCATACTAGTAGATATTTCTCCGGGTACGAGCATATGCTCTATTTCACCAGAAAGTAGCTCTTCTGTTGCCTTATGACTTTTCCCCCTAAACACCACATATAACGGTACAGTAGTAATAACATCTTTCAAATGTGGCGGCACATCTGCTGTACCATCAACAACAATAGATAGCACTCCGCATCCCCCCTAAATTATTACTATTCACACATTGGCATCAAGTACTGAAACTGCCAATGTGCCTTTCCCACCATGGGCTACCAATGTAGGATTCATGTATGTTACAAAAATAGAAGCATCTGGACGCTCTTTACGAAGCGTCTCCGCTATCATACTGGCATCTTTATCAGCCCATGCATGGGATATTCCAACAATAGGACTTTCTGCATCTTTTAAAGACTGTCTTGCCCTTTCAAGGATATATCTAATAGCCTTTCTTCGCCCCATAGTTTTATAAATAGCTTGTATGTATCCCTCTTCGTCTGGGGAAACAACAACCATAAAATGCATGGCCTTAGCTGCAGCCGCAGCAATCCCCCTAACTCTGCCCCCATGAAGTGCAAAACGTACATCGCCAACCAAAGCATAGGTTTTTTCCCTTCTATTATCACGAAGTTTCACAAGGGTATCGTACACTTCCCTGGCGGTAGCACCTTGTTTAAGGAGTTCATACGCTAGATATACATATACACCTATTCCCGAAGCAGCTGTTTTCGTATCAAACATATAAAGTTTATCTAAAACTCCAACAGTCTCCGCTGCCGTTTTAATGGATTGATAAGTGCTACTGATTCCACTACTAACATGGATGGCTAAAGCAGGATAATCCAACTCTTTAAGAGCATCTACAAAGTCCTGGGCTGAAGGCATGCTCGTAGACAGCTTACCCGGATCAAGCATGGATTCCATCTTATGCAAGATAAGCTCTTTAGTAGCTTTATAACTAACACCATCATAGATAACATACTGCGGCACATAAGCTACCTCATTCTCAAGTTGAGGAGGTATATCGGCATCCCCATCTACAACAATACGCAAACTCATCTTTCCCCACCTACTTCCCTACACAAAATGTAGAAAACAATTTATCTAACACATCTTCAGATACATCCGCTCGTCCTAAAATAGCACCAACATGTCTTGCCGCCCTTTCAATATCTATAGATGCTATTTCAGGCATATTTGTTTCAACAAGGTTTCGTGCCTCTTCCATATATTGTAAAGCCTCGTGAACATGAGACATAACCCTACCAGACATATAAAGAGGAGAATGTTCATGTTGACCAAGAATATCCGATATTGAATTTACAAGTTCATCTATACCTTTACCAGTCTTGGCTGATACACCGATAACAGGTGGCCCATATTCTTTAAACTGCAAAAGAGCTTTTTCCACATCATTTACCATATCTATTTTATTTACAGCTATAAGTCGTATATTTTCCCCAAACTCATTCCATACCCTTAAATCATCTTCTGCAAGTGCCTTACTACCATCAACAACCCATATCAGCAAATCTGCCTCCTTGGCAAGTTGCTTGGCTTTATCAACACCAATTTTTTCAACCTTATCTACAGTTTGTCTGATACCGGCAACATCAACAAGGGATACTGGTACATGCCCTATCATGTGCATAGCCTCTACAAAATCACGTGTTGTTCCGGGAATATCAGATACAATAGCCCTTTCATATCCCAATAGTGCATTAAGAAGAGATGACTTGCCAACATTTGGTGCCCCAACAAGAACAATCTTGTATCCTCTTGCCAATTTTTGCCCTATTTCTATACGCTTGTATAAAATGGTTAGCTTCTCCAAGATATCATCCATAATTTCAAGAAATTGCTTTTTTCTGTCATCGAATCCATATTCTTCTAATTCAACATCTTCTGGGTAATCAACATCAGCTCGCATAGCAGAAGCCAAAGATAATATGTCATCATAAATAGCTTTGATTTCCCTCTCATATTCACCGGCCGCACTGCGTGTTGCCGCTTTGATAGACTCAATATTTTTACCATATATAACCTCATGGAGAGCCTCTACTTGAGAAAGAGACATCTTACCTGAAAGAAGAGCTCTCTTGGTAAATTCACCCGGCTCTGCAAGACGAGCACCCATTGATATGAGACGTGATATCAAAGCAGAGGCAATAACGGGATTACCATGAATATGAAACTCTACCATATCCTCCCCTGTATAGGAACGAGGGGAATAAAAAGCGACAATTAGGGCTTTATCTATTATATCTCCCTCATCATCATAAATATTAGCCAGCCTCATAACTCCATGAGGAGGGATTTTCTTATTGATAACCTTTTCTGCCAGTAAAAAAGAACCCCTCCCAGAGAGGCGTATAACATGAATAGCACCAACGCCGGGAGGGGTTGAAAGGGCAACAATAATATCAGACATATCAGCCAACCCTCTTTATCTCTATCCTCCTATTAGGTTCTTCTCCAAATGAGCGTGTGGTATAAGATGGGAAATGTTCCTGTACAAGCTTATGTACAATTTTCCTTTCCCAACGGGGCATAGGATTTAGCTTTATGCTTCTCAGTCTACGAGACTCCATATACTGTATTTTTTTCTCTATCATAGATAATAGCTTTTCTGCTCTACGGGCCTTATAGCCCATGATATCTATATCAAGCCTAACAGGCTTATCAAAACGGAGTCTAATAACCTGATCTATAAAATGCTCAAATGTATCAAGAAATTTACCATGTTTACCAATAAAGCCAGCAAGATCTTCACCATCTATACGAACATGTATTTCACCCTCATCATATTCATCTACATAGATGGTTGCCTCTTTACCAGCAGCTTTCATAATATCCTCAAGAAGTTTTTTGACAATAACAGATGGAACTGGTCTCCAAGCCCTAATTTTTACAACCTTACCCAACAAACCCTTTTTTTCCTCAACTATTTCATATTCAAAGTGCTCTCCAAGCACGCTTTTGGCAGACGCTACCGCTTCATCAACACTTGCTCCTGTAAATATCATATCTCCCACAGTGTTCACCCCCCACAGTATTAAACAACCTTCTGATTAAAGCCTTTCTTATCAAGCTCTTTCTCTACCATATATCTAACTACTCTGTTTTCAATAACACCTAAAAATGCGAACGTTACCCAATAAATAGCCACACCAACAGGCATTTTCATAGCAATCCAAGCAAATAACAGAGGCATCATAATCATCATCATTTTCATCTGAGATTGTGTTTTAGGATCAGACGTTGGAGTTTGACTGAGTTTAAACTGGAAATATGTCGCTATGGCAACGATAATAGCAGTTGCCCACGTTGGATCTGGTTTAGAGATATCAGGCACCCATAGAAAAGATACTCCATTAAAATTGGGATTATACAGATGGTAGTTTAGAAGAGCCTTATACAATCCCCAGAATATAGGAAGCTGGAAAATAAGCACAAGACATCCGGCCAGTGGATTGACATTGTACTCTTTGTATAGTTTCATCAATTCCTCGCCCTGTTTATTCTTATCTTCTTTATACTTTTCCTGTATCTGCTTCACAAGAGGCTGAATCTTAGCCATCATAACACTAGAACGTATCTGTTGATATGTAAACGGAAACATAAGTATCTTCACTATTAGTGTAAGAAGCATAATATCCACGGGATAGTATGGAACAAATCTATACAAGAAATCCAAAACCCACATAAAAAACATGGCAATAGCGCCAGTAATACCCTTTAATGGTTGAGTAGCTGTCGTAGCTGTTGTAGCTGCTACTGTCTGTGTGCTTCCCACAGTTTTCGTTGCCATGGTAGCACTACTGCTTACAGTTTCTGTAGCCATTTATATATCCCTCCTACTTATCGCTGATAAAAAACTTGAGTTGTATTTTCTCAGGTACTGGATCATAACCCCATGTACCCCATGGGTGACACCGTAATATCCTCTTCAGTGCCAAATATCCCCCTACTATCACACCATGCTTTTCTATAGCCTCCACCGTATATGCAGAACATGTTGGTATATGCCTGCATACCGGCCCTTGAGAAAACAAATGCAAAAAAGCATGAATGAACATCAAAATGCCTATAACGATTTTCTTACTTAGAATACTCAGATACTTCACTACTGTCCCCCCTGCCTACCTGCTCAAGCATATTATCTAAAACATGCTTCATCTCCTGAAACGAAACATCTTTAACCTTCATACGAGGTAAAATAACAACCGCGTCTTGTAAATGGGGAAGATGCCCCCTTACTATCTCCCTTATCTGCCTCTTTAGTCTATTTCTCCTCACGGCCTTCCCAAATTTTTTAGAAACAACTATTCCGATCTTTGGCCCATCTTCTATAGGCAAATAATATACAACAAATAAGGGAGATTTTAGCATCTTCCCCCTTTTATACACTTCACCAAACAATCTACCTGATGTAAGCCTATACTTCCGTGGTATTCCCACATCTTACACCTTACGATAAGATGGTGTAAGTCTCCAACGCCCCTTCTGTCTTCTTCTCTTCAAAACTCTTCTTCCACCTCGTGTGCTCATTCTTGCCATAAAGCCATGTGTACGAGCCCTTCTACGGTTATGTGGCTGATATGTTCTCTTCATAGCCCTATCCTCCTTTCCCTATGTTAACATTTTCTTTGCATACCACAACACTATCTACCTACAGGTAGGCATATTGAATTATACACTATTAATATGCTATGTCTTCATCTGACAAACTATCCCTTTTTACCCCCTCTACTTTTACCCATATACCATCGGCAATTTCAAGAGCTCTGGCATCGGACAACATAAAACCCGTCTTTTTCAAAAGTGCTGCTACCTTGATACTATAGCTATCAGGAGACTGTGTCCAGATGTCTTCTTTGCCACCGGCTATAAAATGGATAACTTGAACATATCCGTGCCAATGAAGTAATCTGTAGATATCAAACAACACCTCTTCAGGACGAGAAAATTTATCTATAGGAATTAAAAATATAGCAGTATGAAAATACCCATCTAAAGATTTTAAGGCTCCTCTAGGAAGTACAAACGTAGACGGACCTCCATAAGGGAGATACGATAGCTGTCGCTTATACTCATCAACATCATCAGGAGGCACTAAACATGTAATAGAACCTTTGCCACCTAAAAGTCCATATATCTCCCTGACATTATCCACATCAAATGGAAATATTAACACATGCCAATTGGGTTTCATTCTCACAAGATTTCTAAACCCTCTAGGCATAAACTCACCTCTGCCCCAAATAACTCATATAAACTGCAGACAGAAGCCAACGGAAACCTTCTACCCAGGTGCCAACTGTGTAGCGTGTGGTACGAGGCGATATTCTTTCCATTATAGGCATTTGAGATACAACATCGGCAATAGAAGAAGATAACCAATCAATCTCTACCTCTATGGGAGATGAAAATGTAAATGGTCTTATCAAACCATTTTGCAATTTATCTATAGCTTCCTGAGTTCCTATCTGAATATTACGGGCCACCTCATGTAGCAGAGAATTCTTCGTTGCAAAACGCCCTACTGCCTCTTGAACAGGAACAAATACTGTATCGGGAAGATATTTCTCCATCTCCCACTGCATCTCCTTTTGCCCCACAACAAGGATAACTGGAACACCAAATTCACCTGCAAAAGCGGCATTAATTGTTGTTTCACCTACAGGTTCACCATTAACGCGAATATTGTAAATACTGGAAGAAGAATATGTGTGATCCATAGCACCACCGCCGCCAACAAGAGAATGATATCCAACAAATATCACACCATCATAAGTTCCATCAAAGCCACTCATCATATAATCTTTACGGGGAAAACCACTTATAAGAAAAACATGCCTATACTCTTCTGGGAAATCTAAAACCGACATATTCTCTCCCTTACTATGGCTATCAACAATAACAACTTCCGCTTCACTATCATATTCCTTTATCACATCTATAACAGGAAGAATATGCCTAATAAGAATCTCTGTTGTCCCTTTAATATTGTTTTTCCACCATTCCCATGATGGGATACCAGATAACCCTTCAATGTCTGTTGACATAAATATCTTCACCTTAAGTCCCTCCTTGCATGTTAGAATTATTCTATAAAGAATAATACAACTTAGGAGGTGCCTCCTTATGAAAGGAAAGCTTAAAAAGCAAATCACCCTTATTGTTATCCTATTTATCTTATTATCATCCGTACCTGTAGGTGTTTTTTCTTTAATTGAGATGAATAAAAATAAAAACTTGCTAACCAACGTTACTGAAGAAACGGTACAAGGCACATTAAATAGTATGAGTGAAGGTTTTTCAGGTGCTATCAGGGCGTGGCTCGAAAATATTGCACTAGTACCTATCAAATCAATGGAAGATAAGGCTAAATATGCTCTCCAGAAAATCGATGTTTTTTCTCAAATGTCAAGTAAAGCTGCACAAGAACAAGTTCAAACATACTCAGAACAGCTAAATCACATTGTCCAGAATTATGCTAAAGTCCTTGAAGGAGCTGTTAGTCAGATAGCCATTGTTAAAACAACAGGGGAATTCTCTTTTGTGTATCCTCCAAGATCCGAATATGTTAGTGATATACGAACAGAACCATGGTATGAAGAAGCACTAAACACAGGAACCCTTACATTTTCACCTCCGTTTCTGAATCAAGATACTGGTCAAATGGAAGTGGCTATAGGTTACCCAATCAAAGACGGTAACAATATTTTAGGTGTAATAGGACTTTACCTTTCTTTAGATCAGATATCAAAAATATCTGAACTCTCTGCAATTAAAAATAAAGACAAATACTCTTCCTTCTTCTTTCTTGTGTATATCCCCAAAGACGATAAAGTTCATGCCCCTATACTTCTTGCCGCTCCTGACAAAAGATATAATGGATTACCTTTAAATCTGGACTTCTTACATGCGTATGGTGATAAAGCAAGAGAAATGAAAATAAAATATGAAAAAGAATTGAAATTAACCGAAATAGATAAAAAGCAGCTAGAACAATCATACGAAATAATAAAAGCAGCTACAGACGGAGAAATAACTGACATAAGTCTTTTTGATCACAACCTGCGTATTAAAGTAGCTTCAATACCAGGAACCCCATGGAAAATCGTATCTGCTATCAATAAAGATATATGGCTTCAACCTGTACAGGAAATCTCAGCATCTATTAATAAAACAAGAAACTTCTTTATCATATTTGTCGTTCTTCTCATTATCATTGCTGCAATTCTAT
>Ga0256835_1001564_pt1 | contig 13631 bp, 14 predicted proteins | sample PIR30metaG_FD_185972 | JGI IMG/M metagenome (GOLD analysis project Ga0256835, IMG submission 185972) | Hydrothermal vent microbial communities from East Pacific Rise, Pacific Ocean - PIR-30 | ecosystem: Environmental > Aquatic > Marine > Hydrothermal vents | place: Pacific Ocean: East Pacific...
AGATCTCAGTTCTATATCAATTATGTCAGCATAATCAGAAACAGCCTCAAAAAGTTCTATCCTTTCAGAATCTTTTAAATCTTTTAACCCTCCTTCCTCTACAGACCTTACAGTTCCAATAATACCAAAACCTGAATCTTTTACCTTTCTTGAGATATCCTTTACATAATCAGATTGTGTACTGGAAAACATATCTATCCTGAGCTCTATCAGATCTATCCCTTTACTCTTTGCCTGAGACAGCTTACTTTCCAGATCTCTGTCATCTAAAGGTAGGGCTATCAGAGGATACTTCCCGATTTCCAATTCTGCCACCCCTTTACTGTTTTTAAAAAAGCTTATATGAAAAAATTGATCTTTGCAAAGTTAAGTTTGACTTAAAACTTAATTTAGTTTTAAGATTAGAATTAACACAACAAGGTCTCAGGTATTAAGATGCTGGATATTATCATTCTAACGATCCATATTCTTGTGGCTTCATTCTGGATAGGTGGTATGCTTTTTATGGTTCTCGCATTATCTCCCTATGTCAGGAAACTGCCTGAGGATCTAAGTGTGAGATCATATCAGGAAGTTGGAAAAAGATACAGCTTCTGGGGAACTGTTTTAGGTCTTCCAATCCTTTTTTTAACAGGTCTTTATAATATGCATGTTATGGGTGTATCATTTCATGATCTTTTTAATTTCTCAAATGATTATGCCTCAACATTACACCATAAACTTCATCTATTTATCCTTACAGTAATACTCGCGGTTATCCATGATTTCTATATAGGTCCAAGATCACATATAAACAGGAAGTTCAGGATTACAGCAAGAATAATCGGCGTTCTGAATCTTGTTCTTGGTATATCAATAATATTTCTCGCTGCAAAGCTGAGATTTGGAGGATAGTTGATCTAAATCATAGAAAATTATTTTCCTATATTTAAGATAAAATAGTATGAAATCTTAAATAAGAGGATGTTATGGGAAAGATTGAGAGAATACTGAAGGAACTAACTGTTGAGCATACAGATCTGCTCAAAAAGATAAAAGACTTCCAGGAAAGACTTGAGAGTGACTTTTCAGATGAACTTATTGATGAGATATTAAAGTTCTTAGATGAGGAGCTTGAGGAACACGCAAGGAAGGAAGAAGAAGATCTGGTTGATGCGATAGAAGAGGCAGACGCAACTTTTGATAGCGGTGCTCTGATTTTCGGACACCAGACACTTGTTGATGCTATAGATGATTTTAAAACGGCTGTTGACGAGTACAGGAAAGGGAAGTCATCACAGAAAGATGTGGTAAAATATGCAGACAGGGTTTTTACTTTAATTAAAGATCACTTCATTGAGGAAGAACATTTCCTCTTTCCTGATATTTTAAAATTAGATCTGGAGAGATTTGAGTAATGCTGTCGGTAGCATGTAAAGACTCTATAAGGGCAATGATTTATATAGCAAAATACGGCGACAGGAACAGCTTTCTGTCAATACACAAGATAGCTGAAGATCTTGATCTCTCATTCTACTTTTTATCTAAAAATCTACAGAAACTTGTGAAGGTCGGTCTGTTAGAGTCTTACAGAGGACCTAACGGCGGTGTCAGACTTGCAAAACCTCCAGATCAGATAAAGCTTTTAGATATTATTGATGCTATAGATGGAACGGAGTTTTTCAATAAATGTATACTCGGTTTTGATACATGCTCTGATGAGAACCCATGTGTTATACATCATAAATGGGCTGAAAAGAGAAATGAGATATATGAGATGTTCTTTGGAACAACACTTTCAGAAGCTGTAGAAGATATACACAAATTCAGTAATATCAAGATTTAGCCATGTATGAGATAGCAAAGATAATACATCTTGTCAGTGCTGTGGTTTTTGGTGGTGTTCTTTTTGTTGAGGTTGTTATGCTACCTGTCTTAAAAAAAGAGTTTGGTGAGGAGTTTTTTAAAAAGGTAGAGTTTACAATAATAAGAAAAAGAGGGATAAAGATAGTTCCTCTTTTCGTTCTCAGTTTATATCTGTCAGGTCTGTTTATGTTCCATTATCATATGAAAGATCTTGATCTTTCAACAACATTTGGAAAGCTATTATTACTTAAGGTATCCATAGCTTTTGCTGTTATATTAGGCGTTATTACAGCTATAACAATGTTTAAACTTGGAAAGTCAGAAAACAGACTCTTTGATTATATACACCAGTTTGCGTTTATTGCTGTTTTCACAGTTATAATCCTGGCCAAGCTTATGTTTGTCCTATAAGGATCAGAATAAATCAAATAATTTTAGGAGGTCATACTATGGGTTTAACTCTCAAACCAGATGGGGTCTTTAATGATGAAAAGCCCCACATCCAGCCTGCAACAACAGGCAAAAACTTTAAGATGGTATACTTTCATCTTAAAGCAGGTCAGAAAATTCCACTTCACACCACATCATCAGAGGTTGTGGTAACCGTTTTAAAAGGTAAAGGTAACTTTTTTGCCGGTTCTTATGAAAATATCAACACACTCTCTGAAGGTGAGAGCTTCTTCTACGAACCTGAAGAACCTCACGGTTTTGAAGCTGTAGAAGATATGATAGTTCAGGCGGTAATCACTCCTATCCCTGAAAAGAAACTCCAGTTATAACTAAAATTGATATGAATCAATGAAATGGGATATGTTGTTGATTACTTTTAAGACAAAAGAGTATGAATTCTAAAATAAAATTATGAGAATTATTGAATGTTTAAAAGATTTAATAAGAAGCAATGGTTGATCATTATCCTTACAGCTTTGTTTCTGATGTTTTTATTTGTAACACTCTTGGCACAATGTGTAATTGCAATAATAAAGATGATGCTAGGATATCCAATCTGAGAGGGAGTATATGGAGATAGGTGGTTTTCTATGGAAGATATCTTATATGTTGCATGTTATATCAAACGCAGCCTTCTTTGGTGCAACACTTCTTGCTGTAATTGCCTGTGATACGATCTGCACAGGTAAAAATCTGAAAGCTTATCTCAAGCTTTCATCTGTGTTCGTAACATTTACAGGATTAACAGGTATTCTATTACTTTCCATACTTAGTATGAGCGGTATGGATGATCTGACCAACAATCCTGTAGGACAGTCCGTTCTTGTAATGATAGCAAGTTACACACTTGTTCTCTTTATTTTCACTCTTGTTGTTATTTACAAAGGTGGAGAAGCAAGAATCTACAAGAAAATGTTTTCAATTATGCTTATTAGTTACCTTGTTGCATATTTATCAAGAACTTATTTAACTACTTAGGAGGTTTCAGGAGATGGCTGGAGATAATTCCCAGAAAAAATGGTTTTTAGTCTTTGTCCTCAGCTTAGTCGGTGCTGCTGTTATTTTCTTAGGCCTTACAATAAAACAGATCAAAGATGTTCCTCCAATTCCAAAAGAGGTAAGAGGTACATCTACACTTTACACCTATGATGATGTTGTTCAGGGTAAGGCTTTCTTCCAGAAGTATGTTCTTATGAACCACGGTACGCTTTTAGGTAATGGAGCATACATCGGACCTGATTACACATCTCTCTTCTTACATAAAAAGATAGAAAATCTCCAGGATATTTACGCGCAGAAAAAATTTGGAAGAAATTATGCTGATCTTACTGACGAGGAAAAAGGACTTGTTGATATTCTAGTTAAAAAAGATGTAAGAGAGATATCAACATTAAAAGAGGATGTAACAACTATAACACCTGAACATGAACAGGCATATCTCAAAGCTAAAGAGTACTTAAAAGAGTTTCTGGTTAAAGGAAATCCTTCCTATGCATGGATAGGAGGACTTATAAAACCTGAAGAAGCTGATTATATAGTCTCATTTGTTGACTGGTCTACACTTGTTGCTGTAACAACAAGACCAGGTACAGATGTTACATACACAAACAACTGGCCACCAGAACCTGCTATAGGACTGAATGCACCATACTCTTCACTTTTCTGGTCTCTTATAGCATTTATGGCTTGCTGGTCTTTAACAATTGTAGTTTTATGGGCATTCTACGATTATTTCCTGAAGTTTGATGCTGAAAAACCAGCACCTTCTTTAGAGATAAAATCTTTAACACCTATGCAGGAAAAAGTTTTAAAGTTCGTTCCACTTGTACCGGTATTCTTCGTTCTTCAGGTTGCTTTAGGTGGTTATCTTGCTCACCTTTATGCAGATCCTGCACACAGCTGGATAGTTCCACAATCTCTACTTCCATTTAACGTTGCAAGATCTTTCCACCTTAACCTTGCAGTTCTGTGGATCGCTATAGGATGGCTTGCAGGTGGACTGTTCATCGCACCGTTAGCTTCAAAAGGTAAAGATTTCAAATTCCCAATAGCGGTTGACATATTATGGGTTGCTCTTGTTATTGTTGGATTAGGAGGTCTTATAGGCCTTTGGCTCGGTGCACTCGGTAAACTACCTGCTGAACTCTGGTTCTGGCTTGGAAACGAAGGTAGAGAGTACATTGAGCTTGCAAGGGTATGGGATATAGGTCTTGTTGTCGGACTTGTTTTATGGTTTACGATTGTTTTCTTCACAGTTAGACAGGCTGAAAAACTTACACCTCCTTTACAGATGATAATCTGGTCAGCATTCGCTATAGCTGTTCTGTATATGGCAGGAATGGCTCCTTTACATAAGATCATGCCTAACTTCACTATAGATGATTACTTCAGATGGTGGGTTGTTCACCTCTGGGTTGAAAACACATTTGAGCTGTTTGCAGCAGGTACACTTGCTTTCCTAACAGTCTCACTTGGCCTTGTAAGTGTTAGATTTGCAACTATTATGATGTTCTTCGAAGCTTTCCTTATCGTTGCAGCAGGTACACTTGGAACAGGTCACCACTACTTCTGGATGGGTGAGAATGAATTCTGGATAGCTGTTGGTGGTGTTTTATCATCTTTAGAACCATTACCTCTCGTAATTCTTATGGTAGAAGCATCAAAAGAGTATTTACATATCAAGAAAGCCGGTCAGGCATTCCCATTCAGAATGTCGTTCCTCTGGCTTGTTGGCTCAGCATTCCTCAACTGGCTCGGTGCCGGATTTTACGGAATGTTAATCAACCTTCCTATAATAAACTACTACGAACACGGAACTTACTTCGGAATGGCTCACGGTCACGTTGCTTTATTAGGAGCATTCGGTTACATATCAATAGCATTCCTGTACTTCATAGTCAGAGCAAATGCTCTTGCAAAAGGATTACACTGGGATGAGAAGATCTCAAACCTTGCATTCTGGATGATGACTGCAGGTATATTCCTTTATGCTATCCCAACACTGGTAATAGGTGAAAAACAGATGGAATGGGCATTTGAGTACGGCTACTGGGCTGCCAGAACAAGAGAAGTACTGGAAGGGCTTGGATTCTGGATGTGGGTAAGAATTATCCCAGACTCTTTAATACTCGCTGGTGCAGTACTGATATTAGTTGATATAATTTATAAACTGTACTTATCTGCTAAAGAAAAACCTGCCACTGCAGCTGCGTAATGTAGCGGGCCCCTGATGGGGCTCTTTTTTTTATGAAAATCTTTTTATCTTTCCTTTTAGATAGTATGAAACAAGAACCACTGAAGATAGGATAAGATAAAAAACTGACTGTTCTTTTAAAAGTAGTACAGGTGAACTGTACCAATTGAACAGGTAGTTGATGCTAAGTAACATCATCATATCAACAGAGTAGATTATTATCAGAATTGTTAATAAAAATGAAACAGACCTTTCTATCTCTTTTTTAAAAAAACCTTCAGCAGACTCACCTAATATCCAGAATATAATTAAATTTAAAAGCAGAACTATAGCATTCAGTTCCATAACTGTAAAGCCTCTTATGTTCAGATACAATCCAATTATTAGAATATAAGTTAAGAACTGAATGATGAGTTGTCCATAGAATTAAAAATATGATGTATCCTCACTTAAGAATAACAGTTACTTCACAGACCCCTTCCCCATTGGCGTTACATCTGCTTTCAAATGCTGAGAGTTTCTTACCAAGATAGTACTCAACTATACCCAATACAAGACCAACCTCAAAAAAACATATCCTTTTACCTATATTATCCATACCTGCACAGGTTATACACTCATCAAGCTGTATAACAAGTTTCTCATCAGAAAACTCAGCAACATTTATAATCCCTATCTTCTCTTTCTTAACAAAATCTGATACATTTGAGAGATATCTGTTTATATCCTGATCGTACAGAACCTTCCCAAGTTCTTTACCAAGTGTTCTACCTGCATTAACAAAAAGTATATTTGCCCCTTTTTCTCCTAAAAGATCAGATGCATATATACTTGTAAAATGTCTGAGTGCTCTGAATATTACTATAGGAATATCTGTTCCAAGTTTGTCCCTTTTAACCTTGGATATTTGCTCCAGTACGTTCTCCATTTATAATAGCCTCCTCCCAGAGTTTAAAATCTTCAGAAAAGTATCTGATCCTCTTCTTTTTGAACTCTTTTGTTGAGTAAAGAATTTTGTAATCACTGATCCCTGTTTCTCTGCTCAACTTTTCAACAAACTCTTCAATCTCCTCTTTAGTTCTTCCGTGTATCATACTGAAAAGGTTATAACTCCAGCGTCCATTGATAGTTCTAAGATAGCAGTGGGATACAGATTTAAATGTTGAAAAGAATTTACCTACATCATCAGCGATCTCCTCTGGCACTTTCCAGACTGTCATACCATTTGCCTTAAAACCTGCCTTTCTGTGGTAAAGTATTGCAGCAAATCTTCTCATCACTCTGTTCTCTTTAAACTGGTTAAGCTTATGGAGTAATGTATAAACGGGTATGCCCAGTTTATCAGCAAATATATGGAAAGGTTTTGGTTCTAAAGGGATATCCTCCTGAGTGATCTTTATAATATTCTTTTCTATCTCATAGAGATTAACATTACCAGCATTGTAACTCTGGTTCATATCTTCAGACCTTTCATCAAGACTGCTGAATGTAAGCTTTACACCTATTTTGTATGTTTTAACAGTTCTCAATATCACATAATCCTCAGCACCAGAAAGATCAGCCAGTATCTCAACGGTCTCATCAAGACCTATCTTACTGTCAGGTGGAACAGCAAGTGTGAACCAGATATTATACTGATCATTTCTTTCGTAGTTATGACTCACTCCAGGATGGGAGTTTATAACAGAGACAGCTTTCTGTATATCTTTTACCTTAAAAGCAACAAGAGAGCTGCTGTATCCCAGAGCTTTTGTGTCGTATATAGGAGATATCTGTCTTATTATCTTTTCCTTTTTTAACTTTTTTATACTCTCTATCACATCATCTTCAGAAGTACCGATCTTTTTTGCTATAGCATTGAAAGGGTTCTCTACTATAGGTATACCTTCCTGAAGTATTGTAAGAAGCTCCTTCTCAAACTCTGTCATAATCTGATCTCCTCTAACTGATTTTCAAACCAGTGGATTTTCTTTCTTAAAGAGACAACATCACCTATGAGGAATATCGCAGGTGGATAGACGGTAACCTTTCCTTCAGCAACCTCTTTCAGTGTGGACTCAATAGATTTCTGTTCTTTTGTAGTACCTTTTTCTATGAATATCACAGGTTCATCCGGATTTCTTCCAGCCTCTATAAGATTCTGGGCTATCTTTTCCCTGTTTGATACGCCCATAAGGAATATTAATGTTCCTATACCTGCCAAGGACTTCCAGTTTATATCAGGAAATTTTCCTTTATGTCCGTGTCCTGTAACAACTGCAAATGATGAGGATATCCCTCTATGGGTAACAGGAACACCTGCATAAGCAGGAACAGCTATAGCTGATGTAATACCCGGTACAACCTCATACTCTATTCCCTGTTCTTCAAGGAATAGAGCTTCCTCACCACCTCTTCCAAAAACAAATGGATCTCCCCCTTTTAACCTGAGAACAATCTTATACTTCTTTACAAAATCCTGGAGTAAAAAATTTATCTTATCCTGCTCCATTATATGCTTCCCATCTTCCTTACCAACATAAACAAGCTCACACTCAGGTTTTGCCATCAGAAGTATCTCAGGATTTATAAGCCTGTCGTAAAGGATGACATCAGCTTTCTGTATCAGCTTGTAGGCCTTTACGGTAAGGAGATCAGGATCACCAGGTCCTGCCCCAACGATATAAACTTTTCCATTCATGATAAAACCCCCTTTATCGGACAATAAAGATGCCCGAAGGTGTAGGAACTGTTATTTCTTTTATTATTCTGAAATTATCTGTATCAAATATTTTCAGCCTGTTTTCAAAATATGAGGATATATAAAGTCTCTTTCCATCTTTTGAAAATCTCAGATGCATTACCCTTTTCCCGGCTTTTATATTTTTGACAGGTTTAAAATCTTTGAGATCAATAACTGTTATATAATCTTCTTTGTCTCCACTGTAGTTAACAACAGCAAATCTTCTGTCAGGAGATACTGATATAAAAACGGGAAGACCTATAAGATCTATAGACTTCTCAACCTTCATACTTTTTATATTTACAACATAGGCTTTTCTCTCACCTACAGATGGTATAATAGCTCTCTCATCCACAATTCCCCACATACCAAAATGAGGGATCTTAAAAACAACCTCCTGATCTTTATCAGATCTGAACTTAACCTTTCTGTATTTGAAGTTTGAAAGATCAAGTATCCCAACACCTTTTTCCTTAAAAAATCCAACTATATACCTGTCACCATCTATAAGGGCATCAAAGGGAAGTTTCCCAACATTATCAATAACGGTCTCAAGCTCAAACCCTTTATCAGCATTTAATACCCATATCTGATCCTTATCCATAAGAGAAAAAACAAGGTATGGATAGTAAACCTTTATACCAACATTCCTTGATCCTGTCTCAACAACTATGTATTTATCAAGATCTTTTGTAAGGATAGTAACCTTTTTAGGATCGTAATGGGCTATAGCTATGTAATCCCCAACAAATGTGAATCCTATACCGCTGTTTCCCGGTTTGATCTTCCTTACAACCCTGTCTGATCTGTTATCAACCTTTGAGAAATAACCGTTCCTGCTTATAACATAACTGTAATCACCATCTGTTTTTACGATGGCATGGTTAAGGTTTCCAAGATCCCTTATCTCACCTTCAAACTTTCCATCCTGTATAACAGCCAGGCTTCCCCTTTCCCTCTCAACAACATAAAGTTTTTCAGCAAAAACTGTGCTGAAAGATATCAGAAAAACCATTATCAGATGTAACATTCTGGATCCTCCGCAAAATAGTTTCCGTATACGGCGTAAGCCCTTGATCTTGAATTACCGTTACATATCTCAAGGTATCTGCAATACTTACATCTTCCCTCTACAGGTCTTGGATGCTGTCTTAACTTACTCAGTATCCCGTTTGAGTTCCATATCTCGTAAAAGTTTTTCTCTTTTATATTTCCAAGTTTTAAGGGAAAGTATGTATCAGGTTTTACAAAACCTCTATAATCTATATCAGCAATTCTCACACCTGCCTGATTTCCACCCCAGATTTTCAAATTCTCATAAAGTATCTCAGCCTTCTCAGGATATCTTTCCTTAAACTTCTCATAAAGGACAACAGCATCAGCCTCATTATTTCCTGTCACAACATCTATCCCTACACCTTTATCTACAAACTCAAAGGATCTCTCAATTATATAATCAACAACCTTTCTATAATCTTCCTTCTCAGCCTGGTTAAGGTTTCTGCCTCTACCTGAATAAACAAGATGTGAGAAGTATATCTTTGGGATTCTTTCATTCAGTGCAAGATCAAATATAAATGGGATTGATCTGTATGTCTGTGATGTTATGGTAAATCTTATCCCTGTTTTTATTCCGCTGTCCCTTACAAGCCTGAGAGCTTCAACTGATCTTTCAAATGCTCCTTCCATACCTCTGAAAGCATCATGTGTCTTCTGATCTCCATCTATACTTATCCCCACATAGGAAAAGCATTCCTTTATACTCTCAATATTTTTTTCATCTATTAAAAGTCCGTTTGTTGATAGTGTGACATTAAAACCGTTTTCCTTAAACAGATTGGCTATATCAAATATATCCTCACGGATTAATGGCTCACCTCCTGAGAGTATAAGAACCTTAACACCTGCCTCTTTAAGATAAGGTATCTGTGACCTTATCTCATCAATAGAAGGCTCTCCAGCTCTGCTGAGATTTGCAGCTGAGTAACAGTGCTGACAGAAAAGGTTACAGGCGTTTGTCAGATTCCATATAAGGATGACCCCGTTAAATGGTCTGATCTTTTTCCCATCTAAACTTTTCCTTATATACTCAGTTATTCTGAGCATCTTTAAACTCCATCATATAACTGACCACAGCCTCAAGCTCCCACTCTGAAAGATTTAACTGGGGCATGGCATTTCTGCTGTAACCTAAAGCTTTATACATTCCCTCTGGATTTAAAATATGTGCAACTATTGTTGATCTGTCACGTCTGTTCACTATCCATCTGAATGATGGGGCAAATGCCTCCTGTGTCTCATGATGACATCCCCAGCATTTTTTAAGAAAAACCTCCCTGCCTAAAAGGACAGGTGCATACTTTCTTGATTTGTTTATAATGTTGTACTTTCCTATAGGGATACTTGCAGGAATATTTTTCAAAAGGTCCAGTGTTATACTGTCGTATATAAGAAGGTTTCCATCCCTATTATAAAGGCTTACATAGGCGTATTTTCCATCACCGGAAAACTCTGTGTGTATAACCCTTTTTCCTTTAAATGTTTCTATGCTTTTTACTGAGTAATCTGTCTTATCTATAAGTATAACTTTATCCTTACCGTTGTCTGTCCAGAGATAAGGAGTTGAAGGATGTGTTCTTACAAAAAAGCCGTTTCCCTCTGTATTTACCTTTTTTACAAACTTCCAGTTATACATCTGCCATACAGTAACATAAGGCATTATCATATGAGGTGTGGCAAAATAAAACTTCCCATCTCTGTACCAGTAAGTTGCTGAAGCAAGATGTGGCATACCTTCTATAGGGTAGTTAAAAACCTCTTTTTCCTTCCTTATGTCGTAAACAGAGAGAACAGTTCCTTTCCTTGAAGTGCCTATAATAAATCTCTCAAAAGGATCTATAAAAAAATCCTCGTAAGGCTCTTTTATCTTCAGGTAAGATATCTTGAAATTTTTTGTATCAAGAAAACCTATAACAGGTCTGTTTTTGAAACTGAAAACAGCCTTATCCTCCGAGTAGAGCTCATAAATAGCAGATATAAGACCATCCTGTTTTATATATCTGACAGGACTGAAAGTTTCACCGTCAAGCACAACTATTCCTTCAGGAAGCCAGCAGGAAACAAGGATGTACTTACCTGTTCTATCAAGAGATATATTTCTCAGGTAAACACAGGCTCTTACCTTACCGTAAAATCTTCCTTTATCTATATCATATCTGCCTATCCAACCGTCCCTTGATGGAACATAAACTGACCAGCCTGACGGGGAAAATTTCAGCCCACCGTGAACATTTTTGAAATCAAACTTATCAAGTATCTGTAAACCTTCCATAATCCATACTTTATTTTTTCCCCTTTCAACAACAGCAACGATATTTTTTATATCTCTGATCTTAAGATCCTTACCTTTTTTGTCTGAATTTAATGTTATACTTTTTTTGATTTTATCTATATCCCAGCTTATATTTGCTGGTTTTTTTATGTATGTTATAATCTGTTTTATCTCTTTTTCCGAAAGATGAGAAAAGGCTGGCATCTGAGATGCAGGGAGACCATTTTTAATTATATTGAATAATTTTTTTTCAGAGTAACGTTTTAAAAATAAAGAAAAAAGAGGAGGGGCTACTTTACCAGCCCTGTCTTCCCCATGGCAAGAGGCACAGTGAGTCTGGTAAAGTAGTTGCCCTTCTCCTACTTCCTGAGGGTAGGAGGTAGCTACGACCGATAAACCAAACAGCAGCAGCAGCAACCATCTTCTCATTATTAGTAAATATCCTTCATTGTATTTGTCACGTTAAACTTACCTGTTGGTGTTCTTACCCAGTCTCCTGTAATCTCTTTCTTCAGCTTTAATGTTTTTGCATCATAAACGAGTATAGCCGTTGGATAGTCCTTTTTACCCCATACTGAGATCCAGAACTCTGATCCGTCTTCATTGAACTCTTCATGAACAGCTCTAACATTTTTGTATTTTGAAGGTATTTTCAGTGTTTTTACAAGCTTAAATGTAACTTTGTCGAAAACAAATATACTTCTCTTAAGTTCTGGGTCTGGGTTTAAAGGTCTGTCAGCTAAGAGATACTTTGAGTTTGGATGTGTTTTGATAAACAGGTTTCCACCACCTTCACCTGGGAGGTTAAACCATTTAACAACCTTCCACGCATACTCTGGATGACCTTCTGGATCAGTTCCTATACATGCAACCCTTTTCTCACCGATATGTCCTGTACACCAGATAGGACCATACTTAGGATGATCTATATTTGCTCCTCTTCCAGGGTGTGGTTTTGTTCCAACTTTGATGAGAGCCTCAAGCTCTTTATCCTTAGTATCGATAACGACAATAGTATTTCTCATGTTCGCAGCAACAAGGAAGTATCTCTTAGAAAGATCCCATCCACCATCGTGAAGATATCTTTCAGCATCAATCATATCTATCTTTACAGTTCCTTTATCAACTTTTGAGTAGTCTACAAGCCAGACCTGACCAGCTTCTTTAATATTCAGAACCCAGATAGGATCGTAATGAGAAGAAACGATTGATGCAACACGTGCCTCTCTAACAAATTCCTGAGTATCATAGTAGTAAGAGCTTGTTGAAACTATCTTCTTTGGTTCAAGTGTTTCACCATCAACAACAACAAATGATGGAGGCCAGTAACATCCAATAACAGCATATTTATCTTCGTAACCATGATACTTACTTGTGTCTATAGATCTTGCATCATAGCAAGTTTTAACCTCTGCCACTTTGTCAGGCTTTTTGAGCCAGAGGTCTATGACGGTAGCCTTTCCATCTCTACCTATTGAGTACATATATCTTCCTGAAGCGGAAGATCTTAAGATATGAACAGCAAACCCTGTATCTACAATATTTACAAGTTTCTTTGTATCACCATCAACTATAGCAACCTTACCTACGTCCCTTAATATAACACCAAAGAAGTTCTTCCAGTTAAGGTTGTGCTGTGGTCTCTTTGGTCTCTTCTCAGGTGGAATAAATACTTTCCACGATCTTTTCATATCTGCCAGTGACATCTCAGGTGGTGATGGTGGTTCATGCTGGAGAAATCTTGCTAAGAGGTTAATTTCACTCTTTGAAAGAACTCCCTGCTTACCCCAGTCTGGCATACCACCTGGAGTACCATTGTAGATAAAAGCTTCTAAAACTTCAGTGTTGTATCCCTTTTTCTTCAAGGCTTCCGGTGTTAATGCTGGTCCTGTAGCTCCCTTTCTGAGCATTCCGTGACATCCTGCACAGCGGTCAAAGAAGATCTGTGACGCTTTTTTCATCTCTTCTTTAGTCAGTGGCGGCGGTCCTGCATTAGCTGCAGTTACAGCGACTGTAAGGAAAGAAGCCACTGTAGCAGCAGACAGGAAGGTTGTTAGACTCCTTGACACTTTCATGATGTTCCCTCCATT
>Ga0256835_1001565_pt1 | contig 13620 bp, 11 predicted proteins | sample PIR30metaG_FD_185972 | JGI IMG/M metagenome (GOLD analysis project Ga0256835, IMG submission 185972) | Hydrothermal vent microbial communities from East Pacific Rise, Pacific Ocean - PIR-30 | ecosystem: Environmental > Aquatic > Marine > Hydrothermal vents | place: Pacific Ocean: East Pacific...
TAAAGATAGAAGAGCTCTTTCATTCCAGCCCTCGCTCCTGGCTTCATCCCTATAACCCCGGGCCCCTGGTTGCCGGCAGGATCAAGCCGGAGAAAGACGATCCAAGAGGGCCTTTCCCTCTGGCGATAATGGTTTCGGGCAGGTTTCCACAAACTTTTGATGAGGTTCCTCCCTGGCCTGGAGAAGAAGATTCAGAGAATATGAAGGGAAGAAAATCTCCCGGGCAGGGGCGCGAGAGCCGTCTGGTACTCATAGGTTCGAGTGAGATGTTTGCCGATACCGCCATTCAGGCCTTCAGCAACGCCATTTTTGCCGCCAATCTGGTAGAAAGTCTCACGCTGGGAGAGGAACTTCTTTACATTCGGGCCAAGACCCAGGTGCAGCGTTATCTCCCCGAACTTAGCGACCGGCAGAAGTTCTTCTGGCGCTTTGTGGTGATCTTCCTGCCACCGGCCCTTTGGGTGAGCTTTGGCCTTCTTCACGCTATAAGACGCCGCCGACGTAGAGAACAATACCTGCGCAGGAGGGCCTCATGAGCAAAAGGGCATTGGTGCTGGTCTCGATATTCTTCGTGTTTAGTGTGATTTTTTACCTGAGTGTGACCCGGGAAAGCCATGAAGGTGCGGAAAACGTCCTTAGACCTCTGGGCAACGAAGACCTGAGGGAGGCTACCCGGATTGAAATCTATCAGGGTTCCAGAAGAAATGGCTTGGTATTGGTAAAGGAGGGGAACCGCTGGGTTATCCTTTCCGATTACCGAAAGCCCGCCAGCGAAAGACTGGTAGAGAAATTTTTAGAGACCTTTGCCAACCTCTCCGGTGAGGAACGGGCCCGGGGAAAGAAATACTTCGACCGTTTCGGAGTGGGAGAGAAAGAAGGTCTGCACGTAGTTTTCAAGAAAGATGGGCAGGTCCTTTCTCATTTTGTCGTTGGTAAAAGAGGCCCTCGCTGGGAGAGCTCCTTTGTGCGACTCGAAGGTCAAGACAATATCTACCTCGTTCCGGTAAATCTTCTCGCCCTGGTGGACATCCAGACCGAAGAGCCAGCCCCTCCGAAGGAAGAGGCCTTTCTGAATTTGGAAGTGTTGACCCTTCCCATCGAAGAACTCAAAGAACTTACCTTTGAGAGCCAAAATGTTTCCTGGAGTCTTCGTCTGGAAGACAACAAGTATCTCTTTGAAGTAAACGGTGAGAAGCGAGAAATACCTCTTGAAGAGGGGAGAAAGTTTCTGCGCAAGCTCTTTCCCATCCTTGCGGAAGGAGTAGTCCCTCCCGACAGGTTCCCCGGACCACAGGGGGTCCTTTCCTATAGCTTGAGAGACGGGCGGAAGGGAAGGCTCTATTTGGCCTGTCAAAAAGAGGATTGTCTCCTCGAAAAAGACGATTTTGTCTTCCGTGTGAAGAAGGAGACCTTGAAGGTCCTCTTTTCTCCGAGCTTCGATGGAGAGGTTAGCGAATAGAAACGGCCCGGATTTGGGTAAGGTCAGTGTGGCCGGCGAGCACCTTCCAGATTCCGTCTTGCTTGAGGGTGAGCATGCCGGCACGCATGGCAGCTTCACGTATCTGGTGTACCGGCGCGTTTTTGATGATTAGCTGCCGTATCTCATCGTTGGCCACCAGGAGTTCGTGGATGGCAAGCCGCCCCCTGTAGCCGGTGTTGTTGCAATAAGAACACCCCTTGGCCTTGAAGAGGGTGGCCTCTTTGAAGGCTTCCGGTGTAAGAGGGGTGGTGGGATGTTCCCCGTATTCGTCGATGAGGAGCTCGATTTCCTGTTCGCTGGGCTGGTAGGCCTCTTTGCAGCGGGAACAGAGCCTTTTTGCCAGCCGCTGGGCCAGAATACCAAGGAGAGCATCGGCAAAATTGTACGGATCCATCCCCATCCCCAGGAGCCGGGTGACGGTCTCAGGGGCACTGTTGGTATGCAAAGTCGTGAAGACCAGGTGCCCGGTGAGAGAGGCTTCGATTACCGTTCGGGCGGTCTCTTCGTCTCGCGTTTCTCCGATCATGATGATGTCTGGGTCGGCCCGCAGAAAGGCCCGAAGCACGCGGGCGAAATCAAGGCCTATTTTGGGCCTTACCTGAACTTGTCTCAACCCGTCCTGGACGATTTCTACCGGATCTTCAGCGGTCCAGATCTTCTTGTTCGGACGGTTGATGTATTTGAGAGCGGCGTGAAGCGTGGTGGTCTTACCAGATCCCGTGGGGCCAACCACCAGGATGAGGCCATAGGGCATTTCGACGAGTTTCTTGAATTGTTCGAGATATTCCGGGCGCAGGCCAATCTGATCAAGCGGCATGGCCTCTGCCGCCGCCAGGATACGCATCACTACGTCTTCGTTATTCTCGATGGTGGGGAGAGTGGCGACACGGACTTCGAAGAAACGCCCGTTTTTGAGACGGAACTTGATCTTCCCATCCTGGGGGAGTCTTTTTTCAGCGATATCAAGCCCTGCCATGATCTTGTATCGTGAAACCAGGGCCCTCTTGTAGGCGTAAGGAATTTTCTTGAAGGGCTGACATTCTCCATCAATGCGCAAACGTACCTGTGCCCCGCGTTTGCCTGGGAGGGATTCGATGTGAATATCCGAGGCTCCCTTGCGATAGGCTTCTTCCAGGATGTGATTGGCCAGCTGAACGACAACGCTGTCAGCGAGCTCTTCTTCACTTACATCCTGGTCTTCTTCCTCGCTCACGACTTCGAGTTCGGCAAAGTCTTCGGGGAGATCGAAATCGCTTTTGCCGTAGTAATAATCGATGAACTTAAAGATATCTTCTTTGATGCCTACGCGAATTTCAAAGTTGTCCGCCTTTAGGACTTGACGGATCATATCGAGCCGCAGGGTGTCGGAAGGATCATCGATCAACAGAATGATACGATCCTTTTCTTCGGCGATGGGAATGCAGACGTTTTGCCGGAAGAATTGTTCCTTGATGCCTTCGATGCAAGAAGGTTTGGGCCCCAGTTCAAGCTCGTTGAACTCCACGAAGGGATAGCCGTAATATTCCTCCAGGGCCTTGCCAACTTCTTCTTTGGGTATCCCAAAATCTTCGATCAGGACGTATTCGACGCTGTGGCTCTTTTCTGCGGCTTGTTGCCGGGCTTTTTCGTAGGTTTCTTCGTCGAGGAGCCCTTTGGTGAAGAGGAGCTGGAGACGTCCATACTTGCTCTGAAATTCCTGCAATTTCTGGATCTTTTCGGCAACGTCAAGATAGGAGGAGTTGTAATGATGGGCCTTACTGTATGCCTCCAGGGCTTCCTTCAGATTTTGTGTTTTTTCGTAAATTTGCCCCAGGAGGTAATTGAAAGCTGCCTTTTCGTCGATGGTAAGCCCGGGCAGTTCGAGCGCTATTTTGACCACCGAGATGGCCTCCTCTGGCTTCCCCAAGGCGAGGAGGCATTCTGCCATTCCACGGTAGATTTCAGGATCTTGGTGGCCTTCGTCGACGAGACGCTGAAAGATTTCCAGCGCGGCTTCGAAGAACCCCCCTTCCTTTAAGACCTGGGCCTCCTGTAATGTCTCGTCTAGAGTGGTTTCTACTTCGATTTCCAGGTCTTCTTGTTCGATTTCTTTTTGAGCCTTGAGATCCTCCAGTTCTTTGATTCGGTTACGGACCTTTTCCGAGAGGCCATTTTCACTGCCCTCGTTTTCAATTCTGGCCAAGAGGGCCTCAAAGGCCAAAATGGCCTCGTCATAAAGGCCCTGTTCAGCGTAAATCTCGGCTTCTTTGAAGATCTGTTCGAATTCTTGCTCTGTCATTACACTTTAAGGATCGGAAATTCTTTTTCTTTGATAAAGACGGATCCTCCGTCCCCTTTGGAGACGAAATAGGCGTTGTCAGGGATCGAAAAAGGAGTTGCTTCTTCGGCTAAAACGACTCCTCCCTTTCCTTCTTGCCACAAGACGAGAATTACCTGAGGGCTGGAGCTCTGTTTGATGATGGGCAGGACCAAATTTCGAAGCTCTTTTTCTTCCTTTTCTGTGATACTTCCGTGAAGTTTATTCTTGAGCTTTACGAAAGAGAAATGAGCCCAGAAGCCCAGCAAAAGTTTCAGCGGAAAACCACCGTTCATCTGGTTGAGCCATTTGTCCTTGAAGGGGCCGAAGTAGGCCACCTGTTCCTCGGGGATGAGGAAATCCTTTTCGTTGATGAGGACGTGATAAGCTTCTTTAAAAGGAAGCGTTTTTTTTGACGGCTGTTCTTCGGTGGACGCAGACAACGTGGAAGTGGCCGTTTCCGAAGGTCTGGGACGTTTTTTGAGTTTGGCAAAAGTTTTTTCTTTAATCTTTGAAAGATCCGGTCTTTCTTCCTCCGGAAGCGCTTTTAAGGTCTCGGAGATTTCCTTTAGGCTCTTCTGACAAATGAGCTGCCAGGCCTTCATCTTGGGGGAACGGCTGAAGAGCCACTCCAGCATGAGAAAACGCTGGTAGTCTTGGACCAACTGCGTTACCAGCCTTTGCCGAAGTCTCTCTTCTTGGGTCTTAGGGACAGCGGCTTTTTTGAGACTTTCAAGGGCCTTTTTGAGATGATGATAATAGGGCTCACTTTCTTTACCGTGAACCACGACCAGGTTTAAGGCCACTATCCCTTGATGCAAGAAATGGAGCCATTCGGGGCGCGCTTCATGAGCCCGATCTTTAAGCCAGGTGCCAACTTCATGGAGGAGATCAAAGATGGGGTGAAGATTCGAAGGGGCCTTTTCCTTGGCTTCCTCGAGAACTGTTAAGAATTCGAAAGAAGTCTCGGGTGTTACCTCCCATTCCAGACCCAGAAGGGCAGCCGCAAGTTTTTCGAGGTCTTTTTGGTTGAGCCCTTCAGATTGGGATTTCTGGGAGGTCTCGGCTTCAACGGAAGGTTCCATCACTTCGTCGATATTTGGAAAATCGATGACCTTACCTTCATCCTTCTGTGAAGATTCGAGCTCAAGAGGTTCCAGTTCGACGGGGGTCTTCAGAGAGTCGTCTTCAACTAGCTCCTCTTTGGGATCTTCTACCTTGCCAAAAATTTCATCGATGGCTTTGTCAACAGCCAACTCGAAATCTTTGTCGTTTGGAAGACTCATATGATGCCTCCTTGGGCTTCGGCCTGTGTCTGGCTAAAAACATATTTACGCGCCACGTATTTGACGGTGCGTTTGCTTATTTCCTTCAAGGTTTCGAAAACCCCGATGCCTTTGATGGCTGCGGCCTCAAAATACGGGACCTTGAGTTCGCGGTTGAGATCGTTTTCGAGCTCTTCGATGGTAAGGAGAGGGATATTGGCGCTTACAAGATCACGCTTGTTATACTGGAAGACCAGAGGAATCTCTTCCAGGCTGAGGTTGTACTCCTTGAGGTTGTTTTTGAGGTCGAGGAGACTTTCGATATTTTTTTCACGGCGTTTGCGAAGGGAATCTGCCACAAATACGATCCCGTCGACTCCTTTCAGGACCAGTTTTCTGGTGGCCCGGTAGTGCGACTGGCCGGGAACCGTGTAAAGCTGGATGCGGATGTCAAGGCCGTGGATCTTCCCAAGATTGATGGGAAGAAGATCGAAGAAGAGGGTTCTTTCACCTCTCGTTTCGATGGTGAGCAGTTTTCCGCGGTACTTTTCTGAGACCGCGTTGTAAATATAGAAAAGATTCGTGGTCTTACCGCAACGCCCGGGACCGTAATAAACGATCTTGCAATGAATTTCGCGTCGGTTGAGATCAATTAGTGCCATACTTCACCTTTTCCGCAGCTTCCTATGTTTCAATCATTTTCAGTAAGAAGGTTGAGAAGTTCCTGGGCTACTTGATTCACCCTCAAACGAACCAGGCCGAGGGGGATCTCGTCGGTAAAGATGGTTACCAAAATGAATTCCATCCCGATCTTGGTGAAATGGATGTTGTCTCGTTTGCCTTTGTGATAGAGAATGGAAAAGTCTTCTTCGCCCAAGAGCTTTGCGATTTGAGCGGTAGCACCGAAATTGGCAGCCGCCAGGGCGGCCAGAGAGGTGGTATCCACGCCGTTTTCATTCCCGGCAGCCACGATCACATTCCCCGCTTCGTCGATCAGGATGGCCAGAGAGACCCCAATGGCCAAGAGTTGATTGTCGAGGACCCTTTGAAGTTCTTTGACTTTTTCTGTAGTTACGACCATCGTACCCATGACATTCCTTTTTTCGGCGTGAAAAAAGAGAGACTTAAAAATTAAGTTTTAAAAATTCCTTGCCGAACTATTCTTTGAAATGGATGAAAAAAAGTGGGCCGAAATCCTCAAAAGGCTTGAGAAGCTACCTACTCTTCCTCAGATAAGCCAGCGGGTCCTCACCGCCATCGAAAAAGACGCCTCCGCTCAGGAACTTGAAAAGATCATCCAGGAGGACCAATCCCTCGCGGCAAAGATCCTCAAGATTGCCAATTCTCCCCTCTATTCCGGAGGAAAGACCACCAAAACCTTGAGGATGGCCATCGTAAGGCTCGGTTTTGGAGAAGTGAGAAATATCGTTCTGGCCACCGCCCTCAACTATCTTTTAAAGCCCACGGCCACCTTTAAGAAATTCGATCTGGTCCGCCTCTGGATACACGCCGTGGGGGTGGCCCGGGCTGGTTTCCTTCTGGCGGCTGCCGAGAATTACGAAGATCCAGACACCCTCTATACCGCCGGTCTCCTTCACGATATCGGGAGACTCATTTTGACGGTCTTTTTCTCGGACTTTTTCCTGAAGGTTTTGGCGATTCAGGAGGCCAAGGATTGTTCCTTCCGTGAAGCCGAAGAGGAAGTGGGTCTTTCTCATACCGAGGTGGGGGCGCTGGTTGCCAAATATTGGAAGTTCCCCGACGAACTCATACGGGTCATAAAAACCCACCACCAGCCTTTGGTAAACGGTGAAATAAACCGGGAAGCCTTTTTCATTTTTAAGGCCGATATTGTGGCCCGCGCGGCCGGGTTTGTGCCTGAAATGGACTTTTCAAAATTACCCAAATGGCCCAAGGGGCTTCCTCTCCAGAAGGAACAGCTCTCCAAAGTGGTTCTGGCCCTCAAGAAAGAGAAGGAAGACTTGCTAGCCGCCTGGCAAGGAGTCATCGCTTCTTGATTAATAATTGTTTTAACTAATTTATAGAATAAAAACTTAAGTGAAATTTGGCGCGATTTTTGAAGGTCTTTAGGGTTTTAATCTCGGATAATCAGGCTTTAGCTACTTCCTTTTTCCTTGACACCCTTTTTAATCCTTACTAGGCTCGCGTCGTAGCTAGGTGTAGAGAAAAACTCTTAAGGAGGTTATTGATGTCGGAAATCAAAAAACACGACACCCCTATGCTGGAGTATCTTAAACAGGAGGCCTGGCCGAGCTTTGTGGATGACATTGAGCAGTACGGCGAAAAACACAAGAAGCAAGCCTGCTTTGATCTCCTCGGCCAGCTCGAGCTCTCTTACAAACACAAGGAGACTCACTGGAAACACGGCGGTATCGTAGGTGTCTTTGGCTATGGTGGTGGGGTTATCGGTCGTTACTCTGACCAGCAGGAAAAGTTCCCCGCGATCTGGGCCTTCCATACCGTGCGTGTCAACCAGCCCGCTTCAAAGTTCTATCATACTGCTGCTCTCCGTAAGCTTTGTGAAATGTGGGATAACCGCGGAAGCGGTATGACCAATATGCACGGCTCCACCGGAGACATCATCCTTCTGGGAACCACTACCGAACAGCTTGAGCCCATCTTTTTCGACCTCACCCACCAGATGAAGATGGACCTCGGTGGGTCTGGTTCTAACCTTCGTACCCCTGCTTGCTGTGTCGGTAAGGCCCGCTGTGAGTGGAGCTGTATCGACACCCAGGAACTTTGCTATGATCTCACCATGACCTACCAGGACGAGCTTCACCGTCCGGCCTTTCCCTATAAGTTCAAGTTTAAGATCTCTGGTTGCCCCAACGACTGCGTGGCAGCCATCGCCCGGGCCGACTTCTCCATCATCGGTACCTGGATTGACGACATCCGGATCGACCAGGAAGCCGTGAAGGCCTACGTTGGTGGCGAGCTTAAGCCCAACGCCGGTGCCCACTCCGACCGCGATTGGGGCCCGTTCGATATCCAGAAGGAAGTAATTGATCTCTGCCCCACCCAGTGCATGTACTGGGATGGTGAAAAGCTCCACATCAACAACAAAGAATGCAACCGCTGCATGCACTGCATCAATGTCATGCCTGAGGCTTTGCGCCCTGGTACCGATACCGGTGCTACCATCCTGATGGGTGCGAAGGCTCCGATCCTTGAAGGTGCGCAGCTTTCCACCGTAATGGTGCCTTTCATTCGTCTTGAGCCTCCTTACGACGAGCTCAAGGAAATTGTTGAAAACGTCTGGATGTTCTGGATGGAAGAAGGTAAGAACCGTGAGCGTCTCGGTGAGCTCATGCAGCGTGTGGGCCTCGCCAACTTCGTGGAGACGGTAAAGCTCAAGCACATCCCGCAGATGGTCCGTGAGCCTCGTTCTAACCCGTACGTCTTCTGGAAGGAAGAAGAAGTGCCTGGTGGCTGGAAGCGCGACATCAAAGAATTCCGTAAGCGCCACCCGGCTTAAAGTACAGAGAAATCAAAGAGGACTTGTTCCTCTTAACTAAAGTTTGAACTCAAGGAGGTAAAAGATGTCTGATCAGATTTATCAGAAGATTCAAGAAGCTCAGTTAGATGAGATTTTTACCAAGCCCTACGACCCGGAGTTGGGGGAGAAGCTCTACAATCCCCAGAAGCCCATGGAAAACCGTATTACGGATATTGGGCCTCCGTACTACGCGCAGTTCTTCCCGCCGGTCATCAAGAAGAACTACGGTAAGTGGAAGAGCCACGAAATCGTTCAGCCTGGTGTAATCAAGTACGTAAGCGAGACGGGAGACGTAGTCTACGCGGTGCGTGTAGGCAGCCCTCGACTCATCACCACCGACTATATTCGTGAAATTTGCGAAATCGCTGATAAGTACTGCGAGGGTTACGTCCGCTGGACCACCCGTAACAACGTTGAATTTCACGTCACCGATGAAGAGACCCTGCGCAACCTTCTCGAAGATCTCAAGAGCCGCAAGTTCCCCGGTGGTTCCTACAAGTTCCCCGTAGGTGGGACCGGTGCCAGCGTGACCAACATCGTCCACACTCAGGGTTGGGTGCACTGTCACACTCCCGCGATTGACGCTTCCGGTATCGTCAAGGCGGTGATGGACGACCTTTACGAGTATTTCGGAAGCCACAAACTTCCCGCGCAGGTGCGAGTTGCTCTGGCTTGCTGCTTGAACATGTGCGGTGCCGTGCACTGCTCCGACATTGCCATCCTGGGTATTCACCGGAAGCCACCGCTGATCGAAGACGACCGTCTGGAATACGTCTGCGAAATTCCGCTGGTTATCGCCTCCTGTCCTCTCGGCGCCATCAAGCCTGCTACCGTGGAGATCGACGGCAAGAAGAGGAAGACCGTCCGTGTAAACGAACAGCGTTGTATGTTCTGCGGTAACTGCTACACCATGTGTCCGGCTATGCCTTTGGCCGACGGTGAGGGTGACGGTATCGCCATCCTGGTAGGCGGTAAGATCTCCAACCGCGTTTCTCCGCCCAAGTTCTCCAAGCTCGTCATCCCTTACATCCCCAACGAGCCGCCGCGCTGGCCGACCACGGTGAAGTGGGTCCGCAAGATTCTCGAGACTTATGCCAAACATGCCCGGAAGTATGAGCGTGTCGGTGAATGGGCCGAGCGTATTGGCTGGGAACGCTTCTTCGAGCTCTGCGAGATCCCGTTCAGCGAGAAAACGATGGACGACTATCGTCTGGCTTACGATACCTACCGTACTTCTATGCACTTTAAGTTCACCAGCCACGTGGACGTCGAGTAACACGTGGGAACAAATAAGGAGGGATTGTCTTATGGATATTGAAGAGGTCAAACAGAAAATCTTGGAATTCATGGAGAAGAAGGCCAAGTCTAAGTCCAAGGTCTATCTCAAGGATATGCAGCGGGCCATTCCCGATGCCAAGCCCATGCTCATCAAGAAGGCGGCAAACGAGCTCGTTAAGGAAGGGAAACTCGAATACTTCTCCACCGGTTCCACGGTGATGTACAGCTTGCCGGGGCAGGATCTCGAAAAGGGAATGACCCAAGAATAGCTCTCAAATAAGGGCCGGCTTTAAGCCGGCCCTTATTTTTGGTGTCTTGCCAGAGTGAGATCAGCTGCGGGGCAATTTGGAGACAAAAACTGGTTTTACGTGTTTTTCAACCAGGTCTTTCGTCTCCCGCACCCGTAACTCCTTGAAGAGAAAGTCGATTTTTTCTGCCAGACTCGCCATGATCTTCTCTTTGATCTGCGGGTCCAGATCCCACCACTTCTTTTTGAACGGTCCGAACCCCTTTTTGCGGACCTTATAAATGAATTGCGCCTCGGACCAGCCCTCTTTCCATTCCTTGGCAAAGTTTTTCTTCAGAAACTCGTAGATCTCTTGCCGAAAACTCTCCGGCAGGGCAGGGTGGTCGTAAATGAGATTTTGAAAGCCCGTGGCGAGGTGAATCTCGCAGCATCCCACTTCCGGAAAGAGATGAAACATCTCATCCGGAAGCGTGGACGCCCCGTGCTGTACGGCTCCCGCCATGCCGTATTCGCGACGGGCTATGTCAGAGAGGATGCGCAAAGTCTCGAAATCCACGGCAACCCGGGCTATGCGGCCGTCAGGGAGCACCACGCCCCCGTGGGAGGTCCCTGTCTGGACGCTGATTTTGGATATCCCGGGCCCCTTCTTCAGGTGTTCCTGATAAACCTTCATGAAGGCTCGCAATTCTTCCGGACGGCTGTTGTGCCCTCCGATTTCGCCAATCTCTCCTCCCACGTTTACCGTTATTCCCTCTGGTTCCCTTTCGCGGATGTAAGTGGTCATTTCGGCAGTGAGAAGGGAGTTGAAATACTGCTGTTCTTCCACCGTGGGTTTTTCGATCTGGACCAGCGTGGAGGCGTCGATATCGATCTGGTAGAACTCGGCGTCTAAGGCTTCGTCAATGAGTTTGCAGATGTTGGCCTTTTCTTTCTCAGGAGCGGCGAAAAAGGCCTGGCGTTTGAACTGGAAATGGTCTCCCTGGATGAAAACCGGGCCTTCAAAGCCTTCTCTGGCGGCAGCCGCACAAACCACAGAGGCGTACTCCAGGGGTCGCTGTAAGGTGTAGCTGATCTCGGAGCGGGCAATCTCAAAGATCACAGCCCCTACCTTTTGGGCGAGGGCTACGCGGAAGACCGTGCGGGCAAAGTCGTAGGTAAGCCCCCGGATGTTGATGGCTGGCACGGTAAAACCCGGAAACTCCCGGGCCATGAACTGGTAGAGTCCAAAGATGGAGGCCGGGATGGCCCCCAGGAGTTTGGCGATTTCCTTTACCTCCAGGAGGCGCCTTTCTTTTTCCTGGCGATCTTCACAAAAGACCGCTTCGTAAACCAGAGAGTCTAGACTCTTGCGAGCCTCCTCTTCGTTGGTGATCTTCAGGCCCTGGGGGCCCTTTTCAATTCCCTTCATGGGGAACCTCCTTGATCTTCCTGGTAAAGAGGAGGTAGGCCGTATGGCCCACCATCCTGTCTTCCGGGCGAAAACGCTCCGGATTGGTCTTGTAAAAGCGGATCAGGATCTCAAGCACCTCGGTGCCTGCAAAAGGGAGCTTTTCGAGGGCCTTCAGAGTTTCGCTCACCTGATTGGCGGTGGGGAGAAGGACGCCAAGCGGGGCTCCTCCTTTCAAAGCCTTCCAGGCTGCCGGAAGGAGATCCCAGGGGGTCTTGAGATCCAAGAAGACGGCGTCGGCTTCTTCCTCTTCTTCAAAGCTTTCCTGAGCCTCTCCCTTGAATATCACCCGTTCCGCGAGCCCGAAGCGGCTGAGGTTTTCGCGGGCCACTTTTTGAAAACGCTCTTCCTTCTCATAAGTGATGACTCTTCCACTCTCTCCCACGGCGTGGGCAAAGGCGATGAGGAGGCTTCCCGAGCCCGTGCCGCACTCAAGAACAGTCTTTCCCGGGCCCACGTCCAGACGCAGGAGGATGTAGCCGATGTCCTTGGGATAGATGATCTGCGTCACCCGCCTGAGTTTCATGAGAAAATCGTAGACCGTGGGGCGAAGGACGAAGGCACGCTCGCCCCGTTTTCCGGTGATGACCGTTCCAAAGGGCTTTCCGATCAGCTCTTCCAGGGCAAAGCTATCACGGTGGGTCTGAAAGTTTCGTTTCCCCACCTCCACCAGGTAAGAGCGGCCCTCTTCGGTGCAGAATAAGACAAGCTCTCCTTCTTTTATCATTCAGCCGCCTCGAAGAAGGCCTTGTAGGCGCGGTAGGTCATGTAAAGATCCCCCTTGTGGCAGATCTCAAAGGGGGAGTGCATGGAAAGAAGCGGGGCCCCCACGTCGATAATGTCCATCCCGTGGTAGGCCAGGTATTTGGCCACGGTTCCTCCGCCGCCTTCGTCCACCTTGCCAAAGGAGGCCGCCTGCCAGACCACCCCGGCGCGGTTTAGCACGCGCCGCAACCAGCCCACATATTCCGCGTGGGCGTCGTTGGCGGCGTATTTTCCACCGTGCCCGGTGTATTTGGTGACCACGACCCCGTGGCCCATTTTGGCGTCGTTTAATTTTTCGTGCACTTCCTGGTAAAAGGGGTCAATCCCGGCGGTAACGTCTGCTGAGATGGCCCGGGTGCGGAAAAGCATCTCGAGCACCGTATCAGCCGCCGCCGAACCTCCGAGGACTTTCACGATGTCGAAATATAGCTTTTCAAGTGTGCGGCTTTTGGCCCCGGTGTTGCCGTCGGAGCCAATTTCTTCCTTGTCGAGGAAGAGGACCACGCTGGTATACGGTGGCGCTTCGAGGTTCAGGATGGCTGCGAGAGAGGTAAAGGCGCAGATGCGGTCGTCCTGGCCGTAACCACCGATGAAAGCCCGGTCAAAACCCACCTCCCGCGCCGGCCCTGCGGGGACGACCTCAAGTTCGGCACTGATGAAGTCTTCTTCTACCAGGCCGTAGCGGTCGTTTAGAAGCTTGAGGATGCCGAGTTTGACGCGCTCTTTTTCCTCCGAGTCAGGAAGGGGAAGGCCCCCTACCAGCACGTTCAGCTTCTCTCCAGGGATGGCCTCCTTCAACTTCTTTTCTCCCTGAACTTTGCGCGCCAGATGTGGGAGAAGGTCGCAGATGGTGAGGACGGGGTCGTCCTGGTCTTCTCCGATTACGATCTTTACCACCTCGCCGTCTCCCTTCACCACCACCCCGTGGAGGGCTAGGGGCATGGCCACCCAGTGGTATTTCTTGATGCCCCCGTAATAGTGAGTCTTGAGGTAGGCCATCTCGAACTCTTCCAAAAGGGGGTGGAGCTTGAGGTCCAGGCGAGGGCTGTCGATGTGGCTTGCGATGAGCCTCACGCCATAGGAGATCGGTTCCCGGCCGGCTACCACCGCAGCCACCACCTTGTTGCGGAAAACCTTGTAGAAGCGGGTGGTGCTTTCGGGGTGAAAGCCTCTCTTTTCGAGGAGGGCACAGATCTCCTCGGCGCACTCTCTTTCGGTTTTGGCGCGCGAGATGAAGTCTATATAGTCTCGGGCCAGGGTTTCCACGGCCCCCTTTTCATCGGGGTCGAGTTTGTCCCACACGTGGGGAGATTGGTAACAAA
>Ga0256835_1001566_pt1 | contig 13613 bp, 15 predicted proteins | sample PIR30metaG_FD_185972 | JGI IMG/M metagenome (GOLD analysis project Ga0256835, IMG submission 185972) | Hydrothermal vent microbial communities from East Pacific Rise, Pacific Ocean - PIR-30 | ecosystem: Environmental > Aquatic > Marine > Hydrothermal vents | place: Pacific Ocean: East Pacific...
CTGCCAGAACGGGGGCGCCATCAAAGTGCGGGCCCGGATCATGGACGACGGCGGACTAGAGGTCTGCGTGGCGGACAACGGCCCGGGAATTCCCGAGGACGAACAGCAGCTGATCTTCAACAAGTATTACCGCGGCGCCCATTTCCGCAACCAGATGGACGGGGTCGGACTGGGCCTGAGCATCACCAAAATGATCGTAGAGGCCCACGGTGGAAAGTTGTGGGTGAGCAGTCGCGTGGGTCACGGAAGCACCTTCTGCTTCACGCTGCCCGGAAGGCCGCAGCAAAAGCAGGCGGCCTGATGCGCAGCGTCGGGGAAACGGTTTGCCGTCGCAGGCGGGCACCGGCCACGGGCGGCCCCGTGAAAATGAGAACCGACATTGCAGGCGTGCATTGATGAAACACTTTCAGCGCAAAACCATCCTGACCTCCCGGCAGCGGGCGCCCCGGCGGCACTCCGCGACGCTGCTGCTGACGGCGGCGCTGATCCTGTTGGCTTACGGCTGCGCCGTTTTGCCCGGTGGCCACAAAAACGGCAACCGGGCGGCCGCCGTGACCCCGGACCGGCAGATCCTGAACCGGGGGCTGGAGGCTTTTCAGACCGGCGACTACCGCCGTGCCGGGGAACTGTTCGAAAGGGTGCGCACTTCCGGCGATCCGCAGGTCGCCCGCAGCGCGCTGTACGGGCTCGCATGCACCCGCCTGGTACTGGCTGAGACCCCCGCACAGTACGCAGCCGCCCTGATCCTGTGGCAGGAGTGGAACCGGAGGGCGCCCCTTAAATACCGCGATGAAGACCCGCGCATGCTGGCGCCGCTGCTGGGCCGCCTGCTGTCCCCCAGGGCCGAGCGCAGGCAGCCGTCCGCCAAGAAGCCGTCCGGCGGGCAATCCGCCACCGTACCGGCCAAGCGCTACCGGGCCTGCCAGGACAGGCTCAAGGAGATGGAGACGCGCATCACCGCCATGGAGGCCCAGAAGAAACTGCTGCAGTACTACGTGGATTACACCGGCAAACTGGAAAGGGAAATCTGGAACCTCAAGCACAAGATCAACAGCCTGGAAGCCATCGACAAAAAGATCCTGGAGAAGAAGAAGGAACTCTCATCCCCCTGACCCGCACGGCAGCCACTGCAGTGCGACGATCTTCCAGAAAATCACCCAGGACCGCGAAATCCGGCCGAAACCGGATTTCCACAGCACTGCCGGGAATCACCAGACCCATGGGAACTGCACCGCGATACATACTGGTGGTCGACGACGACCGCAACGTCCTCGAAGTCATCGAGGCCCGCCTGTCCTCCGCGGGTTTCAAGGTCTACCGCGCCGAAGGCGGCCCCGAGGCCCTCGAAATCCTGGCCACCCGGCAGGTGGACGTCATGGTCTCGGACGTCAAGATGCCCGAGATGGGCGGCATGCAGCTGCTGACCGAGGCGCGCCGCATGCACGACGAGCTGCCCGTCATCCTGCTGACCGCTTACGGCACCATTCCCGACGCCGTGCAGGCGGTCAAATCGGGGGCCGTCGACTACCTGACCAAGCCCTTCGACGGCCAGGAACTGATCCGCAAGCTCAAGCGCATCCGCATCAGCGCCGCCGCTGCCGAAAACCAGGTTCCGACCGCGGCCGCGGCCGAACTGGAAAAAGTCGAAAGCCCTGCCATGCAGCAGCTCTACGACCTGGTCGGCCGGGTGGCCGCCAGCGACGTCAACGTGCTGGTGCTGGGGGAAAGCGGCGTGGGCAAGGAACGCATCGCGCGCCTGATCCACCAGATGAGCCGCCGCAGCGCCGAGCCTTTTGTGGTGGTCGACTGCGGGGCGACGCCCACGGGCCTGCTGGAAAGCGAACTGTTCGGGCACGTCAAGGGATCTTTCACCCACGCCATCCGCGACAAAAAGGGCCTGATCGAGTCGGCCGACGGCGGCACCCTCTTCCTGGACGAGATCGGCAACGTGTCGCCCGAAATGCAGACCCGCCTGCTGCGTTTCATCGAGGAGCGCAAGATCCGCAAGATCGGAAGCCTGGAGGAGTCCGACGTGGACTGCCGCATCATCTCGGCCACCAACGCCGACCTGGTGGAGGACATCCGCAACGGCAGGTTCCGGGAGGACCTGTACTACCGCCTGCGGGTAGTCACACTGAAGGTCCCCCCGCTGCGGGAGCGGCGCGAGGACATCCCGCTGCTGGCCAAGCGCTTCGCCGAGGATTTCTGCCGGACCCACGAACTGGCGCCCGTCAAACTGCCGTCTGAAACCCTCAAGTGGTTGTCGGCCTATCCGTGGCCCGGAAACGTGCGCGAACTCAAGAACGCCCTGGAAGCGGGCATCGTCCTGTGCCGTGACGGCGTGCTGCGCAGGCAGGACATCCAGCTGGGGGGACTGCCCGAACAGGGGACCCTGCCGCGCGAGAAGGAAAGCGAGACCCTGTCGCTGGAAGACAACGAACGCCAAACCATCATCAAGGCCCTGCGCCGCAGCGGGGGCGTCCAGAAAGACGCCGCCGGCCTGCTGGGCATCAGCCGCCGGGCCATCCACTACAAGATCAAGAAATACGGCATCGACGTTAAAAACCTGGACTGAGACCGATCCCTGCGCCCATGAACGATTCAGCCATCGCCGACCTGCTGTTCGAAGCCTGTTTTCTCAAGCGCCTGCCCCGTTCCGGATACGCCTTCCTGGGCCGCGGCTGCGAGTCCGTCGCCGAACACGCCTTTGCAGTGACCTTCATCGCCTTCGTAATGGCCCGGCTTCACCCCGAGGCCGATGCCCTGCGGCTCATCAGCCTGGCGCTGGTTCACGACCTGCCCGAGGCGCGCACCGGCGACATCAACTACCTTCAGCGTCTCTACACCCGCGCCGATGAACCCGGGGCCGTGGCCGACATGACGGCCGAAGTCCCCTTCGGCGCACAGCTCGCGGACCTGATCGACGAATTCAACGAGCAGCGCACCCTGGAGTCTCGCCTGGCCCACGACGCCGATCAGCTGGCCCTGATCCTGGATCTAAAACCTGTAGACGAGAGCGGCTACGAGCCCGTCAAGGGCTGGCTGAAAGCGGCGCGCGGGCGCCTTCGGACGGACACCGGCAGGCAGCTTGCCAGGAGCATTCTGGAGCGCGATTCCAGCCGCTGGTGGCAAAAAAATCTCATTGACAGCCAGGGACGAATCAAATAGCTTTCCCGCCAGCCGACGTGCAGGCAAAACCACCCTGTCCATGCCATAGCGGAGGATGCGATGAACTGGCTGACCAACACCCTGGGGACTTCCATCGGCAAGAAACTGATGATGGCGGTCACCGGCCTCTCCTTTATCGGTTTCCTGACCCTTCACCTGGCCGGCAACCTCTCCATTTACGGCGGCCCGGAGGCGTTCAACGCCTACGCCGAAAAACTCCACTCGCTGGGCCCCGTCCTGGTGGCGGCCGAGTGGATCCTGCTGGCCCTGGCCCTGGTGCACATCGCCACCGGGCTGCTGCTCTTCGTGCAGAACCTGTCGGCCCGCCCGCAGCGCTACCGCGTTAACAAAAGCGGCGGCGGACGCACCATCGGCTCGGCCACCATGCCTTACACCGGCCTGCTGATCCTGCTGTTCGTCATCTTCCACCTGGCCAACTTCAGCTTCGTGGACAAGTCCCACACGACCATCTTCGATGTCGTCTCCCGCGCCTTCGCCGATCCCGTTTACGTCGCCATCTACATCGCGGCCATGGTGGTGGTGGCCCTGCACGTCAGCCACGGCTTCTGGAGCCTGTTTCAGACCCTGGGGCTCAACCACCCCAAGTACATGCCGGCCATCACGGTGGTGGGCACCATTCTCAGCCTGGTTTTCGGCATCGGGTTCGGGTTCCTGCCGATTTACTTTTCATTTTTCGCTTAAGCGGCAAGAAAGGAAGACACCATGCAGCTTGACGCCCACATCCCCGCAGGGCCCCTGGCCGAAAAATGGGACCGACACCGATTCGAACTCAAGCTGGTCAGTCCCGCCAACAAGCGCAAGTTCACCATCCTGGTGGTGGGCACCGGCTTGGCCGGAGGTTCGGCGGCGGCCAGCCTGGCCGAACTCGGCTACAACGTCAAGAATTTCTGCATCCAGGACAGTCCCCGGCGGGCCCACAGCATTGCCGCCCAGGGGGGCATCAACGCCGCCAAGAACTATCCCAACGACGGCGACAGCATCTGGCGCCTGTTCTACGACACCATCAAGGGCGGCGATTTCCGCGCCCGCGAGGCCAACGTCTACCGTCTGGCGCAGGTCAGCAACAACATCATCGACCAGTGCGTGGCCCAGGGCGTGCCTTTCGCCCGGGAGTACGGCGGCCTGCTGGCCAACCGCTCTTTCGGCGGGGCGCAGGTGTCGCGCACCTTTTACGCCCGCGGCCAGACCGGCCAGCAGCTGCTGCTGGGAGCCTACGGCGCTTTAAGTCGCCAGATCGCCGCCGGCCGGGTGGAGATGTTCACCCGCCGCGAGATGCTGGACCTGATCGTGGTGGACGGGCAGGCACGCGGCATCCTGGTGCGCAACCTGATCACCGGCGAAATGGAGCGCTACGCAGGAGACGCCGTGGTGCTGGCATCGGGGGGCTACGGCAACGTCTTTTTCCTTTCCACCAACGCCATGAACTCCAACGTCACCGCCGCCTACCGGGCCTACAAGCGCGGCGCCCTGTTCGCCAACCCGTGTTTTACCCAGATCCACCCCACCTGCATCCCGGTGCACGGCACCTACCAGTCCAAACTGACCCTGATGAGCGAAAGCCTGCGAAACGACGGCCGCGTGTGGGTCCCCAAGAAGCCGGGCGACAAGCGCCCACCCAACGAAATCCCCGAGTCCGAGCGCGACTACTTCCTGGAGCGCAAGTACCCCAGCTTCGGCAACCTGGTGCCCCGCGACGTGGCATCGCGGGCCACCAAGGAGCAGTGCGACATGGGCAAGGGAGTCGGGGAAACCGGACGGGCCGTGTACCTGGATTTCGCCGACGCCATCCGCCGCGACGGACGAGACGTCATCGAGAAAAAATACGGCAATCTGTTCGAGATGTACGAAAAAATCACGGCTGAAAACCCCTATGAAACCCCCATGCGCATCTATCCGGCGATCCACTACACCATGGGCGGCCTGTGGGTGGACTACAATCTCATGAGCACCATTGCGGGCCTGTTCGTGCTGGGCGAGGCCAACTTCTCGGACCACGGCGCCAACCGGCTGGGCGCCAGCGCGCTCATGCAGGGCCTGGCCGACGGCTATTTCATTATCCCCTACACCATCGGAGGCTACCTGGCGGACAGCTCCCGGCAGGCGGTTTCCACCGACCATCCCGCTTTCGCCGAAGCCGAGAAGAGGGTCGGCGAACAGGTAGACAAGTTGCTCAAGATCGACGGACACCGCTCGGTAGACGATTTTCACCGCCATCTGGGCCTGATCATGTGGGACTACTGCGGCATGTCGCGCAACGACGAGGGGCTGCAGAAGGCGCGCGGGATGGTGCGCGAGCTGCGCGCCGAGTTCTGGGAGAACGTGCGCGTGCCGGGCCGCGGCGAGGAATTCAACCAGAGCCTGGAGCGGGCCGGCCGGGTGGCCGACTTCCTGGAATTCGCCGAACTGATGATCGTCGACGCCCTCACCCGCCGCGAATCTTGCGGCGGGCATTTCAACGAGGCTTTCCAGACCGAAGAGCACGAGGCCCTGCGCGACGACGAGCACTTCGCCCACGTGGCCGCCTGGGAATACACGGGCGACCAAAGCGAACCGCAGCGCCACATCGAGCCTCTGGTTTTTGAGAACGTTCATCTTGCGCAAAGGAGCTACAAGTGACCCGAACCATCGATCTGACGCTGAAGGTATGGCGGCAGAAGACCGCCGACGCAAGGGGGGGTTTCGAAACGCTGCATGCCACCAACATCTCCACGGACATGTCTTTTCTGGAGATGCTGGACGTGGTCAACGACCAGCTCACACTGGACGGCAAGGAACCCATCGCCTTCGACTCCGACTGCCGCGAGGGCATCTGCGGACAGTGCGGGGCGGTGGTCAACGGGCACCCCCACGGGCACCAGAAGGGCACCACCCTGTGCCAGCTGCACATGCGCCATTTCAACAACGGCGACACCATCGTCATCGAGCCCTTTCGCGCGCGGGCTTTCAAACTGGTGCGCGACCTGGTCATCGACCGCGGTGCCCTGGATGGGATCATCCAGGCCGGCGGATACATCTCGGTCAACGCCGGCGGCGCCCCCGACGCCAACACCATCCCCGTCTCCCAGGAAAAGGCGGACCTGGCCATGGATGCGGCCGCCTGCATCGGCTGCGGCGCCTGCGTGGCGGCCTGCCCCAACGCCTCGGCGATGCTGTTCGTCAGCGCCAAGGTCTCTCACCTGGCGCTGCTGCCCCAGGGAAAACCGGAAGCCGCCCGGCGCGCCCTGGCCATGGTGCGCCGCATGGACGAACTGTGCTTCGGCAACTGCTCCAATGAACGCGAATGCGAGGCCGAGTGCCCCAAGGAGATTTCCATCGTCAATATCGCCCGCCTCAACCGGGAATTCATCAAGGCGGGTTTCTTCTCGGCGGTGCGATAGACGCCCCCGGCCTTTGCGGGCGGCACGACAACAGCCCGACGACATTTCCGCAGGCAGCCGCGGCCAGACCGGGGCTGCCTGCTTTTTTTCCAATATCTTACTCTGTTTCGGCGCATCCCCAAGCCGTCAGGGCGACAAAACGCTTCGGCCGGGGATTGGCTGCCGGGACTCCGGCATCTACCAATGAACCGCATCATCGATCGTCTCAACACACTGTGGACCTACGTGACCACGAATCCCGTCTTTCTCAAGGGGCTGGCCGAAGCCGTGCTCATCGTGGTGCTGTCGGCAGCCGCCTGGCTCATCTTGCGACGGGTGCTGAAGCTGCTGGAAAAGCGCCTGCAAAAGGTGCCCTTTTTTCAGAGCAACACCGGGATTTTCGGCCTCATCCGGGTGGCCGTGTTTTATGCGGTCTTCATCGTCGGCGGCACCCTGATCATCGATCTTTTCGACATCCCCACCATCGGGGATTTCTTCTATGCCGTGCTGGTCGTGCTTATGGCCGTACCGGTCAAGCGTTTCGTGGACATCCTCATCGATTACCTGGAAAAGGGAATCGCGGCCAAGACCGAAACCCACGTAGACAACATCATCTTCGCCCTTCTCGGCAAGCTGTCGGGGGTCATCATCTACACCGTGGCCGCTATCCTGGCCCTGGACGTGCTGGGCATCAATGTCATGCCCTTCGTGGCCGGGGCGGGTGTGGCCGGGCTGGCCATCGGATTCGCCGCCAAGGACACCCTGTCCAACCTGATCGCCGGCATCCTGCTGATTATCGACCGCCCCTTCGAGGTGGGCGATCGCATCGAGGTGTGGGCCGCACCCTCGGGCAGCGCCACCTGGGGAGATGTCATTGATATCGGTTTGCGGGCCACGCGCATCCGCACCACGGACCACATCGTGGTGATCATTCCCAACAACGAAATCATGAAGCGCGACATCGTCAACTACACCGCCATCAGCTCGGAGATCCGCGTGCGCATCAACATCGGAATCGCCTACGATGCCGATGTCGCCAAGGCCAAGACGCTGCTGCGGGAAGTCGCCCGCGAGATTCCCTGGGTAATGCACCGGCCGGCCCCCAAGGTGGTGGTGCGCAACTTCGGTGAATCCTCCGTGGACCTGCAGCTGCGGGTGTGGATCGAGGACGCCCGCAAGCGCATGGACACCATTTCCGACATCACCGACCGCATCAAAACGGTGTTCGACCGCGAAAAAATCGAGATTCCCTACCCCCGACGGGACATCACCATCCGGCGTGCCGCACCGGACACATAAATTCATTGATTTTCTGGAATATTCAGGTTAGTTTTTTGCGTTTAGGGCCATGGGGCCGCAAGGAAGGTTCATCATGCAACTGACCATTTCCGAAATCGCCAAATGTCTAGGGGTGCCCGAAAGAACGGTACGCCGCTGGATTCGCCAGGGGCGCCTGCCGGTGCAGCGCATCGGCGAGGAATACAGCTTCAGCCAGGCTGCCCTGGAGCGCTGGGCCAGGGAGCGCAACCTGTCTTTTTTCCCCCCGCGGGTGGACCGCGCCTCGCAACAGACGCCCGAACTCGAAGACCTGCAGACCGTCATGCGGCGGGGCGGTGTGTTTTACGAACTGGCGGCCGACGACCTCCGCTCGGCGCTGCGGGCGGCCGCCGACAGCATCCCCGGCCTGGAGACGGCCGAACGCGAGGATCTCTACCAACGGCTGCTGGCCCGCGAGCAGCTGGCGTCCACGGGCATCGGCAAGGGGGTGGCCATCCCCCACCCCCGCAACCCGTCCGGCAATACGACCAAGCGCTCCCTGATCACCACCTGTTTTCTGAAAAACCCCGTGGATTTCAACGCGGTGGACCAGCAACCGGTCTTCGTGATGTTCGTCCTGCTGAGCCCCTCGGTTAAGACACACCTGCATCTGCTGTCCCGTTTGACTTACTGCGTGCGGGATGACGACTTCGTCGCTTTTCTGAAAACGAGACCGGCTCCGGCCGATTTTTTTGAACGCATCGCCCGACTGGAAGAACAGCTGGTATCAGCCGGGTACTGACGGACATCACGCTGGCATGGACCGCATCAAACCATGGCTCAAACTGACCCGATGGCGCTTCTTCCGCCTCGATGACCGGCTGCTGCTGATCCTCATTGCCGTGATCGTCGGCAACTGCAGCGGGCTGTCAGCGGTGGCGCTCAACACCTCCATCGACGCCATGGTGGAATGGCTGCAGCCCCTGCGTCACTACTGGTGGGCCTTTCTGCTGCCGGCCGCCGGCGCCGCGGCATCGTCCATCTTTCTGGAAAAAATCGTGCGCGAGGGCGCCGGCCATGGCGTGCCGGAAGTCATCTACGCGGTCTCGCGCTACGGCGGACTGCTGCGTTTTCGCTCCAGCTTCACCCGCCTGATTTCCAGCTGTCTGACCATCGGAAGCGGCGGATCGGCCGGCCCCGAGGCCCCGGTGGTTATCAGCGGCGCGGCCATCGGCTCCACCATTGCCCGCAAGTTCGGGCTCAACGAACGCCAGCGGGTCACGCTGGTGGGCTGCGGCGCCGCCGGGGCCATCTCCGCCATCTTCAACGCGCCCATCGCCGGCATGGTCTTTGCCGTGGAAGTCATCCTGGGTGAGTGGACGACCCTCAACATCATTCCCATCGCCATCGCCGCGGTTTCAGGCACCGAGATCAGCCGCATCCTGATGGGCAACCGCATCGCCTTTACCCACCAGGTGTTCAATATCGACTTCATCGACATCGCCGCCAGCGTCGGCCTGGGCATTCTGGCCGCTGCGGCCTCCATCCTGCTCACCCGCCTGCTGCGGGGTATGAGCAGCCTGTGCAGCCGGACCGGCGGCCCCACCTGGCTGCGCGCCGCCCTGGGCGGCTGCGTGGTGGGCGCCATGGGACTGGCGCTGCCGGACGTGCTGGGCGAGGGCTACCACACGACCCGCCTCATGATCCACGGCCTGTATGCGCCGGGGGTAACGCTGGTGTTCATCCTGCTGATGGCCAAGATCTTGGCCACCTCCCTCACACTGGGCTGGGGAGGATCGGGTGGTATCTTTGCCCCCTGCCTGGCTATCGGCAGCATCCTGGGTCTGACGTTTCAGCGGGCACTGATGGCCCTGTGGCCGGGAGCCAACATGGCCAGCGAAGGCTGCTTCGCCCTGCTGGGCATGGCCGGGCTGATCAGCGGCATGCTGCAGGCTCCCCTGACGGGCATTTTTCTGATCGTCGAAATCACGGGCGGCTGGGAAGTGATCCTGCCGCTGATCATCATCTCGGTCATCTCGACCACGGTGTGCCATTATTTCGAGCCGGCCTCCTTTTACCTCAAGGAACTCATCGACCACGGACACCTGCTGCGGCCCGGCACCGACGCGCGCGTGCTGACCGACCTGAGCGTACCCGAACTGCTGGAAAAGGACTGCATCGTGGTGTCGCCCACCATGCGACTGGGCGAATTCGTGGACATTGTCAAGATCTCGCACCGCAACTACTTTCCGGTGGAGGACCCTGAAACCGGGGAGTTCCTGGGGATGGTCTACCTCGACGATGTGCGCCCCTACCTTTTCAATCCCGCCATGTACGACGCCGTTGTCATTGAAGAGATCATGGACACCGACGTCGAAACCGTGCATCCCGACGACGACCTGCCCGACGTGCTTCGCAGGATGGACGAGAAGCGGTTGTTCAGCATGCCGGTGGTCAGCAACAACCGCTTCAGGGGAATGATATCCAAGGCGACCCTGCTGGATCGCTACCGCCGCGAACTGGCGGTGCAGACCAGTTGACAGGAGGGAGATAGGCAAAATGGACAAAGAACTGTTTCACATCTTTCGCAACACGCCCCTGGGAAGAGAAACGTTGATGCAGTCCGTGCACTTCTGCAGGAAAGTAGGCGCCTACCCGGTGATCTACATCCCGCGGTCGACCAAGTTTCTCATGTACTTCGAAAACGACGTGGTACAGGTGGACCTGGACGAATCCTACCTCAGCGATCCGCCCACCGCCCGCCGGCATGCCGAGGAAATCGTGGCGGAGGCCGGCCTGAAGCCCGTCTTCTTCGAGCCCAAGCATTTCACGGCCTCCACGCTGCCGGACATTCCTACCCACTACGATTACATGTGCTGCCCGCGCAGCATCAGCGACCTGTCGCACAAAATCGGGCTGGGCTACATCGGCCCGCGCGTGCGGCGCATCGTCAAGTCGGCGCACTTCCCGGTGCTGATCACCAGCCCGGCCTACAAGCCCTGGAACGGCATCACAGTGCTCTTCGGCGGTTCCAACAACGCCGTCAAGGCCCTGCGACTGGGCATCCAGCTCTGCCGCCAGTCGGGGTGCGAAATGACGCTTTTCACCCAGGTGGAAAAAAATGACCCCGACCATTACGAAGAGGTCATTCGCGAAAACAACCTGGAAGCGGAAGTGGCAAAGTACGTCAAGCGGTGGGACCGCTTTGACAGCGGCACACTGGAAACCAACCTCTACGAGGTGCCCCATGACAACCTGGTGATCATGGGTGCTTACGGCCACGGCGTGATCCGCGACCTGATGTTCGGCAGCAAGATGGAGCGCATCCAGGCCACCATCACCAACAACCTGCTCATCGTGGGGCCCAACTACACGGCCCGCTTGTAACCCCCGGGCGCTGCGGCCTGCAGCGCCACCCGGCCGCCGAAGTAGCGGGCGGCCAGTTCGCCGCTGCCGTGGACAAGATCGGAGACGGTGCAGGTCAGCCGGCCGCCGCGGGGCAGCTGCCCACCCGTGCCCGGATGGTCCGCCAGGTATTGCGGCAGGTGTTCGGCCAGCACCGCGAGCGAATCGATGACGGCCACGCGCTTTCCGATCTTGCGGCGCGCGACCGCCTCCAGGAGGCCGAAGTGTCCGCCGGCGCACACCAGGGTGTCCACCTGCCGGAGCTTGAGGGGATGCAGGTATTTCTTGAGGATCATGCGGGTTTCGGGTTTCTTCAGCCAGCCCCACTCCACCAGCGGCAACACCAGGGGCGCCGCCCGGCAGAACACGCGTACGCCTGTGTTGCGGCGGCTCAGGGCGTCCTCCCAGGCCCCTGACGCCACCAGTGCCGGACTGCCCAGCACGCCGATCCTCAAGCCACGCGAAAGCGCAAGGGCGGTCTCGGCGGCCGGGTCGATTACCGTCAGCAGCGGCACATCCACCTGTCGCGCAACCGCTTCGGCGGCCACGGCGGCCGCACTGTGGCTGGCGCACACCAGCAGGCGGGCCCCCTCTGCGGCCAGGAAGCCGGCGGCGGCCGTGGCGGCCGTGCGGATGGCCCTGGCGCTGCGCAGCCCCCAGGGGCCGCCGGCCGTGTCAACATGGACCAGCAGATCGTGTTCCGGCAGCCGGCGCCGGATGGCGGCCGCCAAGCGCAAGACGCTGAGGCCCGAATCAAAAATACCGATCATGATGGCGCAAAAAACCTCCGGGTGATAAGGGGGATCAACTGCCGGATATCAGGTGGCAGGTATCGGATGAACGACGACGCCGGGTTTGCCAGACAAAAAGACAAGACACCCGGCGAAATTTATCCGGATACGGCCTTTTCCCTGGCGGCTGACCGCTTCTTTATTTAAGGATTTAAGGAAAAAACAGGCATGAACACCCACCATTCCAAAATGGACCAGCGCATATTCAAGGAGGGGCTCTCCACCGAGTCCATATCGTGTTACCTGCTGTGCTGCGGGCTGTCGGACACCGGAGAGACCATCTCCCGCAAGAACCTGTCGGGCATCTGGAACAGCGACGAGGCCAGCCTGGACGCCTGCCTGGCGGACCTGGAGGCACGCAACATCATCCGCCGCATCACCGGCAGCGACCGCGACCAGGAGGGCCCGTGGTACCGCCTGGTGCCTTCCCGGGAATGGCAGGCACCGGCCGGCCGCCGATGAACGCCGAAATCTGCGGGCCTGTTTTCTATCCCCCGCAATGCCACGGCCCCCATTTGGCGTCTTCCGGGCTCAGGTGGGCAAAGGCTCTCAAACCGACGTCCCTTTTTCAGCGCCGTTCCAGCATGCGTGCCACGCATTCACGGATCACGGCGTCGTCCACATCGGTGCGCATGCCCGGGCAGGAATCGGCCATGGCGTGCCAGTTGGCCACGTCCACCAGCACGCTCTCGAGGTAGGGCCACTGCCGGCACATGCGGGGTTTGACCGGGTGAATGCCGCACTTGCCGTCCCAGAAAACACAGTAGCCGTTTTCGGCCTGGGCCAGCACCGGCCGCCGGCCCGAGAACTGGCAGTAGTCCTCGATGAACCGTTGGGCGTCCACCCCCACGTAGGCGGCAATGGCACGGATCTCCTCGGGGCTGACGAAGGTGCCGCCGTACCCCCGGCAGCAGTCGCCGCACATGCGGCAGGTGAATATCTCCCGGCCGCGGGGCTCAGAGGGCATGCCGGCTCTCCAGGGCCTTGCGCAGCGTCACCTGGTCCACGTATTTCAGGTCGCCGCCCATGGGCACACCGGCGGCGATGCGCGTGACGCGCACCGGCAGTTCCATCAGCTGCCGCGCGATGTAATCGGCCGTGGCCTCGCCTTCCACGCTGGTACCGGTGGCCAGAATCACCTCGCTGACGCCGCCGGCCCGAATGCGCTCGATCAGCTCCCGGATGCGGATGCCGTCGGGCCCGATGCCGTCCATGGGCGACAGGGCGCCCTGCAGAATATGGTAGCGCCCCTTGAAAGCCCCCGACTTTTCGATGCTGACCATGTCGCCGGGCTGTTCCACCACGCACAGCACACCCGTGTCCCGGGCGGGATTGGCGCAGATGCTGCAGGTTTCGGCGTCGCTGAGCCCGAAACAGACCCCGCACAGGCGCATGCTGTTTTTGAGGTCCACGATGGCTTCGGCCAGCCCCAGGGCCTCCTCCCGCGGCGCCCGCAGCAGGTGCAGGGCCAGCCGCTCGGCGCTCTTTTCGCCGATGGAGGGCAGGCGGGACAGGCTCTTGATCAGCCGCACGATGGGGGCCGGGTAGTATTGGCGCATGCTCATGGTCACCCCAATCCCGGAATGTTCATGCCGCCGGTGAGCTTGGCCGTCCC
>Ga0256835_1001567_pt1 | contig 13605 bp, 25 predicted proteins | sample PIR30metaG_FD_185972 | JGI IMG/M metagenome (GOLD analysis project Ga0256835, IMG submission 185972) | Hydrothermal vent microbial communities from East Pacific Rise, Pacific Ocean - PIR-30 | ecosystem: Environmental > Aquatic > Marine > Hydrothermal vents | place: Pacific Ocean: East Pacific...
CGGGCCCCCCCGATGATGATGATGATGATGACGGGCGGGATTTGAACGGGATTTGAAACTGGTTTAGACACGTCTGAACCTTAAAAAACCATCATGGTGGAACTGAAACCTGGAAATGAAAGCTCACCATGTACAACAACTTTAAAAACAGGTAAAACAACACACTACACAGAGAGGTGAGAAAATGTCTGAGCTCCAATTCCCACAAGCAATAATCTTTAACAACTATCACCTTGAAATGGAAGGTGTAAACGAAGGACTGGTATTCTCCTGCCATCTTGCATGGGTTAGAGGGAAATTTGTTAAAGCCTGCATTGTACATGACGGTAGGGATTTCAAAGTCTTCGTGCGTGACAAAGATGAGTGGAGAGAACTAAAAGACTATGACGTTTGGAGCATTGACCTAGACCTAGAAATGGCTATTGACTTTGCCTTGAAGGTTTCATGTGAGGTTTATGGGAAGCCAAGTGATGGTATTGACCTAAAACATATAGCCTACGTTGCCAACAGGAAAAGACCCTTCTACAAGGTTAGGCTGGAGCCTCTCGATGTTGGAAAACTTGAAAGATTCATAAAAAAACATACGAGTACATGCATTAAAGCTTGGGTTTATCCTGACATTGTAATTCTACAATTCTCGGAAAACCTATGCTGGTATCATGGGGATGACAATGAATGTCTTGGTCCGTATATGCATTACATAATCTTTATAGATTTTATGAATGAAATTGTTATCAGACTTGAAGAGGAGGTTGAACCCTAACCTTTTCTATTGGTACATTCCTTTTCTTTTACTTTGTTTCTCCACCGTTTCCATTTCCACTTTTCTATCAGATTTGAAAAACTATGGTTTACGTTACAGTATACAGCGCAGCTGGCCTACATGAATGTGAACTGTGGCCTGTAGCTCCAGTCACTCTCCTCAATGTAGTCTCCCACCTGAGGCTCGACATGCACAACCCTAACAGCACCATTATCATGTACTAGTGCTAGGTTCCATGCATGACCAACACACTCACCGTCAACGCAGAGTATGCCTCCGACAAACCCAACACTATTCCAGCAACCGTACTCCGAGGCGAAGGCCTTGAACGCGACAGCGTAGTCGTCACAGTCAAACCTGTCACCAATATATCTCAGCGACTGGAGCCTCCTTCTCCACTCTTCCAGCATAGCCTCAAAATCATCCCTGGAGGGAACATAGTACCACTCATCCACGAAGAGGCTCTTAGTGAAGAACCTCAGGTACCACACGAGAACATCGAACCAGGAACCCCACACCCTCACCCTGGAGGCGAAATCACCCATAACCAGCCTAATAGCCCTGTACACGTTGACCCTGGTCGAGTACGGCTTGCAGGGCACAGCCCGTCACCCGTATAGGCTACCGGTGACCCACCCTAATATGGTGGTATGTTGGCCTACAGGATACCGTTGGATAAGGCTATGGAATGCTGTAGGGAGATGGTAGACTACTGCATTAGGATGGGCGGAGAGTGCCTCTGGTACAAGAGAATTGTAAGGATAAAAGGTGACTACATCGAAGTCGAGAGGATACGCTAGCCCCACCTACACGTAAGCAGCAGGGCCACCAGTATGACAGCCACCAGCGCAGCAACCGGGCTCACACCAGTCTCACGGGTTTCACCCGTGACATAGAGGACAAATCCCACACAATGGTCTATCGTGTCGGTGTTCTAGTTATAGGCTTGCAGCGAGAAACCATACACCCCAGGGCCCTCCACAACGGGAAGCTCAACACCAACATTCACAAGCTGGCCAGCCCTGACCGTGACAGTTTTGTTGAACACAACACCACCATTATGATTTACAACTCTAATAGTGACATCACCATCGCCGAGCCCACCGTTCTTCACCGAGACATAGAATTTCACCATGCTACTGGGCCTAGCGTAAACCACCCTAGGCCATTGAACTATGACAAATGATGGGAGAGCCAGCATACCCCAACTACACCCAAATACATGCATTGGAGTGTGGAGCCATAAAAAACAGTCTGCTACTGATAGACCATTATCTCATCAGCATGAACAACAGTATCACGGCTATAATCAGCAGTATCACCAGGAACTCGGGCCTCCCCTCCTCCGCAGGCGCAGGCGGAGCCGCCTCAGTCACCTGAACCGTGACCTTGGCCGAGCTAGGCTCGTACTGGTCGTCACCAGGGAACTCAGCCTTCACAATGTGGGTGCCCGGGCTCACCGTGTACTCGGCCACAACGTCACCATTCTCATCTGTGTCATAGGTTCCCATGAGGCTGTCGTCGATATATATTCTGATGGGCTTCCCGGGTAGAGGGTTACCATTCACATCCTCGAGGTGCGCGGTCACCCTTATCCTGGCTGGACCCTCGAGCCCGACCACAAGGTCGCCCCAGAGCGTCATAGCACCTCCACCCTCAACGTGAGCCTTGTGGGTATGCGGGAGGGCTCGTAGACTATGAAGCCTATGTACTCTGGCCTGCTTGGAAGGTCACCGGCCTCCCTTATATTGGTCACGTTGCCATTCTCATCGTATGTTATCTCTATCAGGCCCATCCTAGTGGGCCTGTAGTACTTGAAGTCTCCACCGTCATAGTAGTAGATGCCGTTGGGGCCGGAGGGGAGGTAGAGCCTGTACCCTCCCTCCGTCACAAGCCTCATAGCCATAGCTGTGTTGAGCGCTGGGTGGAAGTGCCTCCACGACACCGGCACAACAGTCTCCCCAGCTGGATAGTACACCATGTAGTGTGGCATTGCCTGGATGAGGTGGCACGTGCACGGCTCACTACCAGCGTTGTCCGTGTTGAGGCACTTGAGCAGCCCCCTGCTCGAGTCCCAGCAATCACTATTGACTATGTTCCTCCAGTACTGTCCCTTCACAATGTTCACATAGCTGTTGTATGCGGCACCGTCAAAAGTTGGCACGGACGCGTGGAGGGTGAACACCGAGACGTGCATGGCCCTAGAGCCGCATGCAGGGTTGTCCGGCACGTGGTGTGTGAGGGCGTAGCTGCCACAGCACCATTGACGGCTGCTTATGCCATCGCTCAGAACCGCGTTCCACAGGTGGCTCCTAACCCTGTCGAGGTAGGGTACCCCCTCGTTCCTGAGCTTCAGGCTCCAGTAGTGGAGGGCCATCACACCTATGAACGTGTCTATGCCCCAGGTGTAGTCGTGCCAGTTAACAGCGTACCAGTAGTGGTCACCGGACCAGAGGTTGTCGTTCAGCCATTGCCACAGCCAGAGCCCATTGTCTAGGGCCTTGAGAGCGTACTCCCTATCATTCTTCTCTACCGCAACCCTTACCAGGCTGGTCGTGAAACCGATGTCGCTCCCAACCTCTATGTCCCACCTGGGACCATAGCTTATCACATGTGGCACACAATTACCGTCAAGTTCAAACCAAATCTTATGGTAAACGCAGTCTATCACACTCCTGTGGTCGAACCTGTACCCGTACCTCAGCAGCACATAGATTGCTTCAGCCGCGTGCTGGGGGAGGCACGGTGAGCCTGTGAGTGCACACCCTTTGATCTGTAGCATTGGCACATCATTAGACTCTGGTATATCGTTCTCTATGGTGCTAACGACTTGTCTCAGACTGCTCTCACTCGCACCAAACAGCCATGCGACATAGGCGTATACTAGCCTTGTGAGTGGCGGAAGAGTATTGTCCTCGGCCTTCGCCAGTATATCGTCTACGCTCACCTTGCCAAGCATTGCTCCGGCCGCTGCGCAGTCCGGGCTGCCGAGCCAGTCGCTAATCCTCCCTGACAGCCACTCCGTGAAAGATATAGGGTTCTGTGTGGGCGGCTGGGACACCACTCACACCATAGAATTGAGAGAGTGTCCGGGGCCCAAAAAGCCTTACCTTGGCGGTGGAGCGTACTCACCCACAACATATCCTTGAGCTACAGTCCTCCCCTCATACCTTGGGGGTGCGCTCATAAGTAGCAGCAGCACTATCAGCAGCAGCCACCAGAACCTCCTAACGAAGTCTAGCATGGTCTCATACAACTCTCTCTCTATGGTCTTGGCCTCAACCCTGAGACTAGCGGTCAGGTCCTCGGTCTCGAACACCGGTAGGCCGCTGATTACAACCGTGAGCGACGGCCTAACGGTGACGTTCTCGGTGACCCTTCTGCCAAACCATACCCTCTCGGACTCGAGAAGGCTTGCCGTGAACGTGAACTGCTGTCCGAGACCGGGGAAGCTATCGGTCTCCGACACAGCGGACCTAAGCGTCACCCTACCAGCGACCCTTAGGGCTGCGCTGACCGTCTCCGCCTCGGACACCCTATATCCTATTTTGACCCTATCCGACTCCAGTATGGATGCCTTGAATTCCGTTGACCCGGCCAGAATGTAGTTGACCCTGTCGCTCTCAGATAGTGCTGACTCTAGTCTCGAGACAGCAGACAATACGAGTCTAGCGTGAACGGTTTCCGACTCCCTGACGGCCATAGAGTAGGAGTAGACTATGAGGTCCCTCTCGGATACAGAGGCGTGAAAAAATATGGTTTGCTCGCTCAAACACCGTCACCCCCAGACGTTATGCGGTCACTTCAATGGTGAACGTGTACTCGACGTTAGCGTTGAGCGTTAGGCTCCTGAACCACACCAGGCCATAGTTCGCAGCGCTCCCAACGTCAGGCTGTACTCCAGCGACGACAACGCCCTCAGCGTCAACGGTGTAGTTTGTGGATGGTGTATACTTGCCCGTGAGCATCACCTTTTTGTTCTCCGTGTCAGCGGTAGCGCTAAGGCTCACCTCGGCTATGAGGCCATACCTGCCCTCAGCGCTGCTATACTGTAGCAGGTGGAGCGGCCCCAGAGCTACGGCCGAGGCCCTCTCACCGCTCAGCCTCTTGGCAATCTCAACGTCGAGCACACCGCCACCAAAGTCCGTGTCCGTGCTGGAGAGGGTTATCGTGACCTCAGCGTTTATAGTGATGCTCCCACCGTTCGGCACGGTGGCACTAACAGAGCTCTCGAAGTACACTTTGTTTCCAGCTTTAAGCCTTACAGCAGTCACCGTCTTGTCTGAGCCCGTGTCGTTGGTCCACTCGGCCTGGGCGGTGAGCTTGTTCCCGCTCCTGGTGAAAGCCGCTGACAGGTCTACGGTTGAGCCATCGCTGAACACAAGCTCTATAGTGTCAAGCTTCGATATAGATGCGGTTCCAGCCATGTCATTTACAATGTCAACTTTCAGCGTGTCAGTCGGAGAGTTACCATATCTTACACCATTGAGTTTTACCTCTCCGCCCAGCCTGACAGCCATACCCATAAACGGTCACTCCCCCTCCAGCCAATCACTATACTCCTTGGCTACTCCAGCGGTTGCAGAGGCACCCCATATGATGCTGAATAGCTGGCCTGGCGTCACCGGCAGGCTCTGAGCTATGCTTGACACGGCTGCGGCCAGCAGGAATATCGCCACACCAGCGAAGAGACCTATCACCGTGCCATACAGGAACCCCTTAACCAGCCTGAACAGCACGCTCCTCCTACTCCTCTGGGGCTGGGGCTGGCTCAAGGCTCACCCCTCCAGCATATGTCTAACGTCTGGGCCCAAATATCTTTTAACTCCTCCCATTGCACCTGCACCAGTTCCTCACCATCATCTCTATCTTACTCTCAAGCCTGCCAATCTTGTACCAGAGAATCATGAACTGTCCCATTTGAACCGAGATTATCGACGCTAGAAGTGCAACCAGGTCACCGTCCAACGACCACCACCCCACCACCCCTGAGTTGCCACAGCAGCAGCAGTATCAGAACCACACCTACAACCATCGCTACAGTCTTCCATTTTTCAAGCTTCTCATTGGTCTTGTTCAGCTCGTCAATAATTTCCTTTATGATGTCGGCCGTCTCACCAGCGTACCTGGTGTTCATGCTCAGCAGCTCGTTCATGCACTCCCTGAAGCATTGCGCGTCGTTGCCGCACATCGAGCGACAAATGTCTAGTGTCGCCGTGTACATCTTCTGGTACTGTGTCTGCCACTCCACGACAGCTCTCTCGGTCCTGTACTGCTCTACCACCACTATGTTCTCGACAAGAATGAGTGCCGCAATGCTCAGTATGACTATTGCAGCAGCTATAGCCTGAACAATCAGCTGCGGGAGGTCGTTCACAACCACAACTGTGACCCTGAACACGTAGTTCCCAAGATACTCGACCCTCACATCCTTGATTCTCAGCCTTATACCGAGAAGCTCCATTATCCTCCTGGCCATCCACAGGGGGAACTCCATCCATCCCCTGAGCTGGTGCTCTAGAATCAGCCCACCAAAGTCCGCTATCTCCCTCACGACAGGGGCTAGAGGCCCGTAGAGCCTTGCATCGCCAACCCTCACCCTGAAAGTCATGACTACGTCGAACTCTTTCCGAGGCCTAAGGTACACGTAGACCTCCCGCTGGCCACTATACTCCGACGTCTTCAGAATCACATAGTACTTCATCCCATCCTCTCTCACAGCTAGGAACTCAACGTAACATTGCTCGCATACCTTCGCGATAGCGCTTGAGCCGTAGTCGCTCCACATCACATTGTTCTCGAGGTCTATGAATGCAACCTTACCGAGGAGCTGGTTGCCATTCTCATCCATGAACCTGAATGTGAGCCTCTCCTCCTCGTCAGAGTACCATCTGGCCGGTATCCTGGCTATCTCGGCGCCGTTCACCTCAACCCTCAGACGGTGAGGCGCATGGTCCCCCAATGCTATGTCAGCCGTGCCAATCTCCAGAACACCATTGTAGTCTGCATCGAACGTCCTCTCGAAGAACGGCACCGTATTGTCGTCCTTGTATATTCTCACTGTGTCACCCTGCTTGAACGCGACAAGCAGCCTCAACGGCATGTCGAAGCTGAACGCTGCGGTGGTGTAGGGCTCCACGTGCCTGGCCCAGTACCGTTCAAGCTCTATGGGACCTACAGCCAACACCCTCACCGGTATAGAATGGGATTCGATTGCGAGCTTAAATTTTTGTTAAGAAATGGGTGATACGCAATGAAAAAACAATCGCTTACGTGGAAAGCACTCTACACGTTTCACTTGGATTGTGACTCGACTGTCTGCTTCTTAATCTCAATTGGAGTCCTTATGGTGACCGGTGACCCGACCGTTATGGCTGGGGTGTACTGCTTGAAGTACACGGCCTTCTTGGCACCAATCACAACTATGTCATGGGTGCCCTCTGGTATGTTCTCCTCACCGCTCCACGCCTTGGCCTCAGGGTCGTAGGTGTATGGCTTGCCGTCAACCATCACCATGTAGGCGTTCATGTCTGGATGCTTCTCAAGGTTCTTGGTGTATAGCGTGCCATCACTCATTACAACCGCGAACGGGTATCCTATGAAGGTCTTCAGGCTCTCGGACATTATGTAGGCCGATAGGCCATACACGAACTTGTCAAGGTACTCTGCTAGCTGGCCGCCGACAGGTATCCTAGACTTCAGAAGCTCATAGAGTATCACTAGGCCCACACCGCCTATGAAGTCTCCCCACTCCTTAAGCTCCTGGTGCAGCCTCACCAAGGTCTTGTTGGTCATTATCAGCTCTCTGACCTTTATGCCTGCGGTTGCACCAGCACCGGTGACTAGAGCGTCAGCAATCTTGTACTGTATAGCAGCGCGGCCAGCCGCAACGGCTCCAGCGCGTAGCCTCTCGAGTATTGCAGCCACAGCTTTCACCATTCTACTCTCATAGAGTCAGCTTCCTTTTATTCCTTACCCTCAGCCTGGGCCATCCTGAGAGCCCTCTCAGCCATTGCAGCTATCTCGTCAGGCATGGCAAGGCCACCCTTACCCTTCACCATCTCCTCGCCCTGACCCTCCTCCTGCTTCAGCATATCCTCCAGTAGCTCCATGACATCCCTGATTAACTCCATTACCTCATCCGTGTTCTCCATGTGTAACTCCTTAGCTATCACCTTCACAGCCTCATCCCTATCCATCTCACCCTTCATAGCAAGCTCGTAGGCTCTGAGCATATTGTCAACCTTACCCCTGACTTCAGGCGGCAGCCTCTCCAGTATCTCCCTCCTAATCCTCTCCTCAGGCTTACGGGCGAACTTGAGAACCTTCACTATAAGCTTGAAATCAACCCTTGGCATACACTCACCAAGTAGAACAAGTGATGTAGAGGGTTAAAAAAGGTTTTACGCTAGGGGTCCTCTATCTCAGCCCTCACGATTCTGAGTTCACCAGTTATCAGGCTCGCCGTTAGCCTGTCAAGATTCCTAAACTCAACGTCAAGCACCACCTTACCATCTCTAGCGTAAACATTCACCGACACAATCTCTGCACCCGCATATGTAACCTCCTGAACCAGATTCTCAACCTTCCCAAACGCCTTGTTTTCAAGCCCCCTCTCAGCCACGTCTTTCGAAACTCTGACCGGGAAAACCAGAAGCCTACCGTATATCGAGCATATTCCAATATAGCTATTCTCATCCTCTTTCTGAAATCTACAATAGTGCAGTTTCACCTCACCGTCAGCCAATGCCGTACACCTCTCTCAGGTAGTCCTTGCGCCTCAGCAGCTCAGCAGCAATGTCATGCGCCACATCCACATCTATGTTCTCCTGAACCGCATAGCTCATAATCATCTCCTCAGCAGCAGCCGCGAGGGCCTCATCCGGCCTGTCGCTGAAGCCAACAATCAGCTTTGCCAGACGCCTACCGAGAATGTAGTACTTTATCGCCCTCTGGCCGAATATGCCCCTACGGGCTAGCACACCGTTTATCAGCTTGTCAAGCTCATAGGTGAACGCCAGCCCTCCCCTAGCGTGCTGTATCATCGTCTCCTCAGACTTGCTCGACCACTTGGCCTCACCGGCTGGTAGAGCCTTCTCGAATTCTTTCATACGCCTCTCAATGGAGACTATGCCTATCCTCTTCCTCCGGGCCATACACTCTCACCTCCGGTCACGCACTTTCAGAGTATGCCTTATAGAGTTCCTCTCTGTTCCTCAGGGCCCACGCTACGATTCTGGTCAGAGCATCCTCCAGAAGGTCCCTCTCAGGAGAGCCTGGGAGGTAGCCGCCCCTCGCAAGCTCGCGGGTTGCCTCTGCGGCCAGTAGAGCCGCCAGACGGTCCTCCGGCATCCTGTAGTACTTTGCTGCGAACCTCGCTATCCTCAGCCCTGCCGCCTGGAGAAAGCCTCTGTCCGCACCGTTTATACCCATTAGGTCTGCTATGTTTGCGACAGCGTTGTTCACCATGTTGGTGAACTTTGCAACTCCACCGAAATGCTCCTTCATAAGGTCCTCCTTTGCCTTGTACTTCTGTATTCCAACCCTGACTCCAGCCCTGTAGTTATCCATTCTGACCTCGAAGCTCCTAATCCCGATGGGTGACCTCTTAGCCAAAACCAATCACCCAGGCCACACCCTTCCAAATGAAAATGAATGACTCCAGCGTCTCTTAAAAGTGTTTCTGTATGGGGGGTACCCCCCTCCAGGCGATAGAGATTTGAAAAACTTATATATCATTCAGTTCCATTCTTTTCCTCGTCAGGTATTACCACCTCCACAAACCCATTGTTATGTTTAAGCTCGACGTCAGGCCTACACCCACCCCTGCGTATGCACCTGTGACAGGTCATGGTGGCTATTCTAATGTCTCCCTTCCCCATCTTCACCATTGCTATCTTGTCCAGTATGTCGAGAATGTAGTCTATCAGGTAGAAGGGTTTGACCACCTGGTAGTTTATGCTGATAATGTTCCCGGCCATGTCTCTCCTCACCCTGTATACCATGAATGCCCCGTAGTAGTTTCTGTTGTAGATGGTGTTGTACATTTTCACGTAGGCGGAGAGCTGATATATGTGTCTCACATCGTTCCCGAGGTGTGGCTTAATCTCTATCACAAGCTTCTCCCGGTGATTAACCAGGTCTGCATGTCCCACCAGCACGTAGTCTCCCCTGTCGAGCACCAACAGCTTCTCGGCCTCGTAGTGGTCGAATCTCCTGAGCAGGTAGGACTGTATCCTCCTATGAACCTCTATGCCCTCATTCCTCTTCTCCTCCACAATACTTCTCGGTGCGCCTGTCGAGTAGTACGGGCAGTATATGAGTTCTGAAACGAAGAAGACCGGCTTACGGTACTCCATCATTAGGCTAGCCCTGAGCCTCTCCCGGTCCTCCACCCCGCACCACCCCCTTCTCCTGGGGGTACACGTCCCACCACACGTTCTCCTTGGCCTTGGGCGCGAACACGTCAAGGTACATCATGAAAAGGAACTCTACGAATGAAACCCTGTATCTCCTGAAGCGGCTTCTCATGAGCTCATACAGCTTCTTCTCCGGCATCTCCTCAGGCATCTCCTCTACAATCCCGGCCTCTATCTCCTCGCACTTCTCCCTCGGCTCCTCACACTCCAAATCCATTGTCATTGCTCCACCACCCCATAGTTGTAGTTGTCTTGACCATTGTTGTTGTTCTCCTCAACACTCTCATACTCCATGTCCCTTGTGAACCTGAACCTTATCTTCCTCCACCTCCTCACATCCTCGAGAGCCTTTGCAGCCTGCTTAGGCGACACAAGACCTTTGGCCATCATTTCCTGTATCAGCCTCACCGCCTCCTCAGCCCTGGGGCTGTTGCTTGTAGCTATGAATGCCAGTTGGTAGAGTGTCTTCATAATCCTCTTCTCCTCCTCGACAAGCCTCCTAGCCTTTTCAATCAATTCTCTTATGCTACTCCCTTCAGCCATTCGACCCACCTCTCCCTCACGTCCCTATAGAAGTCGTGCTGGTAAAGTGGCCTGACCTCGTCAAACTCTATGAGGAATCTTGCGATGGTTCTGTCCCTGTATATCGCAGCTGGGGAGTAGAATAGGGAGCAACCCATGACGTTCCCCTCTGGGTCCCTCACAGCCCATATCAGATAGTGCACGTCACGGTAGCCGGTGACGGAGAGGGTAGAGAAGCCTCTAGCGAGGCTCATGTTTATGTGTAATGGGTCTATGTTCTTCAGCTTCCCCTCCTCTATTAGTGAGAGAACGGCGAAGTAGAACCTTCTCCAGGTCCTCTTGTCAACCGGTGTGAGGGCCATGAGGTGGAACCCCCTCCTGGTCGGGTAGACTATGCTTGACACACCATACATCCGGCACATCATGATTCCAACCTTGATAATGTCCTCCAGGCACTCGAAACGCCTACAGTCAGCGTCGAAGAAGAGGTGGTGGGAGGAGGATAGGCCTATGACGCAGGGCCTCCCACGCCTAAGACAGTCGATGTACTTTGCGACCGCGACGGTTCTAGCCTGGAGCAACGCTAGAACGTCAGGGCTGACCTTGGCTATTCTGAGGGCCCTCTCTCTAATCACCCTCCTGACAACCGTGGACTCTATGAACTCCTCTATCACGGGGAGGAGCTGACGGTAGTATGTGTCCTTCCACCCCTGGATTAGGCTCCTGCAACCCATGATGTCTCCTGTGCTCCTCACGCAGCTGCGGTACATGCTGTTGGCATAGTCCTCTGCAAGCTTCTCCGTGATGCACTCCGCGAACTCTCTCGGAGTCCGGAGGGTGTCAGGGCAATCTATATAAAACCGCTTCCACTCCCTCCTATCATGGTCCCAGAACTCAATCCTGAACCTGACAGTCCCCATCACCCCCACCCCCGCCACTCCCTCAGGCCTGGGCCGCGTACGCGTACCAGAAGCCCTCAGCCAGACAGAGACATATCTCTGGCCCCTCCTCCGGCTTCATACATATGAGTATTGCATGGCCCGTAGACCACTTGTCAGCACAAAGGTAGTGCAACGGTGGGGTGTAGGGTAGAGCCCCCTCAACTATGGAGGCTGGGAAGGCTACACCCCTCTCCGACTCAAGGATATTGAAAAGAGTACCAGGATAAGCGACTATGACACCCTTATCGGTCTCGATACAGTTACCCATGTTCCTACAGCTGGGCTTCCTGGGCACGTAGACATTGTAGACCACCATCACCCGAGCACCTCCACCTCAAGGTCGCTCTTCCTTATCCTGACGCGCTTGCCGTTGATTACACCGTAGACGTAGATGTCGTCCTCACCCGTCTTCCTCCAGACAATCGGAAGCCCAACCTCCCTCACGAACTTGTCGAGCCTCACGCCAGCCCACCCCCCTACACTACTGGCAGAACACCTTAATGTACTCCAAATCGACTGTGACGCGCCTGCATGCGGGTGCGGATAGACCCTTCATTCTAGCCCTCCTCCTCAGGGTCTCGATTATAGCCAATGTTCCAGGGCTCATTTTCTCCACGAAGACAACCGCAAAGAGGAGGTCTAGGGCTGCGCGGAGCACATCACTCACCTTCAGGCCCTCCGCGAGGAGGTCGAAAAAATTGCGCCTCATCCGTGTTGAGCTTCACACACTTAACCACTCCCACCCTTCACCACCTCGGCCTCTCGCTTGGGCGGGGGACAGCTAATCCTGAGCCTCCCATTCTTCACGCACACGTAGACCTTGCCGCCGACTCCTATCTCCCCGTAGCATATTCTCAGCTGTGCCATCCTACTGTTGGGCTGCGCGCTGACGGTGATAATGTCGTATGCCTCCAGCCCGTAGTCCGGCACCACTATCTTGAACCTGTAGGCCAGCTTGTGCCTTCTCTGCTCCCAGTTCTCCCTGAACTTCTCGGGCGGGTTGGGAATGAACATTCCCAGGGTGCCAAGCTCAATCTTCTCGACCATAGCCTCGAAACAGTCGCCCTCACCGAGCATCACAGCCTTCTTAATCTCTTTCGGCTCCATTATTGGCATCTCTATCTCTATCTCTTCCTCTGAGCCCTCCCTCTTCAGCTCCTCCTCCTCAACCACTTGAAGCTCCACGCTCACCATCCATCACCCCGAGCTTAGAATACCGAGAGGTCTACTATGCCTCCGCCGCGCGTCGGGTTCTCCCTCAGAATCTCCTCAACGACCTCGCTGGCCTTGCTGGTGCCGAACGTTCCAAGGGCCAGCATAAGCTCTTCCAGGGCCTCCGGCCTCACTATCCTTATGCAGTTTGTCACCTTTCTAGTGCAAATCCTGAGCATCACCACTCCGGTGGGGGAGGCGCTGACTATCAGCTGTATGTTGGAGCCGTTGTAGATTCGCACGTTGGCCCAGTCCTGGTTCTTGACCGCCTGCTGTTTGAGCTTCTCAACCATCTCCTTGAGCTTTGGGGCTATTTCGTCAAAATTCTTTTTGAGGGTCTCGGTTTGGGATAGGGTTTGTGCCTGACTCATTCTCCCACCCGGGCCGGGCCGGGCTCCAGGTATAAGGTAGACGTAGTAGACGGGGTTAAAAAAGGTTTACCTGCGTTTCAATTCCACGATGTAGTAGGCCCTCACCATCACCACAGGAATGTCGTGTATGAAGAATGTTAGTATGAAGAGCCTCTGGCCGTTCAAGTCACCCCAGTCTATGAAGACTCCCTCCTCCGGCCTCATACGGCTCCTAATGTCTATGTCCGCGTACATGAACGCTGAAAGTGCCCTCATAAGCTCTGGTAGATTCTTGTAGACCTCATACACCCTCCCATCCTTCGTTACGACCTCAGCGTAGTATGCCTTGACTCTGCTGTGGGATAGCAGTCTTTCAAGGAACACTATAGCCTTGGCTA
>Ga0256835_1001568_pt1 | contig 13596 bp, 11 predicted proteins | sample PIR30metaG_FD_185972 | JGI IMG/M metagenome (GOLD analysis project Ga0256835, IMG submission 185972) | Hydrothermal vent microbial communities from East Pacific Rise, Pacific Ocean - PIR-30 | ecosystem: Environmental > Aquatic > Marine > Hydrothermal vents | place: Pacific Ocean: East Pacific...
TGGGCGAAGTTCCCGCTCTTGCCTTTCCCTTGGTGGGCGAGGGCAAGGCCTACACCAAGATCCCCTGGGCCGAGCGGGTCGGACCCCTTTGGAAATCGCCCACCGGGGGGTTCCCCGCCAACAGCTTGGCCAACCTTTGGGCCGATCTCAAGGCGGGCTTCGTCCAGAGCATCCTGGCCCAGTGGCGGACCGCCCAGCGTCTCGCCCGCGACCCCCGGGTGGGGGCGGTGGCGGCGGTGGGCGACGCCTACGCCCTTTACGTCGCTTGGCGCTCGGCGGCGCACGGGCAGAAGCCGCTTTTTCACCTGCAACCCCAGATCTCCTACCACTACATGGAAGGGCGGGGCCTCTTTGAACGCCTGCGCGTTCCCGGGCAGTTCTTGGCGGAAGACTACTTCTTTTACGAACGCTGGCTGCACCGCTACCTTCGAGCGGTCTACGTGCGCGACCCGGCGAGCGAACGCCGGGCCCGCGCCCTCGGGATGGATAAGGCCCGCTTCGTGGGCTCGATGGCGATGGACATGCTCGGCCCCCCCGAGGGCCCCCTTCCCTTCCCACTTGACCGACCGCTGGTCGCCCTTCTCCCCGGTACCCGCGGCGACGTCGCCTTTAGCCTGCCCAAGATGCTGGAAAGCGCCCGCCTGCTCCCCGAGTTCCTGGCCGCGGTGGCCTGGGTGCCGCCCTTCGAGGCCGCCGAGCTGCCGCCCGGGTTCCGGCTCGAGATCCGCTCTCCCGCGCACGCGGTCGCGCGGGACGAAACCACCACGGTGCACCTGGTCAAAGGCCGGTTCTCGGCCCTCCTCCACGCCGCCCGGGTGACGATCGGGACCGCCGGCACCGCCAACGAGCAGTCGGTGGGGCTCGGGGTGCCGGTGGTGGCCTTTCCCACCCCGGGCCCGCAGTACACCCTAGCCAACGCCCAGCGGCAAAAACGCCTGCTCGGCGACGGGCTCACCTTGGTGCCGCCGGAAGCGGAGGCGATCGCCAGCGCGGTTCGAAGGCTCGCCCAGGACGGCCCCGAGCGGGAGGCCGCGGCGCGCGCCGGCCGCGAACGGGTCTGGCCCCCGGGGGCGCTGCCCCGGATCGCCTGCGAGATCAAGCGAGCTTTAGGAGCTTGAGCGTGGCCTCCGCCACCCGCCGGGAACTTTCGCCGTCGGCGTGGGCGTAAAACCGCCTTTTGAGCGCCTCGCGCTCGGCGGCGAAGCGGGGCGCTTCTTCCCGCAACCCCGAGAGGCGGGCCAGGAACTCGGGAAAGTCGAGGGCCTTGGGGCCGGGGGTGACCTCTTCGTAAGGGTAGTTGAGGTCGCGGGAGTTCTTCTTGAACTCCTCGAGGTCAAAGGGAAAGAAGACGAGCGGCCGCCCGGTGAGCAGGTAGTCGATGTAAATGCTGGAGTAGTCGGTCACCATGAAATCAAAGGCCCCGAGCAGCGCGTGGGGGTCGCCGAGCCCCTCGGGCCAGGCCCAGATCCGCCGGTAACCTTCCTCGGGCCAAGCCTCTTTGAGCTTTTCCGCCTCCCAGGGGTGGAGCTTGACGTAGAGGCCGAGGTTGGCGGCCTCGAGGGCGGCGTCGAGCCTTCGCATCTTCTCGCGGTCGCCGAGGAAGACCTCGACCGGCCCCTCCCCTCGCCAGCGGAAGGTGGGGGCGTAAAGCCCTATTTGGATGTCCGGATGACGCCCTCTGTGCTCCTCGATCTCGGCCTGCAGGCGGCGCTCCCTTTCAAGGAGCGTGAAGTCGTTTTTAAAAAGCGGGTCGGTGCGGGGATAACCGGTGATCCAGATCCGCTCCCTGGGAACCAAGAAGCCGCTTTCGAAAAGCCTTGCGGTCTCCTCCGAGGTGGCCACCACACGGGCCTTTTGAAAGGTGTGGGCGCGGCGGTAGAGCGCTCCCAAAGGCTCCTTGGCCAGGAGGAACCGTTTGAAAAAGCCGTCTTCAATCGTGTCGAAGTCGATCTTCTTGAGCGGAATGCCGTGCCAAAGCTGCACCACCTCGGCGCCGCCGCTCAGGTAGGGATTCACGTCGAAGAGGTGGTGGGTGATGAAGTAGGCCCCCGCCCGGAGCGCCACCGCCATCCCCTTCGGGCTGTAGGGGTGCACGCAGGAAAGTCCCGCCTCGCGGGCGCTCTGGCAGGCCTGCGGGGTGGTGGCGAACCAGACCGGGCGCACCCCGGGCAGCTTTCGCTTCACGTAGTCGGCGAGGTAGCGGGCGTTGCCGCCGAAGGTGCGGCCGTCGTCGGAGCCGAAGGCCCAGAGCTGGGGGTCGCGGGGAGCGAGGTGGGAAGCAGCGTAGACCGGCAGCATCAAGAGGTAGAGCGCCCCGCGACGCAGTCCGGCGGCCAGGAACTTCCGGGTAATCGAGGGATTGTAGGCCGTTTTCATTGCTTCTTGACGATCTTCTCGATGATCGCGGTGGTCGAGACCGAGGGGGTCCGGGGTAGGTAGACCACCCGGCAGATGTCGGCAAGGTCGTCAAACTTGCCCTTCCAGTCGTCACCCATGACCAGAATGTCGGCCTTGTGCTCCAGGATGTAGTCCCGCTTTTTCTCCAGCGACTCCTCGTAAAACGTCTCGTCGACGTGACGGATCGCGGCCACGATGGCGCGGCGCTCCTCCTGGCTGTAGACCGGGTAGCGGCCCTTCTTCTCGAAGTTCAGCGCGTCGGTGGAAACGCCGACGATGAGATGATCGCCCAGCGCCTTGGCCCGCTCCAAAAGACGCAGGTGGCCGTAATGGAAGAGATCGAAGGTCCCAAAGGTGATGACCCGCATTCCCCTATTATGATGGGCGCGGCCAGGAGCGCCACCGCGATCATGCGCATGCCTTGGAAAAACCTCCCCGACGCCTTGAAGGTCTCGCTCTTCATGGGGTTGGTCGAGTTCTTGCGCAGCGGTTTTTTCGTCGGCTTCTTTCCCCTCTTCGGATTGGAGGTCCTGAAAATACCGCTGAGCTACGTGGGCTTTCTCACCACCTTGCACTACGGAACCGAAGCGGGAACGAGGATTTTTGCGGTATGGCTGGCCAACCGCTTCGCGCTCGGCGTCGGTTTCGTGCTCAGCGCGGTGCTCGCCTTCGCCTCGTTTTATTTCTTCCTCTGGAGCCCGCCGGTCCTCTACCCCCTTTGGGCGGTGACCTGGGGGCTCGCCCTAGCCCCCCTCTGGCCGCGCATCGCCGCCTACCTCCGCCAGCTCGCCCGCCCCGGGTTCGAGGGTCGCTCGGTCAGCTACGCCTGGCTGATCATCGGCCCGCTGATCGCCGCCGGCAGCTTCGGGGTGGGGTTTCTTTCCAAACACGACCTCGCTTGGGGAAAGAGCGCCCTTCTCTTCGGAAGCGTCCTCATGCTCGCGGCCGGGCTGGCCCTTTTTAACCTACGCTTTTCCGAGAGGTTGCAAAAACCCCCGCCGAAGGCCTGGCGGCGCTACCTCCCCCTGCTGGTCCCGGCGTTTTTGCAGGCGCTCGCCCCCCATCTTCTGACCACCGTGCTCTTTCCCTTCTTGAAGCAGTCGGAGCTCGGCGTGCAGGATGTGGCGTGGCCCCTCGCCCTGTCCGGCCTGCTTTTCCTAGCCGCCTTCCGCTTTGCCTCGGTCTACGCCGACCAGAAGGACCCGGCCAACGTAGTCACCCTGGCCGCGGTCTTCGCCATGGTGGGCTTCGGGGTGCTCGGCTTCCTGCCCACCGACGTGGCCGTTGACGTCAGCATCCCCGCGATCGGGGTCGCGCTCGGGCTTTACCTGCCCGGCTGGAACGCGGTCATTGTCCGGGCCTTGCCCGAGGGCGAGCGGGGCGAGGGCTGGGCCACCCTGAGTACCGCCAGCGGCGCCGCTTTCGCTCTCGGTCCCTTCGTCGGCGCCCTGGCCTGGGACCTGATCGGACCGCAGGGCCCCTTCCGGTTGGGGCTCTTTCTACTGGCGCTCTTGATCCCCTATTACCAGCTCTATTTTCGCCGCCTCCTCGCCCACCGTTAGAATGTTCGAGAAGTGCGGCTCCTGCGTATCGGACTCTTCACCGACGTCTACTTCCCCAGCAAGAACGGGGTCTCGACCAGTGTCTACCTGCTTTGGCGGGAACTCCGCAAGATGGGGCACGAGGCCTGGATCATCGCCCCGGAGTGGCCGGGCACCGAGTCCGAGGAGGGGATCGTTCGGGTGCAGAGCGTCCCTTACCCCTTCTTCGAGGACTACCGGTTGGGGCTCCCCAACGCCCGGCTGTTGCCCACCCGGTTCGAGGTGGTGCACTCGCACGTCCCCTTTACCCTGGGGCTTTGGGCCTTGAGCCTCGCGCAGCGGTGGCGGGTACCTCACGTCTCCACCTTCCACACCCACTACGAAAAGTACGCCCACTACGTTCCCGGGCTGGCCTTCCTGGACCGGCACACCCACATCATCCCCCGGCTGGCGCGGGCGTTTTACAACCGGGTGGACCTGGTCATCACCCCCACCCACCCGGTGAAGGAGCTGGTGGAGCGCTACCGGATCGAGCGACCGGTGCGGATCATCCCGACCGGCATCGACCTGGAGCTTCTGGCCTCCGCCCCCCGACCCGACCCCTGCCCCTGGCCCGAGGGCCGACGCCGGGTGCTGACGGTCAGCCGGCTGGGCAAGGAGAAAAGCCTCGACGTGGCCATGGAGGCCTTCGCCCGGGTGGCCGAGGAACAGGACGCCCACTGGGCGATCGTCGGCGAGGGGCCGGAGGAGGAAAGCCTCAAGTCCCTTGCCGCCGAGCTCGGCGTCGCGGACCGGGTGACCTTCACCGGAGCCGTTCCCTACCAGGAGATTGGCGGTTACTACCGGACCGCCGAGGTCTTCCTCTTCGCCAGCGAAACCGAGACCCAGGGCCTGGTGCTCTGGGAGGCCCAGGCGATGGGGCTCCCGGTGGTGGCGGTGGCCGCCGGCGGGGTGATCGAGAGCGTGGTCGAAGGGGTGGGAGGCCGGCTGGCGCCCCCCGGGGACGTCGAGGGGCTGGCGGGGGCGCTCCGGCGGTTGCTTTCCGACCCCGAGGAACACCGGCGGCTCTCCGAGGGCGCCCGCCGCTTCGCCGAGAAGCGAAGCGCGCCCCGCATCGCCGAGGAGATGGTGGCCGCCTATCTCGAGGCCGAGGCGATCTCCCGCAGCGAGCCGAAGAAGCTCTTCTTCGGCTTCCCCACCCTTAAGGACGAGGAACCCCCTCTATAATCTCCCTTGACATGCCCCGAGTCTCCGTGGTCGTCCCGGCACGCAACGAAGAGGACTACATCGGCGCCTGCATCGACGCCATCCTCCGGCAGGACCCGCCCCCCGACGAGGTCATCGTGGTGGACAACGGCTCCCGCGACCGCACCGCGGAGATCGCGCGGGCCAAGGGCGTCCGGGTGGTCCACGAACCCCGTCCCGGGCTGCACCTGGCGCGGCAGGCCGGCCTCGAGGCCGCCCGCTTCGAGGTGGTGGCCAACACCGATGCCGATTGCATCGTGCTTCCAGGATGGATTGAGGCTATTAAGGAGGCCTTCGAGGACCCGGAGGTGGTGGAGACCTACGGCCCCTTAGAGCTCTTCGAGGCCCCCTGGCTGGACCGGGTGCTGGCCAAGTACCTCTACCCCGCCTTCCTCTGGATCATGGACCGCCTGGGCCAGCCCAACACCGCCGGAGGAAACCACGCGGTGCGCCGGGAGGTGGCCCTCGCCGTGGGCGGCTACGACGTCCCCTTCGGCGAAGACCTGCACCTCATGATGAAGCTCAAAGAGCGCGGCAAGATCAAGTACGTTCCCAGGCAGCGGGTGCTCACCTCGGGGAGGCGGCTGAAACGGGGCCGCTGGAAGATGTACGCCACCCACCTCAAGAACATCTGGCGGCGCCTCCGGGGGCTCCCCGAGGACTACGGGCCGGACTACTACGCCGACCGGGAGCGCTGACGGTGGCTGCCTGGGAAGCCCTGCTCGCCGGCGCCCTCGCCCTCTACGGGGGCAGCGACCTGCTCTTCCGCTGGATGGGCGTGGGGGCGCTGGCCCACGGCCCCCGGAACGAGCCCAAGCTCGCCCTCACCTTCGACGACGGGCCGAACCCCGAAACCACCCCGGAGCTCCTCGCCGCCCTCGACGAGGTAGAGGCAAAGGCCACCTTCTTCCTAACCGGAAGGCAGGCCGAGGCCCATCCCGAGCTGGTCGAAAGGATCCGCGAAGCGGGCCACGAGATCGCCTCCCACGGTCGCGTCCACCGCCCCCCGATCCTGATGGCCCCCTGGACCGAGTGGGTCCACACCGCCTACGACCCCGGCGGCCTTCCCCACTACCGGCCGCCCCACGGCTCCCACTCGCCCTTTACCCGGGCGATCGCGAGGGCGCTGGGGAAGCCGGTGGCGCTGTGGGACCTCGAGTCCAAGGACTGGACCCCGCTCCCCGACGACGCGTTGCTGGATCGCCTCTTCGAGTACGCCCAGCCGGGCTCGGTGATCCTTCTCCACGACCGCTACCCGCGAACGCCGGCGCTGGTGCGCCGGTTGGTGCCCGAGCTGCGGGCGATGGGGTTCCAGTTTGTTCCCATGACAGGCCTCAACTTGAAACCGCTCACCTTCAAGGAAGGTATGATCCGCGCCCTGCAGGGCTTCGACGAGCGTTACGACCGGACCCACGGCATCCGGCGCTGCCGCCGGAGCGCCGACAACCTCTTCCGCTGTTCCCGGGCGCCGCTTCCCGCCGACGTCCCCGGGCTCGCCAAGGGGGCCCCGGGGCTCGAGCTGCACTTCGACAGCCGCCGGGTGGCGGCGAAGAGCCCGCTCGCCATCGTCAAGGCGCTGCGCCGCGACCTCAAGGGGGCGGCCCGGCGGGTGGCCGAAGACCCCGAGATCCAGGTCGTCTTCGCCGTGACTCCGTTGATCGAGGGGGCCAAGGAACTCCTGGGCTTCGAGGTCCACGACCTGCCGCCCTCGCGCTCGCTGGTGGACGCCACCGCCCGCCGCTTCTTCGACTGGCTCTACCGCGACCCCCGCTACCCCCCCAAGAAGCGCTACCAGGTCAAGCTGATCTACCTGCCCCGCGAGGACTTCCTCAAGAAATACGGCGGGCCCTGAGCCACTCGCGCTTTTTCAGCGTTCCCGGGACCTTCTCCACGGAAAAACCGAGCGCTTCGAGCGCCCGGCGCACCCGGCCGGCCACCGCGTAGCTCACCAGCACGCCGCCGGGCCGGAGCGCCCGGCGGACCCGGGCGAGGTTTTCCGGGCTCCAGGCCTCGGGGTTCGCCCGCGGGCTGAAGGGGTCGTAGTAGACGGCGTCGGCCCAGGCCTGGGGGAGCTGGGCGGCCTCGATCGGGGAAAAGAGCAGCTTGAGCACGAACCCCTCCCCCGCCACCACGAAGTCGCGGCCCCGCTCCCAGGCCGAGAGCAGCACCGCGCGGGCCTCGGGCGCGAGCCGGCAGAAGAGCAGGAGCTCGTCGAGCGCCCGCGCCGGGAGCGGTCGGGGCTCGAGACCGATGAAGAAAAGCGTCCCCCCGCGCCGGCGGAGCGCCTCGACGCTGGCCAGAAAGTTGATGCCGAGGCCGAAGCCGACCTCCACGACCCGCGCCTCCCTTCGCTTTTCGATCCCCGAAAGCCGCACGAAGAGCTCTTCGGCCTGCCGGCGGGCGCCCTCCAAGGGGTGATAGCCCTCCCGGAAGGTTTCCGAGTAGGCGCTCGGACTCCCGTCCTCGGTCCAGAGGGGGCGCACGCCGTGAGTCTACAATGAGGGTATGCCCCGCTGGCTGGAAGTTCGCCTGGAGGACAAGGAGGTCAGGGAAGTTCCCTGGCCCGAGGAAGAAGTTTGGCGCGCGGGTCGTTACCGCACCGTCCGCACCCTGCTCGACCTGAACGTCCCCGCGGTCGACCCCCTCTCCCCGGAGAACCCGCTGGTCTTCGTCGCCGGCCCCCTCGCCGGCAGCACCTTCTCGAACGCGAACCGGCTCTCGGTAGGAGCCAAGAGCCCCTTGACCGGCGGCGTCAAGGAGTCGAACTCCGGCGGCACCCTGGCCTTCGCCATGGGCCAGTGGCAAATCGCCGGCTTTACCCTCCACGGCCGGGCACCGGACTGGACGATCCTGGTCTTCGGCGAGGGGGGCGTTCGCTTTCTCGACGGCCGGGAGTTTTTGGGCCTGGGTACCTACGCCACCGCGAGCGAGCTGCGCCGCCGTTTTCCCAAGGCGGCGGTGGCGGCGATCGGGCCGGTGGGCGAGGCGAAAGGGCTCCTTGCCGGCATTGCCATCACCGACTCCGAGGGCATCCCCGGCCGGCTCGCGGGGCGCGGGGCCTTGGGCGCGGTGATGGGAGCCAAACGCGTCAAGGCAATCGTGATCGAAAACCCCGGCACCCCGCCCAAGGAAAAGAAGAAGTTCTTCAACTACCTCCGGGACTACGCCAAGATCCTGCGGGAAAACCCGGTCACCGGTGATTACTACCCGAGGCTTGGCACCGCCGGCATGGCCGACTACCAGAACGTCGCCGGCGGGCTTCCGGTCCAAAACTTCCGCCGCGGCCGCTTTAGCGAGGGGCCCCTGCCCATCGGCGGCGAGGCGCTCCGGGATCGCATCCTGGCCCGCGACGGCGAGGGCACGCCCACCCACGCCTGTATGCCGGGGTGCGTGATCCGCTGCTCCAACCGCTACCCCGACGCCCGGGGCAAGCTCCTGGTGAGCCCGCTGGAGTACGAGACCATCGGCCTGGTGGGGTCGAACTGCGGGCTTTCTGACCTCGACCCCATCGCCCGGGTCAACCGGGCGGCCAACGACCTGGGCCTGGACACGATCGAGCTCGGGGCCACCTTCGCGGTGGCGATGGACGCGGGACTCGCCGACTGGGGCGACGAGGCCTGGATGCACGGGATCTTGGAGGGGATGGCCACCAAGGACCCGGAGGCGCTCCGCTTCGCCCAGGGGGCCTACCGCCTGGGCCAGGAGCTCGGCCACCCCCGCGTGCCCACGGTGCGCAAGCAGGCGATGAGCGCCTACGACCCCCGGGTGGTCGAGGGCACCGGGGTGACCTACATGACCAGCCAGCAAGGCGCCGACCACACCGCCGGCAACCCCGCCCGGGTCGAGACCTTCGATATGAGCCTCGACGAGGTGATGAAGCTCTCCTTCGACTACCAGGTGAAAAGCGCCGCCCTGGACGCGCTCGGGCTCTGCTACATGTCGGCCTCGGCCACCGACGAGGCGATTCCGGTGATCGCCGAGGCGATCGCCGAGCGCTACGACCTGAGGCTCCCCGAAACCTTCTTCTTCGACCTGGGCCGGGAGGTGCTCCGGCTCGAGCTTGCCTTCAACCGCGCCGCCGGCCTGCCCGAGACCGAGCCCTTGCCGCGATTCTTCTACGACGAGCCGCTGCCGCCGACGAACCGCCGGGCCCGGCTCGACCCCGAGGCGGTGGCGAGCTTCTGGCGCCGCTTTCTAGAAGGCTGAAAACCAAAAGGACGTAGGCCGCCCCCAGCACCGGAAGCTCGCCGAGCCGGGCGTAAAGCGTCTCTCCCCCTTCGCGAAGGGCGAAAGGGGCCAAGAGCAGTGCCGGTTCGCCCTCGTCGCTGCGAGCCACCACGCGGCCGTAGGGGTCGATCGCGGCACTGATGCCGTCGTTGGCGGCCCGAAGCAGCCAAAGCCCTTCCTCCACCGCCCGCATCCGGCTCATCGCGAGGTGCTGACGGCGGCCGTAGCCGACGCCAAACCAGGCGTCGTTGGACACGTTGATCAAAAGCTGCGCGTCCTGACCCAGCCGGCGCACCAGCTCGGGGAAGTCGGCCTCGTAGCAGACGAAGGCAGCGTAGGGCCCGAGGGACCGGAGCTCGCGCCCCGCTTTCAGGTCGCCCAGCTCGGGCAGGCCGAAGCGCCGGAAGACCCAGCGGTAGAGGGGTTCCAGCCAGTCCCGGCCGGGGAAGTACTCGCCGAAGGGAACGAGAACGTGTTTGGCGTAGCCGGCGACGTCACGGCCCTGGAGGCGAAGGCGGACCTCGTTTTTGGGCCCCGGCCCCCAGGTGCCGTAGACCAAGGGGCGATCGGCGAGCGCGCGGTCCACCTCCTCAGGAACGTAGCGCACCGCGGTCTCGGGCCAAACCACGAGGCCGGCCTCGGGGTGCTGCCTTAGCCCCGCCTCGGTGAGGCGCCGGTAGCGGGTCTCGGCGGGTTCTCCGGCGGCCTTGGCCAGGGGGTCGAGGGCGGCCTGGACGATCAGCGCCCGGGACTCGGCGGGGGCCGGGGGCAGCGGCAGGAGCCAGAGCAGGGCCCAGAGCAACGCCGGCAGCGGGCGCCCCCGCGCGAGGGCGTAGCCCGCCGCCAGGGCCAGCAGGCTCAGCCCGCGAACCCCGACCAGGGCCGCCAGCAGGCGCCCGCCGCCGCCAACGGCGGCGTAGCCGAGCGCGCCCCAGGGAAAGGGCCAGGGTAAGAGGGCCAGGGCGGCCTCGAGCAGTACCCAGGCCCCGACCAGGGCCAGCGGTCGCCGGCCCAGGAGGCCGAACAAAAGCCCGAAGAGGAGGGCCAAAAAGGCGATCAGCAGGATTCCCGGGAGGACGCCGAGCGCCCCGAAGCGGGCCAGGAAGCTGCTCGGAAGCCAGGCCAGGTGCACGCCCCAAAAGCCCAGCCCCAACCAGAAGCCGGATCCGAACCCCATCCGGGCGCGCAAAACCCCGGCCAGCACCAGGGGAAGCAGCCAGCCGAGGGGAAAAGGCGGCAGCGTGAGCGCGAGCAGAACCCCGGCGAGAAGCGCGAGCACGGTTGCCTTGCTACCGAAAGTTCACATGAGAATGGCCGGAAGCATGCCACAATAAGGCCAATGCGGATCGCGGTCTTCTCCGACGTGCACGCCAACCTGCCCGCCCTCAAGGCGGTCCTCGAGTTCGTCGAGGGCCTGCCGCTGGACCGCGTGCTCTGCCTGGGGGACGTGGTCGGCTACGGCCCCCACCCCCGGGAGGTGATCGCCCTCTTGGAGGAAAAGAAGATTCCCTGCACCCTGGGGGGAACCGACGTGCGGGCGATCTTTCCCACCCCGGGTCCTCCGAAGAGCCCCGAGACCGAGGCTGCCATGGCCTGGACCCGGGAGCAGCTGGGGGAGCGCGAGCGAGCATTTTTGCGCAGGCTTCCGCCGATGCTGCGCTTCTTTACCCCCCTGGGCCGGGCCAAGGCCTTTCACGGTCAGCCCCACGACCCCGAGGCGCGGTTCCCCATCTACGCCCCCGAGGCCGAGCTCCTGGAGCTGCTCTCGCCGCTGCGGGCTCCGGTCGTCTTGGCCGGGGGCAGCCACATCCCGGTCTTTCGCGAGGTCCGGGGGTACTACCTCCTCGATCCCGGCTCGGTGGGGCTGACCCTGGGCGGGGAGCCCGGCGCCGACCTGGCGGTGCTGACGATCAAGCCCGACGACGTCTCGGCCCGGTTTTACAAACTGCCCTACGACTACGGCCAGACCGCCTTCGACATCCAGGCCTGGGGGCTGCCCGAGCGCATCGCCGAGGTAGTCCGGACCGGCCGCCCGCTCGACCCCGGGGACTAGCCGAAGAGCCCGCGGGCGAGGGCCCGGACCCCGGGGTCGGGGTCGTCGAGGAGCCGGGGTGTGCCGAGGCGGAAGAAGGCCTGCGCCGCCGCCTTGCGCACGGTGGGGCTGGGGTCCTTGCTGGCGGCCTCGAGGTAGGCCTCGAGCGCTTCGTGCCCCAGGGCGCCGAGCAGCCGGATCGCGTTCCGCGCCATCCCCGCCCGGCCGGGGCGGGCAAAGGCGGTGTCGCCGTACTTCTTCGCAAAACCCTGGTTGCTGAGGCGGACGAAGTCCCAAAGATCGGGGTGGGCGAGCCCGGGCTCCGGGGAAAAGCCCCTCCAGTAGCCGGCCTCCCCGGCGAAGCGGTTCCAGGGACAGGCGATCTGGCAGTCGTCGCAGCCGAAGAGCCATTCGCCGAAGGCGTCCCAAAGCTCGAGGGGAATCGGGGCGCGGGTCTCGATCGTCCAGTAGCTGATGCAGCGGTTGGCGTCGAGACCGCGGGCGTCGAGGGCGCCGGTGGGGCAGGCAAAGAGGCAGCGGGTGCAGCGGCCGCAGCGGGTGGGCGCGGGCGGGGCTGGCTCCGCCTCGGCGTCGGTGAGCAGGGCGGCGAGCAGGAGGTAGCTGCCAAAACCCTCCCGCAAGAGCAGGGTGTTCTTGCCGATCCAGCCGAGGCCGGCGGCGGCTCCCAGGGGGCCCTCGAGCAGGGGTCCGTAGTCGACGTAGCCCTTGGCCAAAAGGCCCAAGCGCCGGGCCTCGTTTTCGAGTTCGAGGAGGGCGGCCTCGAGGGCCCGGTGGTAGTCCCGGGTCCAGGCGTAGCGGGCCACCCGCCCGATGCGGAGGCCGCCCTCGGGCACCGGCAGCTCCGGGAAAGCGTAGGGAGCCGCCAGCACCAGGACGCTCTTCGCCCAGGGAAAGGCCCGCTCGGGGTGAAGGCGGGCGTCTTTCGTGCGCTCGAGGTAGCGCATCCCGGCGTGCCGGCCGGCCGAAAGCCAGACGGCAAAGCGCCCTTGGTGCTCTTCCGGCACGCGAAGCGGCGCCGCCTGGGCCCATAGGCCCAGCGCCTCGGCCCTTTTTCGAAGCGCCTCAAGCCTCGACATCGAAAAGCTCGCCGTCGAAGACCCGGGCAACCAGCCGGTCGCCCTCGAAAAGCCCGAGATCGGCCAGCGCTCCCGGAGCGATCCGGCCGTAGTCCGGCCAGCCGGCGGCGAGCGCCGCCCCCCGGGTGTGGGCCCATAGGGCCGCCTCCCGGGGGATGGACTCGGCCGGGTTCAAGCGGTGGCGGCTCGCCTCGAGGAGCGAGCCCGCGAGGTCGGGCTCGGCCACCGGGGCGTCGGAGCCGAAGGCGAGCGGGAGCCTTTTGCCAATGCTCTTAAAGCGGAAGGCCTCGCGCTCCCGGCCGGGAAGCCGCCTTCGCACGAGCTCCGCGTCCTCGGCCAGGTGCACCGGCTGCATCGAGGCCACCACGCCCTTTTGCTCCAAAAGTCCGAGGTCCTCGTCGCGAAGGTGCTGGACGTGCTCGATGCGAAGCGGCTTCTGGAAAAGGCGGGGAAGCCGCTTAAAAAGCGCAAGCACCTCGGCCACCGCCCGGGTGCCGATCGCGTGCACCGCCAGGGAAAACCCGGCTTGCAGGGCTTTTTTCCCTTCCTCCTCGATCTCCTCGATAGGATCGACGGAAAGCCCGGTGCCGCCGCCGGCGTAGGGCGCGTGCATCCAGGCGGTGGCGGCACCCAGCGCGCCGTCGGCGAAGAACTTGACCCCGCCCACGTCAAGCCGATCCCCCCGCCAGCCGGGCCGGACCCCTTGCCAAGCCCCCCGCGGCAAGGCCCACCAAAGCCGAACCGGGAGCGCGTCGGCACGGGCCTCGGCCCAGGCCAAGGCCTCGGGGGGCTCGTAGGCGAGGGCGTGCACCGCGGTGTAGCCCATGCGGGCAAAGGCCGAAAGGCCGGCCCAGAGGTCCTCGGGCCCCGGCTTCGGGGCAGCGGCTTCCAGGCGCTCAAGCGCCTCCTCCACCACCCAGCCCGCTTCCCAGTCCACGAGCGGATCGTCCCGAGACAGCCCAGCGGCCCGGAGGGCGGCCTCGTTGACCCAAGCCGCGTGCAGGTCGCGGCTCTTGAGGTAGACCGGCCGGCCGCGACCGGCCTGGTCCAAAAGCGC
>Ga0256835_1001569_pt1 | contig 13595 bp, 11 predicted proteins | sample PIR30metaG_FD_185972 | JGI IMG/M metagenome (GOLD analysis project Ga0256835, IMG submission 185972) | Hydrothermal vent microbial communities from East Pacific Rise, Pacific Ocean - PIR-30 | ecosystem: Environmental > Aquatic > Marine > Hydrothermal vents | place: Pacific Ocean: East Pacific...
AGGCGTAGGCGATGAAAAGGGCGGCGATGATCGTCATCGGCCAGCCGATGGCGCGCCGCGTCGCCTCGAGCACGAGCAGTACCGCCAGCACTCCCATGTAGACGTCCGAGGGCTCCCACCAGCCGAAGCGCTCGATGATATCGCCGTAGTTGGAGTAGATGTAACCACCCATCCCCAGGCTGGCGGCGATCAGGACGCCGTCCACCAGCCAGCGCAACGCCGGCGGCCAGCGGCGGCTCACCGGCGTGGAGAGGAAGAGCAGCACCAGGATGAAGGTCAGGTGGATCGAGCGCTGGTAGATCGCGGTGATGGGCTCGTAGCCCGCGGTATAGATCTGAAAGGCGACGAGCAGTAGCGCCACCACCGCCAGGAGGACGCCCAGCGCGTTCTTGCGGTTTGCGGGTTCACTCACAGCGCACTCCTCGCAACGTGTAGACCCGGGGCAGGGTCACCACCTCGAATACCGCCCGCGCGTGCGGCGCGAGACGGGAGAGATCGCAGCGCCGCCCGCCCACGACCAGGGTGTGATGGATCTCGGGGCTGCCGATGCGCAGGGCCATACCCTCGGCGGACTCGTGGATGTCGACGATGGCGACCGCGTGGCCGGCCTCCGCAACGGTGCGGCCGCGTCCGGCGATCTCGCCCAGCCCCGCGGCGAACCAGGGGTTGTGCGTCTCCTCGAGCCAGAGCGCGCCGTCCGCCACCCGGAAGACCTCGCGCACCGGAATGGCCGAGACCGAATGCACCCAGTCGAGCTCCACCGCCGTCCCCTTCCGCACCGCAAAAAAGAGCGGTCCGACCCCCTCGACGCCCACCTGCAGCACCGTGACCGGCCAGGCCAGCCAGACGAACAAAAGCAGGACCCCCAGGGCGACTAGCGCGGCGGGGGCCCTGTTCATCGCAGATCGGCTACTTGGCGGGCTTGAGGTGGTCGGGCACGGTCAGGCCGATCTCCTCGTAGTACTTGATGGCGCCCGGGTGCAGCGGGATCAGGGTGGCCTTGAGCACGTACTCGGGGCTGATCGTCTTGCCCGCGGGGTGGATCTGCCCCAGCTCGTCCACGTGCTCGAAGAGCGCCTTGGTGAGCTGGTAGACGAGTTCGGCGTCCTCGCCCGCGTTCACGAAGAGGACGTTGGGAGTGCCTACAGTGGGGCAGTCGTAGTCGACGCCCTTGTAGGTGCCCGCGGGGATGGTGAAGGGCTTGTAGTAAGGGTGCTGCGCCGCCACCTTGGCCTGCTCGTCCGGGGTCATGCAGATGAGAACCATCTGACGGGTGGTCGCCAGGTCCACCAGCGAGCCGGGGCCGAGGCCCACGGACCAGGAACCGACGTCGATGGTGCCGTCCTTGAGCGCGGATACCTGCTCGGCGAAGGAGAGACGGAACTCCTTGAAGTCCTTGCCGGGTTTGAAGCCGAGGGTTTCTAGGATTGCCCGGGTCATTACCGCCGTGCCCGAACCGGGGGCGCCGGTGGAGACGCGCTTGCCCTTGATGTCGGGAATCTTCTTGATGCCGGTCTCGGCGACGGTCACGAACTGCCAGGCGTTGGGGTACATCGCGCCGATGGCGAGGATGGGCTGGGGCTTGCCCTGGAACTTGCCCTCGCCCTTGTAGGCCTGCACCACTACGCCGCTGGTGCCGAGCGCCGCCTGGGCCTCGCCGCTGGCCACCAGACGCACGTTCTCGACCGAGGCGCCGGTCACCTCGGCGCTGGCCTCGACGCCGGGCACGTAGTCGCTCCAGATCTGGGCGATGCCGCCGCCCAGCGGGTAGTAGACGCCACCGGTGCCGCCGGTGGCGAGCGAGATGCGCTTGACCTGACCGAAGGCCATGCCGACGGCCAGCAACAGAGCCAGTACAACGAGTCCACGTGTAAATTTCATATACACCTCCCGAGTATCCTGTCCGCCTACATCGTACGTATCTTTATGCGGGTTGTCAAAGGGCCCGCAGCCGTGGCGGATCCATCTTGCCTGGCCGCTGGGGGCTCCTTATGCTTGGGCTAGAAAGCGAGGTTCCACGATGCTCGATTACTACCAGACGATGGAGTTGTTCAGCCCCGAGGAGCGGCAGATCCAGGCGGCGGCGCGCAAGTTCCTGGAGGCCGAGGCCATGCCGCAGATCCGCGAGTGGTGGGAGGAAGGAGTCTTCCCCCAGCACCTCATCCGCGCCTTCGGCGAGATGGGCTTCTTGGGCTCTAACCTACCCGAGACTTACGGCGCGGCCGGGGTTTCGAACAACGCCTACGGGCTGATCATGTACGAGCTCGAGCGCGTCGACTCGGGCCTGCGCAGCTTCGCCAGCGTTCAGGGGGCGCTGGTGATGTACCCCATCTACGCCTACGGCTCCGAGGAGCAGAAACGGAAATACCTGCCCAGGCTGGCCGCGGGCGAGATCGTGGGCGCCTTCGGCCTCACCGAGCCCGACGGCGGTTCCGACCCCGGCGGCAATATGAAGACCAAGGCGGTGAAGGACGGCGACCACTACGTCCTCAGCGGCACCAAGATGTGGATCACCAACGGCTCCATCGCCCAGATCGCCATCGTCTGGGCCAAGGACGAGGAAGGCAAGATCCTGGGTTTCATCGTCCCCACCGACACCCCCGGCTTTTCGGCGCCGGAAATCCACCACAAGATGAGCCTGCGCGCCAGCGTGACCAGCGAGCTGGTGCTCGAGGACGTGCGCGTGCACGAGGACCAGCTGCTGCCGGGATCGGGCAGCCTGAGGGCGCCGCTTTCCTGCCTCACCCAGGCCCGCTACGGCATCGCCTGGGGAGCGCTGGGAGCGCTCGAGGCGGTCTACACCGAGGCGCTCGAGTTCTCGAAGAGCCGCGTCACCTTCGGCCGCCCCATCGCCGCCCGCCAGCTGATCCAGGACAAGCTCGTCTACATGCTGAGCGAACACACCAAGGGGCTGATGCTCGCCTGGAAGCTGGGCAGGATGAAGGACGCGGGCACCCTCAAGCACACCCACGTTTCTCTGGCCAAGCGCAACAACGTCCGCGTCGCCCTGGTAAGCGCCCGCCTGGCCCGCGAGATCCTGGGCGCCAACGGGATCACCACCGAGTACCACGCCATCCGTCACATGCTCAACCTGGAGACCGTGGACACCTATGAGGGCACCCACGACATCCACACCCTCATCCTGGGCCGCGACATCACCGGCGAGAACGCCCTCACCTGAACCCGCACGCAAACGAGAAGGGCGCGGAGCGTGCTCCGCGCCCTCGGGCTTTGCGCAGGACCTAGCGAACGATCGCGTTCGCCGCCGTGAAGAGGCCGAAGCCCAGCCCCGGCAGCACGCCCAGCAGCACGACGAGCAGCGTCGCCAGCGCGATCCCCACCGGCGTGGAACCGGAAAGGACGATCTTCTCGCTCTTCGCCGCCTTAGCGAAGAGCGCCGCGCCCAGCAGCTTCAGGTAGTAGTAAGCGGCTATCACCGCGGCGAATAGCGCCAGGGCCACGAGCAGGTACTGCCCGCCGCGGGCGGCCTCGAGGAAGACCAGGTACTTGCCCCAGAAACCCACCAGCGGCGGCAAACCCGCGAGCGAGAAGAGGGCGACGGTCCAGCCGAGGCCCAACAGCGGCGAGCGGGTCCAAAGCCCCCCCAGCTCCCCGAGCCGCACGCCCCGGCCGTCGTCGAGCTGCGTCAGCACCGCGAAGGCGAGCCCGGTCGAGAGCGCGTAGGCGAGCAGGTAGTAGCCCATCGCCGGCGCCGGATCGGGGCCGAAGAGGGCGATGGCGATGTAGCCCGCGTGGGCCACCGAGGAGTAGGCGAGCACCCGCTTGGCCTCGCCCTGCACCATCGCGGTGAGGTTGCCCCAGAAGACTGTGAGCAGCACCAGCGCCGCCAGCGCGTAGAAGACGGGGCCCTCGAGCCCCACCGCGGCCAGCACCCGGGCGAAGGCGGCGAAGGCCGCCGCCTTGACCGCCGTCGCCATGAAGAGGGTGACCGGCGAAGGGCTGCCCTGGTAGACGTCCGGCGTCCACCAGTGGAAGGGAACCAGCGCGGTCTTGAAGGCCAGGCCCGCGAGCAGCAGCATCACCGCCGCCGTATAGATCGTTCCCGCGCCCGCGGCCCCGAGTACGAAGCCGCCGGTGGCGCCGAAGTAGAGCGCGATGCCGTAGAGGAAGACGGCCGCGGCCACCGCCCCCAGCAGGAAGTACTTGAGGCTGGCCTCGTAGCTCGCCTCGTCACGGCGGCTCGCGGCCAGCGCGTAGAGCGGGATCGAGAGGAGCTCGAGCCCCACCACGATCACGCCCAGGTGCGCGGTGCTGGCCATCACGTGACCGCCCAGGACCGCGAAGGCCACGAGCGCGTAGTACTCGAAGGGAGGCCAGCCCCTTTGCTGGAAATAGTCGCAGTCGGCGAGCAGCGCCAGCAGGCCGCCTACGATCATCACCAGGGTGAAACCCTGAGCGAAGGGGTCGAGGACGTATAGCCCGCCGTAAGTGGAATAGGGCTCGCCCCAGCGGAGCGCGAGGCTCACGAGTGCGGCCACGAGGCCCAGCAGCGCAAAGACCTTGGCCGTGCGCGCGGGGGCGAAGAACCCCACGAAGGTGGCCGCTAGGGCCGTCAGGAAGAGGATCCAGAGCGTGGTCACCGTCCACCTCCGATCAGGGCGGCCAGCGCTTCGGCAGCGGGCTGGAGCGCCGTCGTGAAGAGTTTGGGGTAGACGCCCATGAAGACGATCACGAGCGTGGCCAGCGCCCCCCACTGCCACTCGAAGGCGTCCAGGTCGTCCGCGGGCTTGTCAGGGGCGTTGTGGAAGATCTGTTGGTAGGCCCCCAGCGCGTACGCCGCAGCGGCGATGACCGCCAGGAAACCGACGAATGTCCAGACGGGGCTGGCCTGCCAGGCGCCGAGCAGGTTCATGAACTCGCCCGGGAAGCCCGAGAGCCCCGGCAGGCCCACCATCGCCAGCACCAGGATCAGCCCCAGCGCCGCCAGCGCCGGCGCCGACTTGGCCAGGCCCGAGGTGGGCCGCAGGTCCAGGGTGCCGAAGCGCCGGTGCATGCTGCCGGCGAAGAGGAAGAGCGCGCCGGTGTAAACCGCAGAGGCCGCCAGCAGGAAGATCGCCCCCAGCGCCCCCTCCGGGGTGCCGCTGAAGAGGCCCAGAGCCCCCACGCCCATGTGCGAGAGCGCGCCGTAGGCGAGGAGCCGCTTCCAGTCGGTCTGGGCGTATGCGGTCCAAGCCGCCCCCAGCGCCGTCAGCGCCGCCAGCGCCAGCAGCCAGGGTTGGAAGAGGGCGAAGGCCTCGGGAAATAGCGGCAACGCCCAGCGGAAGAGGCCGAAGAGGCCCACCTTGTAGAGCGTGCCCATGGCGTCGGCCAGCCCCGAGGGGTGGTTCTCGGCGTGGAAGTCGGGCAGCCAGACGTGCAGCGGGAAGAGCGGCGTCTTGACCATGAAGGCGATCAGGAAGGCCGCGAACGCCCACGTCCCGGCGGCGCCCGCGAGCGGATGGGCCACCAGGTCGTCCAGCAGGAAGCTGGGCGCACCACCCAGGTAGCGAACGGCCAGGATGCCCGCTAGCATCAGCAGGCTGCCCACCAGGGTGAAGATCGCGAACTTGACGAGGGCCCGCAGCCGCCCGCTCCCGCCGAAGAGGCCGAGCATGAGCAGGCTGGGAATCAGGGTCGCCTCGAAGAAGACGTAGAAGAGCACCAGGTCGCGCGCGGCCAGGATTCCGAGCAGGCCCGACTCCATCAGCAGGACCAGTCCCACCATCGCCGACGGCACGTCGTGGGCCGCCAGCAGGGCAATGAATGTCGTGACCACGACCGCCAGCATCAGCACCGCGCCCACGCCGTCCCAGGCCACGGCGTAGTAGACGCCGGCCTCGGCCAAAAGCGGCGTCTGAAACGCGCCGTCCGCGCCGCCCAGGTAGGCGGCGAAGCCGACGAGTCCCAGCACCAGGGCCGCCGCCGCGCCCGCGAGGCCTAGCGTCCGGGCCCGGGCGGGCGCGAGCAGCGCGGCGATTCCGAAGACGAGCGGAAGGAAGATCAGGACGTGGATCATCGCAGCACCCCCCAGACCAGTACGGCCACCAGGCCGAGCACCATAAGCGCACCGTAGGTGCGCACGTATCCGGTCTGCAGCCGCGCCAGGCGGTTGCCCAGCCAGCCGCTCACCCCGGCGAGAGCGATGTAGGCCGTGTCGAGGAAGCCGTCGAAGAGCGCGAGCACCAGCGCCAGCTCCTTCAGCGGGTTGACGATGAGGGCGTTGTAGACACGGTCGACGTAGAAGGCGTTCGCCGACCAGGTCTGGAAGGTGAGGTACCACTTCGGCAGCGCCCAGCGGGTGAAGGCCAGGTAGCCCAGGTAGAGGCCGGCCAGCGCCACCACCGCCGAGAGCGCGATCAAGCCCCACTCGAGCGCCAGGCTCATGTGGTGCACCTCTACGTGCGCCAGCGCCGGCGCCAGGTAGGGCTCGATCAGGTTCCAAAGCGGCTCGGGCAGCGCCAGGAAGCCCGCGAAGACCGCGCCCACCGCGAGCACGTCGTTGGGCACGGTCATCACCGGCGGCGCCTCGTGGGGCTGGCCGCTGCCCTTGTACTCGCCCAGAAAGACGAGCACGTACCAGCGCATCGCGTAGACCGCGGTCAGTAAGGCCACGGCCAGTCCGGCGAGGTAGAAGCCCGTGCCCCCGAAGGGGTAGGCGAGCGTCGCGGTGATGATCGCGTCCTTGGACCAGAAGCCGGCTAGCAGCGGGAAGCCGGCGAGCGAAAGCGCGCCCACGAGACCGTGCAGGTGGGTGCGCGGCAGGTACTTCTTGAGGCCGCCCATCTTACGCACGTCCTGCTCGCCGCCGAGGGCGTGGATGACCGAGCCCGAGGCCATGAAGAGCAGGGCCTTGTAAAAGGCGTGGGTCATGACGTGGAAGAGCGCGATCCAGTACGCCCCCACCCCCACGGCCAGGAACATGTAGCCCAGCTGGCTGATAGTGGAATAGGCGACGATCTTCTTGATGTCCCACTGCCCCAGAGCGGAGAGCGCCCCGTAGGCCGCGGTGAGGATGCCGATGACGGCGATGACGTAGGAGACGTCCTGCAGGTTGGCGTAGAGGAAGGAGCTGCGGGCTATCAGGTAGACGCCGGCGGTCACCATCGTGGCCGCGTGAATCAGGGCGCTAACCGGCGTGGGACCCGCCATGGCGTCGGGCAACCAGACCATCAGCGGCACCTGGGCGCTCTTGCCTACCGCGCCCACGAAGAGCAGCAGGCCCGCGGTTCCCAGCGCCAGCGGCAGCACGGTGCTGGTTTCGATGGCCTCACGCAGCTCGCCGATCGAAAGGGTGCCGAAGAGGCTGTAGAGCAGGGCCATGCCCAGCAGGAAGCCCAGGTCGCCGATGCGGTTGGTGATGAAGGCCTTGCGGGCGCTGTCGGCATTGACCTTCTCGGTGTACCAGAAGCCGATCAGCAGGAAGCTGGCCAGACCCACGCCCTCCCAGCCGATGAACATCACCGGATAGCTGCCGGCGAGGACCAGGGTCATCATCATGGCGATGAAGAAGTTGAGGTAGGCGAAGAAGCGGCTGAAGCCTTCGTCGCCGTGCATGTAGCCGATGGCGTAGACGTGGATCAGGAAGCCGATGCCCGTGACCACCAGTCCCATGTAACCCGAAAGCGGGTCGAGGACGAGACCGAAGGGGATACCGGGCAGCCAGTCCTCGATCGCCCATTCCCCGCCCCCGGTCAGCACCCCGGAGAGCACCAGCAAAAAGCTGAGCCCCGCAAGCGCAGATGCGATCACGCCCGGCGCAGGCTCGCGCAACTGCTTGCCGAAGAGCCCCAGGAAGACGAAGCCCAGGAGCGGCAAGAGAATAATCAATAAAAGCAGCATGGTCACCCCCTAAGCTCCGCGAGGTCGTCCACCGAGGTGGAGCTGCGGGCGCGGAAGACCGCGACGATGATGCCGAGGCCCACGGCCACCTCGGCGGCGGCGAGCGCGATGACCACCAGCGCCATCGCCTGCCCGTCGAGGCTGCCCGAGTTGCGGGCGAAGGCCACGAAGGCCAAATTTGCGGCGTTGAGCATCAGCTCGATGGACATGAAGATGAGGATCGCCGTGCGCCGCGCCAGGACGCCGTAAAGGCCGATGGCGAAGAGCAGAGCGGAAAGCAGCAGGTAGTAACTCACCGGCCCACCTCCTCGAGCTCGCGTTCGCGCTCGGCGACCTGGGGCTTCTTGCGGGCCCCGCGCACCCCGGGCTGCACCAGCACCACCGCGGCCACGGTGGCCGCAAAGAGCAGCACCGCGATGAGCAGGACGACGTAGAGCCAGGGACCGTAGAGCAGCCGCCCCAGCGGCCCCGGCAGGCCGCCGGCGAGCTTGATCTCTGCCAGCGGATGTTCGGGCCCGATGCCGGAGAATGCGTAGGCCAGCGCCAGGAAGAAGACCGCCGCCAGCGCCGCGCCCACGGGCCGCATCCAGGGCAGCGGGTCGAGGCCGATGTCGGCCCTGGCGTCGAAGAGCAGCATGATCACGAAGAGGAAGAGGACCATGACCGCGCCGGCGTAGACGATGATCTGGATCCAGCCGAGGAACTGGGCCTCGAGCGCGAAGTAGACGGTGGCCAGCACCAGGAAGTTGCCCACCAGCGCCAGCCCCGCGTGCACAGCGTTCCTGAGGGTGACCGCCGCCAGCGCGCTGGCGACCAGTAGCACTCCGGCGATGAGGTCGAAGGCGCTCACTCGTACTTCACCCCCTCCAGCTCGGGCCGCACGTAGGGGACCTCGAAGCCCAGCTTCAGTGGCTTGCTGCTCAGCCCTGCCTCGCGCCGCTGCGGCTTGGAGCCCACGGTATCCGCCAGCAGGTCTTCCTTGGCGTAGACGAAGTCGGAGTAGACGTAGTCGGCCAGCTCGAACTCGTTGCCCAGCACGATCGCCCCCGTCGGGCAGGCCTCCTCGCAAAGCCCGCAGAAGATGCAGCGCAGCATGTTGATCTCGTAGACCTTGGCGTAGCGCTCCCCCGCCGAGACCGGGTTTTCCGGGTCGTTCTCCGCCGGCTCCACGTAGATGGCGTAGGCGGGGCAGGCCGCGGCGCAGAGGCTGCAGCCGATGCACTTTTCCAGGCCGTCCGGGTGCCGGGTGAGCACGTGCCGGCCGTGGAACCGCGGCTTCAGGGGCACCGGTGCGCTCGGATAGGGAATGGTCACCGGCTTGGAGAACAGGTGCTTGAGGGTGATCCCCATCGCCTTGGCCAATGCAAACACGCTCATACGGCTCCTCCTTTACTGGCCACCCAGTAGGCCGTCGCCAGGAACCAGGCGAGCGCCACCGGGAAGAGCACCCCCCAGGCGAAGCGAATCATCACGTCGTACCGGGTGCGGAACCAGCTGGCCCAGATCCACATCACGATGAAGATGAAGACCAGCCACTTGACGAACAACCACAGGATCGGGACCTCCGGCAGACCGAAGGGGGCGTGCCAGCCGCCCATGAACAGCGTCGGGATCAGGGCCGAGGCGGTGATCCAGTGCAGCAGCTCGGCCATGTAAAAGGCCACGAACTTCATGCTGTTGTACTCGGTGGAGAAGCCGCCCACCAGCTCCTGCTCGGCCTCGACGAAGTCGAAGGGGGTGCGCCCCATCTCGGCCAGGGCGGCGATGAAGTAAACGACGAAGGCCGGGAACTGCCAGACCAGGAGCCAGCCGTGGGTTCCCTGCCAGTCGACGATGTCGCGCAGACTGAGCGAGCCTACGAGCAGCACCGGACCAAGCAGCGCGACGCCAAGCGCCAGCTCGTAACCCACCAGCCCCGCGGCCGAGCGCATCCCGCCCATCAGGCTGTACTTCGAGCCCGATGCCCAGCCGGAGAGGAAGATGCCGTAGACGGCCAGCTCGGCGACGGCGAAGATGTAGAGGATGCCGACGTCCAGGTCGGCCACCCAGGGGTCGAGGCCGAAGAGGCTGCCCTCGGGCCCCAGCGGGATCACCGCGAAGGCCGCGAGCGCGAAGGTGAAGGAGATGATCGGCGCCAACCAGTAGACGAAGACGTCGGCCTTGGCTACCGAGATATCTTCCTTGAAGATGGCCTTGACCGCGTCGGCGATGGGTTGCAAGAGGCCCAGCGGCCCCACGCGGTTGGGGCCGAGGCGGATCTGGAAGCGGGCCAGGCCCCGGCGCATGCCCCAGGTGAGGTAGGCGAAAGCGAAGAGGAGCATCAGGATCAGGACCAGGCCCTTGAGTGCGGCGATCAGGTAGATCACGAGGCTTCACCTCCCCGGGGAACGAGCGCCCGGAAGGGTAGGCGCAGCGCCGGCGCGCCCGCCGGTAGGAAGAACCAGCCCTTGGGCAGCTCGGGGTCGAGGACCAGCCTTGCGGTCAGGGCCCCTTCCGGAGTCTCTACCTCCAGCGTCGCCCCCTCGTCGAGCCCCTCGGCCAGGGCGGTTTCGGGGTGCGCGGCCAGCTCCAGCGCGCCCAGCGCCCGCTGGACCACAGCGCCCAGGCGGTGGCGCGCCTTCCACATGCTGGGCCGCAGGTAGAGGTTGCCCGCAAACGGCAGCGGTCGCGGCGCCAGGCTGACGCGCGGACGCCAGTGGGTGCCGTAGGGATCGAGTTTTTCCAGGTTGATCTTGTAGCGTTCGGTGAAGCGCTGTCGCGCCTGGCGCACGAAGCGCACCGGCGCCTCGACGCCCGCGGCGGTGGCGAAGAGGGCCATCGCCTGCATCAACCCCTCGGCCTCGCCGGCGTCTACGTGGGCGGGTTCGAGGCCCACGAGCCGGTTCTCGACGTTGAGCAGGGTGCCGCGCTTCTCATAAGGCGTCTTGGCCGGCAATACCACGTCGGCGTAGCGTCGCACCACCTCGCTCATGCGCGCGGCGTGGAAGACGCGGAACTCGGTGGCGTCGAGCAGCTTCCGCGGCGGCGCCTCGGCGGCGATCAAGGCCGCGCGCGGCCCCTCGCTGCCTGCCGCAGGCCAGACGCCCATGGCCTCGAGCCCGCGGGCGTTGGCCGCCGGGGTCATGGCGAAGACGCCGGCGCCCTGCGACCCCGCGATCTTTGCCGCCAGCTTCGCGGCCTCGGTATCCATCAGCACCTCGGCTCCCACGAAGAGGACGCGCTTCTCGGCTGCCTGCCAGCTCTCGGCGGCCCGCTTGATGGCGGCGGAATCCACGCCCGCCACCTCGGCGGGTTCGCGGCCCGCCAGCGCCGCTTCGAAAGCGGCGAAGAAGGCGGCGGCCCCGCCGGGTTCGAAGACTCCCCGGGCCTCGGCCCACTCCATTATCCGCGTGGGGTGCGGGGCGAAGGCCCCCAGGAGCCGGTGGTCGGGCGGGGTGTGCTCGCGGATCGCGAGGTCGGCGATAGGGGTGCCGTGGTTCAGCCGCGACGGCATCTTCACCCCGCGCAGCCGCTTGTGGATCCAGACGTGGGCGATGGGCAGCTCCTCGCTGGGATCACCCACGGCGAGCAGGTAGTCGGCCTCGAGCACGTCGGCGAAGGTCGCCGCCGGGAAGGTGGAGGCCGCTACCGCCGTCCGCCCTTCGAAGTCGAGGTAGCCGCTGCCCAGTTGTTTGGACAGCTCGGCCGCGGCCATGCCTTCCTCGAGAGTGGCGTCACCGGGAAGGAGGATGCCCAGGCGCTTTCTCTCGGTGCCCTCCAACCCCTGGCGCATGGCCGCGAGCGCCTCTTCCCAAGTGGCGGGCTCGAGCGCGCCGCCCTTGCGCACCATGGGCCGGGTGACGCGATCGGCATCGGCCCACTCGTGGCCGAAACGCGCCGCGTCGGAGATCCAGATGTCGTTGAGCTCGGGGTTCTCGCGGGCGCGGATGCGCTCGATGCGGCCGCTGCGGGCGTCTATCCAGACGTACTGCCCCGAGGCGTCATCGGTGCTCACGCTGGGGGTCTGCTCGAACTCCCAGTTGCGGCCGCGGAAGCGCGCCACCCGGTCGAGCAGCGCCCCCACCGGACAGATGTCGGTGATGTTGCCGCTGAAGTTCGAGGGCAGCCCCTCGTCGGCGGTGCCGATGAAGGTGTGCACCGCGCGCTCGATGAAGTCGAGAACCTGGTCGCCAGGGATCTCCTCGAAGTAACGGACACAGCGCTTGCAGTGGATGCAGCGCTCACGGTCGAGGATGATGAACTCGCTGAGCGGGTGGTGCTTGTCGACGTGGCGCTTGGTGAACTCATAGCGGGTATAGACCGGCTCGCCGTCGGGGCGGGTGTAGAACTTCTCGTCGAGCCCGTACTCGTAGGCGCGGTCCTGCAGATCGCAGGCGCCGCCCTTGTCGCAGGTGGGGCAGTCTAGCGGGTGGTTGGCGAGCGTCAGCTCCACCATTCCCGACTGGGCGTGCCGCACCTCGTCGGAGAGCGTGTCTATTACCATGCCCTCGCTGACCGCCAGCGTGCAGCTGGCCATTAGCTTGGGGAACCAGAAGATCTTGACTTCCCCCGACTCGTCGGTGATCCACTCGCCGTCGGGCCCCTTGCGCGGCGCGCCCGCCTTGACAAGACACATCCGGCAGGAACCGGTCGGGCTCAGGTGGCGCTCGGCGCAGAAGAGGGGCACGTCGTAACCGGCGTGGAAGATCGCGTCCATCGCCGAGGTGCCGGGGGGAACCTCGACGGTACGGTCATTGACCTTGACTTTGGGCATCCTCACCTCCACCTCGGTCCCGACTGGACCGCGCAAGTGCCGTGTTCGATATGGTGAATGAACTCATCGCGGAAATGCCGCAGCGCCCCGCGAATCGGCCAGACGGCGGCGTCGGCCAGCGGGCAGAAGCTGCGGCCCTCTATCTGGTCGAGCAGGTCTTCCATCGTCTTCAGGTCTTGGTGGGTCGCCCGTCCGCGCTCGAACTTCTCGAAGAGCTGCGGCAGCCAGCCGGAAACGCCCTCGCGGCAGGGGGTGCACTTGCCGCAGGACTCGTGGGCGTAGAAGCGGATCAGGTTCCAGATGGCGTCGACGATGCAGACCGACTCGGGGATGAGCACCACGCCGCCGGTGCCCAGCGCCGAGCCCGCCGCAACCAGCGACTCGTAGTCCATCGGCAGGTCCAGGTACTCGTCGGTGAAGGGCAGCATCGGCGTCGAGGAGCCGCCGGGAATGAAGGCCTTGATCGGCTCGGTGGGGCCGCCGGCCCAGTCGTAAATTAGCTCGCGGAAGGGCGTGCCCATGGGCAGCTCGTAGACGCCGGGACGCGCCGCGGGTCCGGAGACCTGGAAGAGCTTGGTGCCCTTCGAGCGCTCGGTGCCCATCTGGGCGAACCAGTCGGCGCCGCGCTGCATGATGTGGACCACGCTGGCCAGCGACTCGATGTTGTTGATCGTCGTCGGCTTGCCGTAAAGACCCGACTGGGCCGGGAAGGGAGGCTTCATCCGCGGGTTGGCGCGCAGACCCTCGAGCGAGTTCATCAGCGCCGTTTCCTCGCCGCAGATGTAGGCCCCCGCGCCCCGGTGCACGTAGAGGTCGAAGTCGAAGCCGGAGCCGAAGAGGTTCTTGCCCAGGTAGCCGCGCTCGTAGGCCTCGCGGATGGCTCCCACCAGGCGGTCGTAGGCCTTCCGGTACTCGCCGCGGATGTAGACATAGCCCTTGGTGGCGCGGATAGCGAAGCCGCCGATGATCATGCCCTCGATCAGCTGGTGCGGGTCGTCCTCCA
>Ga0256835_1001570_pt1 | contig 13586 bp, 19 predicted proteins | sample PIR30metaG_FD_185972 | JGI IMG/M metagenome (GOLD analysis project Ga0256835, IMG submission 185972) | Hydrothermal vent microbial communities from East Pacific Rise, Pacific Ocean - PIR-30 | ecosystem: Environmental > Aquatic > Marine > Hydrothermal vents | place: Pacific Ocean: East Pacific...
CGAAGGAGCAAAAAAGGGTCCTCTATACAAATGCAAAATCTGCAATATCTCCGTGGGAGGACTTAAAATCCATATGGATGGCAGCAGGCAGTATTATGAGAGATTTGACAAAGTGAAGGTACAATTCAAGCTCGATGGTGAAAATATCGAGGCAAAAGCCCAGATAAGATATGCCAGCAAAGAAAATTATTATGGTCTGATGTTCGAGGAGCTGGACTTTCACTCAAAAAAGGTTATAGAGCGGTATGTAAGTCGCCATCTAAAAGCCGGACAGACCCGCTAAAGACAGTTTAGAAAATCCCTCAGCATCTGGGGATGGTCAAAAAGCAGCTCATCCCATAGAATCTCTTCCAACGTGCATATAAACGCCCTTTTGGCATCGTCACCACCTTTTGGCACTCCCTCGGCCCGGCTAACGAAACAGGCACTCACCACATGAAACCTTGGGTCCCTTTTGGGGTCGCTGTAAACCCCAAGCAGCCTTTCGATTTTTATATCAAGCCCGGTCTCCTCTCTCATCTCCCGCCTGCAGGCATCCTCCACCCGCTCGCCAACTTCCACGAACCCGCCTGGCAAAGCGATACCCAAAGGCGGGTTTTTCCGCTCTATCAACACGATACCCAAAAACCTCTCACCCTCATAAACCTTGATGATGCTGTCCGTGGCTAAATATGGTGTTTTTATCATAGTCTACCTTTTTAAAAACTCTCTTAAACCCTTCAAATCCCGTGTATTTATAATATCCTCTTTTTCACACCACCCTCTTCTGGCCTGATTTATACCATACTCCATATAATTTAGGCTGTAAATATTATGCGCGTCGGTGTTTACGGCCATTTTCACGCCCATCTCCTTCGCCATCTTGGCATAGATGTCGTTTAAATCGAGTCTTTCTGGCTGGGCGTTTATCTCCATATGGATATTGTACTCTTTCGCCCTTTTTAAAATCATATGCATATCCAGCTCCATAGGCTCTCTAAGTCCTATCATCCGGCCGGTGGGATGGGCCAGGATATTAACATACGGGTTTTCAAACGCCTTTAAAATCCTCTCTGTCTGTTTCTGCTTTGACAGATTGAATTTATAATGCACCGCAATTAACACGATATCGAGCTCTTTTAAAACCTCGTCGCTCATATCCAGCGAGCCGTCTTCGAGTATATCCACCTCCATACCCTTTAAAAGCGTTATTCCATCCACTTTCTCGTTAACTCTGTCTATCTCCTCGAGCTCCTTCAAAGCCCTCTTCTCATCCAGCCCCCTGGCAACGCTCAGTCTTTTTGAGTGGTCGGTAATCGCCAGATACTCATACCCCTTTTGCTGCGCGGCTCTCGCCATCTCTTCGATGCTGTTCTTTCCATCGGTATAGAGGGTATGTGTATGCAAATCCCCTCTAATATCTTCAAGCTCCACCAGTTTTGGCAATGATTTGGATAAACAGGCCTCTATCTCTCCCCTGTTCTCCCTGAGTTCCGGCTCGATAAAACAGAGCCCCACCGCCTCATATACCTCCTCTTCCGTCTTTCCGGCAATCTTTTTATCCCCTTTGAAAACGCCATATTCGTTGAGTTTTAGCCCCTTTTCTATGGCAAGCTTTCTAACCTCAATGTTGTGGGATTTCGAGCCTGTGAAATACTGTAGTGCGCTGCCGTAACTATCGTCGTCCACGCTTCTTAAGTCAACCTGCATATCGTTTGTAAGTATGACGGTGGAGCGGGTAGCTCCAGCACTTATTACCTCTTTTATCTTGGGATAGTTCAAAAAGTGGCGCACCACCTGGCTGAAATCTTTGGCAGTCGCCAAAATATCGATATCTCCCACCGTCTCCTTTTTGCGTCTGAAACTTCCGGCCACCTGCAGATGGGTTAGCTCAACTGTGGAAAGATAGTTTAAAATATCCTCCACATACTCCTTGGCCTCGCTCCATTTAAATCTCTGGCCCGCCTTCTTGGCAAGCACAACCCCCTTTTTTATCCGCTCTATAAGTGTTGGCCCAAATCCGGAGAGCGTAGCTATCTCCCCGTTTTCGGCGGCCCTTCTTAAATCCTCCAGGCTTTGGATACGCAGCCTGTCATATAGAGTTCTGATACGCTTTGGGCCGAGGCCTTCTATCTTTAGCAGCTCCAGCAGTGAGGGCGGTATCTCATCCTTTATCTCATCCAGTTTTGAAAACCTGCCCGTTGTGACTATCTCTTTTATATACTGGCTCAAATCCGCCCCGATTCCCGGGAGTTTAGTCAAGTCAAACCCCTCTTTTACCAGCTCCTCCAGCGGCTTGCCGATATTTTCCACCACCCTGGCCGCATTTCTGTAGGCCCTCACTTTGAATGGGTTCTCTCCCTTGATTTCCAACAAATTGGCGTATTCGTTGAACATCCTTGCTATTTCAGCGTTCGTTATAGCCATATTACCGCCTTGATTTGAGATATGCTCCAAATACCATTATACCTATTCCTACGATAATCATACCATAAGCGGCCTGCTGGCTCATCTTTACGCAGCCAAATGTGAGGTAGTTAAAAGCGGTGATGGCAAGGCCAAACCCAAGCAGATAGAAAAGCTCCCCTCTTTTGCAGCTTTTACACTTCATAACAAACCTTCGCTATAATTTTGCAAGTATTATAGTAAAAACGGACGGTATATGGAAAAAAGAGTTCTGCTTTTGGAAGATGACACAAACCTTAGTGAAACCATCAAAGAGTATCTGGAGGATGAGGGTTATGAGGTTGACGCCGTATATGACTCCCAGGAGGCTTTGGACAGGATTTACGAAAAGTCCTACGACATTTTGCTTTTCGATGTGATGGTGCCGGGTATGGATGGATTCGAGCTATTGAAAAAGGTGCGGAAGAAAAGCGACGCTCCGGCTATTTTCATTACCTCGCTAAACTCCGTCGAAAATCTGGAAAAAGGGTATGAGAGCGGCTGCGACGACTATATAAGAAAACCTTTCGCCCTAAAAGAGCTGCTTATTAGAATGGAGTCTTTGCTTAAAAAGGAGTTTGGCAAAAACGAACGGGTGGTGATAGACAAGGATATCTATTATGATACGGAACAAGATAGGCTTTTTGTAAAAAATGAGCCGGTGAATCTGAACCATAAAGAGAAAAAGCTGCTGAAACTCTTTTTAAAACATCCAAACGAACCCCTCTCCCACGAAAAGATCTACCAATACCTGTGGGATTATGACGAAAATCCCAGCGACATGGCGCTAAGAACCTATATCAAGAATCTTAGAAAACACTTGGGAAAAGAGAGAATCGAGAGTATAAAACGGTATGGCTATAAATTTATCAAGTGAGAAGAAGAGCCTTTTCTATTTTTTAAGCCTCTATGTCTTTTTAACATTTATCATACTGATTTTAGATTCGTATATGTATTACAAATTTGAAAAGGAGCTTATGCTAAACTCCCACCTGCCAAAACTGCAGGACAACGCCAAATCGGTCATCTGGCGTCTAAGACAGATGCACGAAAGCCTGCTTGAGGACAACTTCTACCCAAGATACTCCACCTTCAAATCGGCCATATACGATGCGGACTATGTGAAGATATTCTCCCTATTAGACGGCGAGGCCATCGACTTTAAAAAGATACTTTACAAAAAGGGGTCCTATATCTATTTTATAAAAGAGCCCGAGCTCTACTATCTTGGGGCCAAATATGTGATTATCAGAATAAAGGACGATCAGAAATGGCTGGTGAAGGTATATAAAAACATAGCGGTCTACGGCACGCTCTTTCTAATCTTTATGGCAGCTCTTGGCTACTATCTTGTCAGGCTCTTTCTAAGGCCTATGAAAAACTCTATTAATCTTCTAAACAACTTCATAAAAGATACCACCCATGAGTTAAACACCCCGGTTAGCACCATTTTAACCAATATAGAGACTATAAAAACCGATGATGAGAGGCTAAAGAAGAAAATAGGCCGCATAGCCATTGCCGCCAGAACCATCTCAAATATATACGAGGATTTGACATACCTTCTTTTAAGCGACAAAATCCCATCCAAAATAGAGCGCATCGATATGAAAGAGCTTTTAAGGCAGCGGGTGGACTACTTCAAAGCGTTGGCTGAGAGCAAAAAAATAGATATAAAGCTAAACCTTCACCCATCATATCTTAGAGCCGATAAAAAAAAGATAACCAGAGTCATAGACAACCTGCTCTCAAACGCCATTAAATACAACCGTATAAAAGGCACAATCGAAATATCCAGTTTCAAAGGGGGTTTTAGTATCAAAGACAGCGGCATCGGCATAGAAGAGGATAGGATAAAGGAGATTTTTAAACGCTACAAACGCCTCAGCCAGTCCGAAGGGGGGTTTGGAATAGGGTTGAATATCGTTTATATGATAGCCAAGGAGTTCGGGCTCAAAATAGATATAGACTCGAAAAAGGACAGATACACAAAGGTGACGATAAGATGGGAAAAATAGCGGCCGTTTTGGCATTGGCGCTGCTGCTGCAGGCCAATATGTTCGATAAGAAGTGTGAGGCCTGCCACAACAAAATGGGCCTGCCACTAAAAGAGATTTTCTTCAACTACCTACTATATCACAGCAGTGAGAGCCGTGTAAAAAAGGCAATGAAGGAGTATCTGCTCCATCCGGATATAAAAAAGAGCCTGCTTCCAACAAAGAAAAAATATTTATACAAACATAAAGTAAATCTGAACGAACTGGACATTTTGCTACAAATCTACTGGAACAAATACAAAGTGATAGGAAAAATAAGATAGACTCACAATAAATTCACAATTATGTTTTATAATAACAATACAAATAAACAAGGAGGCAAAAATGAGAAAGATTGCGACACTGATCTTCGCAGCGATGCTTGGACTGAGCTTCGTATCTACAGCGGCTTTCGCGGATGCGAGCAAGGGACAGAAAATCTACTCCAAGAAACTGAAGAAGGTCTGCGGTTTCAACGGAGCGAAATTCGCTGCAAAACATACTCAGGACGAGTGGGAAGAGATCTATGAGGAAGGCAAGTTCGAGGACGAGATTCAAAAACTCTGCCCTAAGTATAAAAAAGGCTACCTAAAGCCATCTCAGCTAAAACATGTATACGACTTTGCATATGAGTATGCAAGCGACAGCGGAAACGTTCCAAGCTGTTAATTGACCGGGGCTTCGGCCCCAAACCAAATCTAAAGGAGGTTATCATGAAAAAACTAATGGTTCTTGGTTTAGCTGCTGCTACTGCTATGACACTTATGGCTGCCGACGGTGCTGCTCTTTATAAAAAGTGTGCCGGATGCCACGGGGCTCACGGTGAGAAAAAAGCTCTTGGAAAATCTGCGCCTATAAAAGGTTGGCCAAAAGAGAAAATCGTCGAGGCTTTGAAAGGATATAAAGCCGGAACAAGAAACGTTCACGGAATGGGCGCGTTGATGAAAGGCCAGGTTGCAAGCCTTAGCGACGAAGATATCGAAGCTATCGCAGACTACCTATCCAAACAGTAAATCCTAATCCGGGTTTTATCCCGGATTATACGAACTGACTTACCCACTGCACTATCTGAGGCGCGCTTAAAGCCCCGCTTACCCTATCCAACTCTCGTCCATGTTTAAAGGCTATCATTGTAGGAATCCCTCTTATGCCAAAGGGCTGTGCCAGTTGTGGATACTCCTCCGTATTTACCTTGGCGAACCTGGCTTTTAATGGAAAATGTTTTGCGGCCTCTTCAAAGTTTGGAGCCATCATTCTGCAAGGTCCGCACCAGGGAGCCCAAAAATCGACGATAACGGGAATATCGTTTTTTGTTATCATAACCTCGAAATTTTCAGGGGTCAGCTCTATTGGGTGGGTGTCTAGCAGATTGTATCCGCACTTTCCGCATGTGGCCTTGTTATAGTGATCCTTTTTTGGCAGTCTGTTTACCGCAAGGCAGTTTGGACAAACAACGTTTATCGTCTCCATAGTTGCTCCTTTTTAGATTTTTTACTATATTATCAAACCTGATATAAATTTTATAGTATAAAAGTTGCAAAGGAGGGGGATGAAAAAGGGAGTGTTACTTTTGATACCGTTCATACTGCTGCTTATAGCGGCCATTTTCAAAAACCAAAACGGCGTATCCAAAAAGGTTCCAAAGAATTGCAGCCATCAACAAAGCCACCTTCACCTAAACAGAAACAAAAATGGGGTAGAGCTTTTCGAGGACTATGTGGTAAGCGTGATAAAACATGGCTCTGGAAGCCTTGGATTCGCCACGAAAATGGAAGGGGGATATGTAAGCGAAGATGACGCTAAAAAGATAGCCGCATACCTGGCTACCCTTCAAGGGTATAAACCGACACATCCAGAGTTTGTAAAGGAGGGAGCGGCGCTTTACTATGGAAACTGCGTGGGGTGTCACCAAAAAGGGGTTAAAAGTTTCCCCGACCTTACGAGAAAACCGCTGCTTGGAATTGAAAAAATGGCAAATAAGCGATAAAATAGTAAAAATGCCAAAGGATTTGTCATGGCTGCATTTGACGTAAGCAAGATAGACGCTATCTATCCGACAAAAGGCGAAAGGCACCCTTACAATCTGTGGGGGTTTAAAAGAGGTAAAAAAAGGCCCAAACTGAAGAAGAAAAAGGAGCCAAGAAAAAAAACCGGGCGTATAGATATCTATGTATAAAGGAGCGAGATGGGAAAAGTTTTGATAATAGGCGCAGGCGGCGTAGGAAGGGTTGTAGCGCACAAATGCGCGCTGAATCCGGATACATTCCATCATATTACACTTGCCAGCAGAACGCTTGGCAAGTGCGAAGAGATAAGAGATGAGATAAAGCGGAAGTGGAACCAGGATATAGACGTTGCCAGGGTCGATGCCGACAACGTAAACGAGCTGATAGACCTCATCAGGCTGACAAAGCCGGATCTGGTTATAAACGTGGCCCTGCCCTACCAGGATCTTACCATTATGGAAGCCTGCATGGAGACAAAGGTGGACTATCTCGATACGGCCAACTACGAACATCCGGATACGGCTAAGTTCGAGTACAAACAGCAGTGGGCTTTGGACGAGCCTTTTAGACAAAGGGGTATCATGGCCCTGCTTGGCAGCGGCTTTGACCCAGGCGTTACAAACGTCTTTGTGGCCTATGCACAAAAGCACTATTTCGACACGATAGAGTATATTGATATTTTGGACTGTAACGCCGGAGACCACGGCTATCCGTTCGCTACCAACTTCAATCCGGAAATCAACATAAGGGAGGTTAACTCCAAAGGCAGATACTGGGAAAACGGAAAGTGGATAGAGACGGAGCCCATGGAGAAGAAGATGGTATGGGACTATCCAAAAATAGGCCCCAAAGAGAGTTACCTGCTCTATCACGAGGAGGAGGAGTCTTTGGTAAAACATATTCCAGGTCTTAAAAGAATCAGGTTCTGGATGACTTTTAGCGAAAGTTACCTGACACACCTGAAAGTTTTGGATAACGTGGGGCTTACCAGGATAGACCCAGTAGAGGTTGACGGATGCAAGGTAGTGCCCCTTCATCTGCTAAAAGCCCTGCTTCCAGACCCGGCAAGCCTTGGAGCCAGAACCAAAGGAAAGACGAATATAGGCGTGGTCTGCGAAGGGGTTAAAGATGGTAAGAGAAGAAAGATATACATCTACAACATCTGCGACCACCAGGAGGCCTTCAAGGAGGTCTACAGCCAATGCGTAAGCTACACTACCGGGGTTCCGGCGATGATTGGGGCCAAGATGATGCTGGAGAAGAAGTGGCACAGACCGGGGGTTTGGAATATGGAGCAGTTCGACCCGGACCCCTTTATGGAAGAGTTGAACCGACAGGGACTGCCCTGGGAGGTTTTGGAGATGAATCCGGATGAGACAAGGGAGATAAAATGAAAAAGATACTACTATCGGCGCTGCTTGCCGGCGCACTGGTTGCAGGATGGCAGGATATGCTTGGAAACGCCGTCAAACAGTATAGCGGCTCACAAAAAAATGCCGGTTCAACAACCGCAACTTCACTGCCTGGAACAACAAAGGAGAGCTCGGCTATAAAAGAGGCCTTGGAGATTGGTGTGAAAAAGGCTGTGGATACACTTGGCAAAAAGGGAGGGTTCTATGATAATCCTTTGGTTAAAATCCCCCTTCCAAAAAACGTTCAAATGGTAGGAGATACACTTAAAAAGGCGGGTATGGGAAAATATGTGGAGCGCTTTGAGCTATCGATGAACCGTGCGGCCGAGGAGGCGGTACCCGAGACTGCGAAAGTGCTGGCCGAAACCATAAAAGAGATGAAACTCGAAGACGCCAAAAAGATAGTAACAGGCCCCGATAACGCTGCAACCGAGTATTTCAAAACCCATGCCGGAGAAAAACTGGCGAAAAAAATCGCTCCAATTATAAAAAAACATATGGAAAACGAAAACGTGACCAAATACTATCAGACAATGATGGAGTATTACAACCAGTATGGAAAGAGATACACATCCAACAAATACGCACAGGCTGCTTTGGGAGCCCTGGGTATGGGAGGCAAAGGTAGCGCTATGCCAAAAGAGGATGAGAAGGATTTGACAACTTACGTCACCAACAGAACCCTTGAGGGACTTTACAAGATGATAGAGGAGCAAGAAAGAGCGATTAGAAAAAATCCAGCCGCAAGAGCCACCAAACTTTTGCAAGAGGTATTTGGTGGAAAGTAGCATAGAGCGGGTTTTACCAAAAATAAAAACCCCCTCATACGTTTTGGAAGAGGCACTTTTGAAAAAAAACCTCAAGCTGCTTAAAAACATAGAGCAAAAAAGCGGGGCCAAAATCATTCTGGCCCTAAAGGGTTTTGCCATGTGGAGCACCTTCGATATGGTAAGAGAGTATCTAAGCGGCGCCACGGCCAGCGGCCTGTGGGAGTGCCAGCTGGCCTTTGAGGAGCTAAGAAGAGAGGTTCACACCTACTCACCAGGCTTTAAAGAGGATGAGATAGAGCTTATCGCAAAGATGAGCGACTATATCATATTCAACTCCATAAACCAGTTCAAAAAGTATAAAGAGCGGGTTAAAAATATCCATCCGGATATATCTTTGGGTATCCGGATAAACCCCCAAACCTCCGCCGCCCCGGTGGAGCTTTACAACCCATGCGCCCCATACAGCCGCCTTGGAGTTACCAAAGAGGCCTTCGAGTGGGACGATATGATGGAGGGTTTTCACTTTCACGCTCTGTGCGAGGAGAGCGCCGAGGCTTTGGAGCAGGTGCTAAAATCCTTCGAGGAGAGTTTCAAAGAGTTTCTGCCCCGGCTTAAGTGGGTGAATTTCGGCGGCGGACACCATATCACCAAGAAAGGTTACGACACTCAAAAGCTGATAAGGCTTATCAAAGATTTCAGCCAAAAGTATGGCCTTCAGGTCTATCTTGAGCCTGGAGAGGCCGTTGGGTGGCAAACGGGTGTGCTCGTGGCCTCGGTGGTTGATATAGTCCATAACCAGATGGATATAGCAATTCTCGATACATCGGCGGAAACCCATATGCCAGACGTTTTGGCGATGCCCTACAGACCTGAGGTTAGAGGCGCAGGTATGCCGGATGAGAAACCTTACCGATACAGGCTTGCCGGCAACAGCTGCCTGGCCGGAGATATCATAGGAGACTACAGTTTCGACAGACCCTTAAAACCGGGAGATAAGATAATTTTTGAGGATATGATACACTACACTTTTGTCAAAAACACCACGTTCAACGGTATCCGGCTCCCCTCACTGGCTATTTTGAAAGAAAACGGAGATTATGAAGTTATTAAAAGATTTGATTATTGCGATTATAAGCATAGGCTCTCTTAGCTACCTGCTCTTTTTGCTCTATCTCTATTTCAATCAGGAGAGACTGATATTTTTAAACAGCCTGGCACCAAAGGAGATAGATTTGCCAAAGGAGGCAAAAAGGCTCTTTGTAGAGGGAGTTGAGGTAGCTTTGATAGATAGAGGCGCCGATACTACACTTTTTTACTTTGGCGGAAACGCAAACAACGCTTTCGAGTTTTTGAAGTGTCTAAAAGAGCTGCCCTACAACATCGTAGCGATGAACTACCCGGGATTTGGAAAAAGTGTTGGAAAACCCTCGCAAAAGGCCATATTCGAGGCTGCCAAAAAGGTTTTTAAGAGGTTTAAAACCAAAAAGAACATAGTGGTTGGAAGAAGCCTTGGAACGGCCGTAGCAGCGTATATATCACAGGATAAAGATATATCCAAAGTCATTTTGATAACCCCTTTTTACTCTTTGAAAGAGCTTGCAAAACGCTTCTATCCGGGAGTGCCCGTATCTTTGATACTCAAACACCCATTTGAGACATACAGATACATAGAAAAAAGCTGCGCGGATGTCTATGTGATATTGGCGCAAAATGATGAGACCACTCCACGGGAAAGTTACGAGAAACTGAAAAAACATATAAAAAATCTAAAAGATGAGGTTGTGATAGAGGGCTCAAGCCATGGGGATATTTTATCTTTTCCAAAAACCTGTGAGAGCGTAAAGAGGTTTGGGCGGGAGGACTAAGCCTCCTGTCCGGGCAGAAACTCCACTTTATCGCCCTCTTGCTCCGCAACCAACCCCTCTACAGGAGTATAGACGAAGCTTCCTGTATCTTCGTCATAACCTTCAAGCTTGTAGATTTTACCGGTTTTCGTCACGATTACCCAGTCAAAGCCGTTTTCGCTCTCATCGTTGTATTTTACGAAAGGATACCCCTTTGCCTCAAGCTGTGCCAGAAGCTTAGCCAGATCCTCCTGGGAAGTTGTTATAAACTTTACCCTGCCATCATCGTCGATAAAGCCTTTTACGCCGCTTAACTTCTCATACTTAAAAGTGCCCTTCTCTTTATCCACGCCAACAAGATTGTAAACCACTCCGCTCGTTGTAACGTAAACCCAGTCAAAGGGGCCGTGGCCGTATTGGACGAACTCTCCGGATACGGGAAGCACGACTCTGTTTTGCGCTTTTAAAATACTCTGTTTGATCTTTTCCACTCTTTTTTTGTAAGCCTCTTTGACTCTCTCTTTAATCTTCTCCATATCCGGATGCGAGAGGTCCAAATCTTTGAATAGATCCTCCTGTTTATAAAACTTTATCGCCTTTTTTACCTCTTTTAAAAGCTTTTTTACCTCTTTTGGAAGAGTAGGATCCTTTAACTCCTGATCTATTGTGCTTAAAATCTCCTCTTTACACTTATTGGCCTCCTGGTAAAAAAGATCTTCCATATCCTGCTGCTCCGTGTCGCCGGTTTGGCTTTGGGGCTTTCCATCGTAATGGTCTTGCACATGCTGGGCCATATTCTCTTTTTGCTGTTGAACGGTATCCATATACCCTTGTGGCGTATCTACTATATCTTGCGGCTTTTCATATCCGGAATGGTTTTTATGATCAGGCTTTGGATCTGTTGGGCTTGGGGGTGTCACCGCAGATCCGGTGGATCCGCTTTGCTGATTGGCACCGGCCTGTTCGGCCTCCTCACTGTGCTCTATCATATCGGCAAAACCCATATATCCACCGATTCTCTCCTTGGCGTATGTTGAGCTTAAAAGCAGTGAAGCGGCCAAAACGCTTATCATCAAACCTTTTTTCATATCATTCTCCTTTTTTTATTCTAACCGTATTGTGACACAAAAGGAGTAAGTGGTAAGTTATAAATATGTTAACCAAACGTTATCAAAACCGCTGTCCAAAACCTACGCTAAAAATCGAGTCTACGGTCTTGGAATCCAGAGCCTTGGAATAGGTGGCAAACAGGTAGAAACGGTTTTTAAATTTCCATTCGCCCTTTAGATATAAAATATTGTGTGACAGCCCGAACTTGCCCCTGTGGTAGTAGTATGAGAGGTTTAGGGAGTGTCTGTCGAAGAACTTCTCAAAACCCAGATATGCCCCGTAACTGTTTTTAAGCCTGCTGCCCCTGAATCTATCTTTTGTATAGATATAGTAGGCTCCAGAGACTATCTTGTAACCCAGATAGTAGTAGTCGCTGCTGAGATAGAGCCCATAATCGGCCCTGTTTCCGCTGCTGTTATATGTAGGCAGATCCACTCCTACCCCAACGTACAGATCCCACATCGGGGTAGGATTGAAAAGATAGTCCGCTTTTATATTGGTATCTGAAAAGCCCTTTTTGTAGTTGTTGTCAAAAAAAAGTCCCGTTATGGAGAGGTCGAACCTGTTTTTGTATATAGTCAGGTTGAAAAGATAGCCGTTTTCATAAAAATCATCATCTTTGGCATAGAGGTATTCAAAGTAGTATTCGAGCCTTTTTGGCTTGATAAGCTTCTCCACACTGCAGCCATATTCGTCCACTATATCGCTAAAAGGGGTGTTGGGACATCTGTCATAGATATCTGGAACACCATCCAGGTCGCCATCTTTATACTCATTTGCCAAAACCTGCGTCAAAACAATCAATAAAATCACAACAGCTCTTATCATCAGTGCTTTCCTTTTGTATGCAAAGGGGTTCTTAAAATCTTTTGAAGGTGTATAATCTGTGAGGACTGTATATCAAGATTGAGCTCAAAAATCTTTCTTTTAAGCTCGTTCATCAGGTGGCGGCGCTCGGCCTGGGGCGCCGCCATAATCTTCTCTATCTCCTTGTCGATATCGAACTTTTTGGTAGTGTTGCTCTCATCCGCAACCATAAAAACCAACAAAAGAACCAACAGCGACAAGATCTTTTTCATCTAAAGCTCTTTTAAAACCTCTTGCATAAGCTCGATATGAAAATCCTCCTGGTTGTTGATAAAATCGAAAAATAGGCTCAAAGATTCATCTTTAATGCTCTGGCTCAGTGCCCTGCACTGCTCTTTTGCGGCCATCTCCTCCTCTATTCCATCTTCTAAAAACTTTTTCAAATCATCGAACTGATATACCTCTTTCATAACGGGCCTTGGTATTTGCAAAATCCCAAGCTCGGCCTCCAACAGGGCGAAGGATTTGAGGTGATAGATAGACTCCTCTATCAAATCGTCGAAAACCGAGATGACTTTTGGGTTGTCAACCCTCATTTTCGAGTAAAAATAGGTGATAATCAGCTCATACTCCTTGTATGTCTCCTCGAAAAGAAACTCAACCAAAGATTTCAGGCTCTCCTTATCCAGCTCTTTGTATCTTAGGTGCCTGTCAAAAGCCGTGATTTTATAGTCTTTAAAATTTTTTAGACAAAAGAGCATATATCTCTCATCGGATTTTATTCTAAAAAACAGAGGTCCCTCTTTGTATAAAAGCTCCATAGAGACTATCAAATCCTCCAACATCTCGTAAGCCTCTTTCGCCGTAGAAAATTTTAGCTGCAGATTATCCCTATTCCAGTCAAAATCCCCCTCTTTTGCAAGCCATTTAAGATGCCTGAACTCCATAGCTGCGAAATCTTCGAGCATATCCGCCTCTTTGGAGCGGGGAAGCGCGAATGAGACGAAAAGCATCTTTAGCCAAAGTTCGTGTTTTTTCCTGAAAATCTCTCTCATTTTCCCACCTCCTCGTCGGTAGGACAGCTAAGTGTCACATACTCCATATGCTCCCTCTCTTCTCCTCTTTTTCTATCCTCATAATCCTTCACGGCAGCCTCGAAAGCCCTTGCCACCACCTC
>Ga0256835_1001571_pt1 | contig 13584 bp, 11 predicted proteins | sample PIR30metaG_FD_185972 | JGI IMG/M metagenome (GOLD analysis project Ga0256835, IMG submission 185972) | Hydrothermal vent microbial communities from East Pacific Rise, Pacific Ocean - PIR-30 | ecosystem: Environmental > Aquatic > Marine > Hydrothermal vents | place: Pacific Ocean: East Pacific...
GCAATTTTTCCAAAAAAATCAATGCTTCCGGAGACCTCCCCCTCCCGGGGACGGTTCCACTTTCAGGCGGGTGATCCCCACCTTGTACTCTTCTTCCAGAATAAGTTGTTCCAAACTCCTGTACTCCTCCTCATTCGCCACAAAATCAATACGATTAACATCCAGGACCAAGATGCGCATATCCTTTTCATAACGAAAATACTCAAAATAGCCCTTTTGGATTTTCTCAAGATATTCAGGGGTGATGTGCCGTTCATACGCCCGCCCCCGCTTTCGGATGTTCTGTAATAACCTTTCAACAGAGGCGTGAAGGTAGACATACAGATCGGGACGGGGAAGCGAAGAGTAAATGATGTTGTAGATCTTCCGGTAAAGCCGGTATTCATCCTTTTCCAGCGTGTTCCGGGCAAAGATGAGCGATTTGGAGAAGTAATAATCGGCCACGGTGAACGTGCTGAAAAGGTCGGGGTGTGCCAATTCCATCTTCAGTTGGTTGTACCGTTCGGCCAGGAACGACATCTCCAGCGGAAAGGCATAACGCTCCGGATCGGCATAGAACTTCGCCAGAAAAGGGTTGTCCTCGAACTGCTCAAGGATGAGCCGCGCCCCGTGATCGCGGGCGATACGCTTTGCAAGGGAGGTCTTCCCCACCCCGATATTCCCTTCGATAACCAGATATGGGTACCGCATCTCAATATTTCGGCTTGATGCCCATGTTCCAGAAGACAAATGAATAGATGTCGGCCGCCTCATCGAGGATCATGGAAGTCGGTTTGCCTCCGCCATGACCGGCCCTTGTTTCTATACGGATGAGGATGGGATTGTTGCCTTGGCAGGTATGCTGCAACGTGGCCGCATACTTGAAACTGTGCGCCGGCACCACCCGGTCGTCATGATCGGCCGTGGTGATCAGCATCGCAGGATATTCCCTGCCGGAACGAATGTTGTGAAGTGGGGAATAATGATAAAGGTACTCGAACATCTCTTGGGAATCTTCGCTGGTCCCGTAATCGGCAGCCCAATAGCGTCCGATGGTGAACTTGTGATAGCGCAGCATATCCATCACCCCCACGGCGGGCAATGCCACCCTGAAAAGGTCGGGGCGTTGGTTCACCACCGCTCCGATGAGCAGGCCACCGTTCGACCCGCCCTGAATGGCCAGATAATCGGGCGAGGTGATCTTCTCACGGATCAGGTACTCGGCCGCCGCGATGAAATCATCAAAAACGTTCTGCTTGTGCATCTTCGTGCCGGCCTGATGCCACTCTTCTCCATATTCTCCCCCGCCTCGCAGGTTGGCCACGACATATACCCCTCCATTCTCCAGCCATATCAGCCGTGAAATGCTGAAAGAAGGCGTAAGACTGATATTGAACCCGCCATAACCATACAACAAAGTGGGATTCTTCCCATCGCGTTTCATATCCTTCCGGTGCACAATGAACATCGGGATCATCGTGCTGTCCTTGCTGGGATAAAAGACCTGCTCTGTGACATAATCATCAAAGTTGAAATCGATGTCCGGCTTGAAATAGACTTCCGATCGGTTGTTCTTCAGGTCGTACCGGTACACCACCGACGGGAAGGTGAACGAGGTGAAAGAATAAAAAGCCACCGTATCGTCAGGGTCGGCATTGAAACTGCTCACAGTGCCGATGCCCGGAAGGGGAATATCGGAGAGGTAGGTACCGTCAGGTTCATAGACCCGCACAGCCGAATGGGCATCTTTCATATAACGGGCAATGAGCTTGCCTCCGCCCAGTGTCACGCTTTGCAATACCTCCTTTTCATTCTCCGGCAGGATCTCCGTGGCATATTGCATGGAGAGATGATCATCCGGCACCACCAGGAGCCGGTAGCGCGGAGCCCCCTCGTTGGTCATGATGAGCAGTCCGCCGGCATGATGGGCCACCACCCAGTAATCATGATCGAAATTGTCCACCAGCTTCACGAACGGAGCATCTTTCTTCAAAAGATCCTTCACATACAAGGCATTGCCGCTGGTCGAACGGGTGACCGTCAATACCAGGAAACGTTCGTCACGGGTCACCGAAGGATAAAAACCCCATTCAGGATGGTCGGGATCTTCGTAGATCAGACGATCATCCTCTTGCGAGGTGCCGGCTTTATGGTAATACACTTTGTTATGAAGATTGGCGGCTACCAATTCACGACCCTTTTCAGGTTTTCTGTACCGGCTGTAGAAAAAACCATCTCCAAACCATGAGAGGCCGGAGAACTTGATCCAGCGAAGGTGATCGTCGAGCACTTTGCCGCTCTGCAGATCCTTCACAAAAAACTCCCGCCAGTCGGAGCCGGCCCGCGAGATGCCGTACCCCAGGTACCGACCGTCATGCGATACGCCAAAAGCACTCAGGGCCACCGTCCCATCCTCGGAAAATTTGTTGGGATCCAGCACCGCCTGCGGTTCCTCCTCGAGATCGTGCATCATGTAATATACGCTCTGGTTTTGGAGGCCGCTGTTCTTGGCAAAGAAATAAAGCCCTCCCTCTTTCCAGGGGGCCGACATCTTGGGGTAGTTCCACAGCTCTTCCAGACGCTTGCGGATCTTATCACGATAAGGGATCTTCGAAAGATAAGCCTCGGTGACCTCATTCTCGGCCTTCACCCAGGCTTCGGTCTCTTCCGAAGTGTCATTTTCCAGCCATCGGTATGGGTCCGGCACCTTCACACCGAAATATTCGTCCACCTGATCACACCGGCGTGCTTCGGGATAGTGCAATCGTTCGTTCTTCACCTTTCCTTCTTTTTTTGTTCCCTGTTCACATGCAACTGTCATCAGGAGGGGGATCAGAGCAATGATCATCACTTTTTTCATGGCTGGGGACATTTTGTGTGTTGCTAGGATTCAATATAGCACTTTTCCGTCGCTGCGCATACGCCGGTCTTTCCGGCTTCCTGCGATCCTGCCGAGGATCAGTCCCGTAACGAATCCGAGGAGACCGCCCATCTGCCAGCTCAAGGTTTCCATCCCGCCTGCCCGTGCCAACCATACTCCCAGCAGGCCGATGATCGTTCCCATCCCCATGAAAAGGAGCGTATACAAAGAAAGATAATGGTTCGGCAGGCGACAGTCATGGTGTTCTTTCAAATGCTGCGTCATTTTATCCATCAGCACCACATATCTCTCTTCAAAAGCGGCCGAACTTTTCTTGTCCTCCACCCGCATGAGGGAGAGTTCATGGGAGTCGCGGAGCAGGTTCCGGCACGCCAGGCAATCATGGTGCCGCTCCAGGTGGCCGGCCATCGACAAAAAACGGTCAAGACGCAGGTACCAGGCCCGCATCCCGGGAAAGTGCATCGCCCGCAAACGCTTCTCTATCGCAGCTGTTCCCTCTTCTTGTGACACGGTTTCTTATTATTCGGGAGGAGCATAAAGATACAAAAAAAGGCCGTGAGTGAACACGACCTTTCCGGTATCATGGGTCCCCGAAGAGATCATTTGTGTCTTTTGTGATGATCGGAACGGTGGGGCCGGTGCGACCCGTGCTGCGAATGGGAATGCGGACGGCGCTGCCGTTCTTCATACCCTTCCGGCTTGGGCAGCAACACCTTGCGCGAGAGCTTCATTTTGCCGTTCTTCTCGTCTTGACCGATCAGCTTCACCTCGATCTCGTCTCCCTCCTTCAGGACACCGTCGAGGTTTTCCAGCCGTTTCCAGGCCACTTCGGAAATATGCAGCAATCCTTCTTTGCCGGGCATGATTTCGACGAACGCACCGAAAGGCACGATCGACTTGACGATCCCCTTGTAGGTCTTGCCCACCTCCGGCAGGGCCACGATCTCGTTGACCCGCTCGAGGGCCGCATCGATGGCTTCTTTGTTCTCGCCGTAGATGTCGACAACGCCCACCTCGCTGATCTCTTCGATGACGATGGTGGTGTTGGTCTCGCGCTGGATCTCCTGGACGATCTTGCCCCCTGGACCGATGAGCGGACCGATCATCTCTTTCGGGATGGTCAGTTGCACGATGCGCGGTGCATGCGGTTTCAGATCCGGACGTGGTTCGGCAATCGCCTCTTTCATAATGTCCAGGATATAGAGCCGTCCACGACGGGCCTGTTCGAGCGCCTGCTCCAGGATCTCGTACGAAAGTCCGTCGACCTTGATGTCCATTTGCGTGGCTGTGATCCCCTCGGTGGTCCCGGCCACCTTGAAGTCCATATCGCCAAGATGATCCTCGTCCCCCAAAATATCGGACAATACGGCATATTTGCCACTCTCCTTGTCGATGATCAGTCCCATGGCAATCCCCGACACCGGCCGCTTGATCTGGATGCCGGCATCCATGAGGGCCATCGTCCCGGCACATACGGTGGCCATCGACGACGAGCCGTTCGACTCAAGAATATCCGAAACCACGCGGATGGCATAAGGGATCTCCTCCTCGGGAGGCAACATGTTTTTCAGCGCCCGGTGGGCCAGGTTGCCGTGGCCGATCTCGCGGCGGCTGATGCCGCGTATGGGGCGTGCATCACCGGTCGAAAAGGGCGGAAAATTGTAATGCAGCACGAACTTCTCCGTCCCTTGCACCAGCACCTCATCGATCACTTTCTCATCAAGTTTGGTACCCAGTGTCACGGTGGTGAGCGACTGGGTCTCGCCACGTGTGAAGAGGGCCGATCCGTGCGCCGCCGGCAGGAAATCGGCCTCACAGGTGATCGGACGGATCTCATCCAACTTGCGACCGTCAAGCCGGATCCCCTCATCGAGGATCAACCGGCGGACTGCTTCCTTATGGACATCATGGAAATACCGCTTCACCAACTTCTCCACTTCAGCCCGCTCTTCCTCGCCATACTGCTCAAGGAATTCGTCACGGATCTTGTCGAAAGCCTCGGCCCGCTTGTGCTTGTCGGGGATAGCCTGCTTGGCCACTGCATACACCTTGTCGTAAGTCTCTTTCCAGACCTTTTCTTTCAGCTTCTCGTCTTCCTTGTCACCTTCATACTCCCGTTTGACGATGCCCAACTCGCGCATCATCTCCTCCTGGGCAATGCAGTGCTTCTTGATCTCCTCATGGGCGAATTTGATGGCCTCAAGCATGTCCTTCTCCGACACCTCTTTCATCTCACCCTCGACCATCATGATGTTGTCTTTCGTAGCCCCCACGATGATGTCGATATCGCACTGTTCCACCTGCGAAAAGGTAGGGTTGATGATGAACTCGCCGTTGAGGCGTCCCACCCGCACTTCGGAGATCACCTCCTGGATGGGCACGTCGGAGACGGCCAATGCCGCCGACGCAGCCAGGCCCGCAAGGGCATCCGGCATGGTATCCTTATCGGCCGAGATCAGGTTGATGTTCACAAAGGTCTCGGCATGATAATCTTCCGGGAAAAGGGGTCGCAACACCCGGTCGACAAGCCGGGCAATCAATACCTCATAATCGGAAGGACGCGTCTCACGCTTCATGAATCCTCCCGGGATCCGTCCCAGACTGGCAAACTTCTCCTTGTAATCCACCGAAAGAGGCATAAAGTCCACATCCTCTTTGGCCTCTTTGGCACTCACCACCGTGGCCAGCAGCATGGTACGTCCCATCTTCAGCAATACGGAACCATCCGCCTGCCTGGCTAACCGCCCCGTCTCCAGAACGATCTCCCGGCCATCGGCCAACTGGATCGTTTTTGAATAAATATCTGACATTTGATCGTTCAATTTAGCTCCTTACAATTATAAGAAGAGGCAATCGGTAAACAATTGCCTCCCCTGCCTTATTTCCTGATATTGAGTTCCTTGATAATGGTCCGGTATCTTTCGATATCCCGCCGTTTCAGGTAATCCAGCAGCCGCCGCCGCTTCCCCACCAGCTTCAGCAAAGCCCGCTGCGTAGAATAATCGTGCTTGTGCTGCTTCAGATGCTCGGTCAGATGAGCAATCCGGTAAGTGAACAACGCGATCTGTCCTTCCGCCGAACCGGTGTCATTGGCCGACTTGCCGTACTTCTCGAAAAACTCCTTTTTTTTCTCTGTCGTCAAGTACATTTTCTTTCTGTTTTCTTAAAAACTTTTTACTATTTACCCTTTCCAAAAGATTTGCAAAATTACTGAAAAAATTCATTAAACCAACAATACACAGGATTTTTATGATTCCGGAAAAGAAAGTGAATACGAACGGATCCTGCCGGACGTGTTTAGAGGTGTCCCGAGATGAGCAACTTTTTCATCTGGGCGATCTGATCGGGAGTGCCCAGAACGAACAGCTTGTCGGCACGGCTGAGGACGGTATCGGGATCGGGGTTGAAAAGATATTCTCCGTCTTTCTTCATTCCGATGATGTTGGCACCGGAGCGGTTCCGAATGCCGAGTTCGCGGATCGATTTGTTGGCAAACATCTCACACATCTCTTCACAGGAGATCTCTTCCAGATTGACATCGGAATGGCTCTGTAGCATGATCTTCTCGAGGAACTCTACCACGTCGGGCTGTACCACCAACTTGGCCATACGCTGTCCGCCCAAACGGTCGGACATGATCACATTTGTGGCACCGGCGCGCTTAAGCTTTTTCTCGGCTTTTTCGTCCGAGGCACGACTGATGATCTTCAGATCTTTGTTGAACTGTAAGGCCGAAATGGTGATCAGCAGGTTATCGGCATCATTGGGCAGGGTGGTGATCAGCGCCTTGGCCCGTTCCACCCCAGCCTCGAGCAATACCTCTTCGTGGGTGGCATCTCCCTCGATCAACAGATAATCCCCTATTTCATCTTCCAGTTCCTCCAGTTTATGGGGATCACTCTCAATGACCACGAAACGTTCTCCATGGTCGCGCAACTCCCGTGCCGCCTGGCGGCCGTTACGCCCAAATCCGCAAAGTATGACGTGCTTGTCCAATTTCGAGATCCTCCTTTTGATCCTCCTGACCAAAAACGCATTCCGGAAAATACCGTCCAGCAGATACCGGGTCAGGTTCGATAGTGCAAAGACGAAAATACCAAAACTGGAGATGATAAGCAAAATGGTGAAAATCTTCCCGGCATCGGTCAGAGGCTTCACTTCACGATAACCCACCGTCGAAGTGGTGATCACCGTCATGTAGAGGGCATCAATGAACGAATACCCTTCGAGAAAGATGTATCCTCCCACTCCCACCACAAAGAGCAGGGCCAACAGGGCGATGGCAATGTGCAGGGAGTGAATGCTCCCTTCCATCTCCGGTGTCACCTTACGCCGCATCATCACATCTCTCCTTGACGCATCAAAAGTCGTTGTCCCAGCGGACACTCCAGACAACGCCGCCGGTTACAATATTCGTTCTTCAGGTGGATCAGTGCCTGCGAATAAAAAGCATTGTCGGCCGTAATACCTGCCTCCGCCCAGCGTCGTACCACAGCATTACGCTCGGCAGGCAACTCTTCCAGCATCTCCAAAGCCCGTTCCCGATACGCCGGCAGATCGTTGATCCGACCATAAATAAAATAAAAAGGTATGACAATATTGATAAGTACCAAATAAAAAGCTTCCTTCCCGAAACTTTTCCGCTGTTTTTTCGAAGGCTTGTTCAGGTCGAAATGTTCCTCCCAATAACCGTCGGCGGTGACATGGAACAACGGTTCCAGCTCTTTCAGACGGGGATTGGCTATGATATGGGAGAAGATGTTCTCCTCGCGATGGACGAAGCGTGCAAACTCAGCCAGCCGCACGGCCGGGAAGGCCGAAGGACGCATCCGCATACGCTGCCACATATGCTCAGCCACCGGCTCCAGTGAAAATTTTTTCCGGAGATGACGGTATTCGATTTTGAGACGTTCATAATACTCATCCCCGAAAATTCTCTCCTCGAGCATGCCTGCCTGACCGAAGAGCAGGGCCTCCACCTGCAGCAGGTTGTCACGGTGACGCGCCAGATAACGCAGAGGCAGGGAACGGGCCGTCAAATAAAAAGGCTGAGCGTTGGCTTTCAGGCCGAACCCCCGCGCCAGGTGGCGGTAGAGCACCTCTTCCCAATCACGGGAGGTCTCCTCCAGATCGGACAGGATGCGGGCGGCATGATACTCCAACCGTTCCACCAGGATACGCCCGAGAGCATGGCGCACGACAAAAGGATCCAAACGGTGCAGATCCCCCGCACAGGCCACCCACGAACGGCTCTGCATCAACGCCTCAAAACGCCCGGTGAGTGTCTCATCCCATGTGAGCACCACCTCCGGAACCACCGTGCCGTTGCTGCGGCGCACCTCCTCGTCGTGTTCGGTCACCACATGCAACACCACCGCCTCATAACGGGGATCTTCATAATGTCCGTGTGCATACCAGTCCGACGATCGCAGATGCACCTCCACCGCACCGGCCCATACCACCCCCCCGATACGCACCTGGGCACCGAGGAAATCGGGGCCGTCATGTTCATTGGGCCGACCCGGCGTGAGCACTTCAACGCTCTCGCCGTCAACCGTCCTCAGACCTTCTTTCCGAAAAAGCCGATGTTGCCAGATGAAATGCAGCAATTCCTCTTTCACCGCTGGCAAATCTTGGGTTCATACGATCCCTTTCTCTCTCAGCAGACGCTCCATCTTTTGTTGCAGTTCTCGGGCGCCGGCCGCCGCTGCCGCCTCGTAGTCATCTCCACTGCCGGCATAGATGATCCCCCGTGACGAATTGACCAACAGCCCGCAGCGGTCGTTCATACCATACCGGGCCACCTCCTCCAGACTGCCTCCCTGGACACCCACCCCCGGCACCAACAGAAAATGCCCGGGAACCCAACGCCGTATCTCCCGTAGTTTCTCAGCACGGGTGGCACCCGTGACGAACATCAGATTGTCTGGGGTACCCCACCGGGCCGCTTTTATCAATACCTCTTCATACAAATGCCGCTTCCCGTCCGAAAAGAATTGAAAATCCTCCGCCCCGGGATTTGAGGTCAACGCCAGCAGGATCACCCATTTGCCGGGATATTCCAGGAAAGGCCCAACAGAATCATGTCCCATGTACGGCGCCACCGTCAGGGCATCCACATCCATACGCTCGAAGAACGCCCGGGCATACATCCGCGAAGTGTTGCCGATGTCACCCCGCTTGGCGTCGGCAATGACGAAGAGGGAAGGATCTTTCTCCCGCAAGTAGGCGACCGTCCGTTCGAGCGAGCGCCATCCCGCCGCCCCGTTCTCCTCATAGAACGCAACATTGGGCTTGTATGCCACGGCATATTCATGCGTCGCATCGATGATGCGGCGGTTGAAAGCAAAAACAGGATCCTCCTCGTTCCGCAGCGCAGGGGGGATCTTCCGGATATCGGTATCGAGCCCTACACACAAAAAACTTCGCTTCTCCCGGATCTTCCGGAACAGGGTGTCGGCATCCATCCGCAACAGGTTATTTGAGCTGTGAAACGATCTTCCTGAAATTCTCGAGCGACTGGCGTATCTCCGGCATCGAAGAGGTCCAGTGATACTCATACTCCACACTGAACACCCCTTGATAACCCTGGTCTTTCAACACCTGCAACATTGCCGGCACGTTGGAGATGCCGGTCCCCCACGGCACATCGTGCGCTTTTCGGGCTTTCTCGTTGAGATCCTTGAAGTGAAGCGACTTGATGTGGCCGTCCAGCTTCTTCAGGCATTCCACGGGATCCAGTCCCGACCGCACCCAGTGCCCCACATCGGCACACGAACCCAGCCGGTCGGAATGCCCGGCAATGTACTTCAGCACAGTGTCCGGACTCCAATAAAAGGAAGGCTTGGGATGGTTGTGAATACCGATGTTGATACCATATGCCTGGGCCAGGCTGTCCACCAGGTCCATCTGCTCGGGCTTGGGTTCACTGTTGATCGTCTCGATGCCCATTGCCTTGGCAAAATCGAAGAGCTGCAGCCATCCCTCACGGTCCTTGGGTGTCACCACCCCATAGTTGACCAGCGTGAGCCCGTTCTTGTCGAGCAGGGTCTTCATCGCCGCCCGTGTGGCCGAGTCGGCGGTATACATCGTGGTGCCCTCATAACTTCCGCCGATCTTTTGGCCGGGATAGGCTTCCACATACTTCACCCCCAGTTCTTTGATCTTTTCCAGCGCTTCGGCGAAAGTGTACTCCTTGAAGGTCCAGCACTGCACGGCCAGTTTCCAGCCAAGCTGTTCAGGTGTGAACGCGCCGCCACCGGCAGTGGGCTCTTTTTGTGGTTTCTGTCCGCCTCCCTTGCAGGCGGTCATGCCAACTGTCAACAAAAAAGCGCCGGCAACAACATAGAACAGGATCTTCTTCATGACTTTCCCGGTTTTGGATTGTTCCCTAAAGATAGCGAAATTTTCACATTCCGCTCTCTTTCAGTCGCTCGGCGTTCTCGGCCATCTGCAGTTTGTCGATGAGCTCCTGGATCTCCCCGTTGAGGATCGCCTGCAGGTTATAGAGCGTCAGGTTGATACGGTGGTCGGTGACCCGCCCCTGCGGATAGTTGTAAGTGCGGATCTTGGCCGAACGGTCGCCCGTGGAGACCATCGTACGGCGCTTCGAGGCGATCTCGTCGAGATATTTCTGGTATTCCATGTTGTAGAGGCGGGTACGCAGTTCGGCCATCGCCTTCTCAAGGTTTTTCAGTTGGGATTTTTCATCCTGGCAGGTCACCACGATGCCGGTGGGGATGTGGGTGAGGCGGATGGCCGAGTAGGTGGTGTTGACCGACTGGCCGCCGGGGCCTGACGAACAGTAGGTATCCTTGCGGATGTCTTCGGGACGGATCTCCACGTCGAACTCTTCCGCCTCGGGCAGCACGGCCACCGTCGCGGCCGAGGTATGGACACGCCCCTGCGTCTCGGTCTGTGGCACCCGCTGCACACGGTGCACCCCCGACTCATACTTCATCGTCCCGTACACCCCCTCACCCCGCAGCGTGAAGACGATCTCCTTGTACCCGCCGACGGTGCCCTCTGTGAAACGGTTCACCTCAATCTTCCAGCCTTTGCTCTCGGCAAACTTGGTGTACATGCGGTAAAGGTCGCCGGCAAAGATGCTGGCCTCGTCGCCGCCGGTGCCGGCACGTATCTCCACCACCGCGTTCTTCTGGTCTTCCGGATCGGCCGGGATGAGCAACAGCTTGATCTTCTCCTCCAGCGGCTCGCGCTGCGCCTGCCACTCTTCCAGCTCCTGCTTGGCCAACTCGCGCATCTCCTCGTCCTTCTCCTCGGCCAGCATCCGTTTGGCCGTCTCGATATTGCTCAGCAGATCACGGTACTCCTCATACGCCTTCACCACCGGCTCCAGCTCCTTGTACTCCTTGTTCAGCTTGATATACCGCTTCATGTCCGACATCGTCTCGGGACGGGTCAGCTCTTCCGACACCTCCTCGAAACGTTTCTTCACCCCCTCGAGCTTCTCAAGGATCATGTTCTGGCTCATCGTCAGTCTGATTGTTTATGCGGTGGCAAAGGTACGAAAATAAACCCTTCCGGCATGGCCCGGCAGGCAGGGTCAGTATTCCCATGTCCCCTCGTCGGTACGGAGGGTCAGACGGCGCCGATGGGAGGCTTCCACCCGTCCCACCACCTTCGCCTCAATCCGGTAAGAGGCGGCGATGTCGATCACCTCCTGTGCCCGCTCCGGCGGCAGGTAGAGTTCCATGCGGTGCCCCATGTTGAACACCTGGTACATCTCCCGCCAGGGGGTGCCGGAACTTTCACGGATATACCGGAACACCGGCGGAACGGGGAAAAGATTGTCCTTGATCACATGCAGATCGTCGATAAAATGGAGCACTTTCGTCTGCCCGCCGCCGGTACAGTGGATCATACCGTGCACCTCGCTGCGCATCTGCCGCAACACCTCCCGGATCACCGGGGCATAGGTGCGGGTGGGGGAGAGTACCAGCTTGCCCATGTCGACCCCTTCCACCTCCGTGGGGTCGGTAAGGCCGTAACGCCCCGTATACACAAGATCGGGAGGCAGACCCGGATCCCATGCCTCGGGATACTTTTCCGCCAGATCATGACGGAAGACATCGTGCCGTGCCGAGGTAAGGCCGTTGCTGCCGATGCCGCTGTTGTAAGCTTTTTCATAGGTAGCCCGGCCATAGGAAGCCAATCCCACGATCACGTCGCCGGGCCGGATGGCATCATTGCGGATCACCTCGTCGCGCCGCAGGCGGGCCGTGACCGTCGAGTCGACGATCACCGTCCGCACCAGGTCGCCCACGTCGGCCGTCTCACCGCCGGCGAGCCACGCCTCCACACCCTGCTCACGCAGAAAGGCCAGAAACGACTCGGTGCCCCGGATGATCGCGGCGATCACCTCGCCCGGCACCAGCCGCTTGTTGCGACCGATGGTCGAAGAGACCAGGATATGGTCCGTCACCCCCACACACAGCAGATCGTCGAGGTTCATCACCAATGCATCCTGGGCGATGCCCTCCCACACCGAGAGATCTCCCGTCTCACGCCAATACAGATAAGCCAGCACCGACTTGGTACCGGCCCCGTCGGCATGCATCACACTGCACCATGCCGTATCCCCCGTCAGCAGATCCGGCAACACCTTGCAAAAGGCTTTCGGGAAGAGTCCCTTGTCCATATCCCGGATGGCCGCATGCACCTCCTCCTTCTGCGAGGAGACCCCTCGGCGTGCATATCGCGAATGATCTTCTGACATCTCTTATTTCTTCTCGTTCGTGGGAAAATCGGTACGGATCACCTTGAACTCCGTACGGCGGTTGATCTGATGGCAGATCTCCTTCTGCTCCTCGGAGGGCAGCGAATTGATGAACTTGTCATCCAGGACGGTCCCCTCCTTCAGGAAAGGATACTGCTCAGCCAGTTTCTTGTCCACCACCTTGGGCATCGACTCGCCATACCCTTTGGCAATAAGGCGCTTGGGATCGATCCCCTTACTGATGAGATAGTCGACCACCGCCTGGGCCCGTTTCTGCGAGAGTTCGAGGTTATATTGCTCCGAAGCTCGCGAGTCGGTGTGCGAACGCAATTCGATGGTGATGTTGGGGTTGTCGTTGAGGATCTCCACCAGCTTGTCGAGGGCCACCATCGACTCGGGGCGCAGATCCCACTTGCCGAAGTCGTAATAGATGTTGGGGATCTCGATAGGCTTGGCAATGGATGCCAACTGGATGGTGGTATGCAATTCGGTGCTCTTGTCGAGGCCTTTGGTGGTCTCCTTGCTCTTGCCGTTCAGGTAGCCCTCTTTGCTCGCGATAAAGATATAATCGGTATTGGGTTTCAGCATAAAACGGAAGGTTCCCTTGCTGTTGGTGCTGTCCAGGATGATGGTTCCGTCGCTGCCCACAAGTTTGACGCGTGCGCCGGGGATCAGCTCGTCGGTCTGCAGGTCACGAACCTGCCCCACGATGGAGAACCGCAGCGGGGGTAACACGAAGGCGAAGATGTCATCCTTGCTGCGGATCTTACGCGAGGAACTGAAGAAGCCTTTCATCTCCTTGCGCCGGATGACGATGCCGAAATCGTCGGCGGAAGAGTTGATGGGATAACGCATGTTCTCGACGTTCCACCGTCCGCCGTCGCTCTCGGTGGCCCGGAAGATGTCGAGCCCCCCCATGCCGGGCCAACCGTTCGAAGAGAAATAGAGCGTATGGTCGTCATACAGGTAGGGAAACATCTCATCC